>Ga0163144_10008925_pt1 | contig 21612 bp, 21 predicted proteins | sample OliLak19BULKMAT1_FD_123175 | JGI IMG/M metagenome (GOLD analysis project Ga0163144, IMG submission 123175) | Freshwater microbial mat bacterial communities from Lake Vanda, McMurdo Dry Valleys, Antarctica - Oligotrophic Lake LV.19.BULKMAT1 | ecosystem: Environmental > Aquatic > Freshwater >... | reverse complement strand
ATCGTCCGGCCCAGAACCATCATCTATCCCACGATCATTCTGATAGCGGCGGGCTTGTTCTTGGCTGCCCTGTCAACCAAGTTCTCTTTTGACAGTCGAATTATGGGCGCTCCAGGCGCGCCGTTCACGATCGGAGCGGACCGGCTCGTGCAGAACAATTTTCAAGTGCGATTGGTGAATCGAAGTCAGAGCGATCAAGTCTACTCCGTTATGTTCGCGGACGCAGAGATCGTTGCAAAATGGAGTAGCGGTGACGCTGTAAAACTAACGCCCGGGCAATCCGTTCTGCTGCCGCTGGATGTGCATTTTCCCCAGCACAAAACGACCGGCAAAGGATCGATTGACGCTTCGTTAAGGATTGCAGATAGCAGCGATGTAACCCGGACGATTCAAGTGCGACTAACAGGCCCAAGGTAAACACTATGGTCAAAAACCTGCAGACAACAATTCTTTCATCCGCACAGATCGCAACGCGTGAAAACAGCGCGAGACGATTTTGGACAAGTTTGATTTGTGGCTTTTTCGCAATCGATTTCACCATCGCGGCGATTGCAATCACCATGGCAGCCGGCGATCCCTCCTTTCGCTCGATTCCGGGCTACGGTGAAAGAGCTGTGGCGTGGGATGTTCGACAAGAACGAAAGAGAATATCCAAGGACCTTGGCTGGAAAGTCGAACTGAGCCGCGTTGAGCCGGGGCGCGATGCGATTCAAGTTGTTGTTCGCGATGCGGCGAACGAACCCGTAACTGCCTGCAAGGGTTCAGTTCGAATGTTCCATTTCACTCGCGTGGCCGAGCAGCTTCGGGGTGAATTCACTGAGATCGAGCCAGGTGTCTATCGGGTCTCGATTGATGTTGCCAAACCAGGACGTTGGCAAATGGAATTAGAGATCCATGCTGACGGCAATCGAAATTATTGGGATGAGCAAACGCTGAATTGGTTTGATGCCTCCGATGTGGGAAGTGCGCCGAGAAAATGAACGTTCTGGAACTGTTGGCGGCTACGTTGTTTTCATCGTTTGTGGGCTCGATGCATTGTGTCGGCATGTGTACCCCGTTTGCCATTTTAGCAATGGGTCCGACCACCGGTTTGCATCGCAACCGAACACTACGAATGAGTTCGTACCACCTTGGACGTCTCGCCACCTATTGGACGATGGGGATTGGGGTCGCGCTACTAAGCTCATCCATACAATGGTTTGCCGGTGGCAACCAAGCATTGCAAGTGATCGGTTGGGGCGTTGGTTTCACTATGATTGCTATTGGTGTGATGCGAATGATTGCCACATTCTCATTGCCAGCTCCTGTAAAGCACTCTCGCTGGTCGCAGTCGTGGTCGGCTGGGATCGTTAAGCTTCGCCGAGCGTACGGCGGTGGACCGGTCTGGCTAAGCGCATTCCTTTGGGGGCTAACGAGTACGTTGTTGCCTTGTGGTTGGCTCTACCTGTTTGTGCTCGCAGCGGCTTCGGCGCCAAATGCGATGATGTCCATTGCCATGATGACTGCGTTTTGGGTTGGCACACTGCCACTGCTGTCGATGGCGGCGTGGGGTTGGTCTTCGATCAGCCCGCGATGGCAGCTTTTCGCACAGCCCTTCGCGGCGGGCTGCATTATTAGTTTTGGAGTGTTCATCCTGTTCGAGCGAAGCTTGGTCGACTTGCAGCCGCTCATCGATAGTACACATGCTACGCCGATATCCTCATCCAATTTTTCTTTGGAACTGGTACGACGCACGAGCGAGATCGAACTCCCATGTTGCCGAGGAGACGATGTTAAGAACCCTTGAGAAGCCAAGCGATTCCGTTCGCATTGAAAGACCATGCTCGCACTGTGGCCTGCCTACTTATTCGCATCGACAGGCGGAGACGGTCTTTTGTTGCAATGGATGCGTGGGTGCCTATGCCCTCATTCATGATCTCGGTCTTGAAAGCTACTACGACTTGCGGACGGAGAAGATCGCAACAGGGTTCGAGTCCGGCGAAATACAGAGATCGTGCACGGAGATGTTGGAGGATCTGATCGCAGCCGGAGTTTCGGTGGAGACGATGTCGGATGGTATGTGTTCTGTGCGGTTAGCGGTAGATGGACTGCATTGTGCCGCATGCACATGGCTGATCGAACGCATGCAACCGACCATGCCAGGTCTGTTGAGCGTGCAAGTCAGGATGAGCGATCGAACCATCGAATTGGTTTACGATCCTCACCGCACTCAGCCTGTCGATGTATCTCGCAAGTTGGCTAGGCTTGGTTACTCGCTCTCGCCATGGACGATGGACAGCGAGGACGATCGAGGATTTCAACAACAGCAGCGGGATCACTTGGTTGGAATCGCCCTTGCCGCTTTCTTGGCAGCCAACGCAATGTGGATTGGGGTCGCGTTGTATGCGGGGGAAGCAACAGGTATCTCCGCCGGACACGAAGCTTTTTTAAGGTGGGTTGGAACGTTGCTCGCGGTGGTGGCCGCCATGCTACCAGGAAGGATTTTCTTTCAGGCAGCGTGGCAAGCCATTCGTACTCGAACACCCCACGTTGATATTCCTGTCGCTCTGTCGTTATTGATGGGAGTCGTGGGCTCGATCGTCGGTGCTGCTCGCGGTGTTGGCCATATTTATTTTGATTCGCTTGCCTCTTTGATTTTGCTGCTTCGTGTTGGTCGCTTCATTCAGTTCCGAGTTCAGTATCGAACTAGCCCTTCGTTGAATCGATTGCTGAGATGGAACATGGTGACCGCCAACCGGATCGAGTTGGATGGCACTCGCAAAACCGTGCCTGCGAGTAGGTTACGGGTCGGCGATCGCATTGAAGTTGGTCCGGGAGAGACGATAGCCGCAGATGGCATCGTCAGTTCAGGCAGCAGCAGCGTCGATACTTCGCTTCTTACGGGTGAAACGTCCCCCGTTTCGGTTCGAATGGGCGAATCCGTCGTGGGAGGTACAACCAATATTTCTGCAAGCGTTGAGGTTTCTATTACAGCGGCAGGAGAGACAAGCCGAGTTGGCCGTTTGATGGAGTTAGTCCGGAATGCTGCTTCTCACCGCACGCCTTCGGTCATGGCTGCGGATCGGGTGAGTAAGTGGTTTGTGTTGGTAGTGCTGTTGCTCTCCGTCGTGACTTGGGGGGCGTGGACATATTGTGTGAACATAACCGTTGCGACGGAGCACACGATGGCACTCCTGACAATTGCTTGTCCGTGTGCGCTGGCGTTAGCGGCACCACTAGTTATCACCGTCGCTCTCGGACGGGCCGCAAGACGTCAGATTTGGATAGGGGATGGAGAATGTTTGGAGCGGTTAGCGACGCCAGGTACGCTGTGGCTGGACAAGACAGGCACGTTAACAAGTGGGCGAGCGAGTGTACTGACATGGCATGGTACCGACGAGGGACTTCAATACGCCGCGGCTCTGGAGCAGTCCGTTCACCATGGAATTGCGAATGCCATTTGCGAATATGCGAAGCAATCCGTTGACCAAATCTCGAATGCATCTGTCACCGAGTTGGAGCAGTGTTTGGGCAAAGGTGTTAGCGGACTAGTGGATGGCGCCGCGGTAGCGGTTGGTAGTGAAGCCGGGATGCGCGAACAAGGGGTGCCAGTGTCAACCCAATGGCTGAGGTTACAGGCGTTCGCACTATCACAAAATCGATCGGTTGCTTGGCTATCGGTTGCCGGAGTTGTTTGCGGGATGTTTGAACTCGGCGACCCACTTCGGGAAGATGTTGTCGAGACTTTACAGGCACTTGCAGCAAGAGGATGGAAGTTGGGGATACTTTCTGGCGATCGGCAGGAGATTATTAACGGGTTGGTAGACACATTGAGGAATAAAGGTGTCACCATCGATATGGCGTTGGGGCAACAAAGTCCGGAAGACAAACTGGACGTCCTACGGCGCAGCAAGAACAACGGCAAAGGTCCGAGCGTAATGGTCGGTGACGGCGTGAATGATGCGGCAGCGTTGGCCATGGCGGATGTTGGAATCGCGATTCGGAGTGGCAGTGGCCAGTCGCTGGCTGCCGCTCCCGTCTTTCTGGCGAACAACCGACTTGCGTCCGTGGTCGAGTTGATGGACGCTTCGAAGTGCGTTGTGCGAGGGATTCGACGGTGCTTTGCAGCTTCGTTGATTTACAATACAGTGACAATTAGTCTCGCGATCTCGGGTTGGATTCATCCTTTGATTGCCGCTGTGCTGATGCCGATCAGTGGATTAACTGTGTTGGCAATGGCGATGTCGACGAAAGCTTTTTCAGGAGTTAAGTTACGATGAGTGTGCTCTATGTTGCGTTGCCGGTCGCGTTACTATTGGGTGGTTCAGCCCTATTGGCTTGTCTGGCATGCATCCGAAGCGGTCAGTACGACGATTTAGAGAGTCCCCCGTTTAAACTGCTCAATGACGAGATTAAAAAGTGATGAATCGCATTATCCTATTGCTGTTGTTTTTTGTGTCGGTTTGGAGTGCAGGGTCGCGTCGGGTTGGAGCTGAGGATGAATTTGAACATCCGCCTATTGCGTATAGCACCAGTCTATCGCGTGATCCAGTTGCTCAACTAAAGGAGAGACTGAAGGCAGGCACCGAAAAATTGGAAGCGGATTCCAATGGAAGCTACCTGAGATCGCTGCTTAAAGCACTCAACGTACCTGAGTCGTCGCAGTGCTTAGTGTTTTCCAAGACGAGTATGCAGATACCTTACATAAGTCCACGAACGCCACGATCGATTTATTTCAATGATTCTGTGTACATAGGGTCGGTCGTGGGAAGTTCGGTGATGGAGTTAACGGCAATCGATCCGCAGTTGGGCTGCGTTTTTTACACAATGGAAAGGGAGCAACAAGACTATCGCATCATTCGCGATCATGGGCAGTGCTTGTCCTGCCACGCAACGTCCCGTACTGAACAGGTCCCTGGTGCCCTCGTGCGATCGATTTACTCGGACAAGTCCGGGCGGCCGCGGTCTGGCTCATCGACGTACATTACAGATCACCGAAGTCCATTTGAGCAGCGTTGGGGTGGTTGGTACGTGACGGGGGAACATGGCACGATGCGGCATTTGGGAAATGCGTTTGCACTTGACCGCGACGATCCGCAGTTCGTTGACAAGGAACTCGGAGCCAATCAGCCTTATTTGCCAGAGTCGATCGCAAAAGATAGTTTCTTGGTGCCAACGAGCGACATCGTGGCGTTGATGGTATTAGAACACCAAACGCGATTGCACAATTTGATCACTCGAGCAAACTACGAGGCTAGACAAGCAGCTTATCTGGACCAGTCGATGAACGCAGCTTTGGGGCGAGACAAAGATCATGTTAGCGAATCGACTCAGCGACGGATCGCAAGTGTCGGCGACGCTCTGATCAGTGGGTTGCTCTTTGTAGACGAGTTCCAGCTTACCTCGACGATACGGGGGAGCAGCGGATTTGCGGAGTCCTTTTCGAAACGCGGTCCGTTTGATTCCAGAGGGCGATCGCTCTATGAGTTGGACTTGGAAAAACACCTTTTTAAGTTACCCTGCAGTTACATGATCCTTTCTGAGCATTTTGACGGTTTGCCAGATTCGGTGATGAAGTACATTAAAAGTGAGCTGCAGGCAATCTTGTCCAAACGAAAACAAGCTCCAAAGGGTACTTGGCTCGATGACGCGAATTGTTCTGCAATTCGTGAATTGTTGGATGAGGTCAAGCCAGGGTGGTTAGGCTCCATCGCAGATCTGGAGCAACCTTAGCATGGACGACCAGTTACAGGACGCGGCGCTGTTGGGAGCGATTTTGAACACCGCAGTCGACGCGATCGTCACGATCGATGAACGGGGAGTGATTCTTCACGTCAATCGCGCATTTGGCAGGCTGTTTGGATTCACGGCAGAGGAGGTTGTGGGGCAAAACATTTCAATGCTAATGCCAGAGCCCGATCGATCGTCACACGACGGCTATCTGCGTCAATATATGCAGACAGGCAAAGCCGCGATCATCGGGATTGGACGGCAGGTATTGGGGCAGCGAAAGAACGGAACACTCATTCCCGTGGATTTGGCGGTCAGCGAAGTAAAAATCGGTGAAAAAACACTATTTGCCGGAATCATGCGAGACATGACGGAGCGTAAGCAGTCTGAATCAGACCTGCGATCAGCCCAACAAAAGCTTATCCAAAGTGAGCGATTGGCCGCGATTGGTCAGATGGTAACCGGTTTAGCGCATGAAAGCAGAAACGCATTGCAGCGGTCGAGAGCCTGTCTGGATATGTTAAGCCTCGATCTTGAATCTGCGCCCGAGCAGCACGATCTTGTTCGCCGATCACGATCCGCGCTAGTGGAACTCCAAACACTCTACGAGGAAGTACGAAACTATGCGGCACCTATTCAACTCGAACGTTCGAAACAGAGCATTGAACGACTTTGCAATGAGGTCTGGGGGAATCTGGCGGACCAATGGCGATCGATGAGGGTTCAATTGGTTTTACGGTGCAATCCGTGTCCTGATGTGAATTGCGACAAGCATCGCATTGGCCAAGTCATTCGAAACCTCTTTGAGAATTCATTGTCGGTTGCACCAGCCGACAGCAAAATATTTGTGGATTGCAGATTGATCGCATCCGCGAACGACGCGGAGCCGCAGGTCGAGATCCGAGTATCCGATCAGGGGCCAGGACTCGATTCGACCCAAAGAGCCCGGATATTTGAACCCTTTTATACGACAAAGACAAAGGGTACTGGCTTGGGAATGGCGATTTGCCAACGCATTGTCGAAGCACATGGTGGCAGGATTTTCATTGCAGAGTCAAAAAAGGACGTTGAACCGGTGGAAGCCACTGGAGCCACGATCGTTCTCGAGTTGCCAATCGATTAAGCCGTTTGACAAAGCGACGGCTATGGTTTCTTGGCTACGGGATGCTTTTCACGAAGGTACCTGTGGCATTCGATACACTGAACGGTCATGTTCATATAAGCGAGTGCAGCGCGGTCTAAATTCTCTTCGCGTGCCGCCTTGGAAATCACATTAAGTGCGCGTCGAAAGTCTGAACTGTGGTCAAGGTAGGCAAGTGTTGTGTAGGTGTTCCAGCTGCTCTGTAAGCTCAGAGCGGCAAGAGCTTGAGAGCCTTTCGCGATCTGCTCAAAGTCCTCCGTTGCCAAGCCTTCGAGAATGCCTTTTGCATGATCCAGTTTCAGTTGCATGAAGGAATCAAGATCGGACTTTGTCGTTTGTTTTGGCTGCGGTTCCTGTTTCGCATGCAGTTGTAGCATCCACATTCCAACGGCGAAAACGGGCAATACAAAAAATAGGATTCGTTTCATTTCTGCAGATCCAGTTTAGCTTAGAGAGACACACGGGGTAATAGGGAACTGATGCTTTCAGATTGTTGTTCGTCATGTTGTTCGATCAGATCGATTATCAAGCCGAGTTCTTGAACGCCTTTTTTCCAAGAGTCCATTTCAAACTCCGCTTCCTGCATCCGATCGATTAGGTGTTTCAACCGAGCCGAAATACCCGACTGATCACGGTCGGTTTGACGTTGCATAGCCTCGGCGTCTAAAGAGCAGTCGCGATGAGCGGTTTTCAGATGCTTGCAGATCTCTTCCTCTCTCTCGAAATGCGACTGAAGTTGCTCTTTTAGCTCTCTCAGTTTTTCGACCGTTTGCCTAAGCTGAAGACATCGAAGTTTCGATTGGGCTGCTATCCACTCTGTAAGGTTGACCGTAAATCGATCAATGACCTGGTGCTCAGACGTCCACTGATCGAACACAGCATTACCGCTCAGATCGTATTGTTTTTGCATGGTATACTTTTCGGGGTTGGGATTGTGTCGAATTGACGACTCCGATCTTTAGAGCAATTTCAATGCCAACACGCGCAGTTAGGCGAGCTAGTTTGAAATCAACCTGCAAATTGGGTGGCACGCCCTGAGGCTGTGATTTTTTTATAGTCGCCTTTCGCTCCGCGAAAGAACGCCTCGTTAACGCACTTTTGCGGAGCAAAAGACGACGATGTTCTGCGCCTCGCGAATAAATCACAGCCTCCCTGCAGGGCGTGTGAGTCGCTAGAAATCTATGCCACGCACAGGCACCATAACCACTTGTGCTTCGGAAACGGTCAGCTCCAGTTCTTCGTTTGTAAGTGGTTCTCTATTTTTTAGTTGGGTTGCGAGGATTTCCAGAGTTGCGTCTGAGGCGTCGTGGCTGGTCGATCGCCGGTGCGTTATGCGTTGCTGAAGTGTCTCCTCATCAACCTGGAAATCAATAATCCAGAACTCAGCTCCCTGCGAGACAGCCAAACTTCGAAAACGTTGGCGGTCTGCATGCTTAAGGAAGGTCGCATCCACGACCACGCTGAAGTCGGACTCCAGGATGGTTTTTGCTGTTTCGAATAGCCGTTGGTACGTCGCTTCGGAAGCCGTTGGCGAGTACATTCCCGCACCCAGCTCGCCTTCGGATGGACTTGTTTTGGCTGTCTTGAAGAGCCGCTTTCGCTCGACGTCCGATCGAATCCGAACCGCCCCGTCCCGATGGACGATCAGCTGGCTGAGCGTTGTCTTGCCGCTCCCGCTTACCCCGTAAGTGATCCAAAGCTTTTTCGTGCCCAGTTCCGACATCTTTTCTGCTAGTCGAATGTACTCCTGTGCAGGTCCGATTTGTTCTGAATTCAATCGCTGGACTTGGTTTACTTGCCGCGCTCGCATCACGGCCACTTTCGCTCGAACTAATGCGCGGTAAACCAAGTACCATCTCAATACCGTTATCGAATGGTAGTCTCCAGTTTCCTCCATGTATGCATTCAAAAGGGCAGCCGATAGTTCGGGGTGACCAAGCTCTTGCAGATCCATAGACAAAAAAGCAATATCGCTAGCAACATCTATCCAATTGTATTCGGAGTTGAATTCTACTCCGTCGAATGGCACCCATTTGTCGTTCCAGAAAACGATGTTGCCGCAATGAAGATCGCCGTGGCACTCTCGGATAAATCCAAGGTTGGATCGATTCGTGAAATGCGGTCGATGATCATCAAAATAGCATGTTGTCCATCGTTCCAGTTCCAGAAGCGATGGGTCTTGACGCAGCAACGGTTCGCTGAAGAGCAACTCAAAATTCTGCTTTGCTTGGTCGAGTATTCGGGAAGAAATAGCGTTGCTCGTTTGGTCAAGCTTCGATGCATTTTTGTGAAAGCCGGCAATCGTGATGGCCAGCTGCACTATGTTTTCAAATGAAACGAGATTCTTTCTGAGCTGATCGCTGAGCAACGCATCCTCGTCGAAGCGGCGCATGCGGACAGCAAACTCGATAGGCTGGGCATCGCCATCCATGCGAATCTGACCATCCTCAAACGTAATCGGGACGATATCGAGGTACAACCCACACGCGTAGCGCGTGCCGAGCCTGAGTTCTTCGCAACATGCATGATGGCGTTTTGCGAGCGATCCGTAGTCCAAAAAGTCCGTGACGATTGGTTTTTTGATCTTGTAGGCAAATTGGCCGGCGAGCAGAATCCAGGAAATATGGGTTTCATGCAAAACGACAGGTCCAATGACGGAATGGACATAGGAGGATGGGTTGAGAAGCGATTCAATGAGTGCATCGCGATTGAATGCGTTTACCTCCTTAACAATTTTCATAGGACGTCTTTCGCAAGGGGAATCATCCGGGAGAACTCAATTCGGTGGAAAACTCCTTAAAGCGGAACGCGTTAGTTCTGCCAATTGACACCTCTCCCATCATCAAGCAAAAACGGTACCAAACGAAAAAAGCTTTGAAGCATTATGTTCTGAGTCGGATCGAAGGTCGAAGCTACAACTGGTGGAGGCAAGCCTCATGCCCTCTCAAAATAGTTAATCGCGATGCCACATGAATCACGAAAAACGAGTCGCTTTGTCACAGGCAAATGAGCAAATGTGTCCGAGCTGGCGAGCTGTTTTCGATTAATGTTAGCTGAGAAGCTTTGGTTCCCATGAGCAAGCTCATGGGGGATCGGGAGTCTCACCGTCCCCTACGAGTTCACTCGTGGGAGAGCAAGCTTTGTGGCTAAGCCGCTAAGCCCGGTATGAAACCGGTGTACGCAGCTATTTCGATCGCCCTATTGAATCTCGATGGAGAGAATGGAGACGTCGTCAAGCGGCCCTTTCGGTTTGCACCATTGATCCACAACGGACCGAATGTGAACGACTTGGTCTGAAAGCGATTGGTCGCGGCTGGCGTCCAGTTCCAGCAACATCCGCTCGTTGGTCAGTTGTTCTAAATCCGAGTCCATCGCTTCGGGCACGCCATCGGAATACAAAAACAACCGATCCCCAGATTCTAACTGCAAAGTGAACTCGTCGAACTCGACATCGTCGACCCAGCCTACCGCCAAACCATCCCCCGGAGCAAATTTCGAAGCCTTGCCTTTGGGTTGATGAACAGGCTGTGGATGACCACCGCAAGCATACCGAAACAGCTTCGTCCTCAAGTCCAACAATCCATAGAGAATGGTAAAATGCAAACCGCCCTGACTGTCCATCGGAAAACGCTTGTTGAGCTCACCCACCACTGTCGTTGGCGGTGTCACAGCTCGCTTCAGAGTAAATGGATCTATCCTGACCAGCAGCGACGTAGCTGAAACAACCGACGTGAGAACTCGACCAATGGCAACTGCAAGAAGCGCCGATGCGGCTCCGTGGCCACTCACATCCACCACATACAGTCCAAGGGTATGGTCGTCTAACTTGGCATAGTTCAAGAAGTCGCCAGCTAGTTCTTCACACGGAGTGTAGTCCCAGGCAATCGAAACCTCGGGGCAATTGAGCGGTTCGTTTGGCAGCAGGGATTGCTGCATTTTTGCTGCCGCATGCAAATCGCGATTCATTCGCTGATTCAGTTCACTCAATTGACTGTTCAGCGACTCAAGCTGCGTATTCCACGCAGCGAGCTTCTCTTTGGCCAAGACCAAATGCTCGTTGCTCCGGTGCAGTTCTTTGTTTTTCTCGACTGCATTTTCGAAGACGGAAATGAGCAGGTTGAGCGTTTGTTGGCGCCCGGCACTGACCTGGTAAACTTGTCCGCCGAGTGTTACCGCGGTTGTATCGGCCGGGTCATCGTCAGTGTCCTGGATCGGATTGGACAGCAAATCCTCGATCCGAGCGATCAAGTAATTGGTGTCGTATGGCTTTGTGATGTAGTTGTCTGCTCGAGCGGCAAGTCCGCGGATGATATCTACCGCATCGTTCAGTGTTGACAACAAGATCACCGGAATGCGTTTCAGCTCGGGTGACTTTTTCATAGCGCTGCACAATTCATAGCCGTTCATTTTGGGCATCTCGATATCGGAAATGACGATATCGGGCTTCATCTGCTTCACAAGCTCCAATGCCAATTCGCCATCGAGACCCACATGCGCGTCATATCCCGCTGCGATCAATCTTTGCTGTAAGACTCTCGCTTGGACCCGACTATCTTCGGCGATTACAACAATCGGTTTAGGCTTATTCATGGAGGGAGGGTTCCACTGGCTAGTGTCAGGAATAGGACTCATCGACTTGCTTCGAGCATACGAACAATCCATGTTGCCATTCTTTCGAGTGGCACGACACGATTGGCCAACTGTTCTTCGACGACAGCTTTCGGCATCCCGTAAACGACACACCCATCAGGATGTTGCGCCAAAACGGAACCACCCAATTGCCTGACGAGCCGACAGCCTTCGGTGCCATCGCGTCCCATACCGGTCAAGATCACGACCAAAAGACGGCCGGAATATGCTTGTGCAGCCGATCGCAAAGTGTAATCAACAGCCGGACGACAATTGTGTTCAGGCGGGGAATCGGACGTATTGATCCAATGCTTGCCCCGCTGCATTTCAATTCCCATATGAAGTCCGCCAGGTGCGACATAAACTTGATTGGGTTCGACGATCATGCAGTTGGCGGCTTCCTGAACGGGTAATTGACTCACCTCACCGATTCGGACCGCGAGCGATTTCGTATAGCCTTGGGGCATATGCTGCACAATAAATACAGGAACACCTAAAGTATTCGGAAGCTTAGGAATCACCTCACGCAGGGCCAGCGGTCCGCCTGTCGATGTCCCAATGACCACCGCATCAATGCGACCGGTTCCAGAATGTAATGTGGTTGATTTGGGTTCGGGAGCCGTGCTAGCCGTACCGATCGATGGTTTGACGTCAGTAAGGTTGCCTTTCGATTCTATCCGGTTGGACGGAGCAGATACCGGCTTCCGAACTGGCATCTTGGTGCTGCGACTCTCGTGAAATGCTTTTATCTTTTCAGAAAGCAACTCGTCAAGCAGTTTGCGATTCGTTTCCGCATCTGGACTATTCGGCTTCTGGATAAAATCGAATGCACCTGCCAACAATGCATCCGTAGTCACCTGAGCTCCCCGGGCAGTCAAGCTGCTGATCATGATCGCTTTAACACCCAGCCGTCGCTTCTTGATCTCGCGGAGAAGTTCAAGCCCATTCATGTCGGGCATCTGAACATCAAGAGTCAACAAGTCCGGTTGCAGCTCAGGAATCTTGGCGAGAGCTTCCATACCGGTACATGCCAATCCTACCACTTGAACATCCGGCACATTGCGTAGAACATTCTTCACCAACTGTCGGTAAAGTGCCGAATCGTCGACAACCAAAACTCGAAGACTCATTCGTCGCGCCCCTGCTTATCAAATAGACTCTCCAATCGAACGCGTTCAAATGGTTTCACGATGAAGTCGATGGCTCCCAAGCGAACACATTCCCTAAGTTTCTCGCGTTGGTTGACTGCGCTAACCATGCAGACCCGAGCATGCGGCGCCAAGGCACAGATGGCTCGTAGAGCTTCGACACCATCCATGGACGGCATGACGATATCCATGGTAACTAAATCGGGTTCCAAGGTGCGAAACATCTCAATCGCTTCCACGCCATTAGCCGCTTCGCCAACGACTTCCCAACCCGACTTAACGGCGATCTCGCGAATGCGCATTCGCATGATCAGGGCATCGTCAACAATTAAAAGCTTTTTGCTCATTCAAATAACCTTGCCCTAATTAGCTTGTTTAGAGCGGGAAAACCGGTTGACCAATAACGTGGATTTGAACCACCCCATTTTCGACTTCCACGACCATCCGTCGCCCGAAGGTTCCTCCCAAGTGACGTCCAAGTATCGGAATTTCCAAAGCAGCTAGAGTTTTTTCGACCGCCAACACGTTCTGTTCCCCAATGGTGTTGGTGACGTTGGGGGAGACATGCGCAAACATGTTTGCCCCACCGGCGATCTTAGCCGACAGCGATAGCCGTAAACCGCCAGCCAGGTCCGTCATACGCCTTATTGTCTCAGGAATGGCCGTGTCAGCGTACTTACCCGCCGATTGACTCCTACCCATCGAATCGGGCATTACGACATGCGCGAGTCCGACAAGCTTCAGTTTTCGTTCGTACAACATGATCCCAATGCAAGACCCAAGCAAGGTTCGCAAAATGCCTTGGTGCTGAGCGACACCTATTCCAGCCATGGTTACTAGGATCTCATTCATTTGCTTGAGCTGACTCACGGTAAACTCCTCGATAGCCGATCCAGGCTTTCCGCATCAGGGATCAAGAGCAATCGCCAACCAATGGCCGTTCCATCAATCGTAAATTCCGTTTTAGCAACCAGTACCTGATCGAATTCATACGCTTGATCGACCAATGCAAACTGCATGATGGCAGCGGCGTAGTCCCGGACGAAAACGGCTGGAGTTGGAATCCAGGTCGCGTTCTCGGAACTGCCTTCAGTCGCCTCGGGTCGAGGAAAAATCTGAGAAAGCGCATTTAAGAACGCGCAACCGACAATATTCGTTGTCTCCAACGCAGCTGACACTTCAAGCTCATCCCATTCGGATGATTCCGTTTCACGAGGTAGGAGTGCATCGCAGAGCATCAAGCCACTTGCATCGTCGAATCCGAGTAGAAGCTGGCCAATCACCCCACCGGAAAATCGCATGCAACAAGCGCAAATCGTCGCGTCCACAGGTCCCAATAGTTCGGTAGCAACCTCTAATGAAAATTGCTCCATTCGCTCCATCGAGACCTGCACCTCACGACCAAGCCAGCTCGAGAGCGCTCGCGATGCATCGGTCGCTCCGAACCGAAAGATCGTGGAGATCGAGTCTAATTGTTGCTTGTTCAATGATTTCACAGAGCCAGCGCCGATCGAAGATGAGGCCTGTCACGCAGTCTTTGGCGAGCCAATTCTAAGCAGGAACCTACATCCAGCAACAGACAAACCGAACCGTCTCCAAGAATGCTCGCACCTGCAAGGCCACGGATATGAGTGAAATTTGCATCCAGCGACTTCACCACAATATCTTGGCATCCCTTGAGTTCACCAACCAACAGGCCCATCGCTTTGGAACCCGATGTCAAAATCAAAATGCTTGAGGTGTTTCCTCCTGGTTCGGACTCACCTGCCCGATCCTCTTGGTGGAGTTGAGTTGTCCCATGCCAATCAAAGACATCACCAATACCGACCAATGGAATGAATTCACCGCGGACTTCGATCGAATCACGACCATGAACCGAAATGACATTCTCCTTGCGAACTGAAACGATCTCCCTGACATTTTCGATTGGAGCGGCAAAGGTCCCCTGTTCAAGCTGAAACAGCAGGGTTCGAATGATTGCAAGTGTTAACGGAAGCCGAATCACAAACGTCGTTCCTTGGCCAATTCTGGACTCGACCTCGACGGTTCCGTTGAGCTCGCCAATACGCGTTTTGACGATATCCATTCCAACGCCGCGGCCCGAGATATCCGAAACCACTTCGGCCGTGCTAAAACCAGGCGCCCAGATAAACTGTGCGATCTGGTACTCCGTCATCATGTCTGCTTCGACGGCTGTGACTAGCCCTCGTTCGATCGCTCTTTGCTTGACTTTCGCCGTGTTAATGCCGCCACCATCATCGCTGATCGTAATCAAAACATTGTTGCCACTATGGACAGCCTCAAGCGTAAGTGTTCCGATCTCGGACTTGCCTCGGCTTCTCCGAGCCGCTTCCGACTCGAGGCCATGATCGATCGCATTGCGAACCAAGTGAACCAACGGATCGCCAAGCTCGTCGATCATACGTTTGTCAAGCTCGGTGTTTTCTCCTCGAATCACTAAGTTGACCTTTTTGCCCATCTCGTTGGAGATGTCGCGAACCGTACGCTTGAACCGATTGAACAACGGTCCGACGGGAACCATGCGAGTGTCGAGCACGCCTCGTTGCAGTCCGTCCGACACCCTTGAGAATTGATCGATGGCTTCATTGAGTTGTGCGAAGCTTCGTCGCCCTCGCTCAAGGACATGCAGTTGTTCCTCCAAGGCTACAACCGAAGATAAGATTTCGCGATTCCGTTGGTCGACAAGCTCTGTTTGCTCGACCGACATTCCATTTGCGTTACCGACCACCAATTGCTCGCGGAGCGATTCACACAGATCCCGCAGCTGCGAAATGAGGCCAGATTTCTTGAAGGTTTCTTTCATCTGCGACGCAAGCTGGACAAAGCGTGCTCGGTTGACGACCAGCTCGCCAGCGAGATTCATCAATCGATCAAGCCGCTGAATATCAACTCGAACCGTTTCTACCACCTTCCTTTGAGATTCTGCTACTGGCGAAGCGGGGGTATTGCTCATTTCGCTCGCGGGAGTGGCTGCGTCAATCAAATCGAGGGTCTCATCGGTGAGCTCATCACTCGCATGAACATCGTCGATCTCAATGAGCTCGACTCCGACAATGTCCGCTGCCACTCGCAAGGCTTCGTCAGCACAAGAGGTCGCGAGCCAAACCTGCAACGTACGAAGTTCCGAAAGACTTTGTAGTTGATCTAGGTCGGGGCTAGTGCGATTCACCGCACCGAGCTCATTTAATCGTGCAAGAATCAGCTCGGCTTTGAGCTCAGGCAATTCAATGCTTTGGTCGAGGTACACGATGACTCGCTTCTGGACAACAACATTAGTTTCGCTTGCATCTTTCTCACGAGGTTTTTCTTCAAGACTATTGTTAGCCGCAACTTCAACAATTGCGGAGGATTCGAACGGTTGCAAGTGAGAATGAGCTATCGCAACAACAGTCGCGTCTGAACCGATATCTTTGGACGCGGATCGCGACAACTGCTCAATCAATTCGGGGGAGCTAACCAACGGTTTTCCATCGCGGAGCTTTCCAACTGCATCGCGAAGGAAGTCAACGCATTGCAGGATCAAGTTCATCATGGGGCGATCGAGTGGACGAAGACCAGACCTCAGATGTTCGAAATGGTTCTCCAAGTGATGAGTCAACATTGCGATGCTGTCCAGCCCCATCATCGCAGCTGCTCCCTTGATCGAATGAATCAAACGAAAGGATTCATTCAAATGACTTGGACTGCCAGGGTTCGTTTCAAGAACCAATAAAACTTCGACGAGGTCATCCAATTGTTCGGACGTCTCGTCCACAAACATTTGTAGGTATTCCACCATATCCTCGGATGGTATACCGGTCGAAAAATTGAATTCGTCGTTCACGCTTGAATCCTGGACCTAAGGCTTTTGATAAAGGAACGTGCCACGTTTATGGAGCATGCCCAGCATGTCGTAAACACCCTCGGAGGGGCCGACAACCAGATACCCGCCTCGAACGAGCGAATGAACAAGGTTTTCAATCACCTTAGCTTTCGATTCTCGATCAAAGTAGATCAAGACGTTTCGCAGCCAAATGCAATCGAATGGAGGCTCAGCCAATCGTTGCATCAAATTATGGTTCTTGAATCGCACCATTTGGGCGATCGCTGTTCGCAGTCGGAACTGATCCACTGCTTCCTCCGAAAAGTATCGTTTGATTTTGGCATTGTCAAACTCTTGCATGGTTCGCGTCCGATAGACGGCTTCGCGGGCCAACTTCAGCGACGATTCACTGATGTCGGTTCCCAATATGTAGAACTGCCAGTCCCTAAGCGGAACATTTAAATCGGAAAGGCACATGGCGATCGAATAGGGTTCTTCGCCGGAACTGCAAGCAGCAGACCAGATACGCAACGAAGCGGGACGCTTACCCTCCAGCTTGTCTTTGAGAAGCTCCTTAACGAAGTCGTTCCTCAACCACTCGAAGTTGGAAGGGGTCCGATAGAAAGAGGTCTCATTTGTGGTGATGGCGTCCAGGAAACCCTCTAGCTCAACTCCGCCCGCTTTCGACGTAAGAAGACGGTAGTAAGAATCAAAATCCTCGCAGCCACCAGCCTTCAGTCGTCGCCGAATGCGGTTACTCACAAGCGTTACTTTGGCGAAATCGATTTTGATTCCAGCTCGGTCGTAAATGAACCTCTGGAACAACTCGAATTGTTTCGGTGTGAGTCGCTCCAATTCCATTGGGGTTCTGACCTTCAACATTAGACTTTGAATTTGCCGACAAGATCGCGCAGGCTTTGCGCTTGGGCACCAAGCTGCTCAGCACTCGCGGCCATCTCTTCCGAAGCAGCGGCGTTGGATTCGGTGGTATGCGATACGCTTCGAATCGCGACTTTGACTTCCTGTGCACTCGCTGCTTGAGCTTCGGTAGAGGCCGCGATTTGTCCGATGCCCTCCGCCGTAACCTCGACAGATTCTACAATCTTTGTCAGTGATTCACCTACCTTCTTGGATAAATTTGCCCCTTCTTCGACCCTGCGCGAGGATTCTTTGATCAGTTTCGCAATCTCCTTGGCTGCTTCGCTCGAACGCTCGGCCAACTTTCGGACTTCATCAGCAACCACAGCGAACCCAAGGCCATGTTCGCCTGCCCGCGCGGCTTCGATGGCAGCGTTGAGGGCTAACAGATTTGTTTGACTTGCAATCTCGCTGATGACTTGAATGATCTCGTTGATCTGCTCGCTGGACTTTTGAATCAGCTTCATGGCGTTCACGGCTTCATCCACGGTGGCACCTCCCCCTTTGGCCAGCTTTGCCGTCTCGATCGCTTTGGACTTGGCAGAGCTTGCTTTTTCGGAAATGATCTGCATCGAATCGATCATTTGAGCGACACTCGCTGTCATTTCCTCTACGGAAGCCGCCTGGGTTTGAGCCCCTTCGCTCAAATTGGCACTGCTCTCAGCAATTGTCCGAGCGCCTTCATTTTGCTGTTGCGCGGCTGCCATGACTTCGCCAATCAGCGTTCGCAAGTCGCAAATCATTTTTCGAAGACTGCTTCCAAGTCGCCCCATGTCGTCGTCCCCTTGGACATTCACTTGTTGCGTCAAGTCGCCGCGGGATGCCGCTTCCACATGGATCGATAGTTCATTCACTTTGTTTTCTAGTGCAAGCTTGTCTTCAGCCTGATGAGACTGCACCGCGTCTTCGCGTTCTTGGGCACGAATCTCCCGCATGGCATCTGCCGTGACATCCGCTGCCAGCTTCACAACCCTGACCGTCGTCCCTTTTGCATCAATGACCGGACTGTAAGCCGCTTGTAGATAAACCTCTCGCCCACCTTTGCCGTAACGCTTAACTCGCGCAACCTTAGAAATGCCTTGGCCGAGTTCGTACCAGAAGTCGCGATACTCCGATGACGATCGATACTCTGGGTCCACAAACAAACTATGGTGCCGACCACGAAGCTCATCTAACGTGTAACCGATCGTGTTGAGAAAATTATCGTTCGCCCAGAGAATTGTCCCGTCGACTGTGAATTCAATTATAGCCATGGACCGACTAAATGCGTCAAACATTGAGTCTTTATAAGAATGAGCGTTACGTTTGGCAACCGCTTCAGCTTTAGACGCGGTCACTCGAGGGGCTCGGGTCTTCGTTGTTGGTTTGTCGTTGTTTTCGGCCATCGCGCTTCGCGCTCCATTGCGTTTTCAGGGTGTAAAAATTCTGAGTTGTTGTTCCGGAAATGATTTCGAATCGCTCAAATTGGGCTACGTTCGCGTTGCACTTCGAGAAAGATCAGGAAGCGATATGCGACTGACTTGCTCAAGCTTCTGCGGATCCAGTAGTTCCTCGACCTCCAACAGGACAATCAACTGCTCTTGAACACGCGCAAATCCAGAGATGTAACTCGCACCAAGGCCAGTTACTGTATCGGGAGCGGCATGAATGGCATCTCGTCCGATTCGAACAACTTGGGTGACGGTGTCTACGGTGCAACCTATGATTCGCTTCCCAACATGGACGACAATCGTGTGGGTATCCACATCGGTCGGCTTTGCCTGGAGCCCAAAAAGCTTCCGTAAATTCACGATCGGAATGATCGAACCACGAAGGTTTGCTACTCCTTCCACGTAGTCAGGGACTTGAGGCGTCTTTGTTACTTGACTTAGGATAACAATCTCTTGAATCTGCTCGATCCGAAATGCGTAGGTTTGGTTCTCAATTTTGAACGCAACAAACTGAGCCACATTCTTAGAAAGATTGTCGGTTACAACGCTCGTCGTCTTCAAAGTAGGCTCGGTGTTGTGGAAAATTAATGACAGAACTTAAGCGGTCAGTCCATTTCTGGAGCTGTTCATGATAATTGGAAAATGGAACTTCTCAAGGAAATGTAAGTCCAGGGTTTTTCACTCAAAAACCATTTAAAGAAACTGACGATCAGCGAGAAGTGTCGAAAAACATTTGTTTTCTGATGAATTGATGGTCGTATGTGGACTTAGCAAGGCAGAAATTGGGTCCATGGCCCGAAACCCGAAACACATCTAAAATTGTAACTTTAAAAATTCAAAACGAGCAAGTTAACGATTATAGGGTCTCACCACTTTCATTTGCTGATTGGTGGGTAGATTGAAGCCCGCCGGCGCCTGGCTAGTCTTTCTCGTGATCCAAACGGAGCATTCTGAGTGCCTTAGCACGTATTTGGACACACTCCCAAGGAGAATAGTACTGAGCATCCCTCGTGAGGCAAGTGAGCCAGAAGCCAAGCTGCCTCCACGGCGCATTGAGAGCCGTCCGTTGCAAGAATTACTTTCATCGATTTGCTCCTATCCATCCATTCCAACGAGTCGTCGGACAAAAACCAAAACTATTACGATTGCAAGTAGGCCTGCACCGATCCAGCCCAACAAATGAGAACCAGGAAGGCCCTTCAACCACTTGAGCATTTTGCTTTCCTCTATAAAAAAAACTTTTAACGATCGTTTGAAGTGGTCGCCGAGTCGGCTTTCCTAAAACTTGCACTTCGGAAGGATCTGATCTCAACGCAGGACCCCTTCGTGCAAATGTTGAACCAACCTCGCTTAGAAACGATGATTCGGCAACGGCCATCAATCGAGCAACAGATTTTCTTGACAGGCGCAAAAGTCCAGGCTCTCGAGTGTGTCGTTTTAGCTCACAGTCAATCTGAAGTGTGCTCGTGGTATTGACATCATATTTAGACGCCCGGCTGGAACGCAAGGGGGTTGGAATACCGGCGGCTAGCGTCTTGCCGCTCACAAAGTGAATGCCAATCGGCTAACGCTGGGTTAGCAAACTGCGAAACCTCAATTGGTACGCATTTTGCCTGCCTGTTGTTTCTGTATATCGCCGCACGCTATTCGAATAACGTTTTTCTGGCTTCCAATTGGAGTAAGACTATGAGTGAAGAACTTTCCCGCAATTTGAAATTAAAATCAATTCTTGAAGCCAAACTCAACGAGTTGTTAAATAGAGCGGCCGAGATTGAGGCCGAGCTGAACTCGCAAGGGGACAGCGACTGGACTGAAAACGCAATCGAGGCTGAAAACGATGAGATACTTGAAGGCATTGAAAGCGTTACGCAACAGGAAATTCGCGAGATTAGATTGTCATTGAATCGAATTGAGTCAGGGACGTTTGGAACGTGTTCTGACTGTGGGAAGGTGATTTCCGAGCAACGCCTTGAAGCCATTCCTTTTTGTAACACTTGTATTAATTGTGCTTGACGGAGCGAGCCTGTGGGCACTCAGGTTGTTAGCGTAGTTTGAGTACCAACACGGGACAGGCCGCAAGCCGAACAATTCGCTCCGTGACACTTCCTAGCAGCAATCGGCTGACTCCGCTTCGACCGTGCGAGGGAATGACGATTAGATCCGCCCCGAGGGACTCGGCTCTCTCGACACATACCGTCCCAGGGTCACCAATTAGGACTTCTCGGATCACACCAGCGTAGCGAGCGTCTTGGAATTCTCCAGCCATGAGTTTTTGCGCGTACGCGATGCGCGGCCCGTCATCAACCGCTTCAAAAGGAAAGCCACCAGGCGCCAAGGCTAGAATCGTATGCAAGACGTGCAAAATGTGAACCTGGCTGGGATTACCCGCCAATTGGATGGCCTTTTCGACCGCGGAATGTGAGTGCTCCGAGAAATCGTAGGGTACAAGGATCGCATGTTCGATGTTCCACGGCATAGTTCGGTTTCCTATTCAAAGTAGAGGTTAGATACAATCCAAGGGAACGGATTTGATCTCCAATGCGAATAGCGTTCCAAAGCAAGAACCTTGCGTCGACTTTGCGAATTGATACGATCGGAAAAATCGTTGCTGCTTCCTTGTTTTCGTTCATTGCGATGCGACACAGTCAATTGATCCGAGCCAAACTAAATCGATGGGCCCAGGCACCCATGGTCAACAGTTTTTAACAGCCCATGCGTTCTCGTTTTACTTCGGCGGGAGCATGGTCGCGTGCAGCAATGCCCGTTGGCTTGGAACACGCATTCTGCCACTCGCGATGTCCGCTTTAGTTACGT
>Ga0163144_10008923_pt1 | contig 21613 bp, 18 predicted proteins | sample OliLak19BULKMAT1_FD_123175 | JGI IMG/M metagenome (GOLD analysis project Ga0163144, IMG submission 123175) | Freshwater microbial mat bacterial communities from Lake Vanda, McMurdo Dry Valleys, Antarctica - Oligotrophic Lake LV.19.BULKMAT1 | ecosystem: Environmental > Aquatic > Freshwater >... | reverse complement strand
CCGCCGGGCAGACTCCCGCCAAGCCGGCGAAGAAGAAGGGCCCGCGCAAGGGGGGCAAGGGGAGACGGTAGCTTCGATCCCCTGGCGACCCGCCCCACCGCCCGTAGAATACGGCTTCCTCAAGAATCCCCCTCCCTCGCAGGGAGGGGCCAGGGGAGGGATTCACGACCACGCAAGCAACCACATGAGCATGCGCCCATTGAAACGCGTCGCAAAGGTCACCCGCGATCGAACGATTGATCTTCGCAAGCAGGCAACGCATCCAGAGAAGTTACTGTGGTCGATCCTCAGCGGCCGCCAACTTGCTGGGCTGAAGTTCCGCCGACAACATCCGATCGAGCCTTTTATCGTCGACTTCTACTGCGCTGAAGCCAAGCTGGTGATCGAACTCGACGGCGAAAGCCACAACGGTCGCGAGTCGTATGATGCAGAGCGTTCAAAGCTTTTGGCGAATCTTGGCTTGAACGTGATGCGAATTACCAACGACGAAGTGCTGACCAATCTTGATGGGGTGGCGGAGGGGATTTTGAGGGTGGTTCGTCTCAAACAATTGATGCGTCGGGAATCCCTCCCCTAGCCCCTCCCTGCGAGGGAGGGGGAAAAGATCAAATTCTGCGCCATCTCGATTCTTCCGCCCCCCACCCAATTCCCGTACAACAAACGATTCTCCCCCCCTCGGGCAGCCCAACTTCATGAACGACGAATCGGAACTCTTGCGCACGCCGCTTCATGGTTGGCACGTCGCCCATGGCGGGAGGATGGTCGACTTCGCCGGCTGGTCGATGCCGGTGCAATACAGTTCGATCGTCGAAGAGCACCAAGCCACGCGCAAAGCCGCCGGGCTGTTCGACATCTCGCACATGGGTCGGCTGATCATCGACGGTCCCGACGCGCAGCGGTTCCTCGATTCGCTCCTCACGCGGCGGATCGACGACATGACGCCCGGACAGGTCCGCTACTCGCTCGTCTGCAACGAGTCGGCCGGCGTTCTCGACGACATCCTCGTCTACCAGATCCACCTCCCCGAAGGGGGCCTCAGCGGTTACGGGCTGGTGGTGAACGCCAGCAACCGGACGAAGATCGTCTCGTGGCTCAACCAGCGCCGCGGCGACTTCGACGTCGGCATCGACGACAAGACGGCCGACTACGCGATGATCTCGATCCAAGGTCCCAAGGCGATCGAAGTGCTCGACGCGATCTGCGACCACGAGCTCACGTCGCTCCGCTACTACTTCGGCGTGATGGCTCGCGTCGCGTCGTTCCGCTCGTTCGTCAGCCGCACCGGGTACACGGGCGAGGATGGCTGCGAGATTATTTGCGACGCCGCCGACGCCGGCATCATTTGGACGCGGCTCATTGAGCGGGCCGAACCGCTCGGCGGCGGACCAGTTGGCCTCGCCGCGCGCGACACGCTGCGGCTTGAAGCCGGCATGCCGCTTTACGGGCATGAACTCTCGGAGCAGATCAACCCGGTGCAGGCCGACCTCAATTTTGCGATCAACCTCCGCAACCGCGATTTCGTCGGCCGCGAAGCGATTATCGAGGCCCAAAAGAATCACCAACAATCGGTCCGCGTCGGCCTACAACTCGAAGGCAAACGGCCCGCCCGCGAAGGCGCCGTCATCCTCCACGGCGACGAACCTGTCGGCACCGTGACGAGCGGCACGTTCTCGCCGACGTTCGAACGGCCAATCGCGATGGGCTTCGTCAAGCAAACCGCCGCCGCCCCCGGCACCCCGCTCGCCGTCGACATCCGCGGCCAACACTATCCCGCCCAAGTCGTCCCGCTGCCGTTTTATCAGCGTGGGAAGTAGTTTAGTTATTACTCTCTCGCAAAGCCGCGAAGGCGCAAAGGAAACGCAAAGAAGAAATACATTTAACCACGAAACACACGAAAGGAACGAAAAGGAAACAGGGAGGAAGAAGGTCTAAGAGAAAACTGCACGGCTTAGATGTAATATTACTTCCTTCCATTCGAATTCTCTCCCTTTTCGTCGTTTTCGTGTGTTTCGTGGTTAATAATCCTCCCCGTATTTCTTTGCGATTCCTTTGCGCCTTAGCGCCTTTGCGAGAAACACAAAAGCCCCCATAACATCGGGAGATTGCAGAAGTGAAACCCGAAGACCTCCACTACGCCAAAACCCACGAATGGGTCTCCATTGCCGAAGTCGGCGGCGCCAAGGTCGCCACCGTCGGCATCTCGGCCTTTGCCGTGGAAGCCCTCACCGATCTGGTATTCATCGAACTCCCCAAGGTCGGCGCCCAGGTCGAGGCCGAGCAGCCCTTCTGCGAAGTCGAATCGGTCAAGGCTGTGAGCGACGTCTACGCCCCCGTCACCGGCGAGGTGATCGAGGTCAACACGGCGCTTCCCGACAGCCTCGAGATCCTCAGCACCGATCCGTACATCAAAGGCTGGATCGCCAAGATCCGCATCACCGACGAATCGAACCTCGGCAACCTGATGGACTTTGCCGCGTATCAGAAGCAATGCGCTGAAGAAGGACACTAGCCAAAGCGGAAAGCTGAGAGCGGAAAGCGGACGCTCGCAGCTGGTCGGTTTTCATCCGCTTTCCGCCCTCCGCTTTCCGCTTTATTGCCATGCCTTACCACTACAACACCGCCGAAGACCAACGTGAAATGCTCGACGCCATTGGGGCGGCGAGCATCGACGAGCTCTTCGCTCCCATCCCCGACGCCCTCCAGCTCAAGCGGCCGCTGAACTTGCCGCCGGCGCTCTCGGAGATGGAGCTCGATCAGCATCTGCGGCAACTCACCGCGCTGAATGATCACGCCGGCACGAAGCTTTGCTTCCTCGGCGGCGGCAGCTACGACCATTTCGTGCCGTCGGTCTGCGACGTGATCGGGTCGCGGAGCGAGTTCTACACCTCGTACACGCCCTACCAGGCCGAAGCGAGTCAGGGCAATCTGCAGGTGATGTTTGAATACCAGTCGCTGATTGCGCGGCTGACGGGTCTCGACGTCGCCAACAGCAGTTTGTATGACGGCGCCAGCGCCGCGGCCGAGGCGGTGTTGATGGCGCTCCACGCGGGAGGGAACCGGACGAAGGTGATCGCGCCGTCGACGCTCCATCCCGAATACCGGCAGACGATTGCCACCTACTTTGAGAACATCGACGCCGAACTGGTGACGCTCGATTGCCCCGCGGGCGTGCTCGACGCCGACGCCCTCGCCGCGGCGATCGACGACAAGACCGCTGCGGTCATCCTGCAGCAGCCAAACTTCTTCGGCTGCGTCGAAGACGCCGACCGCGTCGCCGCCGTGGCCAAGCAAGCCGGCGCGCTGTTAGTCGCGGTGTTCGATCCGATCAGCCTCGGCATTCTCAAGCGCCCCGGCGACTACGGCGCAAGCATCGCCGTCGCCGAAGGGCACACGCTCGGCACGCCGATGAGCTACGGCGGTCCCTACCTCGGCATCATGGCGTGCGACAACTCGCTCGTCCGCCGCATGCCGGGCCGCATCGTCGGCGAGACAGTCGACCGTCGCGGCAAGAAGTGTTACGTCCTGACGATGCAAACCCGCGAGCAGCACATCCGCCGCGACAAGGCGACGAGCAACGTCTGCACGAACCAAGCATTGTTCGCCGTCCGCGCGAGCGTCTACCTCGCTCAAGCCGGCCCGCAAGGCCTCCGCGAAACGGCAAACCTTTGCCTGCAGAAGACCCGTTACTTGGCCGAGCAGCTTTGCCAGCACGAACGGTTCAGCCAGGCGTTCGACGCCCCGACGTTCAAGGAAGTCGTCATCCGCGACGCCGAGAACAACGTCGATAGCCTGCTCCGTGACGCCCTCGACGCCGGCTACCTCGCCGGCTTGCCGCTGGGACGCTGGTACCCAGAGCTAAACGACTGCTTCCTGGTGGCTGTCACTGAAAAGCGCACGAAGGCCGATATCGATGGATTGGTGAAGTCACTCACCGCCAAGTCAGCGCACCAACCGGCTCACGTTTAGAGATGTAGCGAAGAAGATTAACCGCCAAGGACGCCAAGAGCGCCAAGGAAATACAAAGAGATCAATAAGGAACCGCGGATGAACGCAGATAGACGCAGATAAGACATCAATTCATCGGCGTTAATCTGTGTTCGTCGGCGGTTCCTGAGTTCCCCCTTGGCGCTCTTGGCGTCCTTGGCGGTTCAAAAAAGAAGATAAGAAAAAACAGATGCGAAATACCCGCGATACGCAACTTCTGTTCGATCTCTCCAAGCCGGGCCGCCGGGCCGCCCGCCTGCCGGCATGCGACGTGCCCGAAGCGGCGATTGAGGACCTGCTGCCGACGAGCGCCGTCGCCGCCGCTCCCCCCGCGCTGCCGGAGGTGCCGGAGCCGCAGATCATTCGGCACTACCTCAACCTGTCGACGCTCAACATGTCGGTCGACACCCACTTCTATCCGCTCGGCAGCTGTACGATGAAGTACAACCCGAAGCGGAATGAGCGGGCGGCCGCGATGCCTGGCTTTGCCGACCTGCATCCGCTGCAGCCAGCCGAGACGATCCAGGGGATGCTTCACATTCTCTACGAGATGCAGCAGTATCTCTCAGAGATTTCGGGCCTGCCGGCTTGCTCGCTGCAACCGGCCGCCGGCGCCCATGGCGAGTATGCCGCGCTGCTCGTGGCGGCGGCTTACTACCGCGATCTCGGTCAGACGGCTCAGCGAATCAAAGTCCTCGCTCCCGACAACGCTCACGGCACGAACCCGGCGAGCGCGGCGATGGCGGGCTTCAACACGATCACCGTGAAGACCCGCAGCAACGGCGGCGTCGACATGGAAGACTTCGCCAAGAAGCTCGACGACAACATCGCCGTCTTCATGATCACCAACCCGAACACGGTCGGCATCTTCGAACCGAACATGCGCGAGATCGCCGATGCGGTCCACGCCAAGGGGGGCCTCGTCTATCTCGACGGCGCCAACATGAACGCGATCCTCGGCGTCACCCGCCCAGGCGACTTCGGCGCCGACATGCAGCATTACAACCCGCACAAGACCTTCAGCGGCCCCCACGGCGGCGGCGGTCCTGGCGCCGGTCCGATCTGCGTGACGGAGGTGCTGGCGAAGTATTTGCCGTCGCCGATGGTGGTGAAGGAAGAGGTCGGTAGTCGGTCGTCGGTAGGGGGTAGTAAAGACGCTAGCGATCCCCAATCCCCCTACCCCCTACCCCCTACCTCCTATCGCCTTGACTACGACCGCCCCCACTCCATCGGTCGCGTGCGCTCCTTCTTCGGCAACGTCGGCGTGTTGCTGCGGGCCTACTGCTACATCCGCACGCACGGGCCTGATGGCCTCCGCCGCGTCAGCGAGAATGCGGTCCTCAACGCCAATTACTTGCTGAGCCGCGTGAAGCACTTCCTCCCGGTGCCGCAGGGTGATCGTTGCATGCACGAGTTCGTCGCCAGCGGCTCGAAGCTCAAAGCCGAGCGCGGCGTCGCGGCGATGGATCTCGCCAAGCGACTGCTCGACTACGGCTACCACGCCCCGACCGTCTACTTCCCGCTGACGGTCCCCGAAGCGATCATGGTCGAGCCGACGGAAACCGAGAGCAAAGAGACGCTCGATGCGTTCGCGGAGACGCTCTTCCGCATCACCGGCGAAGATCCCGAGTTGCTCCACGAAGCGCCGCACACGACTGCGATCAGCCGACCGGACGAAGTCCAAGCGGCCCGCAACCCAATGCTCTGCTGCCGCGTTGACTGAGCTTCTTACTTTGCGGCTGGCAGAACGGTTAGTCTCTCGCAAAGCCGCGAAGGCGCAAAGGAAACGCAAAGAAGAAATGCGTTCAACCACGAAACACACGAAAGGGACGAAAAAGAAAAGCGATTGAAACGAAGAACTAGTTAAGAGACTGTCATTCGCGGAGTGCAATTGCCTCTGGCTATCGTCCACCTTAATTTTCTTCCTTTCGTCGTTTTCGTGTGTTTCGTGGTTTAAAAACTCCCCGCATTTCTTTGCGTCCCCTTTGCGTCCCCTTTGCGCCTTCGCGTCTTTGCGAGAATCTTCTACCGCAGCCAATCGAATAGATGACGCCCTGCCGATTGATCATCGATCCCCCCCTCGACGGCGCCTGGAATATGGGCTTTGACGAAGCCCTCCTTGAGCAGGCTGCCGACGGCGGGATTGCCACGCTCCGTTTCTACCAATGGCAGGAGCCGACCCTCTCGCTCGGCTATTTCCAGGCCTACGACGAACGCGACACGCACGCGGAAAGTCGCCAGGCGGCAGTGGTCCGACGCCAAAGCGGCGGCGGCGCTCTGATGCACGATCGGGAGCTCACCTACTCCATTTCGCTGCCGGCCGACCACCCGCTGTCGCGCCAATCGCCACGGCTCTACGACATCGTCCACCGGTCGTTAATTGATCTACTCGCGGCCGAGGGAATCATCGCTGCACTCCATCGCGATCGCGCCCCGGCACTCTCCGCAGCCGACAGCAACGAGCCAACCGACAAAGTCGCCGCGGCCGACGAACCTTTCCTCTGCTTCGCCCGCCGCACCTCAGCCGACGTCGTGCTGCCGACCGCGGTCGCCGCCGAGCCCCCCGTGAAGATTGTCGGCAGCGCCCAGCGTCGGCGCCGGGGCGCCGTTTTGCAGCACGGCTCCGTCCTGCTCGATCGCTCTCCCGCCGCCCCTGAACTCGCCGGCATTGAGCAAATCTCGGGAGTGGCCATCTTGCCTGAATGGCTCGTGGAACGGTGGTCGCCGACGCTCGCCGACGCGCTGCAACTGGAACTCCACGCCTATCAGCCGCGACATGGCGAAGATGTAATGCAGCGCGCTGAGCAATTGCAGGCCGAAAAGTACGCCGCTTCTGCGTGGACCCACCGCCGCTAATTGGCGTGGAGCGGCTTACGGCATTGGCCCGATACCTACCGTAGGTCAGGCTGGAAAGCCTGACGGAACCAGCGTTTGACCACGACAATCAATCGCGGCGCCGTCAGGCTGGAAAGCCTGACCTACATGCGGCTTCCCGCGGCGCAGTCGGAAATAACTCCCCAGAGGGGTTTGTGATTTCCCGCGGAACGGTAGAATTCCCGCATAGTTGGGTCTGGATTTTGCTGTACTACCTGCAGCGGCCGTGTTATTCTCGCAATCTGAGCCTGTGGGGGGCTCGATTGACTATTCACGGCCTCAAGAGAGACAGACTCGCAACAGGGTTGATCTCACTGCGACCAACGGCTTTGGGACGCGCAGAGCGCGTTCTGGGACAGCAGCCTGCGCGCAGTGGACATGAGAGCTTCGTGCGCTCATTGATCCGCTACGTGCCGGCTTGAAGAGAGGCTCGGCCATGGACCTTACTCTTAAAGTGCTGGAAGGCGCCAAAGTTGGCGCGAAAATTTCCATCAAAAAGCCCGAATTCACGATCGGGCGCAGCCAGGGGTGCAGCCTTTGCGCGGGCAGCAGCGCCGTCAGTCGGCAGCATTGCATGATCAGTCGCGACGAGTCCAAGGTGACCGTGCGCGACATGGGAAGCCGTAACGGCACCCTCGTCAACGGCAACAAAATCGAGGGAACGGTGGAGCTCGCCTCGGGCGACGAAATCACGGTCGGCCCCCTCAAGTTCCTGCTCACGATCACGAGCAGCCTCAACAGCGTTAAGAAGCCCGAAGTGAAGAGCGTCGCCGAGGCGGTCGTCCGCACCGCCACGACGCCGACCGACAGCGTCGGCGACGACGATATTACCAAGTGGCTGCTCAACCCCAGCTCCGCGCTCAACGAAACGCAGACCATCCGCATCGACGACACGAACGCGATCCAAAAAATGCACGCCGCGGCCGCTGAAGCCGCCAACGCGGAAGTCCAGGCTGCCGAAGCTGCGGCTGCCGCTGAAGCGGAAAAGCCGACCGATCATTCCGGCAAGGCCGCGAAGCCTGGACCGGGCAAATTGCCAAAGGTCGCCGACAAGGCCGGCACGAAAGATAGCCGCGAGGCCGCCGTCGAAGCACTCCGCGCCTGGAGCCGCCGTAGATAGCCCGGCCATCCTGGCCGTTTGGCCTACGTTCCCGCCCCCACCCTGTCAGGCGTTCTCACCCTTCGCGCCTTTATTAAAATGCATTCGGTCCAGAATGGACCGGCTATCTTCATGGACATCCAACGCCAACCTCGCCCCCAGAAGCCCCAAGCCGCGCTCCTCGGCCTCGCCTTCGACGCCGACGACGGCCAGAAGCGAATCACGCGCGGCCCCAACTTCCTGCTCGCCGGCGGTTCGAAAGAGACCCACGGCATGCTGCAGGAAACGGCGATCAAAATCAACGAACGCCTCGACAAAGCCGGCAAGCAACTCGCCGACGTGTCGGTGAACGAACTCCGCGACATCGTCGCGGATATTCAGCGGTAAATAGCAGCCACCGGCTCCGCCGGTGGACGTCTAACGGCCACGCGGAGTCCAGCTTAGTTCGTCCACCGGCGAAGCCAGTGGCTGCTATTCGAATAAAAAAACGGCCTCTGGCGATTGCCAGAGGCCGTTTGTATTTTGATCGTACTGTCGCTCGTCAATTAAAACCCGGCCGTCTCGAATTCTTCTTCCTGGCTCATGGCGCCTTCGCCCATGATCTCACCCTCGGCGGCGAGCATCGCCCGCCCGGCCGGTGAAATCCGCACGTAGCCCAGGCCGCGAATCACCTCGAGCACTTCGCTGCAGGTCGGAAACATCCGGCCGTTCTTCCGCTTGTATTCGTCCATCGCGTTCATGAACTCGACTTCTTCGATCGAGTAGTCGCGTTCGCAGGTGGTCGGGTCGATCTGCCGACGACGCTGCACCTTAGCCCGACGCTCCAAGACCGGCGCCGGGGCCGACTCTTCGTTGCGGCGACGGTCGATCGTCACCAACTCTTCGCCAGCCTTCGTCCCTTTCCGCGAGGCCGAACGAGGAGTCGCAGCAACTCGTTGTTTCGGAGCGGCGGCCGGCTTCGAGGGGGATGACTTCCGGGTGGCGACGGCGGGGGTCTTCTTGGCGGCCATAGCGAGGTGTTCTCCGTTCGGTGGGAAAGCCCGTGGCGGGCAGTCGGCGTTCGCGGCGGACGTGTGTCCCTGACGCTAGCAGAGATCGGCCCATCTCGATGGCAAAGTAGACCGACTAGGAAAAATAGCACACTTAAGGGATCTTGCCGGCTTAATCGCCTGGTGCGGTTCAGCAAACCGTTCCGGCCCTGCGGCCGAATGGCCGGCGCGGTCGTTACAGGCCGTTCTCACGGCCCCGCTAACCGTCCCAGTCTGCCCATCAGATAGCCGGCCCATCCTGGGCCGCTGTTTCCCCGGCCAGGATGGCCGGGCTATTTGAACTCGCGGTTGCACCGATCCTCCGGCCTCGCTACCCTCCTCGCGCGACCACGCTGGCAGGCCCTCATGTTTGCTTGTCCGCCGCCCGGTCGCCGAGGAGCGCCCGCGATGCAAACCACCTTCACCTATTGCCGACTCGCCCTCGGGCTGGCCGCCGCCCTGGCGCTCGCCGCCGGCTGCAGTCAGGTACAGTCGACCGCGCTCAATTCTGAAGGGGTCCGCCTCTATCAAGCCGGCAACTACCAGCAAGCCGCCGACTCGTTCCAACGCGCCATCGCCAACGACCCGCGATCAGCCACCAGCTACTACAATCTCGCCGCCGCGCTCCATAAGTCGGGCAAGCTCACGAATAACCCGAACGACCTCGCCCAGGCTGAGCGCTACTACAACCAGTGCCTGGAGTACGACCCGAACCATACCGAGTGTTACCGCGGCCTCACGGTGCTGCTGGTCGAAACCGGTCGCACCGACGCCTCGTTCCGCTTGCTCGAAGGCTGGTCGGCTCGCAGCCCGCAGTTGGCCGACCCCAAGATCGAATTGGCTCGGTTGCTCGAAGAACAGAACAACTCGCAACTCGCGTCGGCCCGCTTGGTCGAAGCGCTGTCGATCGACCCCAACAATCCGCGAGCCCTCACGGCCCTCGGCCGGCTCCGCGAAGTGCAAGGCGATCGCGCTCAGGCGCTCGCCAACTACCAGCGTTCGCTCTCGGTAAATCAGTATCAGCCCGAAATCGCCGCCCGCGTCGCCGCGCTGCAGGCCTCCGGCGCCGGCATGCCGGCCTCGCCGCTCGTGAATCCGACGCCGGGCACGCGGACTGCTGATCAATGGCAATCTTCTGTTCGATACTAAGAAGATTGAACCGCCAAAGAAATGCGGGGAGAGTTGCCCGCGAATCACGCGAATGGACGCGAATGAAGAAATGAATTATTGAATTTCATTCGCGTCCATTCGCGTGATTCGCGGGCCAATGTTTTTCTGTTTTTTCCTTGGCGTCCTTGGCGGTTCAGTTCCCCGAATTTCAGCGCACCCGATCCCCGCGCCGCTCATGCAGCCGCTCCAGCAGATCACTGGCCGCATCCAGCGACGCCGTCCCGTCGCACCGGCTGGCGAGTTCTCGGCAGCGTTCTCGCACGTCGGCTGAGTTGAGCAGTTCTCCAAGCGTCGCCGCCACGCGAGTCGTCTTGAACTTTTCCTTGGGAACCACCGCTCCTACCCCCAGCCGCGTCAGCCGCGTGCCGTTGTCGAGCTGATCGTACGCCATCGGCATCACCACCTGCGGCAGCCCACAGGCGAGCCCCTGCCCGCACGTGCCGATGCCGCCATGATGAACCAGCGCCGCTGCGCGCGGCAGCAACTTACTGAACGGTACGAACCCAAAGTGCCGCACGCTCGCCGGCAACCGCTGCGGCAATTGGTCTGGGTACTTCGTCATCAACACGCCGCGCCGCCCGAGCTGCACGCAAACGTCGGCCGCCGTCTGAAAAAACTCCGTCGCCTGGACGTTCGCCGAACCTGGCGCGAACACAATTGGCGCGTCCCCAGCGTTCAAGAACTCGTCGACCTCCGCACTCAACTCCGCCTCCGCCGGCGGATCCCACAGCGGAAAGCCGACGAGCGCCGTATGTGGCGGCCAGTCAGGCTGCATCGGCCCGAACCAATCGGGGAACAATCCCAGCACCAACTGCGGCGAGTTGTTGTACTGCGTGAAGATCCGCGTCACCGCCGGCAAGCCTTGCCGCTCGCGCAGTTGGTTCACCGCCGGCCCAATGAGCGGATCGATCTTCCACTTATCCCCCGCCCAAAATACGCCGCGCTTCGCCCAGCGCGGCCAGTTCGCCATATTCGGCACGCCCATGTAGCGTGACGTTTCATGGACCGTCATCAGCGCCATCGGCGCGAAGTGAACGGTCGCCAACGGAGCCGCATGCTTCTCGTGATAGATCCGGCTCGCCATATCGAGCCCATGCGCCGCGAGCACCGTATCGCCCGGCGTCGCCTGCGATTCCAGAATCGCGTAGACCTCGTCCAGATAATGGGCGGCCCCCCGCGTCAGCACAAGCGTCAACCCCCGCTGCGGATGCCACAGATCGGGATGCTGCATCAACTCCCGATATTCGTCCGCCGTCCCCAACGGCAACATCTCCAACCCGGCGCCTTCGACCACCGCCTGGAAATAGGGGTTCACGATCACCGACACCCGATGCCCGCGGGCCCGCGCCGACGCCCCCAGCCCGACCATCGGCAGCACGTCGCCATAGCTGCCAAACGCGCTGAGAATCAGATGCATCGCCCGGTTTCCATCACGCGGCTGCCGTAAATCGTGGAACTCGCCTCAATCGTCGCACGCCCCCGCCGAACCGACAACCCCGTCCCGCCGTTGAACGGCGTTGCGATGGGCTACAGTTCCGATGACAATGCAAAGTTAGAAAAACAAACCACCAAGGCACAAAGACACGAAGAAAGCACGAAGGAAGAGGGGAACTGTCGCCAATCAATCCCTTCGCAATCTTTTGAATTCTTCTTGGTGGTTTCCTTAGTGCCTTAGTGTCTTGGTGGTTTCTTCCCCAATCGCTTCACAGATAGTCTCGCCATGCCCCCCCAACCGCCGGAAGATGACGACGATTTCGAGCTCGAACTCGAACCGGTCGATCCCGAGATCATCGCCCATCGCCAGGAGCGGGCGAACCATGCCGTCGAGACAGCCGCCAAGAAGATCGACGTCGACGATCTCTACCAGGGCCACAGCAACTACAGCGATCTGGAGCTCGATCTCAGCGGCCTGAAGTCGTTCCGCTTCACGACGCGCACGCTGCTGCTGATCACCGCGATCTTGGCGATCGGCATGACCGTCTACTTGATGTGGGACGGCTGCATGGTGATCTTCCTTGGTATGCTCGCCGCAATCGCCTTCGGCTGGTATTCGGTTTCCAAACAAGACCGCCAGAAGGAACTGGATCGCGCCCGTCGCCGCGAGGAGTTCTTCGCCAGCAAAGGTCAACCCGCTGCCGAAGCCGCCGCAACCGCTGCCTCCACTGCCAAGCCCGCCTCCCCGTTCGATCCGGAAGCTGCGGCGCCGGCGGCAGTCGATGCCGAGCCGGTCGAAAAGCGCCCCTTCTTCGACGTGAAGTTCGCCTTCTCGATGCAGGAGCTCTTCATCACGATGACCGCCGCCGCCGTGGCGATGGGCCTCTCGATGCTGATGCCACGCGAATATCTGGCAATGATCCTCGGCCTGATCGCCCTCGGCGGCCTCGTCACCAACGCCAGCGGCTACGAACCGCCGCGACTCGTGGTCCTGGGCTGGTGGCTGCTGATGGTCTTCTACCTCGCCGTCGGCCTCTTCGCGGCGGCAACCCCGACCATCCCTTAATTCAATTTGAACCGCCAAGGACGCCAAGTGCGCCAAGGGAATACGGGAGCGGGGAAGATTTACCACGAAATACACGAAGCACGCAAAAAATGATTTAAGAAGGGTCACCTCCGTCATGACCCAAGCGACGACCTCGCAGCTCCAATAACTTCTTTAGTGTGCTTCGTGTGTTTCGTGGTAAAAAACGTATTTCTTCCTTGGCGCTCTTGGCGTCCTTGGCGGTTCAGTATTTTTGAAGTACGAAGCATGTCAGAGCAAATCACCGACTACGTCTGCACCGCCTGCGGTTGCCTCTGCGACGATCTCACCCTCACCGTCGAGGGCCGCCGCATCACGCGCATCGAGCCCCCCTGCCCCGTCGCCGCCGCGTTCTTCTTGAAGGAGCGACCGGAGCCGCCCGCCGCCGCGCTCATCGAAGGTAAGCCTGCCGTGCTCGAAGCCGCCCTCGCCCGTGCCGCTGAAATCTTGCAAGCCGCGAATGCCCCGCTCCTCTTCGGCCTGCAGCACGCCACGGTCGACGCCCAACGCGCCGCCGTTGCGCTGGCCGACCGCCTCGGCGCCACGATCGATCCGACCGACGCCGCTGGTCGCAGCCAGAATCACGCCGCCATCCAAACCCTCGGCGCCGTCACCGCCACCCTCGGCGAAGTCGCCGGCCGCAGCGATCTCATCATCTACTGGAACTGTGATCCCGCCGTCACTCATCCCCGCCACATCAAGCGAATCGCTCGCCACCCCTACACGGCGCCCGGCGATCACCCGACCAAGCGTCGCGTCATCGTCGTCGCCCCTGGCCGCAACGCCTCGACGAAGCTCGCCGACGAAGCCCTGTCGCTCCGCCCCGGCAGCGACCTCGCCGCGCTCGCCGTCGTCCGTGCGATCGTCGCCGCCGCGAAGCCGGAGGAGATCAAAATCGACAATGCGTACCAAGTTGAACGCGAGACCGGCGCCCCGCTCGCCCAATGGGCCTACCTCGCCGAACGGCTTAAACACGCCCGTTACGCCGCGATTTTTTACGCTCCCGACAAATCAGATGCAGCCGGCCCCTACGCCGTCGCCCAATCGATCACCGAACTCGTCCGCGACCACCACCGCCATACCCGCGCCGTCGCCCTCCCCCTCGGCGAACCCGGAAACGCCCCCGGCGCTGCGCAGGTCCTCACTTGGCAAACCGGCTTTCCCGCCGCCGTCAACTTCGCCGCCGGCTATCCGCAAAGTCTCCCCGGCGAGTCAACCGCTGCTGCGATCCTCGAACGCGGCGAAACCGACGCAGCGCTCATCCTCGGCGCCGATCCGCTCAATCCGCCAACGACGGCCCTCTCCGCTGCCGCACAGGACCACTTGAAGCAGATTCCTACGATCGTCCTCGACGATCAAGCCACCGCATCCGCTCAGCATGCCGCCGTCGCCATCTTCACGCCGACCTTCGGCATCGAAACCGCCGGCGAAGTCTTTCGTAGCGACAACATCGCCCTTCCCCTCCGCGCCGCGATCCCACCCAACCGCCCCGCCGCGGAAGAACTACTGCAGCGACTCTTGAATCTGTTGAATTAGATAGCCCCACAGAAGAAGACAATTAACCACGAAATAGACGAAGGAAACGAAAAAGATGATTCTTTCAGATCAATCTCTGCTCAAACTTCCTCTGCGTCTCAGCGCCTCTGCGAGATTTCTGCTTGTTAGATAAATTCTCTCGCAGAGGCGCGGAGGCGCAGAGAGATTTAGTTCACGTACCCTCTACTTTTCGTCCCTTTCGTCTGTTTCGTGGTCAACCCTCCCCGCTCCCGCATTCCTTGGCGCTCTTGGCGTCCTTGGCGGTTCAATTCTTCCCAAGCGCCAATCAAATCGTAGCCCGCCGCACCTCAATCGGATGCGACAAGTCCTGCTCAATCACCCCATGATCCTGCAACCAGATCGTCACGCACCAGCACACCAGCGCCCACGACGCCCCCACCGCCCATCCGGCCAGCACGTCGCTCGGCCAGTGAACTCCTAAGTAAACGCGGCTTACGCCGACGGCGGCCGTCACCAGCATCGCCACGCCGATCAGCAGCACCTTCAGCCGCCGCCGCGGCACGAACCGCGACGCCACCATTCCCAGCGTCAGGTACACGGCCGCCGCCATCGTCGAGTGGCCGCTCGGAAAGCTCGACGTGTAAACCATCGAGCCATGCGGCACCAGATCGGGCCGCGGCCGATCGAACGAATGCTTCAGCGCTGTCGCGAGCAGAATCGAGCCGACGCTCGCGATGCCGATGTAGACGGCGGCCCGATGCATTGACGACAGCCAAAAGAACGCCACCACCGTCGCCGTGATCAGGCCGAGCACGGCCACGCCGCCGAGCGCCGTCATATCGCGGCCCATCTCCTCAACCCACCGCGGCCCGATCGGATCGGCCAGATTCTCCGGCACGCGCATCGCGAGCAAGACCCGCTCATCAAGATCGCCCGTCGCCCCCCGCGACACAGCCCGCGACAAGCTGAAGAACCCCAGCGCCAGCGCCGCCGAAATCACCGCCAGCACCAGCGCCGACCGCGTCCACCGCCGATGCTCCGCCAGCGTCTCGCTCGCCACGCTCGTCTTGTCGCCGCCTGCCATTCAATCTCCTTTGATTGAACCAGTCTATCCCCCAAGGACGCCAAGGACGCCAAGGGGAATACGTTGAACCACGAAACACGCGAAAGAAACGAAAGGAATTCCAGGCAGACAATCTCCATACCTCACTTCCTCTGCGCCTCCGCGTCTCTGCGAGAGAACTAATCCAAAACAAGATTTCTCGCAGAGACGCAGAGGCGCGGAGAGCTATCAGCAGACTAGTGCCTCGTCCACGATGTTTGTTCCTGTGATCGGACGCGGCGAATCAGGCAAATCTCTGGATAAAAAGCGATTCGCCGCGTCCGAACATAGGAAGCAATTTCAAGGTCGAGGCACTAGTTTTCTTCTTTTCGTCCCTTTCGTGTATTTGGTGGTAAATCTCCCCGTCCCCGCATTCCCTTGGCGCTCTTGGCGTCCTTGGCGGTTGCCTTTCTTCGCCCGAAAAATCTCGCCACGACCCTACAGAAATTGGCCACCCAATCCGCTAGGCTTTTATAGCAGCCACACTCCGTGTGCCGTCGCGCCCCCACGGTAGGCGTCGCCAACGGTTTCGGGAGCCTTTTGCCACTGGAGCCCTCCAGTGAAGACAATCTCTCCAGTGGCAAAAGGCTCCCGACACCGTTCAAGCTCGCCACTTCTGTCGCGACACAAACGACACAACTCGACACGACAAAAACACAACCTCAATCAGAACAACAACTTAAGCCCCACGACTTCTGTCGCCAAAAACTGCATTCGCGACGTATCGACAAAGCGACAGAAAGCACCAGCAACAATCCCGCGGCCACCCGCCAGCATCCAGCATCCAGCCAATGCCCCTCACCAAAATCGCCAACGGCCAACTCTACGACCCCGCGGGCGGCGTCGACGGCGAAGTGCGCGATCTCTGGATCGAGAACGGCAAGATCGTCCCCCCGCCCAGCGACGCCAAGGTTCGCCCCGCGAAGACGATCGACGCAACTGGCCTGGTCGTCATGCCGGGCGGCGTCGACATCCACTGCCATATCGCCGGCCCCGCCACGAACGCCGCGCGGATCATCACTCCCGACCAACGTCGCGGCGAAGCGAACGTCCTGCGACGAACGGAACTCACCCGCAGTGGCACGCTCGGCTCGGTCCCCAGCACGTTCGCCACCGGCTACAAGTACGCCGGCCTCGGCTACACCACCGCGTTCGACGCCGCCATCGCTCCCCTCGGCTCGCGACACGCTCACTTGGAGTTCGCCGACACCCCCTGCATCGACAAAGGTTGTTTCATCCTCATGGGAAACAACCAGTACGCCCTCGAAGCGATCGAAGCGAACGATCCCGAGCGGCTGCGGATGTTCATCGCGTGGCTCCTCGGCGCCACGAAGGGATACGCCCCCAAGCTCGTGAACCCCGGCGGCGTGGAAGTCTGGAAGCAATCGGCCTCCGCCCGCGGTCACGGACTCGACGATCCGATTCCGGGCTACACGATCACCCCGCGAGCCGTCATCCGCGAAATCGTCGCCGCGGCCAACGACCTCGGCCTGCCCCATCCGGCGCACATCCATTGCAATCAGCTCGGCATGCCAGGCAACTGGCGCACGACGCTCGCGACGATGGAAGCGGTCGAAAGCCGTCGCGCCCACTTCGCTCACATTCAATTCCATAGCTACGGCGGCGGCGAGGGGGATGAGTTCAGCATGTCGAGCCGCGTCCGCGACTTGGCCGATTACGTGAACGCTCACAAGAATCTCACCGTCGACGTCGGCCAGGTGATGTTCGGCGACGCCGTGGCGATGACCGGCGACGGCGCCGCCGGCTATTTCCTCCACAAGCTTTACGGCAACCGCTGGTTCAATGGCGACGTCGAAGTCGAAGCGGGCTGCGGCGTCACGCCGATCGAATATCGCCGCAAGTCGGTCGTCCACGCGTTGCAGTGGGCGATCGGCCTCGAATGGTACCTGCTCGTCGACGATCCGTGGCAGGTGATGATGAGCACCGACCACCCCAACGGCGGCTCGTTCCTCGCTTACCCGCAGATCATTCGGCTGCTGATGGATCGGGAGTTCCGTCGCGAAACGTTCGCCCGCTGTCCCGACGCGGTTCGCGAGCGCTGCATCCTCGGCGACCTCGACCGCGAGTACACGCTCGGCGAAATCGCGATCATCACCCGCTCCGGCCCCGCGCGGGCGCTTGGCCTCAAGCAAAAGGGCCATCTCGGCGTCGGAGCCGACGCCGACGTGACGCTCTACACGCCGATCGAAAACTATCAGGAGATGTTCGAACTGCCGCGCATGGTGATCAAGTCGGGCGAGACGATCGTCGACGGCGGCGAGATCCGCGCCACTCCCGACGGCGTCGCCCTCCACAACGCGCCTGACTTCGACCACGATCGACTCCCCGAAGTCGAGCAGTGGTTCGAGAAGCACTACTCGCTGCGGTTTAAGAATTACGCCCTAGCGTAGGTCGGACTTCATACAAGCCACCGGCTCCGCCGGTGGACGAAGTGCTAGTCAGGTCTGTTTTTGCTGCGTCCACCGGCAGAGCCGGTGGCTTTTATGGTCGCTCGGCCCTCTGGGCCTAAATAGCCGACCGTCAGGATGTAAGCCTGACCTACGAAAATTCTCCCCTGCGCCGAATCCGTGTTCCAACCGACTCCGAACACTTTCACACAGGGCCCTGTTATGTTGTAGACGAGTCGCCCACCCTGGGCGGCTCGGACAGATTGCTATCACCGCAAATGGAATCTCTACCATGAAACTTGCCATGTATACGCTGACGCTCGCCGCGTTGGCCGCACTCACGCAACCTGCTCAAGCGGAGAAATGCGCGAAGAGCCAAGTCGCTCAGGTTCAGCGCCATCACGTCGCCGCCGAGGCTGAAAAGCCGAAGACAATCGTCGAAACCGCCGCCGGGATCGAAGACTTCAGCACCCTGGTCGCCGCCGTCAAGGCGGGCGGTCTCGTCGAAACCCTCTCCGGCAAGGGTCCGTTCACGGTCTTCGCACCGACGAACGAAGCCTTCGCGAAACTCCCCAAGGGCACGGTCGAAGACCTGCTAAAGCCTGAAAACAAGGAAAAGCTCGTCGCGATCCTGACCTACCACGTCGTCCCCGGCAACGTGATGGCCGCCGACGTCGTCAAGGTCAAGGAAGCGAAGACGGTTCAAGGGGGCAAGGTGAAGGTCACCGTCAAAGATGACGAGGTGATGATCGACAAGGCCAAGGTCCTGAAGACCGACGTCGAATGCTCCAACGGCGTAATCCATGTCATTGACTCCGTCCTTCTGCCGAAATAGATTGCGAACCGGCCGGCGCGGGGCGGAGCTTTCTGGCTCGCCCCGCGGCCAGGCCGTTTTTCAATCGCAGAGACAGCCGTTGTCCGCATCCGCCAACAGCGTGATGGCTCGCGTCGCCGCCGGCGACCCGTCCGCCATGGAAGACTGCCTGACCCGCTACGGCGGGTTGGTCTGGTCGATCGCGCGCCGCTTCTCTCCGACCAACGCCGACGCTGAGGACGCCGTTCAGGAAGTCTTCATCGAAGTCTGGCGGCATGCCCAGCGGTATGACGAGTCGATCGCTTCGGAGCCAACATTCATCGCGATGATCGCCCGCCGCCGGCTGATCGATCGCCAGCGTCGGCGCGACCGCCAACCGCAAACGACCGCCTGGGACGAATCGACGCTCCCGCAAGCGGCCCGCGACCCGGCTGAATGGCTGCAAGTATGCGACGACGCCAATCGCGCCCGCGAAAAGATGCAGGAACTTTCTAGTGAGCAGCAGCGCGTGCTGAAGCTCGCCCTCGAAGGAGGCTGCTCGCAGTCTGAAATCGCCGAACGGCTCCAGTTGCCGCTCGGCACCGTCAAAACACACGCCCGCCGCGGACTAATCAAGCTCCGCGAATTGCTGGCCACTGGCGCCGACAAGCTATCCGGGAAAGGAGGCGCGGCATGAGCACCGGACCTTCTTCCCACGATCGCCGCCTCGAACTTCTCGCCGAGCGAGCCCTCTTTGGGCTGTCGATGGAGGAACTTCGCGACTTGGAATTCCTGGGCGGCGATGCGTCGCCTGTTGACGACATGGCGCTCGACGACATGGCGCTCGCCGCCGCGGCGCTCGATCTCGGCCTCCATGGCCATGCGATGGCGCACGAGACCATGCGAGCCCACTTGCGGCAGCGGACGCTCGACGCCGTCCGCAAGACAGCGTCTGAGGAGCGGAAAGCAATTGCGCCGATCGTCCCTGGCTCGGCCGAACGCCGCGTCGCGAATGAAACGCCGCGTCGCGATTGGCTCGGCTGGGCGGTGGCGGCCGCGGCGCTGGCCGTAGCGGCCTTCTCGTTTAGCCGGCAGCCCAATCTTGGCGTGGAGTCGCCGTTCGAACTGCGCTCAGAGCTGCTCGCCGCCGCGAAGCGCGATCCCGGCAGCGTCTTCGCAGCCGATTGGACGAAGACCGAAGACCCCGCCGCCGAGGGCGCCAGCGGCAAGGTGATTTGGTCCGACAAGCTGCAACGCGGCGTGATGGAATTCAGCGGTCTCGCAGCGAACGATCCGAAAAAGAACCAGTATCAACTCTGGATCTTCGACGCCGATCGCCCCGAGGCGACCCCAGTCGACGGCGGCGTGTTCGACATCCCCGCCGGCAAGAAAGACGTGCTGATCCCGATCGATGCCCGACTGCCGATCAGCAAGGCGACGCTCTTCGCGATCACTGTCGAACCGCCAGGCGGCGTCGTCGTCTCCGATCGTAAGCGATTGCCGCTGCTCGCTCCCGTGCCGAAGGCGGAGGATGCCGCTAAAGATCCGCCCCCAGCGGAATGAAATCAAAAATAGATCAATCTATCGATTGATTCTTGTGGTTCCCTCCCCCTCAAGGGGAGGGAACCAGAAGGCCAATAGAGTGCATGCCCTCGGCGGAGCCGCAAACTCTAAACGCCGCGATCATCATTCGATCGAAGCGCGAGCGCCGCCTGATACTCTTCCGGCGTATTGCAATTAAGCAGCGATCGCAGTTCTGCATCGACGCTGCGGAGTTGCTCAAGCGGCAACTCCTTGAGTCGAAACCCTGGCGAGCGCAACGCCCCCTGCAGCGATGACCGCCCCGCGTCAAGACTGGCGCGCAACGACGCAACACAATCTGGCCGATAGACCGCGGTCAATGAATGAAGCCGTTCGCCATCAAAAGGGACCGCAGCATCAGTCCCCGCTTCCATGGCAACAAAGAGCGCCTCAACAAACGCCGGCGCCAACAACGGGGCGTCGCACGCGGTGACGAAGGCGGCGGTCACGCCCGTCGGCAGCGCCGCCAGTCCGTCAACAAGCGCCGGCAACGGCCCTCGATCGACGTCACGATCGCGAATAACTGGCGCCGCCCACGGCAATGGCGGCAAGGTTTGATCGGCCGCTGCGACGAGTACCATCTGCTCACTTGGCACGACCTCAGCCACCAACTGCATCACGCGCGCCAGCATCGTCTCCGTGCCGAACGGCAACGACGCCTTATCGCGCCCCATACGCCGGCTGCCGCCCCCGCAGAGGATGAGGGCGCCGCGGCGCGAGCGGTCGATTTCGTCGGCGGTGCTCACCAGCGCAGTCCGGCGGGAGAAGTATTACACTAGAGCGGAAACGAACGGCTCGTTTCTCAATCAACTCATTGTGTCCCATGACGCTCCGCTTGACCAATCTCGCCAACGACCAAATCCCTCTTGAGTTTGCGGGGCTCACGCCTGCCGCTCTCGCTGGACTCTCGTTGGCAGAAATTCAACGTCTGGCCATCCGCCGCGGTAATCGCCAAATCGCTCTAGGCGAGCTATTCCAAGTCACCGGCGACCCCGCCGACCAGCAATGGCACCTGGAAGGCGACTGCCGCCAAATCCATGGCCTAGGGAGCAAGATCGACGGCGGCACGATCGTCGTCGACGGCCCCATCGGACCGCGCGCCGGCTTCGCGATGCGCGGCGGGCGGATCGAGGTCCGCGGCAACGCCGGCGACTGGCTCGGCGCCGAGCTGCGCGGCGGCGTGATCGGCGTCCACGGCGACGCCGGCTCGCACGTCGGCGCCGCGATGCCCGGCGCCAAGCGCGGCATGGCGGGCGGCATGATCCTCATCGACGGCGACGCCCGCGACGAAGTCGGCGCCCGCATGCGGCGCGGCTTGATCGCCGTCGCCGGTTCGGTCGGCGCCAACCTCGGCTTCCGCATGTTGGCCGGCACGATTTTGGTTTTCGGCAGCAGCGGCCCCCACGTCGGTATGGGAATGCGGCGGGGAACGATTGGCGTTTTCGGAACCCCGCGGCCGACGCTCCTCCCCACCTTCAAGTCCGGTTACCGCGGCCCGCTGCCGGTGTTGCGGATGCTCGAAGCGCAGCTCGCGGCCGAGTCATTCGCGCCAGAGAAAT
>Ga0163144_10008921_pt1 | contig 21617 bp, 13 predicted proteins | sample OliLak19BULKMAT1_FD_123175 | JGI IMG/M metagenome (GOLD analysis project Ga0163144, IMG submission 123175) | Freshwater microbial mat bacterial communities from Lake Vanda, McMurdo Dry Valleys, Antarctica - Oligotrophic Lake LV.19.BULKMAT1 | ecosystem: Environmental > Aquatic > Freshwater >... | reverse complement strand
GTCTTCGCTCCCGTGATCGCAGCCGCTTCCGTCTCGTTGCAGAACAAAAGGTCCGCATGCTTGAGCGCGGGCAAGAACGCTTCGCCGAACGCCTGTGGAATAAACGCCTCCGAACAGGTGAGCGCGATCTTCGTCTTATGCTTCGTCGCGACTTCCATCGCCCGACGAATGGCAGACTGCCCGGTTTCCGGATTGGCGAAAACGTAACCCTCGATGAACAGCCATTCCGATTTCTTGATCCGTTCCTCGTCGACGTGCCGTTCCGCGAGATGGCTGGAGACGGCCAAACATGTGCGCATCGTCCGTTCCGCGTCCGGCGTGATGAGGCAAACGCAAGTGCCCGTCGCCTCGTCGACGATGACCGGATTGCCGATGTCGATTTTCAGTTCTTCGAATTCCGACGCGTAAAACAGGCCATAACGGTCGTCGCCGACGCAGCCCATAAACGCCGCCTGGCCGCCGAGTTGCGAAAACGCGATGACGCTGTTGGCGACGCTGCCGCCGGAGACGAGTCGCGGCTCCTTTTGGTGATACTGCTTGAGCAGCGTTTTTTGCTCCTGCAATTCGACCAGGCGCATCGTGCCGCGCTCGAAGCCGAGCGACGCCATATCATCGTCAGAGACCTCGACGAAGATGTCGACAATCGCATTGCCCAACCCGCAGAGCTGAAATTCCTTGCTCATGGCTTCTCCTTAATTCGTAGGACAGGCTTCCAGCCTGTCCGATTCGTTACGGGACGATTTTTCTCTGGCGGCTTACGTTTACAACGGACAGGCTGGAAGCCTGTCCTACGGGGGTCATCGCTTCAAGAATATCCGTTCGGTATTCTCTCGCAACAAAAGTCTCGCGAGGGCAATCGCGTCTTTCTCCGAATATCGGCCGGGGCGCACTAACTCATCCGCTAGGGTCGACGCCAGGATGCGGCGATACATGTCGAACTTCGGTAAGACGAATTCCAGCTTATAGGCGTCGGAATAGTAGCCGATCTGCTTCGTCTTCGGAACGGCGTTCAGGCGCGCTCGGAGGTCCGGAGCGATATAGGCCGGGATGTTCGAATACCACCAATGCCCGTTGGTGACGACGTTGGGAAAGATCCAGCTATAGCTGACCAGTTCCTGATTCTGCACGCTCGTCAGCACCGAGATGGGAAACGTCACGGCGGGGAACGCATTGAACAAATCCGCATATTGAATCAGGCTTGTCCGTTGATCGAACAGATCCTGACCCTGATACACGCCCAGCCGATATACCCGGCGATTGACCCCGATCATGAGATCGAAGGGAAGTCCAAAATCGCGGCAGTATTCGGCCAAGCACCAAAACACGCCGCGGGCGCAGACCGCCGCGCCGGCCGCGTCGTCCGGATTGGAGCGAATGGTTTGGATCGCCTGCGTCCATTCCTCGTTGCCGATGTGCGTCGGCGTGAAGTTCGGCGGCAAAGAGATCGCGCAGGCCCGCGCCCCTTTGCTCGTGAAATGCTCGAACAGTTTGCCGATCGCCTGCTTGAGCGAAGAAGCGTCCGCCGCTTCGATGCCCGTGCATTCCGCCAGGCGCTGCCGCACTTCGGGCTGGGCCAGGTGAAACACCAAATCGTCCGTCCGCAGACAGGGAACGTAGCGGTTGGTGTCAAAGCCCTCCAGATCGTCGTCGAAGTCGTTGGTCAGAAAAATCTGCTCGACGTTGGTTCGCCGCAGGACTTCATCTTCCCAGCCCGGCGCGTGAAAGATCTTCTCGGCCGCGTCGTAAAGTGCGTCGGCATCCTTGGCGCCGACCCGATCTCCCGTGAAGCCCAGGAAGGTGCGGGCAATTTCAAGGAACCAACTGTATTGCACCGTGTTGTCGAAGCGGTCCATATGTTCGAGGATCGCTTTGACGCGTTGGCGCGGCGAAACCGATTCGGCGAGCGGCTCTTGATCCATGCCGGCGGAATGGGCCAACTCGGTGTAGTAATGGTAGCCCAAGATGTCGTCCAGGCTGCGCGCGGTCGCTTGAAGCGGGTTGATGTGCGAATGCGGGTCGATGAGAGGGATCCGACGGATTTCGTGGTACAGATCACGCGTCAGGCGATCGTGCATCATGGCGCTACCTCAGGAATTTCACGGCCGCGCGAAGCGGGGTAAGTTGGCAAGGATTTTTTCGCGTTCGATTTCCCTTTCTTACAATTGCGGGTTGTAAAAACCACCTGATTGCAAAGGTTTTCGCAACCAGCACAAGGCGAACGGAACACACGCATTGAGCGTCCAAAATGTTATAAACGTCTATAGAGTAATACTTTGAAAACGAAACAGCCATTGCGGAATCACAATTGGCACGGCGCGTGCATATACATCTTGCGGCAAGGACAAACGACGAACCCCCGGAATATAAAGGCCTTCCCCCAAGGCCGAACCGTTCGTCGAGCGAAGTTGCCAACTGGTTCCGCTACCCAAGGCCTAACCCCCGTGGGCCTTGGGTTTTGATTCCCCCCGGAACCATGACCTCCCCCAATACCTTTCAAAACTCCCCTCAAAACCCCACTCCCCCGCAACCCTCCTTCCCCAAGGAGGGTTGTGTCATTTTCTCCGTCGCGTTTTTTGGAGTGCGGCGATTTATCGCCGCTTTTGCCTTCGCGCGTCGCCTCCATCGAACTTCTCATCGTCCCTCAAAGCGGCGATGAATCGCCGCACTCCAAAATTTGGGGCGGATTGTAGGCGGATTGTGGGGTCGTATAATGAATGGCATGCCCGCCGCGCTTTCTCGCGTTACCGTTTTTTGTTTTGCCGCCAGCTATGCCATCGCTCTTGCCCTGGAACTGTGGCATGCGTTTCGGCCCCGGCCCATCGTGCGTTATGCCAGTCTTGGCTTCGGCGCCGCCGGTCTCTTCGCCCACGCGATTTACGTCATTCTCCAGCCGTTTCCCTTGTCCTCGACGTTCGGCTCCGTGCTGTTTCTGGCGCTGATCCTCGCCGTCTTTTACTTTTACGGCGCTGTCCACCATCGCAAGCTGGCCTGGGGCATTTTCGTCCTGCCGTTGGTCTTGGGATTGGTTCTTTTGGCAACCGCGTTTCAGCCCACCAACGGGCAGGATGAAGTGACCTCGGGCATCTTCGGCTTTCGCGGCGAACATTTTTGGGGCGCCGTGCATGGCATCCTTCTGCTACTCGCGGCGGTCGGGGTTTGCGTCGGCTTCTTGGCGAGCGTCATGTACTTCGTCCAGCTTTATCGCCTGCGCGCCAAAATCTCGCCGACGCACGGCGTGCGCCTTTGGAATCTGGAACGCATCGAGGCCATGAATCGCCGCGCCATCCTGTGCAGCTTTCCACTCTTGACCATCGGCCTGATCGTCGGCATCGCCCTGCAAGTCCACCGCGGCGAAGCCTGGGTCGGCTTCTCCAACCCGAAAGTGCTCAGTTCGCTGGGGCTATGGGTCGTATTCGCGATTCTCCTGTATTTGCGTTATGCCGTGCACGCCCGCGGTCGGCAACTCGCGCTGTGGACCATGGCCGCGTTCGCGCTTTTGGTCATTGCGTTGCTTTTCGCCCATCCGTTCGCCAACGGAGGAGCGTCATGAACCTCCTGTTGGTCGGCTGTAGTTTCAAGAACACGCCGATCGCAATGCGCGAAAAGCTCGCCTTCGATGGTCCTCGACTATCGGCGGGCCTGCTCGAAATCAATTCCCGCTACGGCTGCGAGGTGGCGATCCTGAGCACCTGCAATCGCGTCGAGTTGTACCTCGCCAAGCAGGACAGCCCCGTCCCCTTAACGGCGGACCTCATTTGCGAGTTTCTCGGCGAGTACCACCAGGTTCCCGTCGAGCAATTGAAGCAGCATATCTACGCGAAGGACGCCCAAGAGACGATCAAGCATCTGTTTCGCGTCACCAGCAGTCTGGACAGCCTGATCGTCGGCGAGGGACAAATCGCGGGCCAGGTGAAGAAGACCTACGACGACGCCAAGACGCAAGGCACGGCCGGCCCGATCTTGCATCCGCTTTTTCAAAACGCCTTGCAGGTCGCCAAACGAGTCCGCACCGAGACCGGCATCTCACGCGGGCACGTCTCCGTCTCCAGCGTGGCCGTCGATTATGTCCGCGAAGTTTTCGACCGCTTCGACGATAAGACGGTGCTCGTGATCGGCGCCGGCAAGATGGGTGAATTGACCCTCAAGCACCTACGCGAATTGAGCCCGCAACGCATCCTCGTCACCAATCGCAGCCCCGAGAAAGCGCAGGCCGTGGCCGCCGGCTGCGGCGGGCAAAGCGTGCCCTGGGAACAACTCGACGACGCCTTGGTCCAGGCCGACATCGTGCTCTCCACGACCGGCGCTCCCGAACCGATCATGACGCGTCGCCGCTTCAACGACATCTTGGCCAAGCGATCCGGCGGTACGATCGTGATCCTCGACATCGCCGTGCCGCGCGATTTCGACCCCCGCATCCACGACGGCGACCGCGCCTGTCTGTTCAACATCGACGACCTGATGCGCATCCGCGAGCAGACGCTCGCCGACCGCAAGAAGCACATCGCCCCGGCCGAGTCGATTGTCGACCAGGAAGTTAAACGCTTCCTCAAAGACACCAAACGCCGCAGCCACGGCCCGATCATCGCCAAGTTGACCCAGGAATTCGAGGCGCGGCGCCGCGAAATCGTCGCCCAACTCTTGGCGAAGCTCAACGGCAAGCTGAGCGAGCCGGACAAGGCGTATATCGAAGGCGCGTTTCGCCTCCTCCAGAATAAGTTCCTGCACGGCCCAATCTCCGCCCTCGCGGAAGACGCACCGGAACCGGGAAGCCATACGCTGCTCGAGGCGTTGCGGAAGTTGTTTCGGTTGGAGGAGTGAAGGGGCGGTAACGAACGGGACACGTTAGCGCCCGTGCAGCTCTTTCATCCGCGACCCTCCGCCGGCTTACGCCGACGCACCCTGACACCTTATCTTCAGTCTGCATCGCCTACTCTGCTCGGATGACTTCGCCGCCGGCCGGCGTCACGAGGGCCCACCACGTCAGCCGATCGATGCTGCTCGTCAGGCTGCGTACGCTGCCGTCGGCCATGCAGGCGTTCATCGCGCTGTGGCCGGTCGCGGGCAGACATGGGTTGCAGCCGCCGGCGGCGTTGGGCTGCACCTGGAAACGCCCGTCGCGCGGGTCGGTCGCGTTTGCCGGGCCGACTGCGTTCGTGTCCGTTGGCGCCGGGCGCTTGTTCCGCCCGGGCTCGAAGTAGCCGAAGAATGGATTGTGGCAATCGGCCTGGAAATACGCCCAGTGGCAGCCGCCCTTTCTCCCCTTTCCTCCTGGCAGAGAGGTCGGCGGCGAGCCAGGGGCGGTCCTGATCCACGCTACGGCGTATTTCTCCCCGAACAGGATCGTTTGGCTCGTGCCGTCGGGGAACGACCCGGCCAACCGCGGTTTGCCTTTGGCGTTGCGGTTGGCGAACGCGGCGTTCACCGTGCCGAACACCAGGTAATTCGCCGCATAGCTGCTTGGTGCATAGCGCGTGATGGGGTCGATGCCCGCCGTCAGGGTCGGGTCGGCCGGACAATTGAAGAGCGGCACCTGGGTTTCATGCACGCCGTTGGCGTTATAGAAAAAGAAATTCTGCGGCCGGCTGCCCGTGGTCTGAAAGCGTGCTTGCTGATAAAGCCCCTGCTGTTGCACATGGGGCAAGAGGTGAAAGAAGACGGTCCCCAGCCCGGTGCCGCCGCCGTAAATGCTGTTGCCGGGATAAAACCCAAACGCCGGCGGCATCCGTTTGTGCAGATCATGAGCGGCATGAGAGGCCAGGCCGATCTGCTTGAGTTGATTGGCGCACTGAACCCGAGCCGCCGCCGCCCGCGCCTTCTGGACGCCCATCACCAAGAGACCGATCAGGGTGGCGATGATGGCGATGACGACAAGCAGCTCGATCAGCGTCAGCGCGTGTCGGGTGTGCAAGCGCAGTGTCATGGGAGCCGCCTTCCTTCATCTCTCAGGCATTGTTTGGATTCGTTGTAGCCTTTTTGCCGCGCCGCCGGTAGATCACAAACGCCCCTGCCGCAAGCAGCGTGATCGCGACGACCACCGCGGCCCAGGCCCAAGGGAATGGGCGCGCCGGAGGCCGCAGCGCCCGTGACACGCCTTCCAGGCGATAGCCGTCGTTGGTCTTTTCCCAACGGCCATCACCGAGATCGCTTTTAGCGATGATCTCCATGAAGGAATACGCGCCCATGTTCTTCAGGTCGATATGCCCCAAGTCCGGATCATGATATGTCAGGTTGTCGGCCAGACTAAAGTTCAAGCCGGTGGCCGCGCTCAAGCGGCCCAAGAGATCGGCCAGCTTGGGGCGTCTTTCGACAACCGTAAGCCGTGCGTGCAGTTTGACGTCGAGGCCCAGCGGATGGAACTTGATGAAATCAGCGTATGCCTTGACGCCCTTGGCTTGCGCTTCCTCGAAGGCTTTCTTCTCGGCCTGCGCTTTGGCGTACTTGCTTTCCGTGGCCGTCAATTGGTAGCCATCCGCTGTTTTCACCCAACGGCCGTCCGTTAATTGCTTGACGGCCATCATTTGCATGACGGCCCAGGCGGGGCCTTTGTGTAATTTCTGCTGGAAGACCGGTTGATGCTCGCCCAGCTTCGGATCCACACTCAGCCGCCGCCCGGTCGCTTTCTGCGCCCCCGCCATCAACTGTGCCAGCGTTAGGCCCGGTCCCGTCAGCGCCACCTCGATTTGCAGGGCAGGATCATCGCGCAGCGGAGAAAGCTTCGGCTTTTCTTTCGGTGGCGGCGGTGGTTTGACGAGGCTTTTCTTCGCCGTCAATTGGTAACCGTCCACCGTTTTGACCCAGCGGCCTTCCTCCAGTTCTCGAGAGGCAATCAATTCCATTACCGAGTAGGAACCAACCTTGGGCAGTTGCATGTGCCCAAAGTCGGGTTGATGTTTTTCAAGGTTCGGAGCCACCGTCAGCTTCAAGCCTGTGGCTTTTTGCAGGAGTTCCAGCAAGCCTTTCAAAGTGTGCTTGCTTCCTTCCACCGTCACCGGGGGTCTTAGCTTTACATCAAAACGCAACGGATACTTCTCGCGCAATTCCTTAAGCATCGGGAGCGGGTTGTCATTGTCAGGCTCCTGCGCCGCTTGGGAATGGCAAACACTTACCAACATCACCGGCACGCAGAGGACGAGGCGATGATAAAATGGAGCGCTCATGTTTGTCTCCGTCAAACAAGCTATTTCTTCTCGAAATATTTCAGCGCGGCGTCGATCTCGGTCTGGTAAATCCCCCTTGTTTGCGCGTCGCGGACCGACTGGGCCCACCATGCGCGAACGTCTTCCGCTGTCGCGGATTTGGGCGCCGTGGACTCCAGGCGTAGGATTTGCGCGGTCCTCTTGGCGAGCTTGTGGATCAAATCAACCTCCGCAGCGTTTGCGTCCGCCCCTTTCGCATGGACGGCCGCCCCCTCATATAGGCTCACCACGTCCTTGACGCCGAAAACATCGAGACATTCCTTTACCATGAGATCTTTGAGGTCTTTATTCTCCGAATGAAAGAGGGCGGCGAGAACGCCCGTTGCTTTGATGTCATCAAAGAAAAGCACCGCCTCCCGCCGCTTCTCTTTTTCCCCGGCAGGTTCCGGTCGCAGCCATTCAATCTTGGCCTTCACAATGTCCTTGAGCTCTTCACTGTGCAGCTGCTTAAGAAGAGCCTCACGCTGCTCCTCCAATGTGTCGCCGGGACGACGATTCGGGGGCCGCGCTGGTTTTTCGAAGTATTTGACCGCGGTGTCCAAGTCTGACTGAAAGGTTCGCTTGATTCTAGCGTTTTGAAGAACTTCCGTCCACCAGGAACGCAAGTCGCCTTGAATCGGGTGCCGAGGAATCTTGGGAGCCATGAATTCGGCTCCCAGAACAGCCGATGTCCTTCGATAAAGTTGAAGTGCGCGCGCCAGGTCTGCAGTGTAGCCCTCACCTCCGGTAGTGACGGTCTCAGGAATTCTGCTCGCGGCGACCTCATACAACTTAGAGATGTCCTCCAAACCGAACACGTCTAGGCCGTTTTTGATAACCAATGTCACATGGTCATCAGATCTTAATAGAGCCAAGAGCACATTCTTCGCTTGAATGTCACAAAAGAACAGGACTCCTTTTCGTCGCAAAGAAGCATTTTCATCCTCCAGAAGACCCGAAAAGGCCTTAATCTTATGCTTCAAGACATCCGTCCGTGTGCCCTCAACAAGTTGTCTTAGCGGTTCGCGTAGTTTGTCTTGTGCGTCAGCGCGATCGCAAAGGACAAAAGACGTAAGAAGCGCCATATAGCCATAACCCAGCCGTAACAAGATCCTGTTCATCGTCTTCTCCTTCTAGTGACGGAGGTAAAACCAGGTGCATCTGGACACAGTTCATATGCGTCAAGGAAGGTGCTTACCAATCGTCATTATTTGTATCTGCAATGCTGCCTTTATTGTTCCAAGTGTTGCTGGCCTTTTCCAGTTTCACTACATGCCGCCAGTCCTTATAATCCGACACTCGATACCAATTTCTGTAATTCGCCACATTGCTATTCCCGATCTGGAGGCGAGCAAATTCCCCAAAGTGCATGTGATACTCATAGTTATCACCATTTGCTCCCGCACCATGGCGAAATAACGGACCAGTTACCCGGTCAATAGAAGCGATTTGGCCTTTCGCGGCGAAGAGCTGTTTTCCGTCCTTGAATTTGAACGGCCACGGTTCTTGGTCACTATAAGGATTATTGTCTTCGTCGTCGGTGCCACTGTCATCATTTCCTTGGGCCTCGTCTGCCGGGTAAAGCTCTTGGATTTTAGGATTGACACTCGGCAGACCGTCGTAACACTTGCCTTTCACAGCATCGTGGTCGTTTGTACTCACCACTAGAGATTTGATCTTTACGCTCACCCTGCGTGAGATATCCCACTTGTACTCGGCTCCGCTTTCGACAACCGTGCTCTTGACAATGTGTTTCTTATCCCATCCAGGAACTTTGTGCGTAACGATTCCCTTTAGGTTGGGAATATCAGTGGTCTCGTTGAAGATAGCGGCCGGTTCAATAGTAGCCAGAAAAGACCAAATTGAATTCCCAGCCACGCATTTCTGCGCAACATCACCTCTAGGTTTTGCTTTTGGGTAAAAAACCAGCATATCCTCATCCTTGAAGGCTTCGATCGTCGCCCACACAATCCAAACGTTCATCTGAGTCAACACGTCTTTTCCGCCTTTCGACTTGACCTTCAACTCTGTCCTGCCTGCTGCATTCCGCGAAACCTTTCGCGTATCGGGCGTGGCCCCGGCCACACCTTCCGCCCCCCACTCATAGGAGTCGTCGAACTTGTCAATCTTCGAGCCATCCGCTTTGACACATCGGACGACGACATAGTCATCAGCTTTCTTCGGCGACACATAATGCCGCAACCCTACCCCACCTTTCGTGCTCTCCACGACATCCCCGGTGACTCCGCGCTGGTTGGCATCCGGCCTGATTTCCAGGGTAGTCGCCCCTTCGTCTGTAGGAAGGGTTCCATCGATAATCTTAACCGTCGCCGTGTCATCCGTGCCAATGACGGCGCCCTTGCTGGGCTGGCTCAGCTTCAGGGTGAATTCCTCGTTGGGTTCGATCAACTTGCCGTCCATGATCGTCACGGTGAAGCTCGCCGTCGTGGCGCCTTTTTCAAATTTCACAATTTCATTCACCGCGCGGTAATCCTCTGGCGCGGTGGCCGTTCCGTCTGTGCTTTGTACCAGCACCCGGATCGGCATTGCAGATGCTTTGCTGAGGCTCACTTCGACAGTGGTTGTTCCCACATTCTCGCTAGCGCTGTAGGTCTTTGGCGAGAACTGGATTGTCGGCAACGCCTCATCTCCATCAACGATGTACACCGTGGCGCTCGTGATGGCGCCGGGCATGACATCGGCGTTGACCGGGAAAATCGACGCTTCGACGGATTCTGCCTCTTCGGGGATGCCATCCGCTTCCAGTTTCAGGTAAATGGTCTGCTGCCATTCGCCCGCCAGGAAGGTCAGCTGGCCTTCGGCGGGGACGGAGTTGCCATCCTTGTCTTTGACCGAGTAGTCGCTTCCCTCCGTGGCCGTTCCGGCCGCGATCTTATAACCGACGGTCGTATCCTTCAAGGGCGGGAAACTCAGAGTGAACGTGACGCCGACGAGTCCCTCGCTCTCGTAAAATTCATACTCGCTCTTGTCGAACTGCACGGTCGGAGTCGACACATCATCATCCACGATCGTCAACTCGGCGGTGCTTGCCCCCAGCGTCGCGCCGCTCGGCGCGCTCAACTGCAAGCCAACCGTCTTGTTCGGTCCCGCGACGCTGTTGTCGATTATGGGAACCGCGAACGTTTTGCCGGTCTCGCCCGGAGCAAAGGTCAGGACGCCGGAGGTAGCGACGTAATCCGTTCCCGCAATGGCGCCGTTGGGCATGGGGCCGTCCGAAGTCGCGTAATTGACTGTGATCGGCGTGCTCGCGGCCGCGGTCAGCGTGACTACAATGACGCCCGCTCCCCCGCTTTCGGACACCCAGTAACTGTAAACGCCGAATTGAACTGACGGGAGCGGCGGTGGCGGCGGCGGGGGCTCGTCGTCGTCAACGATGTAGAAAATGGCCCGGGGGAAGCTGTCGAGCTCCGCGTTCTGCGCATTCGACAGGTCCACGTAGGCCGACTCGGTCGGCTCGACGACCGTGTCGTTGACGATGGTTATGGAGATTTGCTTCTCTGTTTCGCCTGGCGCGAAGGTGAGCGTACCCGACTTGCTGATGTAATCGGATGGCGCTGTCGCAGAGTCGTCCTCGGTGGCATACTGGACGGTCACCGTGTTCGCGGACGCCGGGCTCAGCTTGACCGTGAAGACCACCACGCCGTCCGCCTCGCCCACGCTTTTCATATAATCGGTGCTGAACCCGATTTTCGGCAACTCCTGGGCGAATCCCGGCGTGCCCCCAAGGAGCAATGCGCCGCCGGCGAGCAAGTAGAGGGCCACGTTTCGAAGCATCAGCAACTTCATGTCATTACTCCCTGCGTTTCAAGAAGTGTAGCCGAATCCGCAGAAGACCTTATTCACCATTCAGCCTATGCGTCGGGTGCTCGGCTTGTCAAATGAATTCATGGGAAGGAAAAAAGGGAACGGAAGGAAAGGACATTCTACTTTTCCCCCTTCTTCGGCCTCCCGCGCGGCCGTAGGCTCGCTTCCAGTCCGAAAGAATAAAAGGGGGCAGGGTGCGTCGGCGTGAGCCGGCGAAGGGTCGCGGATGAAAAAGCCGCTCGCGGCGCGGGGGTTGACCTGCCCCTTTTATTCCTCGCGACGGCAAGCGGTCGGCCGCCGATGGGCGATTGGGGGACGAGGGTCGCAAAACGCGTATCGCCGAATTGGAAGGCCGGTTGTGTGAGGTGCTGCTGCCATACATGCGTGAGACGACTCCGGAGATGCGACCGCACGAGCGCGACTTTACGAACTTGGTCAACGAGTTGCTTCGGTTGGTGATGGCCGAGGAACTGTTCACGTTCGTGCTACAGCCGGAGGTCGATGCGACGAACAATTTCATGGGGCGTGAATTGCGGAACCCGGCATTGGAACGCAAAGCGGGTCGCACCAACAAGACGGCGGCGGGAGCGCATCGACGAAGCGTGATCGTGTTGTTTGCACAGCAGTGGCAAGGCATAATGGAGAATGAGGCCGCCGCACTTTCGAATACAAGTTAGCCAGCGTGAGCGTGGAACGCCCATCCTGCTTCATTGGAACGGGGTCCAATCGTCCCATTATTTGCGCAATTCCCATTGCTCGAGCCGATGGAGAGCGCGTTGAGCCTCCTCGGTGACAAAGTGCTCGGCGGGCCCCTTGGCCAGGGCCGCGAGAGCACGGCGGGCCTCCGGTTCGGGGAGATTCTCCAGCACCTCAATGCAGCGCATCACGCGCAGTATCTCGGGAACGCCGGTCGGCCCGATGGCCTTGCGATGCAGAGATTCGAGTCGGCGCATCATTTCGAGCGTCACGTTGCTTTGGATCGCCACATCCAGCCGCCGAACGATGGCCGGGCCCAACTTCTCCAGTTCCCGGGTCGCCTTGTCGCGTCGCTTGAAGACATCGCTGCCGAGGTCGCCAAGAAGCTGGTCGATCGCCCGGTAGTCGGGGACCGGGACCTGCCGCAACTGCTCCAGCAACGGGGGAATGACCGCCGGCCCCGCGTCGCGCAGCTCCCAGATCGCCCGATAGGCCACGGCCGCGTCCGGCGACGCGAGATCCTGCCAGTGCGCCGCTAGCCGCTTGGGCGTGACGGCGGTTGGCGCCTTGCCTTTGCTTTTGTCGGGGGCCATTGCCTCAAGGTCCCATACCAGCACGGTGCCGTGGTCCGTCGCCGCGGCCAGCAGCCGCCCATCGTCCGACCAGCACGAATGACGCAGCATTTCCCGCAGAGCGCTGAGAGTCGCGACTGCGCGATTGGTCGAGAAGTCCCACACCTGCAACTCGCCTTCGCGGGGCAATACGGCTCTGCGCCCGTCTGGACTCCATACCGCGGGGAGCCACTCGCTCCCCGCCCTCAGCCCTGTGACAGCCCGGATTTGGCCGGACGCGATTTCCCACAAGGTCAGCCCCTCCTCATCGCGCTGCGCGAAGACTGTTCGCCCGTCCGGCGAGAACGCACGGTGCGATGAGCCGCCCGCGATGCGGTGGTATGCGGCGCCCCGAACGAGGTCCATGAGAATCATGCCATGCCCCGGCTCACCTTGAGTCATCAAAAACCGGCCAGTCACATCGATCGGATCATACCAGCCGTTCGACCCGACAGGAGTCTTCACGACGGCCGCCTTCTTGAAGTCGAAATAGCGGACGGGCCGTCCGATGAGAAAAAGGCGATCCCCTGGAGTGGAGAACGCAAATGAGAAGGTCTGGGGTGCAGGGAACTTCGCTAATTCGTTGCCGGTCGCCGTCTCGTAGACGAATGCGTCCTCGCCATTTCTCGAAGAACCGCATGCCAGCGTGCCGGCCGACGACAAGGCGAGGTAATCCAGCCGCCGGTTGCCGAGAGTGTTGACATGGAGCTGCGCGCCGGTGCGTGCATCCCAGATGCGGGCGGTGCGGTCGAGACCGACGGTGATCAGCTTCTTGCCGTCGCGATCGAAACGGAGGGCCTCGATCTCGTCCTCGTGCCCATCGCGCACCCGGAATTGCTTGCCGGTGGCCACATCCCAGAAGCGCACGGCGGCATCAGCCGAGATCAGCGTCTTTTCGTCGGGCGTGAAGCATAGGCCGGAGATGTCGTGTGCGAAGCCCGGGAGCGTGCGCAACAACTTGCCGGCTGCAAGATCCCAGATGAGGATGGAGTGATCGACGTGGGGGCGTTCGTTTGCGGCCCGGCACCCGCCGCCGGTGGCCAGGTACTTGCCTGTTCGGGACATGGCGAGCGTGGATATCTGGTCGGCATGGCCTTCCAGTTTCTGAAGCAGCTTGCCGGTGGCTGTCTCCCAGATGTAGACGTATTTGAAGCCAGCCGCGATCATCCGTTTTCCGTCCGGACTGAAGGCAATCCCGTTCGCCCAGGCTTCCCCTTCCATGGTGCGGATCACGTCGCCGGTTCGGGCATCCCACAGCCGCACCGATCGATTCTCCGGTGCGGCGACCATCGTCCCGTCGGGCGAGAATGCCACGGCCCCGATCGTTTTGGCGGGCTTTTGCTCGATCACTCGCCGCCGCTTGCCGGTGGCAACATCAATCAATTCGAGGCCGCGGGTTCCGATCACGAGCTGCTTGCCATCCGCCGAGAAAGCTAGGCAAAACGGCGTGCTGAAGGAATCGCACGGGTAGGTCCAAAGCCGCATCCCGTTGGCGGGGTCCCACAGGCAAACGCCGTTCATACCGCAGGTCGCCAGCTTGCTCCCGTCCGCGGAAAAGACGGCACGCAGCGTCCAGCGGTGACTGAGGGAACGAATCACCTTGCCGGTCTTGAGGTCCCAGAGCCGGATCTCGTCGCCGCCCCATCGAGAGTCGGCGGAGCTTGCGACCGTGACCAACGTCTTGCCATCGGGTGAAAGGGCGATATTGTCTAGCGAAAGCCCATGGCGAAAATCGAGCGAGCCAAGGCGGGCGATCACACCGGTCGGCAGCGGGTCCTCTTTGCGATCAGCACGCACTTTTTCCTGAGCGGCGTCGGCATCGAGCGCAAGCTGGTCCGTGAAGTCGGCAGCGGATGCGGACCTCGAGGCAGAAATGGCACTGACAACGAAGGCGGACAGGATTGCGACGAGGCGAAACTTTGACACGGCTTTTCCTTCCCGTCGCTGAAGGGCGTACGCGAGAGAGACTCAATGGGAGGCCCGCTTCGCCCATTCCGCAGTTTGTTTCCCATCGTGCATCGTCCATCGTCAGAGGCTCGTGGTCAAGCGGAAATAATGGAATGCCGTCCAATCACCGTCGGTTCGGATCGGTCGCAGGTTCAGCATCTCTTGGGCTCACGGCTGGAATGGACACGTACAAGCAACACGCAAATGTGTTCTTCATGGTGCCCTCCAACCATAGTTAATGGCAAGCCGTCTAACTGAAAGACTATGAAAGACTAAAAGGTGTCAGGGCGCGTCGGCGTAAGCCGGCGGATGGTAGCGGATGAAAGAGCCGCACGGGGTAAGGCTTAGCCGGCCGCTCCGACCTCGAGTGATGCGTGGCGCCCCGAGTAATCGCCGTCGCGAAGCGTTCACGAAAGGCACAGATGAACAGGATTGGACAGAGGCAATCATCTATTAAACTGCCTTGGTCTGGTCGGCTTGCCAGATGCAGCGAACGCAATAATTCTTGCACTTCAGGCGGCTCATGGATGTTAGAAGGCAATAACGAGGCGCCTCCGACTCATAATTGGATTGGTCAACAAAAGGTGTTTCTTTCGTTGTCTACGTTTCAGAAAGGACAGGCGAAGAGCGAGCGACAGGTATGCCAAGGTCATGTTGCGGTGTGGATAAGTCCGATACAAATTAAGTCCGCTCCCTTTTCGCGTGGAGTCATGGCTATCGCGGACACTCCACGGAGAAAAATATGCGCCGCCTGTTCGCTTCTTCATTCAGGACGACTGCGTTGGCGGGGCTGTTCTTGGCAACCTGCGGAGGCTGCCTGAGCAAAAAAAACTATTTTCTCCTCCACCCCCACCTCGGCCGGATTCAACACTCGCGACCTCATCGACCCAACTGCTCACGATGACGCAAATGAGCTTGCGCCAACTGAGCAGTTACTCGAAATTGCGGAGCGAATCCGCAAAGAACGGCAACACAAGCTCGCCGAACAATCCAAACGAGAAGGCGGCGCATCCAGCACTCATCCAGACCGGAACATTCTGTGTCTTTCCGGGGGGCGGCTCGTTCGGGGCTTACCCAGCCGGTGTCCTCGTTGGCTGGTCGGAGCAAGGGAATCGACCGAACTTCGACGTGGTGACCGGGATCAGCACGGGAGCGTTGATCGCCGTCCCTGCCTTTCTTGGTCCAGGCTACGATGCCCATATGAAGACGTTCTACACAACTTTGAAGAACGATGACCTGTTCAAAGTGCGGCTGATTTTGGGATTGTTCGGCGACGCGCTTGCGGACACGTCCCCCTCAAACGCCGGATTGACGCGTTCCTTACCCCTCAGGTCATGAGCGAACTTGCCGAGGCCCATCGGGAAGGCCGACGACTGTACATCGGTACGACCGAACAGGAGGGCAGGCGGTTTGTGGTTTGGGATATCGGAGCAATTGCCCTCCGCAATGGTCCGGAAGACCGCGCCCTGATCGTGAACATTCTTCTAGGGTCATCCGCCGCTCCGGGTCTCTTTCCGTCGGCCAAGATCTCTGTGACGGTGGACGGCATTCCTTACACCGAGCGGCATGTTGACGGCGGGGTATCCCAAGCCGTCTTCTTTCGTCCTCCGTTTGTCGCGCCCGACCAGCGGTCGAACTTGGCCGCACGGGACCTAGGCGGCGCCAAGGTTTACGTGGTGTTGGCCGGGAAGCTCTTTGCCGATCCGGAGGTGATCCGCCCGTGGTCGCTGGCGCAGGCCGGCAAGAACGTGTCTACCCTCATCTATGCTCAGACGCGAGGCGACCTGCAACGCATGTACACGGTCTGTCTTCTGGCCGGAATGGATTTCCACATGTCTGCCATTCCCCCCGAGTTTAAGGGCTCCTCATCCAGTGCCGACTTTAAGCCGGTGGAGATGAGCGCGCTTTTCGAAGAAGGACGACGGGTGATCTCTTCCTCAAAGCCGTGGCGAACGATCCCGCCGGGCTTCGGTGCCGGAGAGAATGTGCTAATCCGAGCCGGGCCCTCGCTCACGCACCGCCAGCGCGGGCCCCTGTTACCCATCATCGGTCCGAGCGGAACATTGATCCAGCCGCGGTCCCCAATTCTGCATAAGGAAGCGTTACCAACCGCCCCGTTGGAACCTTCATCACGATAATGCTTCCATCGAGTATATTCCCAACCTTATTATTTCCGGCGTTATGACCACACGTTGAATAAGGGTTTGGAAGTTCGCCTTCTCTTTGAGTAGCGGTCGTGGCGGCGCGGGCTCCTTGCCCTTCTGTCAGCGAAAAGCAGAAAAGGTGTCAGGGTGCTTCGGCGCAAGCCGGCGGAGGGTAGCGGATGAAAGAGCCGCACGAGGTAAGTCTTAGCCAGCCTCTCCGACCTTGAGTGATGCGTGTTGCCTGAGCAATCGCCGTCGCGAAGCGCGCGGCGGACCGGCCCATTCCATCCGGTCGCTCACGCGTCCGTCTCGTCGTGCCGGCGGCTATTGCTGCGCGTCCAGCGAGAAGCTGGCGTTGTTCGCGGTGGGCAGGAGCGGCGCGAAGGGGCTGCGGCCCTGGGAGGCGGGGCGGCCGCCGGGATACCAGGCGATGCCAAGGGTGGCGATGACGGTGCCGGTGTCGTTGGGCGTGATGAACTGGGCCTCGCCGAAGATGGCGAGCGAATCGCTTAGAGGCACGAACATATCCGCTCCGAAGACAAAGGGATGTTGGACGGCGGATTCGCCCGGGGCGACGGCGAGCAGCCGGCCGTGTTCCTCGGCGATGCCGGCCCAAAAGCCGGTGGCGATTTGCATGTCCCAAGTGTGCCGCCAAAACAGGTTCACCTGGTTGATCGGCTTGACGTTGAACCAGACGGGGCCGAGGTTGCCGCGATCGATGCGGTCGCGATAGGTGCCCCAGAAACCGATCTCGTTGCGTTCGCTGACGTAATAACTCAGCAGGCCGCGCCATTGGCTCGTGCTGAAGTTTTCGTAGTAGTTGTCGTTGCGGTAATCCCAGGCGAGTTCCCAGTTGACGCCGGATTCGCGGCGTTGGAAGACGCCGATCGTGAAAAAGTTTTGGTGGATATCGCTGCTGGCTTCCACGGAGCGTAGGACGCGGACGGCGTTATTGCCATGGTTGTAGCCGGCGCCAAGGTGCAGGCCGAGCTTCCAATCCTCGACGAGGGGCAGGCCCCAATTGATATGCAGGCGATACCCCATGCGGGCGTTGATGCCCAGGTCGATCGGCTCGTGGGCGCCGTCGAGTCCGAAGAAAACCGAGAGATTCTCGGTGAGCGGGTTTTCGCTGTACTCTTTGCGACCCAGGCATTTGTCGATGGGGCCGCACGGACCGGTGCCGTGAACCTGTTGAATCGAATCCAGACCCGGCGCGGCGTTAAGGGGCGACCGAATGACGCCCAGGCCCGGCGCGGTCTTGTCATACGGGAACCCGGCGGGAGGAAGGCTGCCGGGCAACATCGCGCCTGGGGGCAGTCCGCCCGCGGGCAGCGCACCGGAGATGAACTGCGCTCCCGGCGGCAGTTTGCCGCTGATGTTCGTGGGAGGTGGAAACGACGCGGGATAGCCCGGCGTCATGCGGACCGGCGCGACTTCACCCCGCGCACCGGGCGCTGCGCCCAAGGGGGGCGCTAGGCTGGGCGCCGCGATCTCGATGACCGGAAGTTCACCTTGGGGAAACGAATCGACGGGCGCAGGCGATATGGGAAAGCTGCGCGGCTGCGGCGATGGGACGTTCACTTCCATGCCGGGGGAATTGGGCAGCCCCAGTTTCGCGGGCGGGGTCGCATGGATCCTCGCGCCGGCCAAAGCCAGCACCGCCATCGTCAGCAGCACGTTACGCATCGTCTCCCCCTTGCGTCCCCAGTCGGCGAATAAAAATCTCGATTTCGGCGTTTTTCCTAAAGTTCGCCGGGCGGAATAACGAAGGCGTCGGCAAATGTCAACCCGGACTCGCCAGGGGCGTTATTCGTATCACGACCGACTTGAACGCCGGCGTCTTCGATTGGGGATCCACCTCCTTGGGAACCAGCACGTTCGCCTCCGGAAAGTACATGAGGGCGTTGCCCGGCTTGATGTCGAACGGCCGCGCGAGAATGCGTTCCATCCGCCCCGCCGCGCTCTCGACGGCGACGCGCTGGTCGACCTTCAATCCCAGCCGCGTCATGTCGTCTTTGTGCAGCAAGATGACGTCGCGCCGATCCTGCCCGCGATAGATGTCCGTTTCCTCGTAGACCACGGTGTTGAACTGCCCTTCCGAACGCACCGTCATTAGACGCAGTTCTCCCGGCGCCAGCGCGAGTTCGGGGATCGGCGTCGGGGCGAAGCGTGCCTTGCCGTCGCTGGTGTTGAAACGCGGCGTAAGAAATGTTCGGCCTTGAATCTGAAACTCTCGGCGTGCTTCGTCGATCTGTTCCAACGCTTCGAATCCAGGAATGCAGCGGGCGATCATTTGCCGAATCGTGCAGTGGTTCTTCCACTCGCCCCAGCGGATGCGCCCGTTCTCGCCGAGGACGAGGCCGGCGAGATCGGCAAGGATCGCCACCTCGCTGCGCGGGCCGCGCAAGCGCTCGGGGCCGCCTTCGGAAAGCCGGACGAAGTTGAACATCGATTCCTGCGTGGTTCGCTGGCGTTCCTCGTCGCGGGCCTGCACCGGCAGGATGATCGTCTCCCGACCGCGCCCCCAGACATGGCCGGTGTTGAGCGTCGTATTCAGATAGGTGACGAGTTCCAGCTTGGCCAGGGCGGCGCGGGCGTAGTTGGCGTCCGGATTGCTGCCGAAAAGATTGCCGCCTAGACAAATGGCCGAGCGGATCTTCCCATGCGCGGCGGCGTCCATGCAGGCCATCGTGTCCAAACCTGGTGTCCGCGGCAGCGGCACGCCGAGCGCGCGTTCGAGATTGGCGAGCACATGCTCCTTTAGATTCGGCGCGACGCCGACGGAGCCGATCCCTTGCACGTTGGAATGTCCCCGGATCGGCAATAACCCGGCGCCCGGCTTGCCCACCATGCCGCGCAACAAAGCGGTATTCACGATGGCACGCACGTTCTCGACGCCGTGCTGATGATGCGTGATGCCCATGGTCCAGCCGAAGACGACGCGCTTGGCGCGTTGGTACCCGTCGGCGATCTTGGCGACGATCTCTTTGCTGACGCCGCCGGCGCGTTCGATCTGTTCCCAGGTCGTCTGTTCCACCTGCCGGCGATAATCGGCGAAACCTTGGGTATGACTATCGATGAAAGCGATGTCGACCGCGCCGCGCTCCAGCAGTATTTTCGCGACGCCCAGGAGCACGGCGATGTCGCCGCCGATATGGGGCTGCACGTAAAGGCTGGCGATCTCGCTGCCGAAGAGGAGGCTGCGCAAGTCCGACGGAACGCCGAAATTGACAAGGCCCAATTCCTTGACCGGGTTGATGACGACCACCTGGCCTTTGTTGCGGCGAATGCCCATGAGGGTGCGCATGAGGCGCGGATGGTTCGAGGCGGGATTGCCGCCGATCAGAAAGAAGAGGTCGGCGTTTTCCACGTCTTTGAGCGTGACCGTGGCCGTGCCGACGCCGAGGGCCTGATTCAGGCCGACGCCGCTCGCTTGATGGCAATAAAAGGAACAGTTGTTGACGAAGTTGGTGCCAAAGACGCGGGAGAAGACCTGCAGGAGAAAGCCGGCCTCGTTGGAGGAACGTCCGCTGGCGTAGAAGAAATTTTCGTCCGGCAGGCTCTCGCGCAACTGGCGGGCGATGCGGTCCAGGGCGGCGTCCCAACTCAGTGGTTTGAAGAACAGATCGCCTGGTTTGGCATGGACAGGCATCGTGAGCCTGCCGGCGCTTTCCAGTTCGCGCGGCGACAGCGCTTGCAGTTGCGGGATGCTGAAGCGGGCGAAGAAGTCGGGTGTGATGCCCTCCTGCATGTCGGCGATCATGGCTTGGAAGGATTTCTTGCAAACTTCCGGCCAATGCCCGGCCTCGTTGCGCATGCCGCCAGCTTGGCCTCCCATGCCCAGGGCGCAGGTCTTGCAAGCGTTCTTGCGCGTCATGGACCGCCACAAACGCCACCAGCCAACGCGATTGGCCATGCGCAAGGAATACCAGATTGCCGCCCAGCCGCCGCCTCGCTTCATGGCTGAATTCTCCTTCTTGTCCAGCTTACGCTGCCGGTATTACCTGCCAATCCCTTTTTTTCCCTTCAAGCGGCGCAACCCTTTGAGTCGATAAAGCCCCTACGTGAAAAACCGTTTGGTTGGAGGCGGCGCCATGGCATGGGAGGGAATCAAAGCTGGGGTGACAACGATGCTCCTCTTGGTGTACGGCGCTTCGGCGCCGGCCGATGATGGCAAGCGTCCTCCCAAGGCGGCGGAGCTAGGATTTATCGCCGTCCGGACAGATGGGGGCGCGCAGCTTGGGTCGCCGCTCGCTGGGCCGGCGAAAATCGCACCGTCCATAGGCGCCGCGGCTACGATGCTGCCCGTCCAAATTCCAAAGGCGCCCGCGCTCCCGCCGGGTGCGCAAGCATTGACGACGGCTCCGGCGTCCACGAAAATACCCTTCCTCACGCCGACCGCTAGACGTTTCAAACCCGCCCACATCGCCATGCAAAAGAACCGCGGCGAAGTCCTCTCCCGGATTCGTCGCGACTATTTCCAATACCTGACGCTGTTGCACGAAGCCGATGCGCTGGACGCGGTGAAGCGGCGCATTGACGACAGAGACGCAAGCAGTCAACAAACTTCCGGCGCCAAAATGCAGCCCGACAAAGCCGGATCTCTGGCATGGCAAATCCTGCGCAAACAGGTCGAGTCGCAGCAGCGCCAAACGCAGGCCGATCTAGCGGCGACCTGGGGGCGTCTCAGCGTGGAGGTGGGAGTCCCCGATTTGCCTCGGCCCACGCGCATCGCCGATTACACCCAGTCGACCCCGAGATGGACTCTGGTGGAAATCGAACGGCGCGTACGCAACGGCAACGCGATGACGCAAGCGAATCGCGAAGTGCAGGTGATTCGGCACAATCTCGCGCTATTGCGCATGGGATCGTTCCCATCACCCGCTAGTCTCGGGGATGCATTGACGAGTTTGATGAAAGGCAAAGCGGCCAGCATTCGCGAAGCGGAGTTGGAGTACATCCGCGCCCATAACAATGCATGCGCTCTGGAACTCAAACTCATCGGCGATGCCCGCGAAGCCTGGGCGCGCTTTCAAGCCGCCCGCGACAATCTCAAACAACTCAAAATTGAAACGTTGCCGCAGCTTTACGATCGCATCGATCTTGTTCAGCACACGGAGCAAACCGCCGACGCTTTCGCCGCCGGCCACGACGCCTGCCAGCCGGAGCGCGCGCTATTCCTCGCGGTAGTCGAGCAGTGTCACACACGCCGCGAGTTG
>Ga0163144_10008920_pt1 | contig 21617 bp, 6 predicted proteins | sample OliLak19BULKMAT1_FD_123175 | JGI IMG/M metagenome (GOLD analysis project Ga0163144, IMG submission 123175) | Freshwater microbial mat bacterial communities from Lake Vanda, McMurdo Dry Valleys, Antarctica - Oligotrophic Lake LV.19.BULKMAT1 | ecosystem: Environmental > Aquatic > Freshwater > Lake... | reverse complement strand
TCGCCTGGTCCGTCGTGGTCATCGAAGGCCGCTGCAAGTCCGGCTCTCTCATCACCGCGCGCCTGGCCGCGGAGCACGGCCGCGAGGTGCTGGCGGTTCCCGGGCCTGCGGACTCCGTGATGTCCGAGGCTCCCCATCGCCTGTTAGTCGAGGGATGCCGCATGGCGGACGACGTCAAGGCCATCCTGGCGTCCCTTCCGGACGGCCAGATTTTGGAGGCTCGAACGGGCCCTCTGAAGGCGTCCTCGCCTCTCGCCGCCCCGACGGCGGAAGAGGCCAAGGTGATGGCATTGCTGGGCTCCGACGCCCTCTCCTTAGATGAACTGGTGCAGCTCTCGGGGCTTGACACCACACGCATTTCCTCTATAATGTTCGGGTTGGAATTAAAGGAAAGAGTATCCTCCGTGCCTGGACAACGCTATGCCCAAAAAGAAGCCCGCTGAAAAGAAGCCAATTAAGGCCCCAAAAGCGGACAAAGCGCCCAAAACACTCAAGGCGGCCGACCGAGCGATAAGCGAGGAAGTGTCCCTTCCAAAGGCCGTCAAGAAGGGGACGAAACCGGGCAAGATACGCACGGGCCCCAGCCTTCTCGTCGTCGAGTCGCCGGCTAAGGAACGAACGATTTCCCGCTTCCTTAAGAATGAATTCGTCGTGAAATCGTCCTTCGGCCACGTCCGCGACCTCCCCGTCCGAAAGATAGGCGTAAACGTCGACGATGACTTTGCCCCTCAGTACGTTGTTTTACCAAGAGCCAAGAAGATCCTGGCCGAGTTCAAGTCGCTCGTCTCAAAGGCCGCTTTCGTCTACCTCGCGACCGACCATGACCGCGAAGGGGAGTCGATCGCCTGGCACCTCGTCGACATGCTCAAGCTCAAGCCCGACCAGGTCCGGCGCATCACCTTCCACGAGATCACGCCCACCGCCATCAAGGCCGCCATCGCCGAGCCGCGCTCGATCGACGAGAACCTCGTGCACGCCCAGCAGGCGCGCCGCGTTATCGACCGCCTCGTCGGCTACAAGCTGTCGCCCCTGCTGTGGGCGAAGATCCAAAGCGGCCTCTCGGCCGGCCGCGTGCAGTCCGTCGCCGTGCGCCTGCTCGCCGAGCGCGAGCACGAGATCAAGGACTTCGCCTCGGAAGGCTACTGGACGTTGACGGCGGCTCTTGAAAAGGACGGCGCGCCGCCCGTGTTCGACGCGAAGCTCTCGCTCTGGAAGAAGGAGAAGGTCGAGACGACTCGCACTTACGACCTGTTCTCGGAGCAGTATCGCGTGAAGGCGACGACCTTGCGCACCGCCGAGGAAATGGACGTCGTGTCGAAGATCGTGCAGGGCGGAGCCTTCAAGGTCGTGAAGGTCGAGAAGAAAGAGGTGCGGCGCCGTCCGCCGCCCCCGTTCTCGACGTCGACGATGCAGCAAGCCGCCTCCCAGAAGATGGGCTTCGCGGCCGAGCGCACGATGCGCATCGCCCAGTCGCTCTACGAAGGCGTGGACCTGGGCGGCACGGATCCCGCCGGTCTGATCACCTACATGCGCACGGACTCGTTCTCGATCGCGGTCAGCGCGGCGACCGAGTGCGCCGCGTACGTCAAGGAGACCTACGGCGCGCATTACGTCCCGGCGGAGCCGCCGACCTATCAGACCAAGTCGCGCGGCGCCCAGGAAGCCCACGAGGCCATCCGGCCGACGTCGGTGCTGCGATCGCCCGACGAGGTCCGCAAGTTCTTGAACCCCGACCAGATCCGTCTCTACGAGCTCATCTGGAAGCGGTTCGTCGCGTCGCAGATGATCGAGGCGACGTACGATACCGCCTCCGCCGACATCGAGAACGGCGAGTCGCTGTTCCACTGCACCGGGCGCACCCTCAAGAGCGAGGGGTTCCTCCGCGTCTACCGCGACGCCCCGAAGGGCGACGAGGAAGCCGAGGAGGAAGCCGAGGACGACGGCAGCCGCCTTCCGCCGCTCGTCGAGGGCGACGTGCTGAAGCTCGTCGAGCTGAAGCCCGAGGAGCACCGCACGAGCCCGCCGCCGCACTACAACGAGGCGAGCCTCATCCGCGCGATGGAGAAGCACGGGATCGGCCGGCCTTCCACCTACGCTCCCACGATCAAGACGATCGTCGACCGCGGCTACGTCCGCCGCAACATGAAGGACCGCAAGCTCATCCCGACGGAGCTCGGCATCCTCGTGACGGAGAAGCTCAAGGGCCACTTCCCTGACGTCGTCAGCCTGACCTACACCGCGAACGTCGAGCAGCAGCTGGACAAGATCGCCGAGGGCAATCAGAGCTGGACCGAGGTCGTGAAGACCTTCTACGCGCCGTTCTCGAAGGCGCTCGTCGCCGCCGAGACCGAGATGGAGGCCTCGCGCATCGAGCCCAAGATGTCCGACGAGCTGTGCCCCATCTGCACGGCGCCGATGCTCATCCGCGAAAGCCGCTTCGGCAAGTATCTCTCGTGCTCGACGTTCCCCAAGTGCAAGGGGAAGATCCAGCTCACCCCCGAGGGCCAGAAGGTCGTCCTCGAGCTCACGGGCGAGAACTGCGACCTCTGCGGCAAGCCGATGGTCATCCGCACGGGACGCAAGGGCAAGTTCATGGCCTGCTCGGGCTACCCCGAGTGCAAGAACACGTTCTCGCTCGACGCCGACGGCAAGAAGATCGAGGGCTCCCGCCCGCTTCTCACCACTCGGCCATGCAACAAGTGCCAAAAGCACATGTGGCTGCGAGTCGGCAAAAGAGGCTTCTTTCTCACATGCCCGGGCTATCCCAAATGCCGCAACCTGAAGCCCGTCTCGAAGGACGAGGGCGAGAAGCTGCGCGTCGAAGGCGAGGGCCTTCGCGCGGCGCAGATCGCGGCGCGCCTTGCCGCTTTGGCGGCCGCGGCGGCCGCGCCCCCCGTGCCGCCCGCGTGACCCAGGGCCCGCTCAGCCTCCAGGTCGGGCGCTTCCTCACCCATCTGCGGGCGACGCGCAATTATTCCCCGCACACCCTTCGCGCGTACGGCAAGGACCTCGAATCCTTCGTCGGCAAGTATCCGGAGCTCGAGGCCGGCGGCGTCGAGCGCGTGCACGTGCGCGCCTTCCTCGCGGACCTGCAAAAGGAGGGGGGGCTCGCCAGAGCCACCATCCTGCGGCGCATGGCGGCTCTGCGCTCGTTCATCAAGCATCTGCGCGCGTCGGGCCTCCTGAAAGGCAACCCGGTTTTCGGCGTGCCGCTGCCCAAGCGCGGCCGGCCGCTGCCGAAGTTCCTGACGGAAAACGAGATGGCGGAGCTGATGGCGGTGCCGCACCGCACCGGCTCCGAGCAGCAGCTCAGGGACCGCGCCCTCATAGAGCTCGTCTACTCGTCGGGCCTTCGCCGCGCCGAGCTCGTGTCGCTGAACTGCGGCGACATCGACTACATGGTGGGGACCGTGCGCGTGTTCGGCAAGGGATCTAAAGAACGTGTTATTCCCGTAGGGAATAACGCCCTCAAATGCCTGCGCGCTTACCTGCAGGGCCGGCGGGGCGAGGACTCCGAGCCCGTCTTCACCGGCCCGTCGGGCAAGCGCTTGTCCGACAGCGGCGTCGTCTTCGTGCTGAGCCGGTGGGTCAAGGCGAGCGCGCTCAAGAAGAAGATCACGCCCCACGTCCTGCGCCACAGCTTCGCGACGCACCTGATGAACCGCGGCTGCGATATCCGCATGGTGCAGGAGATGCTCGGCCACGTGAGCCTCCAGACGACCCAGATCTACACGCACGTCTCCCTCGACCGGATGAAGGAAGTCTACAAGGACGCCCATCCGAGAAGCAGATGAGGAAATTGGTGCCTGGCCTAACGGTAATGACAGTATTCCTAAATGAAGGCGCCTTAGGAATACTGTCATTACCGTTAGGCCAGGCACCGTCTAAGGCACCGTCTAAGCGATGAACGACAAGATCGAGCTTCTGATGGAGGAGACCGGCTGCGACCGCGGCGAGGCGGAGCTCGCCCTCGAGATGTGCGGCTACGAGGTCGAGGAAGCCGTCCGCCAGATTCCGCGCCTGCTCAACGACATCTGCGCGCTGAAGGGAAAATTTCTGCGGCATGCAGAGAACCAGCACGGCCTGTTCCTCGTCGTGCTGAACCTCAAGAGCCGCAAGGTCCTGCGCGCGCGAGCCGTGATGTCGTATGATCCCGCGGTCTGCTCGATCGAGCTCGACGAGGACTGGTTCGCGTTCGAGAAGCATCTCTACGGCTGCCGCCTCTGGGACGGAAGCCTCCCCGCGGAGAGCCTCGAGGTGGAACAACGCCTCGCCGCGCATTTCCGCGCCGCCGAGCCGGGGGTCTTCGACCGGCTTCGCGCGGCGGGCCCGGACGAGTCCGCGGCGGAAGCCGCCGCTCCCTTGCGCGCGCATTTCCGAGATCAAAGTTTGAGCGTGCGCTTGAAAAAGGATATCCTCGACCTCGGCCAGTTCCAATCGCTGCGCAAGGTGCCGGCGCCGTCGGCTAAGCGCGGCAAGCCCGAGTCGGGCGTGCCTCTCGGGGAGGATCTGCTCATCCTGAAGATCACCCTCGAGGAGGATCCGGAAGGCGTGCCTGCGGCCGAGTTGCGCGCGGGCGACATGGTGTTCGCGCGGATCGTCGACGGGCGCGACATCGCGCAGTATTTGGCCCGGCTGTTCGGCGGGCTGACGTCGTCGGGGCCGGTGCCTATCGAGGCGCCGGTCGAGGCGATCGAGTCGAGCCCGGCGGGGACGTTCGCGCGGGTGCGTTTCGCCGTCGGCGTCGCGGGCGACGCCGTCGTGTCGGGCGACCGGTTATTGAAGGCCGCGCGCGGCGCCGCTCACGCGCGCGGAGACGGATCGTGGTGGCGCAGATTTTTTAAAGGCTAGCGAAAAGGTGTCAGGCCTTGCAGTTTGCAGTATTCCAATCGGTCCCAATTTGGAGAATACTGCAAACTGCAAGGCCTGACACCACGTTACAAACGGATTCCTGGGGGAATTTCATGCCGGCACTCGTGGTCGTGGGCGCCCAATGGGGCGACGAAGGTAAGGGGAAGATCGTGCATTTCCTCGGCAAGGGCGCGGATTGGGTCGTGCGTTATCAGGGCGGCAACAACGCGGGCCACACCGTGGTGTTCGGCGGCCAGAAGTACGCGCTGCATCTGACGCCCTCCGGCATCCTCGCGAAAGGCTGCAGGAGCGTCATCGGCAACGGCGTCGTCGTCGACCCGAACGCTTTCGTCAAGGAAGTGAAGATGCTCGAGAGTCGCGGGATCAAGGTCCGCGGCCGGCTCTTTCTCAGCCTCGCGGCCCACGTCATCCTCCCCTATCACATCATCGTCGACACCCTGCGCGAGGAGGGGGGGCGCGGGATCGGCACCACCAAGCGCGGCATCGGGCCATGCTATGAGGACAAGGTCGCCCGCATCGGCATCCGCATCGCGGATTTCCTCGATCCGGAGGCCTTCCGCGCGCTCGTGCGCAAGAACCTCAAGGTCCGGGCGGCCGAGCTGACCCGGGTCAAGCCTTTGAAGGAGATCGAGAAGGAGGTCTTCAAGGACTACGACCGGCAGCGCCGCTTCCTGGCGCCGTTCGCCGCCGACTGCTCGAAGCTGCTCGACGACGCGCGCAGGAAGAAGAAGCGCCTGCTCCTCGAGAGCGCCCAGGGCTCCATGCTGGACCTGGATCACGGCACCTACCCCTTCGTGACGTCGTCGAATCCCGTCGCGGGCGGCGCCTGCGCGGGCGCGGGCATCGGCCCCACGGCGATAACGGCCGTCATGGGCGTCACCAAGGCCTACACGACGCGCGTGGGCCTGGGCCCGTTCCCGACCGAGGTGGAGGGGCACGTCGGCCACTACATCCGGGAGGTCGGCAAGGAGTACGGGACGACGACGGGCCGCGCGCGGCGCATCGGCTGGCTCGACGTCCCCCAGCTCAAGGCTGCCATCCGCATGAACGGCATGACCGCGCTCACGATGACGAAGCTGGATACGCTGGCCGGCGTTCACCCGATCAAGGTTTGCGTCGGGTACAAGCTCGGCAAAAAGCGGATCACGGACTTCCCCGTGTCCCGGAAGGAGCAGCTCGACGTCGAGCCGATCTACGAGACTTATCCCGGATTCTCGGGCGACCTGACCAAGGCGCGGCGATTCTCCGACCTTCCGCGGGGGGCGCGCGAGTACGTGCTCGCCGTAGAGAAAAAACTCGGCGTGCCGATCGCGATCGTGTCCGTCGGACAGAGCCGCGAGCAGACGATCGTGCGCGACGCGAAACGACTTTGGAGCTAGATTCCTCGTCGAGAAATGCGATCGTCAGGGTCGTAGGTCTTGACATTAAAACGGCGCCTGTTATACTCCGAAGGTCGAAGGTTGGAGCGATAAACCGGCAAACCGTTCGTGAGGACGGGGCGCAAAGCGAAGGGCCTCGAAGCCCGAGGTCGCCTGGCTACCGAAACCAAACATGCTGAAACACGGCGTGCGTCCACGATTTCGCTCGGCCCTTGCTTACCATAGACGGGACAGAGGGGTTCTATGGTTGGTGGGGCCGGGCCTGTTTTTGGCCCTGGCGCTGCTCGCGCCGTCCGTCCGCGCGGAAACCGCCGCCGGGCTCGACGCCCAAGGGGTCGATCCCCTGGCCGCGATCGAGAACAAGTGGGGCCTCGACGTCCGCGACGAGCTGGGCCGCCCCGTCACCCGCGAGAAGGTCCTCACCGACTTGAAGGGCGCGACCGTCGGCCGCGCCGCGGCGAACGCCTACGCCAGCTCGCTGCCGAGGGCCCGCGTCGTCCTGTCCGCGCTGGAGCTGCTGGCCGAGGCCGCGGCCGCCTTCCGCATGGCTTCGACCGGCTTCGCGCTGCCCAGCCTCCTGCCCGGCCTGCCGGGGGGGCGTCCCCGCATCGAGATCTTGTGGCTGCTCGCCTTGGCATGCGCTTCGCTGACCGCGGCGTTCTTCCGCCGCCGCGAGCCCGCGCTCGCCCGTTCTCGTTCCCGCCAAAGCTCCATCCAAGTGCTGCGCCTTTAAGGCTAGCTCCAACCCCCCTCTCGCGCCCACGGCGCGAGTAATTCCCAATACGACAGAACCGTACGGACTGCTTGTTGGAAACATTTCCGACACCCCGTCCTCGTCGAATAACCGCACCATAGAGGGTCAAATGACCAGCCTTGGGTGTAGTGCGTCTTCAACGCCTTCCTATTACGCGCGCACGCGAAACAGCGCATCGCTCCTGGCGATGCTCTTTTTGGCGTGCGCCCTTTCTTATACGCGCGCGCACGCGGCCGCGCCCGCTCGGGCGAAGGCCAACCTGACCGGCACGGCGGCGGAGCGCCTCGAGGCGGTCGGCGCGTCGAAGTCCGGCCGCGGCCGCCGGATCGAGACCACGGAGCTCGACGCGGCCGTCGCGCGCGAGACGAACCCCCAGGTGCGCTACACGATGCTGCAGGCCTTGGCGGCGCAGGATCCCGCCGGCTCCGTTCGCGTGTTGAACCGCGCCCTGCGCGCCGACCCGGCCGTGATCGTTCGGGTGGCGGCCGCCCAGGAGCTGGGCCGGCTCGACGGCGCGGAGGCGACCCGGGCGCTGGCAGAGGCCCTCGCGCGCGACGCCGACCTCGACGTCCGCCGCGCGGCCGCGGCGTCGCTGTCGGTGCATCGCTCGACCTCCGCGGCCGCGGCCCTCGCCGCCGCCGCGAACCAGCCCGACGCGGGCGTGCGCCGCTTCGTCGCGCGCGCCCTGAGCCGCCACGACGGGGCCGACGCCGAGAAGGCGCTCGCGCAGCTCGCCTCGGACCCGGACCGCGCGGTCGCCGCCGACGCGCGCGCTTCCCGGACCGAGCGCGCCGCCCGCATCGCGCGCGTGAAGGCCGCGCGCGCGGCGGCTCCGGCTAAACGCGGAGGCGCTCGACCGTGAGAGCCATGATCTCCCGGCGGGCGCGGCTGCTCCAGGTCCTCCTGGTCCTGGGCTCGCTCATCGCCGTCCCGCGCGTCGCCGACAGCACGCCGAGCGAAGCGATGATCATGTACAACCGCGACGAGACGAAGCCCGTCCAGCGCATCTGGGGCGGCGCGTCGTTCAGCGCGGAAGCGCTGACCGCCGAGCTGATCGGCTCCGAGGCGGACGCGCAGTGGATGAAGCTCGTCGCGGCGCCGCCGAACTCCCCGCGTCCGGGCGAGCGCGTGATGGTCGTGCTCGACAATACCGGCCGCCTGTGGGCCCAGGTCTACGATCCGGTCGCCACCACCTGGGGCGACGCCGTCACCTTGCAGACCGGCCTGCAGACGATCCCGGGCCTCGGCACCCAGCCTTTCGACGCGGCGTACGATTGGGCGGGGACCACGGTCGTGGTCATGCACTCGAACGCGAGCGCGACCGGCACGCAGACCTTGCGCTGGTCCTCCTGGAGCCCGGTGTCATCGGCCGGCGGCGCGCTCGGCTGGTCCGTCGCCCAGACCTTCGGCGCCGCGACCACCAACACGAACAATAACTCCGTGTCATGGGTCCGCATCGAAGGCCGCCCTCGCGCCCTCAGCGACAAGGAGTTCATGGCCGTCGTCGAGGACGGCAACCTGGACCTCTTCGGCCTATATTGGAGCGGCACCGCGTGGACCGCGACCGCGCTGACCGGCGGCTCGATCGCGGCCGGAGCCGTCGAATCGCGAGCCAACGGACGCCCCTTCGACATCGCCTTCGCCTCGTCGAGCGGCATCGGCTACCTCGTGGCCGCGCCGCAGAACTCCGGCGGAGGCGGCATCCACGAGCAGGCTACGTTGAGCTTGGCGGGCGTCTGGGCCGCGGGCACGGACACGCCGGACATGGAAGGAGCCAGCGCCAACGACACGAACTGGGTCTTCCTGGCCGCCGATCCGGCTCCCGGAGCCAACAACATCGCGCTCGCGCGCCGGGACCAGGGCAACGACCTCTCGGTGTCGGTGTGGACCGGCGCCGCGTGGGCGAACACCACGCAGGACACGGGCATCGAGGCGACGCTGCAGGCCCAGATCACGCCCGACGTCGGCCTCGCGTTCGAGGAGTCGAGCAGCCGGGCCGTGCTTACCTATGTGGAAGCCGGCGTGGCGACGCCGCGCTACCGCTCCTGGACGGTCGGCGGCGGGTGGACCGGAGAGGGCTCGGGGGCGACGGTGGATAACGGCAACGGCGCGACGAGCTTCATCGCGACCCAACAGCTGTTCCGCGAGCCGGGCACCGACAACCTCCTCCTGATGGCCGTCAACAACTTCGGCAACCTGATGACCGAGCGTTGGGACTCCGCCGGGAGCGCCTGGGACGTTACGGCGACCCAGCTGACCTCCTACCTCAGCGCGGGCGCGGCCAACATACCGTCTCGCCTCGGCTACTCGATGGCCGACGACACCTTGGCGTACGCGCGCAACAACCAGGTCGTTCCTTATAAAGAGTGGAATACGACGAACTGGGACGCCGCGAACAACCCGTCCCAGGACATCGGCAGCTCCGCGTTCCAGACGATACTGCGCGCGAGCCCGACGCGCGGCGAGAAGGCGGCCGTCTTCGTCGACAACAACGGCGACGTCAACACGATGCAGTGGAACGGGGCGACCTGGACGACGCCGGTCGAGCACACGACGGCGCTCGACGTCGGAGCGCGCCTCAACGTCCACCGCGGCGCGGACATCGCCTACGAGACCGCCTCCGGCGACTCCTTGCTCGTCTACTCGAACGGCGGCGCGACGCCGCAGTATCGCACTCGCGCCGACAACTCCGGCGTTTGGAGCGCGGCGGCTCCGGTGCCCTCCTGGACGGGCGGCGCGGCGCCGGTATTCGTCCGCGTGGAGCCCAACTCGAGCAAGACCTCGAACGGCATCCTGCTGGTCGTGCAGGACGTCAACCGCGAGCTTCACGGGGCCTATTGGAACGGCACCGTGTGGTCCGACCAGCAGATCCTGAACACGGCCGCGTCGTTCGGCGGCATCGCGCAGAACGGCACGGGAGAGACGTACAGCCAGGCCTTCGACGTCGCGTTCACCTCCGGCGGCTCGCGCGGCCTCGTGGTCTGGGGCGTGACGACGCCCGCGACGCAGAACACGCCGAAATACCGGGTCTGGGACACCTCGACGGACGCCTGGGGCGCGGAACAGACCGGGCCCGACCTCGATGGGGGCACCATCTCCGAGCGCCCGCGCTGGATGCGTCTCGCCGCGAACCCCTCCTCGCAGGAGATCGCTCTCGGCGTCTCCGACTCGGACAACGACCTGACCTCGATGATTTGGGACGGCACGCTCCAGACCTGGGGCAGCCAGGCGACCAACGCCGAGGGCGCGTTGAACTCGAGCGTTCAGGGCTACCGGCCTTTCGACCTCGCCTGGGAGCGCGGCGGCGGCCAGCTTCTCCTCGTCTACTCCGTGGGCCAGAACCAGATTCGCTACTGTCTGCCGACCGCCGGGACTTGCACGGCCAACAACACGGCCGACGCCACCGGCGCCAATATCCGCGGGATTGAGATCGCCTCGAACCCGAACGATCCGGCCGTCGACGAGATGCTCGTCGCCGTCAACAACGCGAACCGCTCGGTCCGCATCTACCGCTGGAACGGCGCGAGTTTCGACGCCGCCTATCAGCCTACCTTGTATAGCCAGTGGAACTGGAACACCAACCCGGTCGCGGGCCAGGCGTTCGGCCTCGCCTACACTCGCGACTTCACGCCGCCGACGGCCGTGGTCGAGGCGCCGGTCGACACGCAGCATTATTCCGCGCTGGCGACGATCACCGGCACCGCGACCGACGGCGCGGGCAACAACGTATCCGAGACGACGAGGGTGGAAGTCGAGATCCAGGACCTGTCGAACAACCAGTACCGAAACGTCGCGGGTGGGGCTTGGCAGGCGGGCCAGGTTTGGAACACGGCGACGGGCGCCAACCCGTGGCAGATCACGGGCCTCGGCGCCATCTGGACGGCGACGCGCGGCTACCGGGTGCGCGTGCGCGCGATCGACAACTCCGGCAACGTCCAGGGCACGCCGACCGTCAGCGACTTCGTCTTCGACACGCAGAATCCGACGGGGCTCGTAGTCTATCCCGAGAACCTCGCTCCGGCGACCTTCAAGGGCTACTACCGCGGCTCGCAGCTTTCGACGCTCTCGGGCACGGCGGGCGATATCTCGCCCGGCCAGGTGCAGAGCCTTCAGCTGCAGCTGCGGCGCCTGACGAGCGGCTCGACCGAGTATTGGAATCGCGCGCTCGAGACCTGGGGGCCGGGCGAGGTGTACTACTCGACGGTCGCCTGCGGCCTGAACTGCTGGAACTCGGGAACCGGCGTCTGGAAGTCGACCTATCCCGCGTCCGCGTGGTCCGACGGGACGACCTACTATCTCTCCTTGCAGGTTCAGGACAAGGCGGGCAACTGGCGCGTCGGCGGCAGCACGAACGGCTTCGTCGTCGATGAGAGCACGCCGGTGGTCAGCGTGAGTTTCCCCGGCGTCGAGGAAGGCGTCTACCGCGGCTTCGCCCAGATCGCGGGCGCGTCCACCGACGACTTCCCGGTCCAGGTTTCCTCCATCTCGATCACCGACCTCGGGACGAACAACTGCTGGGGCGGCGCGACGTTCAACCAGGGCTGTCCGTACTGGATCAACGCGACGCCGAGCGGCAACGCCTGGACCTATCCGTTCGCGTCGGGCGCCTTCAACAACGCGAGGCTCAAGATCTCGATGCTGGCCGCGGACGCCGCGGGCAACTACACCTTGACGTCGACCGACCGCATCTTTCGGGTCGACGGCACGACGCCCACCGCCACGGTCGCCGTGCCGCTCGCGGGCTCGATCCGCACGACGCTCACCTCGATCACGGGCGTCGTGACCGACAACAGCAACGGCTTCATCGAGGGCGTGCGTCTGCATCTGTACCGCAGGATTGACGGCATGTACTGGAACGGCGCGAGCTGGGCTCCACCGCCCGGAGGCATCCCGCCCGTGATCAATGCGCTCGACGCGCGCGACGCGAACACGACCTTCGCCGATCCGACGCAGAGCTTCACGGGGACGTGGAGCCTCGCGTTCGCCGACGTGAACTGGGCCGCGAACAAGAACGGCGGCGCGCCGTCCTTCACGGCGGATGAGATCAGCTTCTCATCGTTCTCGATCATCGTGGCGGGCCGCGACCGAGCGCGCGACTCGGCGAACGCCCTGCAGCCTCACGAGTTCGACTTCATGACGATCAGCTCGCACACGTTCCTCTGGGACGTCGTTGAACCGACGACCACCGTGACCTTCCCGCTCCATCTGGGCACGCTCGGCCAGGGCGCCACGACGCTCTACGGCGGCATGTACGACAAGCACAGCGGCGTCAACCGGGTCGAGTATCAGCTCCAGCGCCAATCGGACGGCCTGTTCTGGCTCGGCGGCACGAACTGGGGCGCGCAGCCCGCCAACTGGCCCGACGCGGCGATGTGGCCGTCGTCATGGACCGTCACGAGCCCGGCCTTCGCGCCGTCCGACTCCGGCATCGCCTACGTGTTCTACAGCCGCGCCTGCGACAACGGCGGCAACACGGCCGACACCGACTGCGCCTCGCCCTCCAAGCTCGCCAACGTCCAGACGACGTTCCCGGTCGGGCCCGTATCCTACAGCTCGGTGACCTTCACCGTCGACGCGGTCAGCCCGCTGTCGGGCGTGACCGTGCCGAGCCAGAGCCAGATCAACCGCCTGCCGACGATCTCGGGCACGGCGACGGACTTCTCTGCGATCTCGCTGACCGAGGTCGCGATCGCGAGCAGCGCGGGCGGTTCGTGCGCGGGCGGCTCTCCGGACGGGTCCTGCCGCTGGTGGAGCCACGCTGACTCCAACTGGGTCGCGTTCGCCACCTTCACGCCGACGACCGTGCAGGGCTCGCCTTGGTCCTACACGGTGCCGGGAGCCATCGGCTTCGTGAACGGCCGCGACTATCAGATCGTCCCGCGCGCGACGGACTTCGTCGCGAACCGGGCGGAGGGCACGCCGCGCACGTTCACGTGGGACGTCTCGGCTCCGCTGGGCAGCGTGAGCGTCCCGTCGAGCGGCACCGCCGTCAACTCGATCAACGCGATCTCGGGCCTCGCTTCCGACCCTGCGCCCGGCCTGCCGAACCAGGCGGAGATCTACATCAAGCGGGTCGGCACCTCCTTATATTACGACCCGAACGGCGTGTGCGGCGGCGCGGCCGGCCAGTTCAATCCGTCCGGAGTCCCGTGCTGGTTCCTGCTCGCCGACAGCCCGTCCGACGGGCTCTGGAGCTACAACAGCGCGCCGGTCCCGTTCACCAACGGCATCTACTATGACGTGAACATCCGGATCCGCGACTTCGCGACGAACGAGACCGGCCAGCCCGCGCCGGGCAGCCCGGGCGTCGGCCCGGACCCCACGCCCGTGTTCTACGACCTCGATCGTCCGACGGCCACGATCGTCAACCTCGTCAACGGGTCGTCGGTCAGCGTCATTGGCTCCGTATCGGGCCGGGCGTCGGACATCGGCGTCGGCCTCAACGGCGGCCGCGTTTCGAACGTGTACGTGCACCTTTATCGCCAAGGCCTCAACCAGACCTGGAACTGGAATACCTCCGCCTGGGTCGGCGGCGATCAGCAGGCGCCCGTCGGAGACCCGGCGGCGCAGCCGAACTTCTGGAAATCGGTGGCCTACACGCCCGACCCGGCCGATCCTTCGAGCGGGACCTGGACCCAGCCGCTGGCCTTCCTCGCGGGCCTGTCCGGCGAGAGCTTCCGCCTCGTCGCGCGCGCCAAGGACTGGGCCGGCTCGATCCAGGTGGTTCCGTCGACGGTGACCTTGAAGCTCGACGAATATCAGGCGTCTCCCGAGCGGCCCAGCGCCACTATTTCCGCGCCCGTCGCGGGACTGCACACGCGCACGTACTTCGGGTTCGCCACGGGCGCCGCGATCGACAACACGGGCGGTGAACTCGCCGGCGTGCGTATCAGCCTGCGCCGCTTCGACGGGCCCATCAACTATTGGACCGGCCTCGCGTGGTCGCCCGTCGAGCCGAATCCCTGGCCGAACGCGGCGCCCACCGACGGCTCCTTCAACTCGGACAGCGAGAACTGGACGTTCACGATGCCGCCCCTCGGTGAGTGGACCGACAACGTGGGCTACGACCTGCGCTCCCAGGCCGTCGACAAGGCCGGCAACGTCTCGGTGATCCAGTGGTCGACCGCGGCCTACGTCTACGACACGTTCCTGCCGACCGCGACCATCACCTCGCCGCCGAGCCTGGGCTTCATCTCTCAAAGCGCCTTCGTCAGCGGCACAGGGACGGACACGGGCGCCGGCGTGCTCGACTTCGTCAAGGTGCGGGTGAAGCGCCTGTCGGACAACCGCTATCTCGACTTGTCCGTGGGCGCCAACGGCGACTGGGTCGCCGGCGGCCCCGAGATTTGGAATAACGCGACGGTCGCCGGCGTCGGCCCCTGGACCTTCTCGCTGTCGAGCGCGGCCTGGGAAACCGGCATCACCTACGAGGCGCAGGCGCGCGGCCTCGATCGCGCGACGAACGGGCAGGTGACATACTCGAGCGTGACCTTCCAGGCGGATTTCTCAAAGCCGACGACCGTCGTAGAGGCGCCCATCCACGCGACGACGCCGGACAACGTTCCGCTGATCTCGGGTACCGCGGTCGACGCGGGCGCGGCCGGAGTCAACAACGTCTTCGTCGCATATTGGCGCGCGTCGAACTGGTGGAACAAGTCGACGGGGCTCTTCGACCTGCCCGATGCGCCCGTGCCGCCCGACGTCCCGTCGCTCGCGTCGAACTACTGGGTCAAGGCGAGCACCACCAACACGCCGACCGTCGCGTGGAACACCACGGGTGCGCAGATGCCCGTGTTCGTCGGCGGTGTGACCTACCACGTGCTCGCAGCGTCGGACGATCGGGCCCAGAACGTCGAGCTCCGCCCCGCGGGCGCCGCCCTAGGCACGAACCGGATCTCGTTCACCGCCTCGCAGCCCGCCTCTCAGATTTTGAAGCCCGACGCGACCAACCCGCACTTCCGCGCGACGTTGGCCACCTTGTCGGGGACCATCAACACGGTGGCGACCGGCGCCGAGGTCCGCATCAGGGACATCACCAACAACTTGTACTGGAACGGCGGCGGTTGGGCGGCGCCGGCGGTCTTCATCCCCGCAGTCGTCATCGGAACCGACTGGTCGTACGCGATCCCGGCCGGCAACTACACGAGCCTGGACCGCTACTCGCTGGAGTCGCGCGCGACCGGCGTCCCGGTGGAAACTCCTCCGAAGGGGCCTCGGGAATACTATATCGACGACGCCGTGCCGCTCGCGGCCGTCGGCATGCCGAACGCCCTCTACAAAAAACAGCTTCCTCAGCTGTCGGGCACGGCGGTCGACGGGGCGGACGCGCTAGCCGGGGCCCAGAAGGTCGTCTACTTCCGCCTGCGGCGCACGGAACTAGCCGCGCCGCAGTACTGGAACACCTCCGTCTCGACCTATACTTCGTCCGCGGTCGATTGCTTGACCGGCGTCGACGCGACCTGCCTCGTCCCGAACGTGGGGGCGCTACCGGCGAACACCTACGCCGTGACGCACGCGAGCTTCACGGACTCGACCGCGTACGAGGCGGACCGACCGTACGTCGTCTCGCTCATAGTGAAGGACCGCGCGGGCAACGGCACGACCGCCAACCGCGGCTTCACATGGGACGTCGGAGCGCCGAACTCGGCGCTCTCCCTTCCGAACCACTCGAACCCGATCCGGGCGATGGGCGCGCCGCAGGTGACGGGCGTCGCGACGGACAACTATCTGGTCCACGCGACCAGCACCTCGGTCCGCTCCTTGCGTAACGGCCTCTGCTACAACCCTGGGACCCTCTTCTTCACCGAGCCGTGCCCGTATTGGATCGGCACGGCGAGCGACACGGTGACGGCGGACTGGACGTTGACGGACTCGGGCCTCAACACGGCGCTTGGCGCCTTCAGCGGCTATTACAACGTGTTGTCTCGCGCGGCGGACGTCGCAGGCAACCTGCAGACGGCGTTCACCGACAACGTCTCCTCGCGCACCTTCCTGTTCGACAACGTGCCGCCCACATCCGGCATCGACTACCCCGTCCACCTGAGCGCCTACCGAGGTTCGCAGCTCGGCGGCGTGCTGAACCCTTTTGCCGGCACGGCGAACGATCCCGGAGCGCCGTATAATGCCGGCCTGCGCAAGATCGAGATCCGCATCTCTTACATCGCGGCCCCGGACACCTGGTACTGGCAGGGCACGCAGTTCTCGTCGGGCACGGGCGTCAGCGCGAGCGGCTGGTTCGCCGCGACCGATACGCTTTGGACCTCGATCGCGCCCGTCACCTGGCTCGCGGCGGACAAGGCTTACCGCATCGAGAGCCGTGCGGAAGACGCGACCTTCCTTAAAGACGGAACCGTCTCCGGCAACTTCGGCGTGCCCGCGACGAACGGCGTCGGCGGCGATATCGTGGATTTCATCGTCGACGACACCATCCCGACCGTGCTCCTACAGCAGCCGAGCGCGGCTAGCGTCGGCGCGTTAGCGATGATCTCGGGCACCGCGCTCGGAGACGGCGCCGGGCTGGCCGAAGTCGCGCTGCGCATCCAGCGCACGGGAGGCGGGGCGGACGAGGACTGGACGGGGTCTTCCTGGACCGCGCTTAACGACCACTACTCGCCGACGACCGTGGGCGGGGTCTTTGGCACGCAGACCTGGCAGTTCAACGCGCTAGGGGGAGCTTTCGCCGACGGCGAGCAGTACCGCCTGTTCCTGCGCGTCACGGACCGCGCCGGAAACGTCCGGCCGGCGCCGGGCGGCGGCGACTTGACGTTCGTCTATGACGCCGTCGCGCCGAACCTTGCGATTAACTTTCCGTTCTCGCCGCCGACCGTGCCGCCTTACTCGAACAACGCCGAGTCCTCCCGCAAGATCATCCTCGCGTCGGGCACGGTCAGCGATTCCGGCGCGTTCGCCTCGGGCATCACGCAGGTCTGGGTCGCTGTCTCGTCCGGCTCGGCCGAGGACGTGTGGTGGAACGACTCAACCCGCCTGTTCGACACGAATCAGGCGACCGTGTTCTGGGCCGCTCAGGTGTACACGGCCGGCACCGACTGGACTTATCAGCCCGCCGAATGGGCGCCGGCGGCAGGTTCGTTCAAGGACGGCGTCATCTATCGACTGCACGTGCGCGCGCGCGACGCGGCGGGGAACTGGACCAACAACGTAACCAACCCTGTCCTGTCGGCGCCGGCGCAGTCGCAGCCCTTGCGCTACGACGTCTCGCGCCCGACATCGACTGTCGCGGTCCCGGTCAACGGCACGAACATCAAGACGCTCGCGGCCTTCTCGGGCGGCGCGGTCGAGACCGGCGCGGGAGGCTCGGGTATCCTGAAGTCCTATCTCGCGGTGCGCCACGACGAGGGCGGCGCGGCGGCGGCCGGCTGGTGGAACTGGGCCACGGGCGCCTTCGACGGCGCCATCAGCGACCCGCCTCCGGCGCCGCCGTCGTCCGCGTGGACGCAGGTCTCGAGCACGCCGGTTCAGAATCTTTCCTCGCTCGCCTGGTCCACCGCCGCGCCCGCCGGCATGCTCGAGTCGAGCGCGACGTACCGCGCCGTCGTCGTCGCCTTCGACCAGGCGACGAACCTGCAGCAGAATCCCGCGGCCGCCGGGGCGGGCTCCGCCTTCCGTTACGACACGCAGGTTCCGCTCATCGCGATCTCGAATCCGCCGAACGCGTCTTATCTGAACGCGGCGGGCCTCGGGCAGCTGGTGGGCACGGCCAATGACGAGACGACCGGCGCCTCGGGCCTGCAGTCCGTGCAGATCCTGCTCAAGCTCCAGGACGCCGAGGCGTACTGGAACGGCGGCACGACCGGCGTGTTCGCCTCCGATTACGACACGTCGGGAAGCAAGTTCGGCCAGTGGCGCACGGTCGGCGGAAGCTTCAACTGGAACCTGGCCTTCCCGCCCATGGCTCCGGCGGAGTCGCGCGCGCTGCGCGTCTGGGTCCGCGCGACGGACCGGTCCGGCAATCAGACCCCGACGCCCTCGAACGGCCAGCTCGACGCGAACCTCAACGCCGACGCGACGCCCGCGCGCTCGTTCATCTACGACAACACGCCGCCGACGACGGTCGTGACGGCGCCGGCGCCGTTCGTGAGCTTCGCTCCGGCGACGATCACGGGCACGGCCGAGGACGGCTTCCCGGCGTTCAACCCGAGCGGCGTCCTCGACGTCCGCCTGCGCATGACGCGCAGCACCGGCGAATATTGGGACCTGTTCTCGAGCACCTGGGGCGCGAGCACGGCGTTCTCGAACACGAGCCTCACGGGCCTGAATCCCTGGACGTTCTCGAGCTTCAACGGCGCGTTCACCGACGGCTACCGCTACGACGTCAACTCGCAGGGCCTCGACGCGGCGGCGAACCTCGAGACGGGCTTCGGGACCTACTCGTTCATCGTCGACCGCAGCACGCCGCTGAGCTCGGTCCTGTGGCCCAACACGGGCGCGTTCGTGAGCTCCGCCGCGGTCGTGATCCGCGGCGTCGCGGACGATCTCTACTGCACCCACCAGCCGGCGCTCTGCAACGCTTCCCGCAAGTACGAGTCCGGGCTCGCGGGCACGGGCGTGACGGTCGCCGTCGCCGAGGTGATCGTCTCGACGAACTGGTGGAACGGCTCGGCGTTCGCCGCGGCGAACCCGGTCTGGCTGCCCGCGGCGTTCGCGGGCGCGTCGAGCGGCACGTGGACCTTCGCGCTGCCGGGCGGCGCGATGACCTCGACGAAGGTCTACAAGGCCGTCGTGCGCGCTCAGGACCGGGCCGGCAACCTCGACGTCGTGACGTCGACCAGCAGCTTCATCTACGACGCGTCCGCGCCCGTGTCGCTCGCGACCGCGCCGGTCCTCTTCAACGGCTCGATCGGGGGGATCTACGGCACCGCGCGCGACGACGCCCCGGGCGCGCTGTCGGTGGTGCGCCTTACGATCCGCCAGACCGCCTGCTTGGGCGGGTCGTGCCACATCAACGAATATTGGAACGGCGTCGCGTGGCAGGCCGGGGCGGTGGAGCTCTCCTCCGGAGTCGTCGGCGCCTTCGTCAGCGGGACGACCTACGGCTGGTACTACGACACGGCGACGACGCTCTTCGACAACATCTCGACCTACACCGTCACCGCTCGCGCGGTGGACCAGGCGGGCAACGTCGAGGCGGCGCACGGCGGCTTCGATACCGAGTTCTATCTCGAGGCGCCTCAGCCGTCCTTGGTCCTTACCCAGCCGACCGCGCCCGACCTGAAGCACTACGGCCCGGCGAACACGGGGCCGGTCGTCACGATCACCGGCACGGGCCAGAACCTGCGCGCGGCGAACGGCGTGCGCGTCCAGCTGCAGCGGCTGACCGCGCCGACGAGCTACTGGCTCGAAACGACGACGTCATGGCAGACGGCGCCGACGTTCACCCCGGTGAACGTGACCGCCGGCACCCCGCAGACCTGGAGCCTCGGGCTCACCGCTCCGTACACCGTCGACGACGCGCTCTACAGCCTGACCGTCACGCCGGTGAACGCCGCGGGCCTTCTCGGCACGGCGGTCACGCGCACGTTCTCGTTCGACAAGACCGCGCCGGTCTCGGGCTTCACGAGCCCGGTGATCGCCGCGTGTGCGGGCGCGGACGCCTGCGTGAGGCAGATGCCGTCGATCGCGGGGACCTCGGCCGACCCCACGAGCGTCAACGCGCCGTCGGTCCAGGCGTCCGGCGTCAAGGTGCGCTTGAAGAACAACGTGAACAGCGAATACTGGGACGGGACCGCCTTCGCGCCGTTCTCGCTCCCGGCGTCCGAGATCACGATCGAGGCGCCCAGCTTCGCCGGGGCCGGCCCGTATACGTGGAGCACCACGACGCTCGCGAACCCCGCGCTTCTCGACGGCGTGGACTACACGCTTTACTCGCACGCGGCCGACAAGGCGGGCAACGACCAGAGCGTCGAGGCCGGGATGGCCGCGTTCACGTTCGTCTACGACACGAACCTGCCCGTCGGCGTCCTGAGCCAGCCGTCGTCGGGCCAGGTGTACCTGAACCTGACGACGATCTCGGGCACGGCGTTCGATCCCGCGGGCGCGAACGCGAACAATAAATTCTCGGGCGTCGCGAGCGTCGAGATCCAGATCCGGGATCCGCAGAACGACATCTGCTGGAACGGCGCGGCGTTCCTGGCCGCCTGCCCTTCTTTCGTTCCCGTGACGGGAATCAATCCGTGGACGTACACGAACCCGCTGCTGTCGCCGCTGCTCGTCTCCGGCGGGCATTACACGATCACCGCGCGGGCGCTGGACGCCGCGGGGAACCAGCAAGCCGCCTTCACGGCGCCCGCGTCGAGCCGCACGCTGCAGATCGACAAGGGCGCGCCGCTGACGTCCTTCACGAAGCCCCTCTCGGGCGTCGCCTACCGGTCCGCGCAGCTCAACGGCGGGTCGGCGCTCACCGGCACGGCGGCCGACCCGGAGGCCCTGCTGTATCCGCTCAACGACGCGATCCAATCCGTCGAGACCTTGATCTGGTACGTGCAGGATCCGACGAGCTACTACTACACGGGCAACGTCAACTTCAACGGCACCAAGTTCTCCTCGACCACGGTCGAGCTCACGGCCTGCGCGACCGCGGGCTGCTGGCAGCCCGTGACCGCGGGAACCCAGGCCTGGGCGTCGCTGTTCAGCGCGGCGGACTGGATCAGCGACCGCTCGTACCACGCGAAGACGCGCGCGCGCGACCGCTCGCGCGACGTCGCGAGCGCGATCGTCGGCAACCTGGGGTCGACGTTCGTCCAGAACGTCAGCCTCGTCGACTTCAAGGTCGACGACACTCCGCCCGTTTCCGTGGTCCATACCCCGGTCGGCACGGGCTTCCTGCAGAACCTCAATACGATCGCCGGGACGTCGAACTCGGATCTCTCCTTCAATAATTCTTATTCGCTGCGCGTCTGGTACGTGGTCGGCGTGAGCAGCTTCTACTGGAACGGCGCCGCGTGGGGCGCCGCGGACGCGCAGACGCAGCTGCCGATCGAGCTCACGGGCTCGACGGGCACCGTCGCGTGGACCTACCCGGGCCTGCTGCCGGGGCAGGCCCAGCCGACGATCACGCAGCCGGACGGCACGGGCTACCGCATCGCGATCCAGGCTCTCGACAACGCGGGTAACCTCGAGACTCCGACGACCGCTCAGTTCATCCTCGACCAGGTGGGGCCGAGCGTCGCCGTCTCCACGCCGATGCTCGCCTATCCGAACTACGGGACCGCGCGGCCCCTGACGGTCCTGCGGGGGACCTCGAACGACTCGCCCGCCGGCGTCTCCGCGGTGCACGTCGAGATCAAGGAAGTCTCCGATACCCCGAACCTGTATTGGGACGGCGTTTCGTGGGTCACGGCGTACAGCTCCGTGCCGGTCACGGGCGTCAATCCGTGGACCTACGCCGCGCCCGCGTGGATCAACAACAAGCAGTATCAGATCAAGGCGAGCGCGGTCGACCTCGCCGGCAATTCCTCGGGCTTCGGGCTGCCCGTCGTGTTCCGCTACGACGTGAACAAGCCCTCGACGACGATCCTCGTTCCGAACCAGCCGTCGTACCCGTTCGCGTGGGCGGGCACGCCGCTGTCGGGCACCGTCCTCGACTACGTCAATTA
>Ga0163144_10008919_pt1 | contig 21621 bp, 15 predicted proteins | sample OliLak19BULKMAT1_FD_123175 | JGI IMG/M metagenome (GOLD analysis project Ga0163144, IMG submission 123175) | Freshwater microbial mat bacterial communities from Lake Vanda, McMurdo Dry Valleys, Antarctica - Oligotrophic Lake LV.19.BULKMAT1 | ecosystem: Environmental > Aquatic > Freshwater >... | reverse complement strand
ATTCCCCAGCCGCCGCCACTGCCGCCGCCGGCGCCACCGGCGCCCGTCCGGCGCAACCAGCCGCGCAAGGCCGCGTGTTTTCTGCTGCGGATGAAAGACGTGTCCCAGCTCCAGAAGTTCTACACGCGGGACATCAGCCAGGGTGGCTGCTTCATCAACACGCCGCAGGTCAAACCGCTGGGTGAGGACGTGGAAATTGTGCTCATCCATCCAGACACGGATGAGGAGTTCCACATTCCCGGCCGCGTGGCCCGCTGCGTTGCGGAAGGCCCCGAGGCCACGCACGGCATGGGCATCAACTTTGTCTCCATGGACCAGCTCCGGCGTGTGGACCTTTCGCTCTTCATTGAGACCGGCGCGCGTGTGCTGGCGGAGGAGCCGGACGCCATTTCCGAGAGGCTGGGCGTGCTGACCCAGGCGGTGAAGCGTGAGCCTGACAACTGGAAGGTCCATCTGGCGCTGGGCATCCACCTGCTGGATGAGATGCGGGATGACGCCACGGCCGTGCGTGCGTTGCTGCGCGCGTTGGAGCTGAGTCCGGCGTGTATTGAAGCGCACCGCAAGCTGCACCGCGCGTACGTGCGCCTGCGCCAGCCTTCCAAAGCCGGCGGCCATCTGAAGGTGGCCATCTCACTGGAGAGCGTGCTGCTGGATGACGCTGGCGAGCCGGCGCCCCCAACGGTGCGCTGAATGCCGCTGATACCGCTGAATGGAACCCGTCTTCACGTGGAAGATACCGGCGGTGCGCTCCCGGCCATTGTGTTCAGCCACGGGCTCTTGTGGAGCACACGCCTGTTCCACAAGCAGGTGGAAGCGTTGCAGGGCCGCTACCGGTGCATCTCCTATGACCACCGCGGACAGGGCCGCAGCGACGTGCCGGGTGGCTCCGCCATTGGCATGGAGACGCTCTATGAAGACGCGCTGGCGCTGATTGAGCGGATGCGGATTGCACCCTGCCATTTTGTGGGCCTGTCCATGGGCGGCTTTGTGGGCATGCGCGTGGCAGCGCGCCGGCCGGACCTGCTCAAATCCCTGACGCTGATGGAGACCAGCGCGGACCCGGAGCCCACGGCAAACCTCCCCCGCTACCGGCTTCTCAACCTGGGCGCGCGCTTCATTGGCATCAACCTGGTGACGTCACCCGTCATGAACATCATGTTTGGTAAGACATTTTTGAAGGACCCCGCGCGCAAGGCGGACCGCAAGGAATGGACGGGTGAGCTCAAGAAGAACAAGCGGAGCATCTGGCGCGCGGTCAACGGCGTCATCCAGCGTGATGGCGTGGCGGAGGAAATCCGGGACATCACCGCGCCAACGCTGATTGTGGTGGGGGAGGAGGACGTCCCCACGCCGCCCATCAAGGCGGAGATGATACACGCGCGGATTGCCACATCCCGGCTGGTGAGGATTCCGGGGGCCGGACATTCCTCCACGGTGGAACAGCCCGCGCTGGTGAATGAAGCGCTGGGCGGTTTTCTGGATTCCGTGGAAAGTACGGCGCGCTGAGCGGGCAATCACGTGGACCTCTCCCCAACCCGTCATGGGACGGATGCCGCCCTGGTGACGGACTACCTGCTCCGCCAGGCACAGGCGCACCGCGGCCAGCTTGCTTTCCAGGGCGAATGGAAACCCGCGCTGATAGAGCCGGACGTGCCGGATTGTGTTGCCACGTTGTGCTCACAGCGCCTGTGGAAGCTGGACCTGCATGCCACGCGGTCACTGCTGGCCTGGAGCGCGGGCCGGCGGAACGTCACGCTTCTCTTCCACGTTCCGGGTGCCATGGATGTCCTGGCAGCGCAGGCGCGCGGCGGCCGCTTCATTTCCCTGGTGGATGACGCGGGGGTGCCGCCGCCCCATGAAAATGGTTACCTTTTTGTAGTGCATGACCTCTGCCACCTGGAGAAATTTGCGGACCCGGAGCATCACCTGGCGCAGGTGGGCTTTTTCCATTCGGTCTTGCGGGCGTTGACACATCCGTCCTGGCGGGAGGTGGAAGCCAGCCTGGATGCGCGGTGGTTTGAGCACCGTGACGCCGTGGTTTCAGACATGAATGGGTCCGTGATCTTCCTGATGGCGGCGTTGAAGATGAAACTGAAGATGGCGGTGCGGCGGCGGCTGGCGGTGAGCCTGGGCGTTGAAGCGCCTCAGCAGGGGCCACTTTCAGCGGCGGAGCTGGCGGCGTTTGAACCGGTGCTGGATCACTTTCTGGCGTTGATGGAGCTTCCGGAAGATGTGTGTGACGCCGCCCGCGCGGTCACCAAGAAGCGGGATACACCGCCGCTGGCTTTGCGTTGCCATCAGCATTTTTCCGACGTGGGCGAAGGCATCCTGCAGCGCCGCTAGCGCGCCGGCCGCAGGTTCAGACGGAGAATGGTTCCATCTGCACCCACCGCCCACACACCGGTTTCACAGGTGCCATGCACGGCAAACAGGGTCTGTTCAGACACCACGTGGTTGGTCCAGTTGACGCCGTCATAATGCGCAGCAGCACCTTCCCAGCCAAGCGTCCACACATTGTCAGACGCGCCCGCCCAGACCGCATAATGGTAGGTAGAATCCCCGCCAGGACGGAAGGTTTCCCACATGCCGCCGCGCCAATGGTGGACGTAGCCGTAGAGTGCGCCAAACCACGCCTCGTTGGCATTGATGACGTGAACACTGCTGATGGCGCTGGGGTCCGGGCCGGGTTCGTGGACCCATGCGCCGTTGCGCAGGCGCATCAACCTGCCCAATTGCATCACACCCCACGCACTGTCCGCAGCGCTCCCGTGCAGTGAATTCACGCTGATGGGCTGTTCGGTGACGTCGTACGCAAGGGTCCAGTTGGCGCCGTCCCAATGACCAATCACCTGTCTCTGCGGAGACACCGAGCCGCCGCCTAGCCAGACGTCATTGCGGGACGCCCCCCACAACGCGCTGAACGTACCAAACTCCGTCAGAAGCACGCCGTCATAGCGCTCCCACGTCATGCCGTTGAAGCGCACCAGCCGGTCAAACGCCGTGGCCCAGCCGTCCGACGCATCCGCCATCCACAGGGAGCCCAGGGATTCGCCGCCAAGGGATTGCCAGAGGATCCATTCCTCACCGTTGAAGCGGAGGATGGTGCCGTTGGCGCCCACAATCCACGCGTCAGACGCACTCAACGCAAAGACGGAACAGAGGTCCTCCGTGACGGGTGAGGGCACCGGGTCCCACCGCGGTTCCTCGCCGTCATACGTGCAGGCGGGTGTGATCACCGCAGCATCCGGCGTCTCCATGGGCCGGCCAGCGTCCGGCCTGGGGAGCACCACACCCGCGTCTATACCGGCATCCGTGAGGGAAGGGACGGATGCGTCCGGCGCGTCCATCAGGACAAAATACCCTTCACACGCCGTGCTGAGGACGGCGAGCGCGCAAACGGACACCAGGGATGGACGCAGCATGGTTCACCATTGTGTCATACAGTTATTTCAGCCGTTACGGGGACGGCACCAAGGAGATGATGGCCAGCTCAGGGCGCGCCCAGAAACGCACGCGGGGAGCGGGGCCTCCCTCCATGCCAATTCCGCGGTGCACATAGAGCTTCATCCCCGCCACATCATAGAGGCCAGATTCATACTTCTTGCCGTGTTTTGCCAACGTCATCAACGCACCATAAAGCGGCAGCGCCACCTGGCCTCCGTGCGTATGGCCGGAGAGCATCAGGTCAACGCGTCTGTCCGGCGGCACCAGGTCTGGGTGCGGATAGTGATGCAGCAACACCACCGGCATGTCCGGCGGCGCATTGAGTGCGGTCCGCACGTCTTCCTCATGCTCCACCGCCACTCCCGCCAACCACAACGGCGTCCCGCGCACCGTCACCACCTGCCCGTTGGCAACAAGTTCGGTGACGCCGGTGCCCTCAAACAGCGGGATTCCACTCCAGTACCAGGCGTCCCAGTTTCCCCGCACGGCAAACACGGGCGCCACCTGCTGCGCTTGGGTCAACAACGCCTGAAAGTTGGCCAGACCTCCCGGCGAGTTGATGCTGTCACCGGTGAACACAATGAAGTCCGGCTTCTCCGCAACCAGCGCCGCGGCCACGGCCGCTTCCACGCGCAGCTCTGGATCACAATGGATGTCTGAGAGTTGGGCTATCCGGATGGGTTGTGCTCCCTTGGCCAGCCCGGGAATGACAACGTCAGTTCGGGTGATTTCCAGCCAGTAAGGCTCCACCAGCCAGCCGTAGAGCATACACCCCACGCCCCCAACGGCGCAGGCAAGTGTCATACGGGTCCTGAGAGACCTGAGCGAGTGCCTTGCCGCGGCGGGTCTGGACACGGCGCGGAAGGCAAGTAATACAGTTTCTACAAAGACCAGCGTCACACACGCCAGGAACACCAGGACGCCAACCCGTTCCTGCATTGTCATGACGTCACCTGGGATTCATTCACGGTGGAACGCCGCCTGGTGCCCGTGCTGGACGGCCAACGCCAGCAACGTGTCATCCATACCCACCGCGCCGCGCACCCGCTGGTATTCTTCTGGTGCATCCACGTCTGAGAGCAGCGTGTTGTCCGTGTTGATGCACGCACGGATCCCCAGGCGCAGCCACGCGGCCAGGGGATGCTGCGTGACGTCCGCAATCACACCGGTATGCACGTTGGACGTGGGACACGCCTCCAGCACCACCTGGCGCTCAACCACCAGCGCTACAACGGAAGGATCATCCAGGATGGTGGTGCCGTGGCCAATCCGCTGCGCACCCAGCAACGTCACCGCGGTGCGGATTTCTGACGGGGGCCGGCCCTCAGCCGCGTGCACCGTGCGCCCAATCCCGTGGCGCCGGGCTTTCTCAAAGGCGGGCGCGTAGTCAGCCATGCCCACGGTGTGAAACGGCGCGGGCCCACCCGCCAGGTCAATGCCCACCACACCCCGGCGCACAATGGCCACGTCCACCAGGTGCTCCAACACGGACGGGGATTCACCGTAGAGGCCGCACAGGATCAACCCCGCCCGTCCTGCAGCACCGGACAACGCGGCGTCCACAATATGCGCCACATCCGCTCCCTTGTGGAGCTGCGGCGCAAAACGGATCTCCAGCGTGCCCACCCCTTCCCGCGCCGCGTCTTCACACATTTCCGACGCCACGCGCGCCACCGCGTCCGGCTCCTGCAGACAATCCAGCGTGATGGAGAACAGCTGCAGGGCGGCATCCAGGCCCATGCCCGCAAAGAAGCGGATGTCCGCGGGAAGTGTCACACTGTATTTCTGAGCCAGCTCAACCAGCGTGGCCGGACGCAGGGAGCCATCCAGGTGGCGGTGCAAATCAGCAAGGGGTGGCACGCGGGCAGCATCGCCGCGCAGCGTGGTGATGTCGAGCGGTGGCTACTGTGGTGGCCGGCTGCCCGCAGCGTCAGAAGGCACCACGTCCGTGCGCGGCGCGGGCAACATCACCGGAAGTGGCCGGGGCGCCAGCAGTCCCGCCTTGCGAGCCGCCTTGTAAGCCTTGCGCTGCGTGCGCGTCATGAAGTCCGCGCGGCGGTGCCACAGATATCCCGCCACACCCAGGTTCACGGCAAGAATCCCAAGCTTGAAGAGGCTGGGAGCGTGGAAGAGCTCATAGAATTCCACCGGCACGGGAAGGCTGGTGGCAATCACCACCAACCACTCCGCCCACTTGCGGCGGCGGAACAAGCCGTAGGACTCCACCAGCTGAAAGACCCCGTAGGCCAGGCCCGCTTCACCAATGGTTGCAAGGTTTCCGTCGGTGATGCCGCCCAACTTGGACCAGAGCCAGTGCACCAGCCGGCCCTCCGGCGCCAGGTGCGTGTGGTCCACCACCCACTCAAAGACGGACTCCATGGAATGCCCGCGGAGCTGCAATGCACCCAGCGCAGCGGCAATCAGCACCGTCCCCTTGATCAGCTTGAACACGGCAATGATGGTGATGCCCCGGTGATGGGGCGGCTCCACCAACGGAACGGGCAGTGCGGGTTTGTCAGTCATGGGCGCTCCCGCATCATGGGCATCCCCGGCCGGTTTGTCATTCCCTGGTCAGGTAATACAATTGTTCCGCAGACGGGACCGCGCTGGTGTGTGCATGTACGCTGCGCCACCCGGGTGCTTTCCGTGCGGTGCGGCGGCGGCACGTGTTACAGATCGACGTCATGAGGCGAGGGTTGCTGGTGTGGTTGATGGCCGGTTTGCTGGCGGAGGACGCGTGGGCGGGCGCTCCGCAGCAGCGGCTGCTCATCATGGACTTCAAAGCGGTGGGCGTGGACGCTGACCTGGCCGCGCAGGCCACGGCGCTGGCGGCCCAGGCGGTGCACGGCGCGCCTGGGTTCACGGTGCTCTCCATGGAGGATGTGCGCGCGCTCATCAGCGCGGAAGCCGCGCGCAGCATGCTGGGCTGCGCGTCTGACACCGGATGTGCAGCGCAGGTGGCGGCGGCGGCCAATGTGGATCTGATGGTCACCGGGAACATTGGGCGTGTGGGGGACCGGTATACCGCGGCGCTCTCATTGCTGGATGTGGCCAAAGGCCAGGTGCGCGCGCGTGAACAGGCGGATGCGCCCACCGCGCTGGCATTGGCGCGCCTGCTGGATGAACGCATGCGGCGGCTGCTTGGGCTGGGCGAGGCGGTGGTGTCCGCGCCCGTGATGACAACGGGAAAGCCGGTTTCCCTGGCGGTGCTGGACCTGGTGCCCGCTGGCGTTGCTGAGGACGTGGCCAAGAGTCTCACGCAGGTCCTGGGCACTGAGCTGCGCCGCGCCCCCGGCGCCACCGTCATCAGCCGTGATGACATCCAGGCCATGCTGCAACTGGAAGAAGTGAAATTGAAGATGGGCTGTGATGACGCGTCCTGCCTGGCGGAGATTGGCGGCGCCCTGGGTGTGGAGAAACTGGTGGCCGGCAACGTGGGGCGTCTGTCCGGGAGTTACCTCATCACGCTGCGGCTCATCTCCGTGAAGAACACGCGCGTAGAGAACCGCGTGACCGAATCCTTCTCCGGCACCGAGGAACAACTCATCCGCGCAGTCAGGCACGCCGGACGGACGCTGATGGGGATTCCTTCCGACGCTGCGGGCACACTTGCGGTGGGCGCGGCGCAGGCCGGCGCGGAGGTTTCCATTGATGGGACCGTGCGCGGTGAGACGCCGCTGAAGCCGGTGGGCGCACTGCGTGCCGGACCCCACACCGTGGTGCTGCGCAAAGGCGGCTATCTGGAATGGAGCAGTGATGTCTACGTGGATCCTGCGGACACCAGCGTGCTCTTTGTGAACCTCACCGAGAAACCACTGCGCTGGTACCAACGCTGGCAGGTGTGGGCCCTGACCGCCGGTGCTGCCGCGGTCACGGTGGTGACGTTGGCGGCGTTGGCGTCAGCAACGTCACTGCTGGTGTTCTACGTGTACCGCTCCACCACCGCGGGACCTCCGCCGGGAAGTGGCTCCGCAACCATTGATTGAATGGAGAGTTCCCAGATGCGATGGATTCTTTGTGTACTACTCGCAATGCTGGGGTGTGACAGTTTGCCGCTGCAGAACCAGGGCGGGCGCTTTGAGGTTCGGTTTGGCTGGGACGGTGCGGCGCCTGGAGCGGATGCTGGGCTGTACGTGCTGGGCCAGGTGAAGCGTGATCAGGGCGGCACCATCCAGGATGTGCAGTCTGATGGACCCAAGCGGTATGGCCCGGGGACCACGCTGGACTTTGGTGATCTGGATCCCGCAGAGGGCTACTTTGTCGTCGTGGAATTCCGCCAGGGTGCAAGCACGGATGTGCCGGTGCGGCACTACGGAATCTCGCGGCAGTTCTCGCTGAACCCCAATGAACGCAAAGTGGTGGAGGTGCGCGTGGGCATCCGCGGTGCGCCGGGTGTTGCGGGCGAACACTCATTCCGGGCGGATGTGGCGGAAGGAGGCGCCATCAACGCGCAGACGGTGGACCTGTTGATTGGTGGGCAGGCAGGACGCCGCGTGCGGCTCTCCAATGACCTTGAGCTGCGTGATCCCCTTGAGGCGGGAGGATGCGCAACCCAGCCGCGCACCGCACCAACCTGTGACCTGGTTCTTGGGGAAGCCGGCTCGGAGCCGGTGGCTGCGGACAACATTCCACTCTGGCGCGTTGCCGCGTGGCCCATGGCTTCCGGTGTGGACGCAGGAACCTGTGACCTCTGCACACGCCGCATCTACGCGCGCTTCTATGACGAGGAGAACTATCCGTCAGACACTTACGTTGCAGAAGTCTCCCTGGACCTGCAGGCACCCGCTCTGCGCCTGTTTGGCTGGACGGAGGATGCCGAATACGGACTTGGAAGTGTGGTGGTCCTGGCCCTTGAGTCAGATGAATCCATGGACTGGTCCGGCACACTCAGCCTGCAAGGTGACGCCGGCACCATCCCCATGACCACGGGCGCCACCTACCTCACCTACGCGGAATGGCGCCTGGTGGTGGATGAAACCACGCCGGAAGGTGTGCTCCGCGTGGACCTGTCTGATGCGCATTTTGTGGACCGCGCGGGGAACGCCGCTCTGCTGCCGGACCCCGGCGCGTTGCTGGTTGACCGCACCGCGCCGTCCATCCAGTCCCTGGATCCCACCTCACAGCTTGCGGTGCGCCCGGATGCTGACGGCGGTGTGCAGTTTGATCTGCGCTTCCACGTGGAGAACACGGGTGATGTCACGCCGCTTACTCGGGTGGGTCTGACCGGTGGCACGGACTGCACACAGGAGGATGCTGACGCCGGAACGTGGCTGTGCAACCTGCAGGAGACGGCGCTGGGTGCGGATGCCGGTGTGTACTCCCTGGTGACACAGGTGGAAGCGCGGGACCGCGCGGGCAACAGCGCGTTTGACGTTGTCAGCATCCAGGTGGATGGCACGCCGCCGGCCGTCACTTTTGCCACACTGTTCTACTTGCCGGACCCGGCCAATGTGTTGCCTGAAGTCACCCACGCGCGCCTGGGCACCACCGTGCGCGTCATCCTGGTCCCGGATGAATCCGTCAGCCGCACCGGACTGGCCGTGGACGTGCTGCTGGATGGCCGTGAGCTCCCGCTGGCTCTGGAACCCACCACGGAAGATCCGCTCCGCTTCCTCTCATTGCGCGCGGAAGTGGACGTTCCCGTTCCGCTGGACGGCACGTATCCCATCCGGGTCCGCTGGCAGGACGTGGCCGGCAACCAGGCGGAGATCACCAGCGGCCTCCCCACCGTGGACATCCTGGCCACATTGCCAACGCTGACCTTTGATCAACGGCGTGTGGTGTTGCTGCGCGCACCCACCGGCGGTGCGCTGCTGACCCTGACGGACGCGCGGGACGGCGGGGCACTCCTGCAGGACGCAGGCGAATCCGATGGCGGTATTGGTCTTACATATCCCGTAGGCCGCGCCGGCGCGGTGGAGGAACTGCGCAGCGTTCCCGGAGATGGCGGCCTCCTGACGGAGTTTGACGTCTCACTTCTGCAAGCGGGCGGACGGACGCTGGAACGGCTGCGTGTGTTTGAGTGGCCGCAGAATGGAGACTTCCAGACCACGGACGGCGTCCCCACCGGACGGGAGGTTGGGAGCCTGAAGCTGGGCGTGGATGCCGGCGTCATCAGGCTGGATCCCTCCGTGGGCCGCGGCGTGGTGCTGGCCGCCATTGACTCCGCCGGCAACCAGAGTCCGCCGGTGCCCGTGGAACGTATGGAGCTCAAGCTCCAACAACGCGCACCGCTTTCCGGTGACACCGTCCACCGCCTGTTCTCCTCCAGCATTCCGCCCGCGCATCCGCTGGTGAAACCCGGTGACAGCACCGCTGACATCCCGCGCCACGCCCACCGCGCCACGGCGGACCTGGATCTGGCTATGGAAAAGGCAATACCAATTTCTGTCTGGGGGACTGCGGCAAGTGATGATCAGGCGCGGGAAGAGCTGGTGGCGCCCGCCGTGGTGCAGGACACCCACCGTGACCGGCTGGTCTACGTGGGAACCTCAACTGCGGTGGCCACGGGTGACGCCACTGCCTTCTCAGGACTGGTGCTGGAGTGGAATGGTAACACCTGGATTCAACCCACGCTGGGAAGTGTCACACTGCCGCCCTTGCCGGTTGCTGTGTTTGATCCGCGGTGGGGTGTGACGTGGGTGATGGGTGTGTATGAGGATGGCTCGCTGGGCGTGCTGGGCTGGGACGGCACCGAGTGGATCAGCCAGCATGCCGCTGATGAACTGGCCCAGCTCGCGCCCAGCGCCGCGGTCTATGACCCGCGGGAAGGCCGCGTGGTGGTCATTGGGCGCAATGGCGCCAACACCGGAAGCTGGGCATTTGACGGCGTCACCCTCACACCCATCTCAGACATCCCCGGCAACCACACCTCCGGATTGCTGGTCTATGATCCGCTGGCCGGTGGAGTATTACTCATGGATGTCTGCGGTACCTCACCGGGCGCGTATCTGCTTTCAGGGCAGGTCTGGAGCTCCGTGGGGACGGGGTCCAACGCTCCTGCCCAGTTGTGTACCCTGAGCGCCTCACCGCGGCTGGAGGGCTCCACACTGGAGGCGCTGGTGCTGGGAACCCGGGCGTCCACACGTGAGTTCTACCTGTTGACCAGATCCGCCATGGGTGGCGGTTACGCGTGGGCGTTGCAGCCCACCACGTATGCAGCGGGGGCCAACGCCCAGGTTCTCCAGGACACGCTGCGCAACCACCCCGTGCTGGTGGCCGGCGGTGGCGATGTCAATGCGCTCTCCCTGTCCGTCTTTGAGCTGGAGGCGGCCGGCTGGGTGGAACACGGGCGCGGGCCGCTGAGCGTCCTCTCCACGGAGGCAACGTGTGTGATCCCCGCCGGAGGATCCCTGGACGGGCCGCTGCTCCTGGTGGGGGATTCGGCTGCGGTCACCATCACGGGCGGTGAGACCATCAGCGTGTGGCAATGGCAGGGACGCGGCTGGCGGCGGCTGGGCAAAGGCAACGGGACTCCGCCCGCGGCCTCACGGGGATTTGCATGCGCCGCCGCCGGATTAATGTATAACTCTTCATCCGCATTCTCAAACACGGTGGGGCTGGTCTGGGGCGGCACGGACCGGTTGGGAATTCCTTCTGACGCCGTCATATACCGCCTGGGAATTTCCGCTGGCAACGTGGACTGGTCAGCCTCCGTGGCCACGGGCCCCGCGGCGCGAACGGGCGCAGCCATGGCCTATGATGAATCCAACCGGTACATCCTGATGTTTGGCGGCGTCCCGCTGACCAACACCACGTACAAGTTCACCGTCTCCACCACGGCGGGTCTCACGGAGAGCTGGACACAACAGGCCGTCTCCGGGCCCAGTCCGGCGGGACGTACGGGCCATGCACTCATCCATTCCCCGGAGCTGGACGGTGTCCTGATGGTGGGCGCCTCCAGCGGCACCATGGGGGCGGACATCCTGCTCTTCCGGCCCAACACCTGGACCATTCCGCCCGGCCTGCCGCCCCGTCTGGAAACCCTCACGGAGGTGAGCGCAGCGGCGGACCCGGCGCGGAGCTCGGTGGTCTGGGTGGCGCGGGCGGCCCGCGGCGGTGGGGCCAGCATGACGTTGTCCACCGTGATGCAGGAAATGGTCATACAGGGGAATGCCGTGGCGGCACCGCGCAACCTGGAGGCCGGCGGCAGCCAGAGCCCGGTCCCCAACACGCCCATGCCGCTGCTCTATGACGCCGCCACCCAGGAGCTGGTGGCACTGGAGAAGGACCGCAACCGCTCCACCTGGAAGACGTGGATCCTGCGTGAACCGCTCCCGCGCCGCGCCGCCTTCCACGCCATGTTCAACCTCTCTGAATCCGGCACACCCACGGCCAACCTGGTGGAGCTTGGCGTGCTGCTGCGCGCTGGCGCTTCCGGAGGTTCAGACCAGGGTGAGGTTGTGGTGTGGCACACGCAGGGTGCAACCATGCACACACCCGGCGCGTGGGAGCTGGTGTTGCCGTTGATGGGCGGAGCATCCAACGTGATGGTCAACCTGCCGCGGCCCCGTGACGGCGTGATCCTGGATGATGACGGGGTGCCGTGGGTGGCGCTGCAACTGCGCTCGCCCACGCAGACAACCGGTATGACGGCGGACCGCGCCACCGTGTCAGTGGACTATCTGGAAGTCCGCGCGCGCTTCTGCTCCCGCGCGGATGGCTCCGTGTGTACGCCGTGATGTGAGGAACAACCGCATGTGTTGACGGCCTCCGTATCCGGCACCCAGACTTGCGGCATGCGCCAACTTCCCCGGGCAGGTGCCGTGCTCCTGCTCTCGCTGTTCTGCACTGCTCTCACCACGGAACGTATTCCGGATCTTGCGGCGCTCTCACACAGTGCGTCCGCCATCTGTGTTGCCCGCGTGGCCAGCCAGCAGAGCCGCTGGGACGCCCACAACAAGCTGATTGTCACGGACACCACCCTCACCGTGACACGCTGGCTCAAGGGCGGGACGGGCACCACCACCGTGGTCACGGAAGTGGGCGGAAGTGTGGATGGCACCACGCTGCACAATCCCGCGCGCGCTGTGTTCACGGTGGGCGGGAGTTACCTGGTGTTCCTGACCTCGCGCGCCACCGGAGGCCAGCGCACGTTGTGGGGCCCGTACGGACGTGTGGTGACGTCGGATAGCGCACTCCAGGGCTGGGAGGTTCAGCACCCGGGCGCCGCAACGCTGCCGGTGGTGTTGGACCACATCCGCGCCGCGGTTGGGGGTCAGCCATGAAGCGCATTCTGCTGGCCGTGGCGTTGGCGGCTCCGTCAGTGGCCATGGGTTACGCGTTCAAGCTGGACTCCTCCGTGCCGGCGCGCAAACCCGTGTGGCCCGCGGCGTCCAACGTGGTGTTCACGCTGGGTGCGGACCGCTCTGGCAACATTGCGGCTGGGACGGATGTGATGGGCTCGCTCACCACCGGGTTGCAGGTGTGGGAAGAGCCCAGCGGACTGCGGATTGACGTTGTCAGCGGGCCTTCAGGGCTCCAGACCGCCATGGATGGGCAGAATGCCATCACGTTTGCGGACACTGCCGCCAACCGGGATGCGCTGGGTGAATTCCACGCCGTCACACTCATCTGGTGGGACGGCAATGCCCGCATCACGGAAGCGGACATCATCTACCGCAGGGACACCGTGACGTTTGGTGACGCCGCAGACAATGAAGCCTACCTGGACCTGGTGGGCCTCACCGCGCATGAAGCCGGCCACGCACTGGGCATGGAACACACCGCCATCCAGTCCGCCACCATGTTCCCCTACGGCGGCGAGGGACAATACTGGCGCCGTGCCCTGGACGCGGATGACATCCTGGGTGCCCGCCACAGCTACGGCCGCGCGCTGCCCGGACGCGGAACACTCTCCGGTCAGGTGCTCCGCAATGGCAGCCCCGTCTTCCAGGCGCACGTGGTGGCCGAGCAGAACGGCCGGCCCGTGGCCTCAGCCATCACGCTGCATGACGGGAACTATGCCATCACCTCACTGCCGCCCGGGAGCTACCAGCTCTACGCGGAACCGCTGGACGGGCCGTTCTATCCCGCTGCGCTCACCGGCGGTGAATGGGACAACACCACCGGCGCGGGCGTCTTCCTCACCACCTATGCCATCAACGGTAATACGCTTACGGTGACGGCGGGCGGGAACGCGGAGACCAACATCAGCGTGGGCACCGGCGCTTCACCCAACATCATGTTTGCAACGCCCAGCACGGACGGCACTTCATTTGCGGGACGCGGGCCGTATGCGGTCTCCATGGCGCCGGGAGCCACCGGGTCCATTGCCCTGATTGGCAACGGCCTGGACGCCGTCACGGACGGGAATTTCACCATGGGGAGCGGTTTCAGCGTCACCGCGGTCACCGCACGCGGGATGACCACCACCAACCTGCCGTTTGCCATTCTCTCCTACGCCGTCTCCGGCGCGGCCACCCCGGGCGCGCGCACCATCTTTGCGGAGAATGGCAGCGGTCAGCAGGGCACCATGACCGGCGCGCTCATTGTGCGTGCGTGTCCGGAGCTGGGTGGCTCTGACCCGGATGCGGATGATGTCTGCGGTTCCGCGGACAACTGCGCGTCCGTCAACAACCCCGGCCAGGAAGACCGGGATTCTGACGGCACGGGTGACCTCTGTGATGAATGCCCGGATCATCCGTTTGTCACCGGCGTGTGTGGTGGCGCGTCCTCTGCGTCTTCCGTTGGGAACGTCTCATCCAGCGCGGCGGTGCAGGTGTCATCCACGGGGGCAGCCAGCTCCTCCACGGGCGGCGCCACGTCACGCGCGTCATCCACCGGGAACTCCACCGCCACCAGTGCCAGGTTGGCGTCCGGTGGAAGGGAATCATCCTCATTGGAGGCGGGCGCGGGTGGGGATGAACCGGGAGACAGCAACGTGGGGGGCTGCGCTTCCCAGCGCGTGCGTACGGACGGCGCGCCGGGGTTGTTCCTGGCCGCATTGCTGCTGCTGCTGGCCCGGCGGCGCTGAACCACCCAAATGACGACGGCACCGCAGCCGTCACCATTGCACGCTGGCCTCTTGTGCTGTGCGGACCGTACACTGCGCGGGATGGCCACTGTTCCACTTTCCGGGCAAACCCCGCTGCGCATTCTCACCCCTGCGGTCCGTCCCCGGTTGGCATTTCCGGCGCGTTCGCTGGTGTTCATCCTGGTGGCGTCAGCGCTCTACCCCGCGCACCACTTCAGCAAGGTTGGCGCTCTGGAAGCCGCCGCCGTGCTCTTTTCCTTTCCCGCATTTTACGGCGCCATCCGCATTGGCGCGTGGGCAGAAGCTGTCCTCTTCATGGGCATGCAGCGCCGAGGTGTCCCCGCCCGGATCCTTGTTGCGCTGATCCTTCCCGTGCTGGCGCCGGCCGCGGGTATTGCTGCCGCAACGCAGGTCAAACCGCTGAGCGTTGCGGTGGGCGCGGGGGATTTTGCGGGCGGAATCATCGTCGTGGGGTTCCTGTGGTTTGCCGGCGCAGCGCTGGGCAGCCTGGTGGTGGTGTTCATTGACCTGGTGATCAGCGCCATGGTCCCCGGCTTCCGTGAACGCATCATGCTGGCCATATTGGTCCTGGTGGTGCTGGTCTTCCTGTTGGCCGTGGGCGTGGTGATGGGCGCGCCAACACTGCTGGAATGGATGCTGGCGCAGGCTGCCAAGGGCAACTTCCAGATGGACGGGAAGATCACCATTGAAGGCAAAGCCACCGACGTCACCCAGCTCATGAAGGACCACCCCACCGCCGTGCTGGCCGGTGCCCTGGCACTGACCGGGCTGCTGGGACTGCCCGCCATGATCAGCGCGTGTGGGAAGCTGGCGGACGCCGTCATGGAACGTTTCCACCCGCTCATTGTTGCGCTTGAGGCACTGGGCAAAGGGGAACGGGACGTGCGCCTGGAAGTGGCGGGCAGCACGGACTTTCAGAAAGTGTCACGCAGTTTCAACGTCATGGCGGAGGCGCTCACCCTGGCCGAGCGGATGGAGCGTGCCTTTGGCCAGTACGTCAGTCCGCAGGTGCTTTCACGCATCCGCGCGCAGCACGGTGAGGCCGCGCTGCCGGCGTCACTGCGGGACGCCACGGTGTTCTTTGCGGACATCCGCGGCTTCACCAGCATGAGTGAGAAGCACACGCCGGACGTGGTGGTGGGCGTGCTCAACAAGTACTTTGAACGCGTGGTGGCCACCATCAACGCGCATGATGGGTACCTCAACAAGTTCATTGGTGACGCCGTGGTGGTGGTGTTCAACGGTCCTATTGACCAGCCGGACCACGCGGAGCGCGCCACCCGTTGCGCCATTGCCATTCAGAACGCCGTGGATGAGCTCAATGCGTCAGGCGCGTTTGGTGAGGTGGGCTCCTTGCGCGTGGGCATTGGCATCTCCACGGGCAGCATGGTCTGCGGCAACGTGGGGAGCGCGCGCCAAATGGAATACACGGTCATTGGTGACACCGTGAACCTCTCCGCCCGGCTCACCAGCCAGGCTCCCGCCGGAGAAATATGGATCAGCGAGCCCACCGCGCGCGGTCTCCCGTTGTCCCTGCCCACCACGCCGCTGGAACCCATGAAGGTGAAGGGCAAGGACCTGCAGGTCACGCCGCACCGCGTGTGGCCCGCGGACCCGGCGCGTACGCTCAGCGTGACAACGTCAGAAAGCCGCCTGCTCACCACGCGGGCCTGAGCCCTGGACCAACGCGGAGTTCGAGCAGCTCGTGATGCCCGAGGGCAACCTGAGGACGCCCACACGGGCGCAGCAGGACATCATGAGCTGGAGCACGGCGCGGTTGAGACCATGAGGTGGCACAACATGTGCGGAGCCCGCCAGTCTCATCTTTCAGGGAGACTCAATGGCTGGCATCACCGGAAGTATGACCGTTGGAGACCTCGTTGTTGTCCGGCCCGGCGCTGCGCGGGTGCTGCGCCAGCACCAGATCGACTTTTGTTGCGGCGGACAGCGAACCCTCGCTGAGGCGTGCCAGGAGCGCGGTCTCCACCTTGACGTACTCATTGCGCAACTCACCGACGATGCACCGCCCGCTGACGACGACGCCGCGCCGCAGGGCATGTCAACGAAGGAGCTCATTGGGCACATTGTTGAGCGGCATCACCGGTATCTCCGGCGCGCACTTCCTTCTGTGCAGCAGATGGCGTCCACGGTGGCCCGCGTCCATGGCGCACACAATCCCAACCTGTCTCAACTGGATTCCCAGCTGAATACCCTGGGTGACAGTTTGTTGAGCCACCTGGACACTGAAGAAGAGGTCCTGTTCCCGCTGCTGTTGGCTCGGAGCGCCGACCCGGTGGCGCGCTCAGTGGAGCTGGAGATGATGCTTGGTGAGCACCGCGCCGTAGGGACCGCGTTGGAGCGCATCCGCGTGTTGACTGACAACTTCACCCTCCCTGACTGGGCGTGCGCCACATATCGCGCACTGTTTGCTGAGCTGGAGAGCATGGAAGCGGACATCCATCAGCACGTGCATCTTGAGAACAACGTGCTGATGCCGCGGTTCCCTGCGCCACCCGTCAGCCACAGTTGAGAGGTGGGCGCACCGGCGGTTTTCCAGCGGCCACCCGTCAGCGCGGACCGGTCATGTATGGCAGCACCCGGTGATATGTGAAATACATATGACGGTTCCGCCGTCCATCATCCGTAGACAATGTTCCACACCAGGAACGCGCTGCTGGGTACGTAGGGCACCGGCGTCACGTGGAGGGTTCGCATGTGGCGGCACCACTGCTGCCACATGGTGCAGGGCTCGGACTGCCGCCAGAGTTCCTGGCCCAACAATGGAACGCACGCGCAATCTCTGACACGCAGCATTGGCCCTCCCGTCGTCACATCTCGCTGACCAACGTTCTGGCCCAACGCAACCGGCGTGCCGCAAGCCACCACCCGCAAACCAACAAGTGTCATGTGCACAGGTGACTTCCATCAACGGCGCCATTTTGAAATTGATTTTCAATTTCATAAATAGAAGTGTCAGACGCATTCCAAGGAGTCACTGATGAGCGTTTCTTCATTGTTGCCGCTTGAGAGCTCCCTCCCCGGAGTGGGGTTGTCCGTTGAGAAGATGCCGGCGCACTGGTTGATGGCCAGGCTGGGTAAGCGCGTGCTGCGTCCCGGCGGAGCGCAGACCACCCGCTGGCTTCTGGAGCAGCTTGCGGTTTCTGAGCGTGATGACGTCGTGGAGCTCGCTCCCGGCCTTGGTGCCACGGCCAGGGAAGTCCTCACCCACAGCCCGCGCAGTTATGCAGGCGTGGAACGCGACGTTGCTGCGGCCACCTTCTCAGAGCGGTCCCTTCAAAGTGCTGGGTTCCGTGATGCCCGGGTCATCCAAGCGGATGCGCGGGCCATTCCGCTGCCTGACGGACACGCAAGCGTGGTGCTTGGGGAGGCGGTCCTCAGCATGCAGACGCCCGCACACAAGGACCAGATTGTTTCCGAAGCGACCCGCTTGCTGCGGCCGGGCGGAGCGTATGCAATCCACGAGCTTGCCGTGATGCCGGACCACATTGACGAGGAACTGCTGGAGACAATCCAGGCCACCCTGTCTGCAGCCATTCACGTAGGCGTGCGCATTGGAACGGTGCGGGAGTGGAAGAACGTCATTGAAAGACATGGTCTTGTGCTGGAAGCGAGCACCACGGCGCCCATGAAGCTTCTGGAGCCGGACCGTGTGATTCAGGATGAGGGTTTCTGGGGCGCGGCGCGCTTCACCTTCAACACCCTGCGGACACCCGGCGCCGTAAAGCGGTTGTTGAAGGTCCGCGCGGCATTTCAGAAGCATTCGGCGTCGCTGTGTGCGGTCGCGCTTGTTGCGCGGCGCCCCGTTGGGCACTGAAAGCAGGCCAGGCACGGGGACTCCGGCAGCGCAGGTGCCGGCATAGCCTGGGCGCCGGAAGGGTCTGACCCCTCCGGTGGGTGCCCCCCTGCAGGTCACGCCGCACCGCGTGTGGCCCGCGGACCCGGCGCGTACACTCAGCGTGACAACGTCTGAAGGCCGCCTGCTCACCACGCGGGCCTGAGCCTACCGGCGCCCACACCGGCACAAACTTGCCCCGGCCCGCAGCGCACGACAGGATTTGCCCCGTTGAAGACCGTGCGCTCCTCCGTGCTGCGTTGCCTGTGCCTGGTTGCTGCGGCACTGCTGACGGACGCGTGCGCGTCACTTCCCAAACCACCGTGGGCGTCCGGCATGGCGGAAGATGAGCTGGCCCGGCAACGCGCCACCCGCGAGCAGATGGAACGCACCATCCGAGGCCACCTGGGCGTCCGCTACCACCTGGGCGGAACCACCCGGCGCGGGATTGATTGCAGCGGATTCACCAGCGCCGTCTACCAGTCCGCAGGTGTGCAGCTTCCGCGCACCGCGTCTGAGCAATACCGGGAGGGCCGGAGCGTCAGCAGAAGTGAGTTACAATTTGGGGACCTGCTCTTTTTCAACACCAAGCGTTTTGCCACCAGCCCTATGGCATGCCTGGCGTCCACGTTCTGCCCGCGTATTGAACTTCCCTGGGCGTACGGCATCACCCATGCCGGCATCTACGTTGGGGACGGAAAATTTGCCCACGCGTCCACCAGTGAAGGCGTCACGTTCACCAACCTGGAGCATGACTACTGGGGCCCAAGGTACGTAGGTGCGCGGCGTCTGCTGCCGGACTGGGATGTGTCCCTTGAGGAAGCCATGTCCACGGAACGCAGCAGAAAGGCCCGCTCCAAGAGCGCGCAGAAGCCCGTGGAAGCGCAGAAGCCGCCCATCCCGCCAGCGGTGGTTGCGGAACCGGTGGACGCGTCCAGCAGCTCCGGTCCACAACCCGTTCCGCACTGATTCCCCATAAAGTGTCATACTCACGGTGACGGTGCCAACAACGTGCGCACGTAGAAGATGTCCTGGTAGCCACTCCATTTGTCCGGGTCCAGGTTGTTGGCATAGCTGCCAAAGGCCAGGCCGGTGCCGTCTCCGGATATGCTGGGGTCCTGGCTGTTCTGCCACGCCTCGTCACCATTGGAGGTCAGGCTCATCATACGCAGCTCACCGGTCCACATGTCTTTCACAAAGATGTCCACGCAGTTCTTGGAATTCACAATTGCGCGGTAGTTGCAGAAGAGGTTGTTGTCCTCCGTCCCAAAGATGGTGGCCCATGAGTAGAACGCAATGTAGCGCCCGTTGCGGTTGATGGACGGCGGCCCGCCCGTGCGCAGGTTGCCCTGCACCCCGGTGGCCGTGACGTTGACCCGCAGCGTTGGGCCGCCAGCGGTGCCCTGGGAAAACACGTCCAGCGTCTCATTGGTGTCACCGGGCACCAGGTTGTCCGCCCAGGACACGTAGGAAATCTGCGTGCACTCCGCGTTGATGCGCGGGTAGTAACTCACGTTGTTGGTTTCTCCGCCGTCATACGCCTGGCTGATCCGCCGCGTCACGCCGGAGGAGAGCTCCCGCAAGTAAATGTCATACTGCGAGTTGTTGTCCGGGCGCAGCGGGTCATGGTTGATGTTTCCGGACAATGAACGGAACGCCACGCAGTTCCCGTCCTGACTCACGGACGGCATGTCACTGTCACCATTACCCTGCGCGCCGCTGCTGCTGATGCTCACCAGGATGGTCTCCCCCGTCAGCAGGTCATGACGGAAAATGTCCATCAGGTCATTGCGGTCATTGGCCACCAGGTTGGACGCAAATGAGCTGAACACCACGTACCGCCCATCCTGTGAGAGCGCCGGCTCACCATTGAGATTGGCGTACGTCCGCCACCGGAAAGCATTGCCCGGGGTGTTGGCCTCGCCCCCTGACGAGGTGACGCTGACGCGGCGGATGTCTCCGCTGATGCGGTCCTTCACAAACACATCCCAGTCATTGTTGGTGTCATTGGGCACCAGGTTGTTGGCCAGGGACAGGAACGCAATGAGCTGCCCGTTGCCGCTGATGGCGTTGCCCGGCAGGCCCCGGTTGGGTGTGCCCAGCCGGGAGATGTTGTTTCCCTCCGTGCCCGCTGCGCTGGTGCTCACCCGGACCGGCGCGCCGCCCGCCACGTCCACCACAAACACATCCGTGGCGTTGTTGCCGTCACCACCAGGGGCCAGGTTGGTGGACTCGGATTGAAAGGCAATGTACCGGCCGTCGTCGGAGAGAAACGGTTTTTCACTGTGGAAGTTGGGGCTCTGGTGGTCCGCGGTTTCACTCACCCGGCGCGTGGCGTAGCCGTCATTGCAGATGCCGTTGCGGCACACGTCATTGGTTGTGGACGGGTTGCGGTCATCACATGGCGTGCCATCCGGGACGGCGTCATACGCGCAGCGGTTGAGCGCGGAGCTGCAGCTCTCCGCCGTGCACACGTTGAAGTCATCACACGTGGGCGTGGTTCCCAGCACGCAGGCACCCTGCTGGCAGAGCTCCTGTCCGTTGCAGACAATGTCATCTGAGCACGGGAAGTTATCAAACCGGTTGGGGTGCTGGCAGCCTGCAGGGCTGCAGATGTCCTTGGTGCATGGATTGCCGTCATCCTCACACGGCGCGGGCTCACCGGACTGACAGCGTCCCTGGTTGCAAAGCTCCACCCCGTTGCAGGACTCACCGTCCGAACAATCCGTGTCATCCGGCACCGCCACGTGCGTGCAGCCAAAGCCAAGGACACATTCATCCTCCGTGCACGCGTTGTCATCATCACAGAGCGGCCGGCGGCTGGGCTCACAGACACCCGCCACACAGAAGTCCTCACCATTGCACGGGTCCGCATCTCCACATGCCGTCCCTGCAGGCGCGGGGTCATGCTGACAACCGCCGGCCGGATCACACCGGTCTGAGGTGCAGATGTTTCCGTCATCACATTGGGGCGCGGGGCCCACGGCGCACGTGCCATCGTTGCAGGTGCTGGTGCCGTTGCAGACGTCGCCATCGCCACATTCGGTGCCATTGCTGACGGGCGTGTGACCACAACCACCACTGGGATTGCAGCTGTCCGCAGTGCACGGATTGCCATCATCACACACCAGCATGGTGCCCGGCTGACACGCTCCGGCCAGACACAGTTCCGTCCCGTTGCACGCATCTGCGTCGCCACAGGGGGTTCCGTCTGACGCTGGGGCATACGCGCAGCCACTGGACGGATCACAGCTGTCCGTTGTGCACGGATTGGTGTCATCACAGCCCAGCGCGGTCCCGGCGCTGCACGCGCCCATGGCACAGACCT
>Ga0163144_10008917_pt1 | contig 21622 bp, 11 predicted proteins | sample OliLak19BULKMAT1_FD_123175 | JGI IMG/M metagenome (GOLD analysis project Ga0163144, IMG submission 123175) | Freshwater microbial mat bacterial communities from Lake Vanda, McMurdo Dry Valleys, Antarctica - Oligotrophic Lake LV.19.BULKMAT1 | ecosystem: Environmental > Aquatic > Freshwater >... | reverse complement strand
CGGCAGCCAGACGGTGATCGCTGACAGTTCGGACTGGCTCTCCGAAGGCGGGTTCTCGGTCAGTTCGCTCAGCAGGCTCTTCCTTCCGTGCAGTCCGGGATTCCGGAACTGTTTCATCCGCCAGGAACGGATCCGTCGCGGACGCACGGTCCCGTCGAAACGGGTTCTGCCATCGGCGCCCGGCGGCGAGAGCCTCGTTCTCTTCAGTCGACCCATCGTTAGCGGCCACAGCTTCTTCGGCGTCCTCTGTCCGAGTTCCCGTAAAGGGAATCCAGGAGGCGAATCGGGGACCGGCCGATTCTGCTTCGTCGGCGTCGACGACTGCGGCATTTTTTTCCGCAGATCCCTTCTCCGCGGCCTCCAGCTCTTCGATCGTGGAATACCCGTCGGTTTCATTCCGCGAAAACATGTTTCGCAGCCCCTGACCAGCACAGCCGGCACTGGACACCAACAACACCGACAAGCCGCCGCAGATCAGGTTTCGGGAATGGAACATGGCAAAAACCTTCTGGATCGCGGACTCCGAACATCATCTTGCTTCTCTCAGCACTGCGAAGCAAAAGAGAAGCCCGGCGATCGTATCGGCAGTTCTGTCGGTGACGAACAAATCAGTCATGCAGGTGATAGCGGTTCCGGCAGGGAATTGAGCTCGTCGATCCGGTTGCATCGATCGCGGAAACCTGTGAATCTGCGGTGATCGGTGCATGCCGCCGGGTTTCCTGTCGGCAAAACCAGTCGCGGTGATCCGGATTTGCTCAAGCCTGCGGCCGATTGGATTCGGCAGGCTTCCGAAAGTGTTCAGAATGATGTTCCGTGTTGTTCGATCTCCCTGTTGCCTGCTGTTGATGGTGGCGGTTCTGACCTTCGATGTATCACCCACTGTTGCGGGCGACCCAACAGCCGCACTTCACGGGTTGTTCAGTGACGAGTGGCAGCGGACCCTGAAGGAAGGGCCGACCAATGCGTCTAAGCTGGGCTATCGCCGCTATAACCGCTTGTGGCCGGACGTCTCACTGAAGGCAACGCAGCAGTCACAGCAGCGGACGCGCGAGGCCCTCTCGCGGTTACTCGCAATTGATCGATCGACACTCTCCAGGCGGGACCAGCTCAACCATCGGCTTTTCGAACGCCTTTACACAGTCGACGTGGCTGAACAGCAGTTTCCGCTGCATCTGCTGCCTGTGAATCAGCGCGGTGGAATTCAGAACGCGAGTGCTCTCGCCGACTTATTGCCGTTCGACACGCTGCGCGATTACGAAGACTGGATCGCACGGCTGCGAGCATTCCCGATGTACACGGCTCAGACAATGGCCCTGATGAAGCAGGGCATGCGCGAACGCATGCTGCATCCGGCAGTCGCCATGAAACGAGTCCCCGCGCAGATTCGAAAGCAACTGGTCGACCGGCCTCAGGACAGCCTGTACTACAAGCCGTTTCGAGCCTTCAAAGTGGAACTGAGTGAATCAGAACGATCGCGCCTGCGGAAAGCCGCCGCATCCGCCATCGAAAGCTGCATCCTGCCGTCGTATCGGGCGTTTCTCGAATTCTTCGAGAATGAGTACCTGCCGGCATGTTTCGACGAAGTCGGATGCTGGCAGCGTCCAAACGGTCAGGCCATGTATGCGGCTCTGGCGAAAAGCTTCACCACGACCGAGCTCACGCCGCGACAGATCCATGACATCGGCCTGAAAGAAGTCGCCCGTATCCGCACAGAGATGGAATCGATTCAGCAGGAAGTTGGCTACACCGGCTCGTTCCAGGAATTTCTGACGCATCTGCGCACGGACCCGCAGTTCTATTACGAGACGCCGGAACAGCTGCTCGAGGCCTATCGGGAATGCTGTCGGAAGATCGATCCGGAGCTGCCGAAGCTGTTTCTGCGCCTCCCGAAAACAGGTTACAACGTCGCGCCAATCCCCGAACAGATGGCCCCCGATACGACCACCGCGTATTACCAGCCGCCGACAGCCGACGGTACTCGTCCTGGCAGTTATTACGTCAATCTCTATCGTCCGGACACTCGTCCGAAATACGAGATCGATGCGTTGTCACTTCACGAATCCGTCCCCGGTCATCATCTGCAAATCGCCCTGTCGATGGAGATGACAGAGATCCCGGAGTTCCGACGCTACAGCCTACAAACAGCGTTCGTCGAGGGCTGGGCGCTGTACACCGAGAAACTCGGTGGTGAGTTGGGACTCTACAAAGATCCGTACTCACGCTTCGGGCAGCTGACGTATGAAATGTGGCGCGCTGTTCGGCTTGTGGTCGACACCGGCATGCACAGTCTGCAATGGAATCGTCAGCAGGCAATCGACTTTTTTGCTGCAAACACGGCCAAGTCACTGCTCGACATCGAGAACGAAATCGACCGATATCTCGTGTGGCCCGGTCAAGCCCTGGCCTACAAGATCGGTGAACTGAGAATCGGCGAGCTGAGGTCGCTCGCGGAACAACAGCTCGGTCATCGATTTGACATCCGTGAGTTTCATGATGTGATTCTTCGCAACGGTGCGGTTCCGCTGGATGTACTGGAAGAACAGGTGAGGACGTGGATTGGACAGCGGTGACTCCTGGCCGGAGTTTTCATCCCTGGCTTGCCCCGGCCGACAATTCCCGGACAATCCTGCAGATGTCTGATGCCACATCACACCGCACACCACATCGGGGATGACCTGTGCGTTACTGCCTTTTCAATTCGACCGCACACTGCTTCGCAGTCGCAGTTCGTACTGCCCACCGGGCGTGCGCGCGCCGTTTTGTTCGCGGAGCGAACAACGACTCTGGAATTGCAGTTGCCTGGACGGTCTTGGTCATCGTCTCCTGCGGACGACTTTCCGTCGCGGATGACCAAGTCAGTTTCAACCGCGATGTCCGGCCGATTCTGTCAGACAAGTGTTTCTTTTGTCACGGTCCCGATGCGGCAAAACGTGAAGCTGAACTTCGCCTGGATGTCAGGGACGTGGCCGTCGCCGCTGGAGCGATCAATCCGGAATCGCCGAACGAAAGCGAACTCCTCCGCCGAATCGCCAGCAGCGATCCCGATGTCGTGATGCCTCCGCTGTCGGCCAAGGTGGGCCATCTGACCGAAAAAGAAGCGGCGATTCTCCGCAAATGGATTGAACAGGGGGCCGAATACGAAGGACACTGGGCGTTTATTGCTCCTCAGCGCACCACCGACAAGCACGGCGACGGCCACACGACCACCGCGATCGTTGATGCTGCAGTCGGTCGTGGTCTGGCAGAACGAGGACTTGCACTGCAGCCTGAGGCAGAGCGCCAGACTCTGAGCCGGCGGCTGTGTTTTGATCTCACCGGCCTGCCCCCGACTCCTGCCGAGGTTGATGCCTTCGTCGCTGACACGTCTCCGGATGCCATTGAAAAATTCGTCGACCGGCTGCTCAGTTCACCACATTACGGTGAGCGCATGGCGGTGGACTGGCTGGATGCCGCTCGCTATGCAGACAGCTTCGGATTTCAGGTCGACCGCGAACGTGAGATGTGGCCGTGGCGAGACTGGGTCATCAAATCGTTCAATGAAAATCTGCCGTTTGATCAGTTTATCACCTGGCAACTCGCCGGTGATCTGCTTCCTGGCGCGACTGACGAACAAGTCCTTGCCACGGCCTTCAACCGGCTGCATCAGCAGGAGTCCGAAGGTGGCAGCGTTGAAGAAGAGTACCGAGTCGAGTACGTCAGTGACCGGGTCCAGACGGTCGCAACGACATTTCTGGGGCTCACGTTCGAATGCGCCCGCTGCCACGATCACAAGTTTGATCCGATTACGCAGAAGGAGTACTACCAGCTCTTCTCGCTGTTTCAGAACATCGACGAAGCCGGACTCTATTCCTACTTCACAATGTCGCCGCCCACGCCCGCGCTGACAATGCTGGATGCGACTTCGAAACAGATATTGCTCGAGCGGACGGCGAAAGTGGCTGAACTTGAATCTGCTGCTGCCGGGATTCGCACATCCAGGCTGACGAGATTTTCCGAATGGCTGATTGGACGACGCGGAACAGCGGCGGGGACGCAAGGCTCAATGGCGCTGCCTGAGCTGGGGCGATTTTCATTCGACGCGATCGACGGAAACAAACTCGCGAACTCCGCGGCCGCAGACAAGCCGGCGACGCTGCAGGGTGAGAACCGCCTGGTGCCTGGAAAGTCGGGCAATGCAGTTGAGTTCACCGGGGACGATCCAGTCGATCTGCCGTTTGGGAACTTCCGGCGAGAAGAGCCTTTCAGTATCTCACTCTGGCTGAAAACTCCCGAGACGCTGGACCGCGCCGTTGTGTTTCACCGATCGCGCGCATGGACAGACGCGGCCAGCCGGGGATACGAACTTCTGATTGAAGACGGACGGCTCAAGTGGTCGCTGATTCATTTCTGGCCGGGCAACGCCGTATCGATTGCGACCACGGAGCCGCTGCCGCTGCAGGAATGGATTCACCTTGTTGTCATGTCCGACGGCAGCAGCAGCGCCTCAGGGCTGAAGCTGATCGTGAATGGGCGACCGGCCGACGTCGAAGTCATCAAGGACGCTCTGACAAGAGAGATCACCGGCGGTGGTGGCGACAACATCGCACTCGGGGAACGGTTTCGAGACCGTGGATTCAAAGGCGGCACGATCGATGACTTTCGCGTCTTCAGCAGGCAACTCAGCCCGCTCGAAGCCCTCGCGACATTTGATGAAACGACGGCGAAGGAGCTGCTGACGAAGCCGATCGATCAGCTCAGTGACGAAGACAAATCAGCGATGTTCGAACACTTCCTCGCGACCTCCGACAGCGAATGGGCGACTCATCTGAGCTCGCTGCAGGCGGCTCGTGCAGAACTTGCGGTGTTCCACGACGGCCTGAAAGAGATCATGGTCATGCGGGAACTGCCACAGCCGAAAAAAGCCTATGTTCTGTTCCGCGGCGAATATGCCGAGCGACGTGAAGAAGTAACGGCAGGGACTCCGGCATGGCTCCTGCCGTTTCCGGCCGATGCGCCGAAAAACCGCCTTGGATTCGCAAAATGGCTCACGCATCCGCAACACCCGCTGACAGCGCGAGTTGCCGTGAACCGGATCTGGCAGAGTCTTTTCGGACGCGGCCTGGTGCGAACATCCGAGGACTTTGGCAGCCAGGGCGCCCGACCGCTGTATCCGGAAGTACTCGACGCACTGGCTCTGCAGCTCATCGAAAACGGCTGGGATATGAAGCAGCTTGTCCGTGCGATCGTGCTCACCGAAACCTATCGACAGCGAAGTATCGCGGATGCAAAAACGATGATCGATGATCCTGATAACGATTGGCTGGCTCGGGGTCCCCGGTTCCGGCTTCCCGCGGAGATGATTCGGGACAACGCTCTGGTGGCCGCCGGACTGCTGAAACCTGCGATCGGCGGTCCTCCGGTGAATCCTTACGAGATGACCGAATCCTTTAAACCGGCAGGTGTCACACCCGGCGACGGAGCATACCGCAGAAGCCTTTACACCAACTGGCGTCGCACCGGACCACCGCCTGCGATGGTCGCCTTCGACGCACCTCGCCGAGCCGTCTGCATCGCGAAGCGCGAACGCACGGATTCACCGCTGCAGGCACTGATCCTTCTCAACGGCGTCCAATACGTCGAAGCCGCGCGAGTGCTGGGAGAAACTCTGCATCGGGAATCCGCGGGCGACCTGCCGAAGATGATCGAGCAGGCGGGCATGCGATGTCTGAGTCGCAAGCCGGATGCTCATGAAGTCGACATCCTGACGCGGCTTTACAATGAACAACTCGCTCACTTTCAGGCTCATCCTGCCGATACGGAGCAACTGCTGATCATCGGCCAAACTCCCCGCGACACCAGCATCGACGCTGCAACCGCCGCAGCAGTGACCGTGCTGGCTCAGGCGTTGCTGAATCATGATGAATGCGTGGTGCGAAGATGACGAGGGAATCCTATGCGGGTAAACTCTTCTCAGAGAATCGCGGGACGGGACTGCTTACACTTTGGTCGGACCAACCTCTCACTTCATAGGCCATGAAACATGACTTCAACCACTGCCAGGCAGCCCGGTACCCGCGAGTACATCGCGAACGTACTGGCCCTTCTGCTCACCGCACCTTTCTTACTTACCAGCACTGCATTGGCCGACGACAAGGGCGCAGCCGCGAAAGATGACAAGAACACTGTGGCCTCTGGCGACAAAAAAACCGACGACAACGATCGCTGGAAGCCACTGTTTAACGGGAAGGACCTTGAAGGCTGGAAGGTGACGGAATTCGGCGGCCAGGGTGAGGTCTCGGTTGAGGATGGAGAGATTGTGATTTCACAGGGCGCGGATCTGTCCGGCATTCACACCGAGCAGGAAATTCCGAAGTCGAACTACGAAGTGCAGTTCGAAGCTCAGCGCGCAGCCGGCAGTGACTTTTTCGCGGGGCTGACGTTTCCCGTGAAGGACAGCTATTGCTCACTGATCGTCGGCGGCTGGGGCGGCGGCGTGTGCGGCATCTCCAGTCTGAGCGGCATGGACGCGTCCGAGAATGAAACCACCAGCTACCAGCAGTTCGACAAAGGCAAGTGGTACAAAGTCCGCCTCGTCGTCCGCGACGATCACATTCACGCATGGATCGATGACAAGCAGATCGTCGATGTCGATACGACCGGCCAGAAGATCGGCGTTCGATTCGAAGTCGAACGCTCAAAGCCGTTCGGATTTTCCACCTACCAGACAACGGCGCGTCTGAAGAACGCCCGCATCCGGTTGCTGCCCCCGGAAGAAAAGAAGCCGGAGTAGTGAGCGGCCCCGGCGTGTTGTCGACGACGGTGATCCCACGGGCCTTGCTGGTGGCACGAGTCTGCAGCAGTTCCAACGAGCCGTTGCCGTCTTTGTCCTCACGTCCCTTCTCCCCCGAGATCGGGGGAGAAGGTGGCCGAAGGCCGGATGAGGGGGTTGACGCGCACAGTGAGTTTCGTAACGAGGCATCGTTGAATTTTCGACATTCCCCCTCACCCTGTCCCCTGACCCTCTCCCCCGTCGACGAGGGTATTGACATTACGAGTCGTTCGACGGGGGAGAGAGGATAGAACTGGCAGTTATCGACTCGCCCGAACCGGTCGAGTCGTTGCAACGACAGCACCCGAAGCCTCTCCATCACGCCGCCTTCGGCATCGCCTTCGGCCTTGCCGCTGTCGGGAGTTCCACCAGGTTGTGAACCGAACCAGTGACCGGGACGCAGACCGGCAGTGACGACGAGGGAATCACTGTCGCCCGGATCGGAGTCGTCGGGCCGAGCATAGTTGAGATGACGTGACCGTTGACGCTGCTCATGGATTCGATCTGGAAGTTAAAACGCTTCAGCATGATCGTCAGTGCCGTCCGGATCTCCACCATTGCCATCGTCGCACCGATGCACATTCTCGGGCCCGCTCCGAACGGCAGGTAGGCATACGCCGACGGTGTGATCGTCTGCCATCGCTCGGGAATGAAGCGATCGGGATCCGGGTACAGGTCGCCGCGATGATGAGTGATGTACTGGCTGAAAATCACCGGAGTGCCTGGATTCATCCGGATTGGGCCCAGGGTCGTCGGCTTGACCGCGATCCGCTGAGAATACGAGGACGCCGGCAGGACGCGCATGCTTTCTTTGATCACACAGTCCAGAAACGGCAGCCGTTCCAGTTCGTCCAGCGTCGGAATCTCGCAGGCGACACTGTTCGTCAGTTCCCGCTGCAGCTTCTGCAGCACAGCTGGATGCTGCGACAGCAGGAACAACGTCCAGCTGAAAGTATGAGCCGTCGTCAGATGAGCGGCCGCGAACAACAGCGTGGCATGGCCGGTCAGCTGTTCGTCGCTCAAATGCTGCTCTGACTGCTGTGCCTGAAAGAGCAGACTGAGCACATTGATGCTGTCCGGCTGACAGCTGCGCCGTGTGGCAAACATTTCACGGACGGACTGTTCCAGTTCCCCGGCCTGAATCAGAAGATCGTCGTAGCCCTCCGCAAACTTCGGCGACGACACAAGAGCTCCCATGCCGATTTCATGATTGCGATGCACCCAGCGATCAATCAGCAGTCCCAGCCGCAGCGCGAAATCCGCGTCGTCCAGCCCGAACAGCAGCGCGCTGGTCATTCTCAGCATGAAGTGGACCATCTCAGAATTCAGATCGCATTCGCAGCCAGGTGTCCAGTGGTTTGCCATCTCTGTGGACAGACGACAAATGGTGTTGTGGTAGGCAGGAAGGAACTTCTTTGCAAAGACGTCCTTCATCATTCGCCGACCGTCACGGTGCTCGACTCCATTCTGACTGAGCAGTCCGGACGTGACTCGCCGTTGAGCCGACTTGCGGTTTCCGCGGACGGCAAAAAAACGGGACTCGTAAGTCTGAGTGTCTGACAACAATTCGCGGTTGAGTTCGGGCGAGAAGACGAAGACCAGCCTCTGATCGCCCTCTTCCAAAACAGCAAGGTCGCCGTGATCGCGGTGCAGCTGCTGCATGCAGGCAATGGGATCGTCCGAAAACTGCAGCAGCGACCCGCGCGTGACTGGTGCCGACGCGTCGTGCAGGGACAGAAATGAGCGATCGGACATGCATGTCTTCCGTGACGGCAAAGTCTGGCCGCGGTCCTCCTGACCGCCGGGCTGATTTCTAGCAGATTCGCATCATCACTGCGAAGTCAGTTCTTAACAGGCATTTCTGCGTTTGGAACCCCGCTGTCCAGGGTCTGCTGATTTCCCAATGCTTTACGACGCCCTGTTGCGCGCGGCGTGGGGATGAGCTTTCTCATAAGTTTCACGCAGTCGCCGGGTGCTGACATGCGTGTAGATCTGAGTCGTCGTGAGACTTTTGTGACCCAGCAGTTCCTGCACGCTGCGCAGGTCGGCACCGCCGTCGAGGAGATGCGTGGCGAAACTGTGACGGAGCGTGTGCGGCGTCGTCTGCTGTGACAGTCCGGCGGTCTGAATATGAGTCTCCAGCATGCGTCCTATGCTGCGTGTCGTCAGTCTGCGCCCAAACCGATTCAGAAACAATGCGGCTTGCTGTTTCTCAGCGGCTTTCGGGTCCGGCGTCCGCACTTCCATCCAGCGGTCGAGCGCTTTTGTGGCATAGCTGCCAACCGGTGCGAGGCGTTCCTTTCGTCCTTTGCCGAGTACCCGCAAAATTCCGGCGGATCGATCCCAGTCCGTGACACTCAGTCCGACGACTTCCGAAACTCGGAGTCCAGCCGAATATGTCGTCTCCAGAATCGCCCGATCACGCAGTCCGGCGGCAGAATTCGCCGGCGGCGCGGTGAGCAGTGAGCCGACCTGATCGGTCGTCAGAAAATGAGGCAGCTTTCGGCCGCTGCGGGGAGTCCTCAGCGGCTTTGCCGGATTCGTATCACAGATCCCTTCGCGATTGCAGTAGCGGAAAAAACTGCGGAGACACGCGAGCCGTCGAGCCACCGTCGTCCGCGCGTAGCCGCATTCGTGGAGGTAGGAAACGTAGGACCGCAGGATGCCGACATCCACATGTGTCGGTGCAGGGACCGAACCAGTCTGTTCCAGAAAAAACTCCGAAACATGATTCATGTCGTCTGCGTACGACTTCACCGTCAGTTCCGACGCATTGCGTTCGATCTTCAGGTAGTTGAGAAAAGCGCGAACGGCCGACTGCATGTGCGGTTCATAAAAGTAGGTTGGGCATTCCTGCCGGTCGGGTTTGTCTGACGATGCCGATGATCAAATCGCGCGGGGCAGGAATGCCCATGCTGCGGAACACGCAGATCAGAAGAACGACGGAAAATCCTCTGTCGCTGATTCCTGTTCCGCGCCCTGCAGATGACGGACTCGAGCCGAAAGCATGGCAGCGTCGTACCACGTGAAATCCAGTTCCGAATCCTCGGCGAACTCCGCCATTTTCGCCAGCACTTGTTCCACGCTGTTGTCATCGTACAGGAACACATATCGCTGACCGTCACGCACCAGTGCCAGGACGTTGACCGCTCTGCTCATCAGCTTCGCTCCCTCACAGGACCGACCGGAAACTTATCTCGGAGTTCGCTCCGGGAACCAGGCGTGCGCGCCGTTCTGTGTGCAGAGCGAACAACGCCGATGGGGCAGAAGTTTTCTGGTCGATCCAAAGCCGCCCGAAAAGAGTCCATGTGTGCTCGAAATTATCGGACGATGCGGTGCAGGGTTTTGGAACATTCGACGCCGTTGTTAAAGTCCTGTTGCTGACGACTCCGTCCGGCGTTATCTCTTCTGCAAACCGACCGGTATTCGGCAGAATGTGCTGGTTTGCAGACGGACTGGTCGCTGCGAGTCGGTGATTTCCAGTCGTCGGATCAGCTTGAGACGAATTCATGAGCAGCACCGATTCCAGCCATTCGTCCGCAAAGGTGCAGTCCAATGCGGCGGTCGGCATTGCGCGGGCACCGGCGAACGCCGTGGAAATCTCCGGCGGACTGATTGATGCGGTCGGTCGGGAATCCCAGGCGGAATCCATCACCGTCCGGATTCGCTGGTTCGGGCTGTGTGTCGGCTACCTCTACGTGAACCTCGTACAGCGTGAGACGGGCAGGCCGGAACTTAATGCCATGCTGACACTTGGGGCGATCTACGCTCTGCTGGATACGCTGGCGAGCCTGAAAGGCCGCGTTTTGCTTTCGGAGTACCGGATTGGCATCTCGCTGATGGAGGCTTTGTTTATCGGACTGCTGTGTCATTTCGACGACGGAGTCAGCAGTCCGTTCCGCTTCTACTATTTTCTGTCGCTGCTGGTCTGCGCGATCCGACACTCGCCGACGCTGACGTTCGCAACATTCGGACTGCATTCCATCAGTTATATCGTGCTGGGACTCTATGCTGCGCCGCGGCAGGAAGCCGACATCGTGGCAGTAATCCTGACGCTGGTGTTCCTCGGCTGGGCAGCATGGGCCATTATCGCTCTGACGGGGCTTCTGAAGTCTGCCGCACAGCGATTGACCGTTCTGAATACTGAACTGCAGTCCAATCAGCAGCTGCTTGAACGCCGCATTGCCAATCGCACGATCGAGCTGCAGGAATCGCAGGCCATGCTGGTCCAGCAGGAGAAACAGGCCGCGTTCGGGCTGCTCGCCGCCGGGATTGCACATGAGGTCGGCAATCCGCTGGCTTCGATCAGTTCGATCGTGCAGATGCTCAGCCGCAAGAATTCCGATGAGTACGTCAAGGAGCGACTCAACCTGGTCGACGGCCAGCTGACTCGTATCCAGAAAACGCTGCGGGAACTCACCAGCTTTAGCCGACCGGCTAATCAGGATCAGTCCACGGTTGACGTTCATGCGGCGATCAACGATGCACTAAACATCGCGAAGTACTACAAACGCTGGAAAGGCAAGACTGCCTCGACTGCGTTCGCCGCCGAACTTCCTCATATCCGAACGGTCTATGATCAGCTCGTACAGGTGATGCTGAATCTGATTCTCAACGCACTCGATGCCATGAGCGAAGGTGCCACGATGACGATCAGCACTGAACTCCTGCCCGCGGACGCTGATTGTCCGGAACGCATCGGTGTGAGAGTTCGCGACGAAGGTCACGGAATCAGCACTGAGGCTCAGCAGCAGATATTCCAGCCCTATTTTACCACAAAAACGCACGGCACGGGACTCGGTCTCTTCGTCTGCCGCCACTTGACTCGTCAGGCCCTCGGTGGCGAAATTGAACTCATCAGCTCATCTCAGCAAGGCACCGAATTTCTGGTCACTCTGCCTGTTCGCCGCCCGTAGGATGGGCTCATCCGGCCTGTCCCTGCTCCCTCATGGAATACGCATGGCGAGGAAACAATCGCTCGGCCCGGATGGTGCAGGGCGACACGGGCCAGGCTACAGGATTGTAAGATCCACTGGCGCGCTCCAGTCACTAATGGTGCCGGTCGTGCTGACAGCGCGAACCCAGATGCGGCAGGCGCGCGGGACCAAATTGGTGGTCGGTGTGTAACTGTTCGCGGTCAGGTTCGTAAGATTGATGATGACTCCGCCGCCGTCAATGCGTGAGACCCACAGTTCATAGCGTGCCGCACCCTGGACAGCGGTCCAGGAAATTGTTGGCGTGCGATCGTTCGTCGTGCCGGCCGGTGTCAACACGGTCGGTTTTCCGCCGGTATTGAAGTCGGTGTGAATGCTCCAGCCACCGACAATGCCAGAGACCGTGGAGGATCCCCGGACCCACCATCGGTAGTTGCCGTTCGGCAGTGAGGAAACGGGAGTCCAGTTTGTGCCAGTGATGCCGGACTGACTCAGCACCACGGCGTTCGTCGCGCGGTTGACCACAGAGACCTCGTACCGATTGGCTCCGGAAACGGCTTGCCACTGCAAAGTCGGTTGTGTACTGAATGTTGGTCCGTTCGGAGTTGTCGGAGTGACTCGGGCTGCTGACATGAATTGCCTTGGCACCGACCAATCACCCGCAACACCGTCGGCATCGATTCCGCGAGCCCAGAATGTATGGGCGCCCAGCCCCAGACTTGCCGGAACCTGGTATGAGTTCGTCAGCAGGTTTTGCTGGCGTACGACCTGGCTCTGGCCAGTACTTGTATTGTTGATCCACAGATCGTAATTCGCCGCGCCCGGCAAAGTGTTCCACGAGATCAGCGGCGTACCGGAAAAGACTGGTGACGCCACTGCGCCTGTCACCGGAGCGGTGGTGACCTGAAAATCTTTGGCCGCAGACCACGCGGACGGTTGGTTTCCCGTTGACCTCGACCTGACCCACATCCGATAACGACCGATGCCCAGTGCGGCGGTCGGCGTGTCGTTCGTTCCGGCCACATTGACCTGCAGCTGCGGACTCTGACCGGTGCTGAGATTGTTGATCCACACGTCGTAGCTCGCCGCGCCATTCACGGCGGTCCATCTGAGCTGTGGTGTCTGGCTTGACGTTGCTCCGATCGGAGCGGTGATTTCCGGCTTCGCGGCCGCCACCGTCAGAACGAGACGGTTGCCGGTGCCGGTGCCGATCTGGACACGAGGAATCGTCACCAGACCGTCCGCGTCGGAAGTGATGGTTCCGGACTGCACGACCTGGCCGTTCGCATTGTTGATGTTCTGCCAGGTCACAACGGAGCCTGCCGGTGCGGAGAATGCCTGCAGCCGGCGCGGCGTGACTTCGGCAAGCTGAGCCCCGACCGTGGATCTCAGAGTAATCTCATATCGGTCCGCGATGTCGATGACATCAGAATGAAAATTGTTCCATGGCACGGACCATTCGATCTTCATGTTGTAGAAGTCGATGCCCGTTGAGCCCGGCACGCCGGGTCCGGAGCCTGTCGCATTCGTAATCGCCGGGAAGCTGTAGCTTTTCGGATACGCCCAGGCACTCAGACCTCCATCCGTCGGGCTGAACATTGAGTCCAGAGCAAAGTCGAAGCTCATCCAGTTGTGGTCCCAGCCAGCTCGCTGCTCGCCGGTGAAACCAAGATTGCCCGCGTTCAGAGCGGCAATAAAAGGCCGACCCTGCGTAGCCCAGTCGATGACGTCGTCAGCCTTGCCATGCCCGACCATCAGAAACGCCATGTCATCACCGCGGCGACTGACGAGTTGTTCGTGATGGTTCATCCAGTTGTAAATGCCCGTGCCGTCGTACTGCTGCAGCTGTGACGCATGCGCGCCGCGGTTCACAATCGGCAGGTTCGAAGCCTGTGAGCCCCAGAGCGCAGTGAAGTCATTCTGAAATCCGGGGCTGGATCCGTAATTCGTCATCGGCTCACTGGCGAAGATTCCGGAGAACACGCTGGGATAGCGCATACCGAGCGAAAGTGCCCCGGAGGCTCCCATCGAATGGCCCTGGGCGTGTACCTTTTGCGGATCCACACTGAAATTGGCAATGACCTCGTCGATCGCTTTCAGCACGCGCTGCTCGGTGAAATTCTCGATGACGCCGCTCGTCGGAATCTGGCCGTTGGTTTTGTAGTTGTGGTCGGCAGCAAATCCGTACCACCATGTCTGCCAGGTGTCTGTGGTGCCACCGGAGTCATCCACGAAGACTTCAATCAGAGGCCAGCCGAATTCGGCTGACGGTTCCATGCGAAAACGTTCACCGTAGGCATGAGGCATCAGTTTCAGCGGCCACGCGACGGCCGGGTCATAGTTGTCGGGCAACGCCACGGAATAGTTGAAAGCGTATCCTTCAAACGTCGGATTCCATTTCGCATAGTCCATGTAGTGCGTGTAGATTCGGCCTTTGCCGCCATTCGTCGAAACAGTCAGAACCGGTTGCGGGGTGGCCACGATTTCCGAAGTACTGCTGCTGAGGGAATTTGCTCCGGCAGTAATCGTCGTGCCTTCGACACCGTTCGTCAGTTGTGTCACTGCGTAATACCAGCTGCCGGCCTGAGCGGCAGGAGTCGTATACACAAACAGACCCTTGCTGGCGGCGAGGGGCGTACCAAGATCACTGATCACGAACGTCGCCGGGACGCCGGTCCCCGGTGCTGCGTACTGATGGACCGAAGTGTTGTCATCCAGAGGCCCCCACTTGTTCGTCAGCTTCTGAGCCTGCGCCAGATTTGCCGTTGTGATGGGGGAGGACGACCGGTAAACGTGATATTCCTCGCCTGTCACTGCTGCGTCTTCTGTCCATGTGACAAAGGTCTGTCCGGACCGATGCAGCGCCTGAATCGCGGTGGCAGACAGCAACTGCCGACTCTCGAGCGCTTCGGATGCGGCAAGATTCAGACAACGGCAGCGGCGATGATTCCGTCCGGTGGACAGCCAGCGACACACACGTGCGAGTTGACTGAAGAGCATGGAGGCAGACATCCGGAGACCATGACGGACCATCCCCGGCAATGCAGCCGGACAGAATCGTCAAGTCTGACTCATCCCCATGTAAACTCAACACGCGCGTTGCAGGATCGAAACCCGGACGGACACTCGCAGTTTCCGGTGACAGTCATGGCGACTATGCACATCGATCGGCGTGTTGCGGAATGGCAACACTACGGCAGATCGGTCGTGCCCATCAGATAACGATCAACTTCACGAGCCGCGCCACGGCCTTCGTTGATGGCCCAGACGACAAGACTTTGACCTCGACGGCAGTCACCAGCGACAAACACTTTTTCATTGCTGGTTGTGTACCGCTCGTGTTCGGCGTCGTACCAGCTCATGTCGCCGCGCCCCTGACGGATTTTCACGCCCAGCTGATCGGCGACAGGGTGTTCCGGTCCAAGGAATCCGAGGGCGAGGAAGATCAGGTCCGCCGGAAACTCCCGTTCCGTGCCGGGCATCGGAACGAACGGAGGACCGCCTTCGGTCATCACCTGCCAGTCGACTTCCATCGTTTTAACGGCTTTGACGTTGCCATTGCCGTCGTCGAGGAACTCAACCGTCTGGATACAGAATTCACGAGGATCGTTTCCGAACTTTGCAGCGGCCTCTTCATGGCCGTAGTCCACGCGAAAAACGCGCGGCCATTGAGGCCAGGGGTTGTTCGAGGATCGCTGCAGCGGCGGCTTCTCCACGATTTCAAAGTTGACCAGCGACCTGCAGCCGTGCCGCATGGACGTCCCCAGACAGTCGTTGCCCGTGTCACCTCCACCAATCACAACGACATGCTTGCCTTTGGCGTTGATGAACTTGCCATCGGTCAGACGGCTGTCCATCAGGCTCTTGGTATTCGGGCGCAGGAAGTCCATCGCATAGTGGACGCCGTTCAGTTGCCGACCAGGAATCGTCAGGTCTCGCGGCCGAGTCGCTCCGGTGCAAAGCACGATTGCGTCGAAGTCTTCCAGCAGCTGCGCGCCCGGAACATCGCGACCAACCTCGGTGCTCGGAAAGAAAGTAATGCCTTCCTGTTCCATGATGCGAAGCCGGCGTTCGACGACATCCTGCTTATCGAGTTTCATGTTGGGAATGCCGTACATCAGCAGTCCGCCGATGCGATCATCGCGTTCGTACACCGTGACCCAGTGGCCCGCCTTGTTGAGCTGTGCCGCGGCGGCCAGTCCGGCGGGCCCGGAACCGATCACGGCGACTTTACGTTCGGTACGGACCTGCGGCGGCTGGGGAATCACCCAGCCCTTTTCAAACGCATGATCGATAATCGCACACTCGATGCTCTTGATCGCTACCGGCGGCTCGATCACGGCGAGACAGCATGAGCCTTCACAGGGAGCCGGGCAGACTCGACCGGTGAACTCGGGGAAGTTATTGGTCCTGTGCAGCCGGTCGATCGCGTCACGCCAGCGGCCCTGATAGACGAGATCGTTCCATTCGGGGATGAGATTATTGACCGGACAGCCTGACGCCATGTTGGCCATCATGTCGCCGGTGTGACAGAACGGAACTCCGCAATCCATGCACCGCGCGCCCTGAATTTTGAGATCACTTTCGGGCATGTGCTCGTGAATCTCACGCCAGTCGACAATGCGCAGCAGGGGCTCACGGTCTGCCGGAACCTTGCGAGCGTACTCTTTGAAGCCGGTAGGCTTACCCATGACTCAGAACTCTCGAACTCTCACGATGCTGATCAATTCATCCGGTGCGGGACGTTGCCATGATAAGTCGGAGACACGCCTTGATTCGAGCACGGGGCGCGGATGGTTCGCAAAACATCCCGATTTCGGGAGATTGTCAGAACAGCTCGAAGAAATTCGTCAGACTGCCCGACAACTTGACGACGAATCGTGCGGCGTCGGCACCGTTGACGGCCCGGTGGTCGTAGGACAGCGACAGAGGCAGCATGAGTCGTTCGGTGACCAGGCCATCTTCCATGGCAAGCTGCCTGAGTCCCCGTGACAGACCGAGAATGGCGACTTCCGGATAATTGACGATCGGAGTGAATGCGGTACCACCGATCCCGCCAAGGTTCGTAATGGTGAACGTACCACCCTGCATCTCTTCCGTTTTGAGCTTCCGGTCCCGTGCGCGAATGGCCATGTCCGTCAGCTCGGCGGCGACCTGCAGCACGTTTTTCTGATCACAGTTGCGGATCACCGGCACGACGAGCCCGCTCGGCGTGTCGACAGCGACACCGATGTGGTAGTACTGTTTCAAAATCAGTTCGCCTGAGACCATATCGACACTGGAATTGAAATTGGGGAATGCTTTGAGCGCTCCCACGACCGCCTTGATCATGATGGCGGTCATGGTGATTTTGGGTGAGTTCGGATTGGCTTTCACATAGCGTTTACGGGCGGTTTCCAATTCGGTGATATCCGCCAGATCGTGCTGCGTTACATGCGGGATCGTGACCCACGCCGCATGGAGATTGGTTGCTGCCAGACGGAAGATCTTGTTCATCGGCAGCTTTTCGACCGGCCCGAACTTGCTGAAATCCGGCAGCGGCGCAGCGGCCACCATTCCGAATCCCGGACCAGAGGCCGCGGAAGAAACCGGCTGATTCATGCGTTCTCGAACGTACCCTTTTAGATCCTCAATCGTAATTCGTCCGCCGGCAGCACTGCCTTTGACGAGCTTCAGATTGACTCCCAGCTTGCGAGCCATCCGCCGAATTGCCGGGCCTGCGGCGGCCGGTGGTCCGTCAGACTTCGTCGACGCTGCGGTCTCTGAGCCAGTTGTCGTCGCCGCGGGCCCTGTTGTTCGGGTACTCGCCGCAATCGGGGCAGTCGCTACCGCCGTTGCAGCTGGAACCGGCGTCGGTGTTTTTGCAACTGAAGCTGCGACCGACGATGTCGCTGCCAGCGTGATCAGCAGTTCGCCGATCGCAATCGTCGCACCAGGTTTCACATGCACTGCCGTGACTGTGCCTGCGTGGGGGCAAGTGATCTCCGCGACGGCTTTGTCGGTTTCGACTTCACAGACAACAGCATTGGTGGTGATCATGTCCCCAACCTTTACGTTGACGGACGCAACATCAACCTTTGTCACGCCTTCGGACACTTCCGGCAACCGGAATTCAACAATTCCGCCCGATGCGGCTTCCGGTGCCGCGGCGACGGGAGGAGCGGGAGCGACCTTTGCAGGACCGGGGGTGGACGGCAGCGCAAGCGCAGGTTTCGCGGCGAGTGCCGGTGCCTCATCGGTGGCTTCGATCAACAGCATCAACTGGCCCACTTTGATGGACTCTCCGGTCTTGATCAGAACCTTTGAAATCCGACCGGCATGAGGACAAGTGATCTCAGCGACCGCCTTGTCGGTTTCAACTTCGCAGATGATCGCGCCGGCTTCGATGACATCCCCTTCCTTAACGCGCACGTCCGCGACGTCAACTGACGTGACACCTTCGGACACATCCGGCAGCTTAAATTCGATGGACATGATCAGGATGACTTCGTAGAGGTTGAGTAGGATGAGCCCATCTGGCCCGTCCTTGTGTGGTGTTGTACTCGTTCCCAGGCTCCAGCCTGGGAACGCAGATCCCGGAAGCTCCGCTTCCCTTCTGGCTCGACCCCCTGGCAATGTCCTTCGGCCAGTGTTGCGAAGCAGAGCTTCGTAGACGCGCGTTCCCAGGCTGGAGCCTGGGGCACGAGGATGCTATGCATTCAGCGGGTTAATCTTTTCCGGATCGATTTCGAGTTGTTTCAGCACTTCCGGCAGCTTTGCGGCGTCGAATGCTCCCATCCGGGCGAGTCCTCGCAGTGCCGCATAGGTCGTGCATTCGGCATCAATCTGGAAATGACGGCGAAGTTCCGGCCGCGTTTCACTGCGACCGAATCCGTCCGTTCCAAGGACGATGTATTCACCCGGAATCCATTCGCGGATCTGATCGGCCACCAGCCGGACATTGTCGCTGGTCGAGATGAATGGCCCGGTGACACCATCCAGAACCTGTTCGAGATAACTGCGGCGGGACGGCTGACCCGGATGCAGATCGTTCCAGTGCTGGCAGTCCATCGCATCGCGACGCAGCTCGCTATAACTGGTGACGCTCCACACATCGGAGCCGACGTTGAATTTGTCCTTCAACATCTGCTGAGCCCTGATGGCTTCCCGCAGAATCGTGCCACTGCCGAACAATTGGGGCCGGTGCCGCTGACCGTCGCTGCTGTCAGTAGAACTGAAGCGGTACATGCCCCTGGTGATCCCGTCAACAACTTCGCCTCGATCCGGCATTGCTGGTTGAACGTAATCTTCATTGTAAACCGACAAGTAGTAAAAGATTTCTTCTCCGTCGGCGTACATGCGACGCAGACCATTCTGGACGATCACGGCCAATTCAAAGCCCCAGGCCGGGTCGTAAGATCGCAGCGATGGCACGGTTGTCGCCATCAGCTGGCTATGGCCGTCTTCGTGCTGCAGGCCTTCACCGTTTAGAGTTGTTCGACCTGACGTTCCGCCACACAGGAAACCCTTGCAGCGGGTATCCGCCGCGCACCAGATCAGGTCACCGACTCGCTGGAACCCGAACATCGAATAGTACACATAGAACGGCACCATGTTCATGCCGAGATTTGCGTATGCGGAACCGGCCGCAATAAATGAACTGATCGCACCAGCTTCGTTGATTCCCTCTTCCAGCAATTGACCGTTGCGGGCTTCCTTGTAATAGATTGCGTTCTTCGCATCGACTGGCTCGTAAAGCTGTCCCTTGCTGGAATAGATCCCGCATTGCGTAAAGAGGTCTTCCATCCCGAAGGTGCGGGCTTCGTCAGGGATGATCGGGACGATCCGCTTTCCAATCTCCTTGTTTTTGATCAGGCCTCGGAGGATTTGGCCAAGGGCTCCTGTTGTGGAACCGGGCGCATCACTTCCTGGAATCAAGCCCTTGGCCTGAAACACCTTGTCAGTCAGATCAGGAACATTGAGTCGCTCTGGCGACGCACTGCGTGTCGGAACGAAGCCTCCCAGCGCGGCTCGCTTCTGTTTGAGATACGCAATTTCCTGACTGTCTTCAGGAGGTCGGTAGTACGGCAGTTTCTCGAGATCCGCGTCGCTCACCGGAATCGAAAACCGATTTCTGAATGCGCGCAATGGACTGATGTCGACGTTTTTCGCATTGTGAGCCTTGTTCTGACCTTCACCAGCGTCACCCAAACCATAACCCTTTACCGTCTTCGCAAGAATCACGGTGGGAGCCCCTTTGTGATTCACAGCTGCATGATAGGCCGCGTACATCTTTTCCGGATCGTGGCCGCCCCGACGGATGCTCTGCAATTTCTCGTCCGACAAGTGCTCGACCATCTTGAGGACATCAGGATCGGCACCGAAAAAATGACCGCGGATGTACTCACCGCTGGACACTGTGTACTTCTGATATTGTCCGTCGACGACTTCGCCCATCCGTTTGACGAGCTTTCCGTCTTCGTCTTCGTCAAGCAGGGGATCCCAGTCGGCTCCCCAGACGACCTTGATCACGTTCCAGCCTGCGCCCCGAAATGCGGCTTCCAGTTCCTGAATGATCTTGCCATTGCCTCGAACCGGCCCATCCAGTCGCTGCAGATTGCAGTTGATGACCCATGTGAGATTGTCAAGATTCTCGCGTGACGCCAGCGTCAGCGCTCCCAGCGACTCCGGTTCGTCGCATTCGCCGTCGCCGAGGTACGCCCAGACTCGGGATTTCGATGTGTCCAGCAGTCCGCGATGTTCCATGTATCGCAGAAACCGAGCGTGGTAAATCGAGCAGATCGGCCCCAGCCCCATCGAGACCGTCGGAAACTGCCAGAATGTGGGCATCAGCCACGGATGCGGGTAACTTGACAGTCCAATGCCCGCGGGAAGTTCACGCCGGAAGTTGTCGAGCTGTTCTTCCGTCAGACGGCCCTCCAGAAATGCTCGCGAGTACATCCCTGGTGAAGCGTGGCCCTGGAAGTAGACCATGTCGCCGGTGTGATCAGCAGTGCGTGCATGGAAGAAATGATTCTGAGCCACTTCGTAAAGAGTCGCTGATGATGCAAACGTGGAAATATGGCCGCCAACACCGCTTCCGTTTTGATACGCCCGCACCACCATTGCCATCGCGTTCCAGCGGACGAGGTTCTTAATGCGGCGTTCCATTTCCCGGTTGCCGGGGAACTTAACCTGCTCGGAATGATGGATCGTGTTGATATAGGGCGTATTGGCCGTAAACGGCAGCATCACGCCGCGGGCGTAAGCACGTTCCTGAAGATGAACGAGCAGTTCTCGCAGCCGATCGGGCCCGTAGCGATGAAGGATGTCTTCCAGCGACTCGTACCATTCGTCCAGTTCTTCCGGAGCAATCCCGGAGACCGTATCAAGAACCGCCTGATCCAACATTCGCATCCCCAACGTCTGTTTCGAACTGAACGAATCAACTTGCCCGTCAAAAACGGCGGATTGTAGGATTCGACCAGAACCCATTCAATGCGGCATTCTCCGGGCGTCGGATTCTCTCAGGAACCGCAGGACACTGGATGCGCCTGCCTGAGCCCATTAAACTGCCGGGCTCCGGTTAAACGCCACTGGCCCGCCCTCGTGGTTCAACGGTTTCTGCACCAGTTCAGGACAAACGCTCAATGACTGTCAAGTGGACCGGAGTCTGTCCGGCGTCGCCGAATACACGACTTCGATGGCCTGCCGATATGCGGCGGATGCTCAGAAAGCCGGCTGTGATGGTCTGATGGTTCTGCCCGCAATGGTCTACTTCGACTGTCCCAAGTTCGACCCCATCCAGGCGAGCGGTCTGTTGATTGAGTGAGCCGCAAGGCGCTAGCCGCGGGTGAATGTGTAAAAACACTGGGAAGAACCCGCGGCTAGCGCCTTGCGG
>Ga0163144_10008916_pt1 | contig 21623 bp, 19 predicted proteins | sample OliLak19BULKMAT1_FD_123175 | JGI IMG/M metagenome (GOLD analysis project Ga0163144, IMG submission 123175) | Freshwater microbial mat bacterial communities from Lake Vanda, McMurdo Dry Valleys, Antarctica - Oligotrophic Lake LV.19.BULKMAT1 | ecosystem: Environmental > Aquatic > Freshwater >... | reverse complement strand
GCCTCCACCTACCCCTGCTCGCGGAGCGGTTTGTGCGCTGGGGAGGGGTGGAACGCGGGCCTGAATTGTTGAGTTGGTGCTGGGATTTGCGGGGTGGAAAAATCTTGGAGATTTCGCGCACAGACAACGGCGGAGGCGCGATTCTGTGCGCACGGGGGCGTTACCAAGAGAACGCGGAGTTCACGGAGGGGGCGGAGGGACGCGGAGTGGGGTGCGGGGGGGTGTCCGGGACTGGTCTCAGGGCCGACCAATGGCACCCGGCCATCAGCAGCCGTGCAGTTTCGGCTTGTCAGTTCTGGCAACATCGGCGATGATGCCCTCTGCCCCGGCCAGCGCCGGGCAGGAGAAAGAGACATGCTCAATGCGTTCACATCGTGCGCTGCGGTTGCAGCCTTCACCACCCTTGCTTCGGCACAGAGTTTCAATATCGACGTTGGCACTGCCACGCCAGCCCCTACGACGCCCTTCGGGGCGGGTGCCTCGCAGCCGGGAGTCTGGAACACATACGCCGGGGGAACGCTGAACAACCTGCTCGACCTGGCCGGCACTCCCACCGGAGTCACACTTGCTGCTTCGAACAACTCCGGGTTCCTGGGGTCCAACAACGATCCGGCCACGCTGGGCGATGATGAGAACCTCATCGACGATCTCATGCTCGTGCCATTCCTGGATTCCTACACGTTCAGCGGTTTGGCCGGGGGCACCTACGACGTGTACGCGTACACGTGGACGTTCCAGCAACTCCCCACCGACATGCAGGTCAATGGCGGCGGATACCAGACGGTGGGGGGCGCGTGGCCGGGCGGCTATGTTGCCGGGATCACGCACTCGCTGCAGAGCGTCACCATCCCCGCAAACGGCAGCATCTCCCTGGACATCCACAGCGTCAATGGCGCGCTCGGCGGCCTCAGTGGCATCCAACTCGTCCAGGTTCCAACTCCGGCGGGCGTGGCGGTGCTGCTCGCGGGCGCGGGCATATTCACGCGCCGCAGGCGTTGATGGTGCCTGCGGTCGCGGCCGCGCTTCATACTGCGATCACCATTGACTTCGATGGCGGCGCCGGCATCGACCTTGACATCAGGACCCTCTTTCGTGTGATCCGGGGCCGGGAAGGCGGGCGATCGCGGGGGCGGTGGTAGGATCGGGTGATGACGACGTGGGAGTTGGCGAGCAAGGCCGAGGTTGAGGAGTTGCGTGTGCTGCTGCGGAGGGTTCAGCGCGCGGGTCTGGACGACAGCGCCCTGATGCAGATGGAAGAAGGTTTCATCAAGATCACGAAGAAGGAGGCGGGGGTGATGCGGACGAGGCTGAGGGAGATGCTGGAGGGGGAGGGGAGGGGGAAGTCCTAGGTCCTAAGTCCGAGGGGAGTCCTGGGTTATGAGTACCCGCTGCCGCGGGTAAGCGTTGTGGTGGTGGGGGGTCGCGGGCGGGGGTTCAGGTTGCGGGAGGGCCGGGAGGAACGGTGGTGCGACCTGCCTTTCGGACCGGTGTATTGCCTTGACACAGCGGGGCCACAACTTAGACTCGGGCAAGTTGGTCAAGGGTGGGGGCTTGGCAGGGCCGAAAGGCCGGGGGAGAGAGCCATGAAGAGTGCGTGCCGTTGTCGGCGTGGTTGCAGCTTTGGTCCGCTGCGCACGGGGTGGTGGGCTGGCGCGGGCATGGGGCTGCTGACCACCGCTCTCATGGCGACAGCCCCCGCCGGGGCCGCCATCGTCACCAATCAGTACAGCACCACCGTGTTCTCGTTCGGTTCACCCGACCCGAACGGCGCGTTCCATTCCATCGGAACGCCGGCGCAGGTTTCGATCAAGTTTGACGACGCCCTGACCTACATCGGCGGGCCCGACACCGTTACCCGCACGCTGGTCAACATTCCCGCTGGCCTCTCGGTCACGGTCGGTTCGGACGTGTTCACCGCCGACACCTACGACATCGACTTCTACAACTCCGGCCCCGGGCGGGCCAACGCCACCATCGGCTTTCTCACCACTGACTTCTCGAGTCTGTTCCCGGTGCTCCACAACGGCGCCCCGTTCGCGGGCGGCAACCCCGGCTACATGCAGTTTTACTTTGGAAACTCCGGCAACACCTTTACGGCCCTGCCCAGCGTACCGGGGCTTTCGTTCCCGTTCCCGCAGTGGGGCGCGGAGGGGTTGGTGCGGGAAACCTTCAGCGACGATTCGCACAGTTATTACTTCCCCTATGGCACATGGAACCAGGTTCCGTCCCCGGCCGGCACGGGCGTTCTCGTGCTGGGCGTCCTGCTGGGCGCGCGCCGTCGGCGTCGCTGAGAGATCGCGGCGTCAAAGTCCTTTTTCATAGGCGATCACCTCTGGCGGAGCGTGGATGTCCACGGCTGCCGTACTTGGTCGAAGAAGGCCCGACTGGCCTCCTCGAACTCTGGATCGAAGCAGCCGCCATAGACCGAGGTGTCGGCATAGATCCGGATGGCGGGCATAGGTGCTCCGACCGGTTGAGGTTTGAGGACCGGAAGCGGTCCCGGAGGTCCCGCTCTACCCAACTACTACTTCCCTTTGAACACCCTAAAGAGCTTCTTGATCGGGTCGTAGAACTCGTCTACGACACGTTCCTTCAGCGGGATGATGGCGTTGTCAGTGATGGTGATGTGCTCGGGGCAGACTTTGGTGCAGCACTTGGTGATGTTGCAGTAGCCGATGCCGTGGTCTTGCTTGAGGTCGGCTAATCGGTCCTCGGTGTCGAGGGGGTGCATTTCGAGTGCCGCGGCGTAGACGAGGAAGCGGGGGCCGATGAACTCATCGTGCTTGTGGTGGTCGCGGAGGACGTGGCAGACATCCTGGCAGAGGAAGCACTCGATGCACTTGCGGAACTCCTGGACGCGGTCGACGTCGGCCTGGTCCATGCGCCAGGTGCCGTCGGGGGCGTCGGGCTTGCGGGGCTTGAAGGGTTTTATTTTCTTCTTGACCTCGAAGTTCCAGGAGACGTCGGTGACGAGGTCGCGCAGGAGGGGGAAGGCCTTCATGGGCTCGACGGTGATGGGCTCATCGAGGTTGAGTTGGTCGAGGCGGGTCATGCACATGAGTTTGGGCATGCCGTTGATCTCGGCGGAACAACTGCCGCACTTGCCGGCCTTGCAGTTCCAGCGGCAGGCCAGGTCGTGGGCCTGGTCGGCCTGGATCTGGTGGACGGCGTCGAGCACCACCATGCCCTCGGTGATGGTGGTGGTGTATTCCTTGAAGGCCCCGCCGGAGGAGTCGCCGCGGTAGATGCGGAAGATGGCGGACCGATCGGCGACGGGGAGGGTGGGCATAAAGGCAGTCCTAAGTCCTAGGTCCTGAGTCCTAGGTCGGGGAAAGGGGAAAGGCAGTCCTGGGTCGGAAAAGGCAGTCCTAGGTCCTAGGTCCTAGGCCGCAAGGGCAGTTACTTGTTGGCTTCGACGATCTCTTTGAGGTGGGGGGGGAGTGGTTTGAGAGGTTCGCGGATGACTTGCATGGCTCCATCCTTGGACTTGCGGAGGAGGATGTTGAACTTGGCACATTCATCGGACTTTTCGGGGTAGTCTTCGCGGAACTGGGCGCCGCGGCTTTCGCGGCGTTCGAGGGCGGCGCGGGTGACTGCTTCGGAGACTATCAGCAGGTTGGGGAGGTCGATGCAGGTGTGCCAGCCGGGGTTGTACTCGCGGTTGCCGTCGATGCCGGCCTTGGAGGCGCGTTCCTTGAGGCGGGTGAGGCCGTCGAGGGCTTTGGCCATTTCGCTCTCGGTGCGGACGATGCCGACGAGCTCCTGCATCATGTCCTGGAGATCGTGCTGGACGTGGTAGGGGCCTTCGGTTTTGCTGCCGCGCTCGAAGGGGGCGAGGGCGGTTTTGGCGGCTTCTTCGACCTGGGCGTCGTTGATGGTTGGCTCGGGCTGGGACTTGGCGAACTTGGCGGCGTACTCGCCGGCGAGTTTGCCGAAGACCAGGAGGTCTGAGAGGGAGTTTCCGCCCAGACGGTTGGCGCCGTGGAGGCCGGCGGCGACTTCGCCCGCGGCGAAGAGGCCGGGGACGGTGGACATCTGCGTATCGCCATCTACGCGGACGCCGCCCATGACGTAGTGCGTGGTGGGGCCGACTTCCATGGGGGTGGTGGTGATGTCCAGCCCAGCGAGTTGCTTGAACTGGTGGTACATGCTGGGGAGCTTCTTCTTTATGTGGTCCTCGGACTTGCTGATCTTTTCTTTGATCCAGGCGATGTCGAGGAAGACGCCGCCGTGGGGGCTGCCGCGGCCGGCTTTGACTTCTCGGTTGATGCAGCGGGCGACGTGGTCGCGGGTGAGGAGTTCTGGCGGGCGGCGGGCGGCCTTGTCGCCGGTGACGTAGCGCCAGCCCTCTTCTTCGTTGTCGGCGGTGGAGGACTTGTAGTTCTCGGGGATGTCGTCGAACATGAAGCGCTTGCCCTGGTTGTTACGCAGGACACCGCCCTCGCCGCGGACGCCTTCGGTGACGAGGATGCCGCGGACGGAGGGGGGCCAGACCATTCCGGTGGGGTGGAACTGGACGAACTCCATGTCGAGGAGGTCGGCGCCGGCGTTGTAGGCGAGGGCGTGGCCGTCGCCGGTGTATTCCCAGGAGTTGCTGGTGATCTTGAAGGCGCGGCCGATGCCGCCGGTGGCGAGGATGACGGCCTTGCCCTTCCAGACGCGGAAGCGGCCGCGCTCGCGGTCGTAGCCGAAGACGCCGGTGATGCGGCTGCCATCGGTGAGGAGCGTGAAGACGGTCATCTCCATGAAGACTTCCATGCCCTGGTGGACGCCGTGGTCCTGGAGGGTTCGGATCATCTCGAGGCCGGTGCGGTCGCCGACGTGGGCCAGGCGCGGGTATCGGTGGCCGCCGAAGTTTCGCTGGAGGATGCGGCCGTCCTTGGTGCGGTCAAAGACGGCGCCCCAGGCTTCGAGTTCGCGGACGCGGTCTGGGGCTTGCTGGGCGTGGAGTTCGGCCATGCGCCAGTTGTTGAGGTATTGCCCGCCGCGCATGGTGTCGGCGAAGTGGACTTTCCAGGAGTCGCGGTCATCGACGTTGGCCATGGCGGCGGCCATTCCGCCCTCGGCCATGACGGTGTGGGCCTTGCCGAGGAGGGACTTGCAGATGAGGGCGACGGAGCAGCCGGCGGCGGAGGCTTCGATCGCGGCACGGAGGCCGGCGCCTCCGGCTCCGATTACGATTACGTCGTGGGAGTGGGTTTGGAAGTCCATGGAGCGTTAGTCCTGAGTCCTGAGTGGAAAGTCCTGAGTGGAAAGGTCTGAGCGGACAGTCAGAGTGGTTATTCGTTGAGGCGTTGGGTCTTGCGCTTCCTTGCCACCGAGTTGCGGAGGCCGCCGATGATGCGGCCGACCTCGTCGGCGAGGGCATATGCCTCGTCGAACACCGTTTGGGTGATGTACTGCGCATCAAGGGCAACATATAGGTGAGAGCGGACTTCCCCGCAGGAACCCTTCGCGATCGACAAGAACTGATGAAACTCGGTAAGGCGACCTCGCTCGAAGCCTTCGGCGATGTTGGACATGAACGAGACGGATGATCGCTGGAGCTGGCTGACGAAGCCGAAGTCGCGGTTCATTGGTGATTGGCGGGTGATGGAGTAGATCATTGCGGTCAACTGGCGTGCCTTCTGCCAGGCGATGAGATCCTGAAATCGTTGAACCTTGTTGCCCACAAAAGGCCCCACTCAGGACTTTCCACTCAGGACTCAGGACTCAGGACTCAGAGCAGTCTCCAATCATGCCACACGCCCATCGAGCACAGCCGGATGTACACATCCGTGAAGCCGACCCAGAAGAGGCTGAGCCAGGCCCACATCATGTGGCGGCGGTTGAGGCAGCTGACGCAGTCGTAGGCCTTTTTGCGGACTGGGGCTTTGGAGAGGCGGTCCATGAAGCCGCCGACGAGGTGGCGAAGGGAGTGGCAGCCCAGGGTGTAACTGGCCAGGAGGATGCAGTTGAGTGTGATGATGAGGGAGCCGACGCCGATGCCGAAGTGGACGGGTTTGTCCATGCCCGGGGCGGAGAGGTCTTCGAACCACATGGACTTCCAGGCGTCGTGGGCGAGGAGGGCGATGATGATGAGGGCGATGTAGAGGAAGTAGCGGTGGATGTTCTGGATGAGGAGGGGGAACTTCTGCTCGCCGCGGTAGTTCTTGCCCCGGGCCTTGGGTTCGCCGACGGCGCACGCGGGCGGGTCGGCCCAGAAGGCTTTGTAGTAGGCACCGCGGTAGTAGTAGCAGGTGAAGCGGAAGCCGCCGGGCATCCAGAGGATGAGGAAGGCGGGGGAGAAGGCGATGAAACTGGGCCAGGGGAGCCATTCGGGCTTGGGGCCGAAGATGGCGTGGGGCGAGGAGCCGAAGATCTCGGGGGAGTAGAAGGGAGAGAGGTATTGGGCGCCCCCCACGGCGTAGTGGTAGTGGTTGCCCTGAAAGGCCGCCCACGTGGAGTACACGATGAAACTGGAAAACCCAAGGAACACGAGCAGGGACTGGAGCCACCAGGCTCCGCGCCGTTCCGTCTGGCCCATGCCCCGGGTTTGCGGCAGTTGAATGTTGACGTGCGTCATCCGGGCGTACTCCGAGGGGGTGCCGGTGCGGAACCCCAGCAACCGCACAATAGTGGCGCTGGACCCGGTTTGCACAACGGGTGGGAGATACCCCCATCCCTGGTAGGTCGGCTCGGGATGACCCGCAAGGGGTCTGCACGAGTGCTCGGTGGTTTAGGGTGGTGTCGTTCGCCAGCCAATGGGGCGCGACAAGGCGCCGGTAGAAGAACTGTAAGTAGTTGTGCGACAATGCATTAGGAAGCGGACGAAGGACTGTGCCCGCGGCCGGTCGCAGCGGTCGCCAAGGGCTTTGGTGAGCCTGGCGCTCTGAAGCATCCGCAGCGAGCGAGACCTCCGATGGGGTTGTGGCATCCGCGTAGACTGGGCGCGTGGCGATTTTCCTGGGCATCGATGTCGGAACTTCCGCGACCAAGGTGGTGGCCTGCGATGAGCAGGGCCGGGTGTTGGCGCAGGCTTCCGCTTCGTATCCGTTGAGCCACCCGCGTCCGGGTTGGTCGGAGCAGGACCCCGAACTCTGGTGGGGAGGAGTTGCGAGCGCGATACGAGCACTGGGGGGTGAAGTTTCGCTGGCCGAGGTGCGGGCGGTGGGGCTCAGCGGGCAGATGCATGGGAGCGTGCTGCTCCCAAAGGATGCGCACACCAGCGGCGGAAGGGCGGGGGCACTGCGCCCGGCGCTTCTGTGGAACGACCAGCGGACGGGTGATCAATGCCGCGAGATTGAGCGGGCGGCGGGCGGGCGGCGGGCGCTGGTGCGGCGGGTAGGGAACGCCGCGCTGACGGGGTTTACTCTGCCCAAACTGCTGTGGGTGCGCGAGCATGAGTCCGAGGTGATGTCGCGCACGGGCACGGTGCTGATGCCGAAGGACTTCGTGCGGTTCCGGCTGACGGGGGAACTGGCGACGGATGTCGGCGATGCATCGGGCACGCTGTTGTTTGATGTGGCGGAGAGGCGCTGGTCGCCCGAGATGTTTGCGAGCGTTGGCTTGGCGGAAGGGCTGGTTCCGCCAGCGCTCGAATCGGCGGCGGCTGCCGGCCGTGTAACACCCTGGGCCGCGCAGGAGACAGGGCTAGCGGCGGGAACTCTCGTGGTGGCGGGCTCGGGCGACAACATGGCGGGGGCGGTGGGCGCGGGGGTTGTTTCAACGGGGCTGGTCCTGGCGACACTGGGGACCAGCGGCGTGGTGTACGCGCACACGGACAAGCTGCGGCTGGATGTGCACTTCGGCGAGCAGAGCGGGCGCATCCACACGATGTGCGCTGCGACCGGATCGGAAGGCCACGCGGGCGGCTGGTGTGTGACGGGGTGCATGCTCTCAGCCGGGGGAGCGATCAAGTGGTGCCGCGATGTGCTGGCGCCGGGGACATCGTTCGATGCGCTGCTGCGGGAGGCCGAATCAGCGCCGCCGGGTTCGGAGGGGTTGGTGTTCCTCCCGTACCTGACGGGCGAACGGTGTCCGCACCCGGACCCGACGGCGCGGGGTGGCTGGATCGGGCTCACAGCGCGCCATGGGAGGGCCCACATGGTGCGGGCTGTGGTCGAGGGGGTGACGTTTGGGATGACACAGATCCTGGACCTGATGCGCGGGATCGGGATAACCACGGATCGCGTGCGCCTGGGCGGCGGGGGGTCGCGGTCGTTGTTCGGGCGGCAGTTGCAGGCGGATATGTACGGCTGCACCTGTGAGGTGACGAGCACGGATGAGGGGCCGGCGCTGGGGGCGGCTCTGCTGGCGGGGGTCGGCGCGGGGCACTGGGCGTCGGTCGTTGAAGCGAGCGAGGTGGCGACTCTGGTTAGGGAAACGCTGGAGCCTAACCGGCGAACCAAGGAACAACTGGGTCCGGTGTTTGAGGTATACAAGTTGTTGTACGCTGATCTCAAGGGTCGCTTTGCGGCGTTGTCGGAGAGCGCGGCTGTGGCCGGTGCTCAGAGTGGGGAGAACACACGTGGCACTGATTGACCTTCGATCGCAGGCGGTGCGGCGCACGCCGGAAGAGATGCTGGCGCACCTGAAGTCATTCTCGCTGGACCTGGCCTTTTCCGCGGGCATCTGGTACTTCTCTCCGGCGGCGAGCCGCTTCCATGCGAAGTACTCACCGGACCTTTCGATCGAGCAGCGGCTGGAGATCGCGGCGGGGCTGGGGCCGCAGGGCTTGCGGGCGCTGGAAGCCCACTACCCCAACGAGATCAATGAAGAGAATGCGGGGGTGTGGAAGGTGTTCGCGCGCCAGACCGGGATCCGCGTGCTCACGGTGATCCCGCTGCTGTTTTACGAACCGCAGTTTGAGTTCGGTTCGCTCTCGAACCCGGATGAGAAGGCGCGGCGGGCGGCGGTCGATCGCACCATCGGTTCGCTGCGGCTGAACAAGGAACTGGGCACAGACTTTGCGATCGTGTGGCCGGGTATTGATGGCTACGAGAACGGCTTTGGGCTGGACTTTGTGGCCGCGCGTGAGCGGTTCGCCGCAGGGTTGGCCGAAGCGATGGACGCCGTTCCCGGGGTGCGGATCGCGTTTGAGCCCAAGCCGTATGAGCCGCGGGGGCGGATCCTCTTTGGCACAACCGCCGAGGGGTTGCTGCTGGCGCACAAGGTGGAGGGGATGCTGAAGAACGCCGAGAATCGGCGGTTGCTGGGCGAAGGGCACGGGCTGTGCTGCATGAACCCGGAGGTGGGTCATGCGCTGATGGGCTTTGAAGACCCGGCGTACGCGTTCAGTTGGCCGTTGGAGGAGGGGCGGCTGGCGCACACGCACTGGAACAGCCAGCCGCTTGGAAACTACGACCAGGACCTTTCGGTGGGGGTGATATCGCCGGAGATCACCGAGTCGTTGTTGTACACGATGAAGATGTACGGGTACCGGGCGCACTTTGGGATCGACATCAACCCGGAGCGCACGCCCGTGGCGGTGGCGTTGCGGAACTCGATGGATGCGATGCGCGCGGCCAATGACCGGATTGAGGGCCTGGACCATGAGTCGATCCTTTTCTCTCACAACCGTCCGGAGCGGAGCCGGGGATGGCTGGAGGCGGCGCTGGTGCGGGCGAGGGCACCGTACCCCGAGCGGCTGGCCCCGCTACCGCGCCCGGTGTGATGGCGAGCAGCAATGCACACCGCACGGTGGGCGGGTACCGCCCGGACAGAAACGGAATGGACCCCGCCGGGCGGTGTGATCGGCCTAATCTTTTGCGTGAATCCACACGTGAACAAAGGTGCTGAGGGCCCATCCACGGGGACCTGCCGGGGTTCGCACGCCGTGACCCGTGGGGTGCGTGTGGATGTTGAGCCGGAGTACATGCCGAGCCACGGGGTAAAGCATGAGTCGTGGGAGCAGCCGGCGTACGTCTTTGGGTACCACATCCGCATCACCAACGAGGGGCCGCGGACGGTCAAACTCATCAGCAGGCACTGGACGATCGTGGACGCCGACGGCGAGCGGCACGAGGTCCGCGGCGATGGGGTTGTGGGATACCAACCGGAGCTTCGGCCCGGTGAGTTCTTCGAGTACTCGAGCCATTGCCCGATGCCCACGGCGTGGGGGACGATGGAGGGTGAGTACCAGATGCAGGACGCCTCAGGGGAGGGCTTTGAGGTGCAGGTCGCGCGGTTCTATCTGGTGGCGCCGGAACGGGGGCCGGTGCCGGGGTCACGATGACGAGTCGGCCCTACACCGGCGCGTGATTGGTGGTGTAGCGGGCCAGTTCCGCCGGAATCTGCTTGATCCCGCGGCGCTGCGCCTTGCCTACGGCGTATTGCAAAGAACGCTCGACGCGGCGATGAACGCCCTTGGTGATGTTGAGTTGCAGCCGCTCCATTTCCCGGAGGGCAAACTGCCAGGCGTGGTATTCCTCCAGGCAGCGGGGCTTGTAGACATTGAAGCCGATGGCGTGGTGGCCGACCTCGTGCAGGAAGATGGCCGCGGACATCGGCCCCTTGGGCTTAGGGGCCTCGATGAGGCGGACGACCTTGCCGTCCCGATAGGTCACGTACCAGGCGATGCCGCACATCCCCGAGCGCCACTTTCGCACGCGGATGTTGTACTTGGCGAGTATGTCGCGGGTCATGGCGTCGTACTTCGCCTGCATGGGCTCGTTGGCCGGGGCTGGTGGCGTGCCTGCGACTGTGGCTCGTTCCTTCGAAGTTGACCGGGCTCTCACAAGGCGGGGCCGTGGGCGTGTTGGCGCGGCAGGCGAGGATGGTGCGACGACGCGCTCCGGGCGTTTGGAGCGGATGGCTTTGCGGATCGGTTCGATCAGGTCCCAGAGGGTCAGCACGCGCGGCCACCCCCGACCAGGGCTTCCCCGGCCTTGGGACGCCGGCCCCGAGTGAAGTCCTCCCAGCTCATGGCCTTGCTCCCCGCGGGGTGGACTTGAAGGAGTTGCAGTTGGGTTTGACCGCCGCAGGCGATCAGGCCGCCCGCGGGCTCTATCACCGTGCCGATTGAGGCTCTTTTTCCGGATTCCACAACCCCTTGTTGGGCTGGGTGGGGAGCGACTTTCGCCCGCAACAACTTCAAGGGTTCATCGCGAAATCGAACGGTCACGCCCGGCCAGGGAGTCAGCCCGTGGATCCTTCGGCGGCAATCCTCGGCCGTTTCGGAAAAGTCCAGCCATCCATCGGCCTTGCTGAGTTTGGGGGCGACGGTCACGGCGGCATCATCCTGGTCGACGCCCGCGAGCGTCCCCGCCAGCCGGTGCGCGAGCACGCTTTGAACCAGTGCGGGGCCATCTGCCGCCAGCAGGTCGTGCAGTTCGCCCGCCGTCATTGCCGGGTCAACCGCGCGGCGAGACTGATCGAGTATCAGGCCCGCATCCATCTTGTCGGCGAGGGTGATGACGCTGTTTCCCGAGACAGGGTCGCCCGCGAGGATTGCGGCGTTGATGGGTGCCGCGCCGCGCCAGCGCGGCAGGAGCGAGGCATGGAGGTTGATGGCGAATGTGTCGCCGAGCAGCGTCCGCCCGAGTTTCTGCCCGAACGCGATCACCACCCAGGCATCGGCGTTGAGGGCACGAAGTGCGGCCACGATCGCGGCGTCGTTGACCTTCAACGGCTTGAGCAACGGTGTTGTTGGCAGCGACGTGGCTGCCCAGGCGGAGATTGGCGTGGGGGTCAGGGCCCCGCCGCGTCCTGCCGGGCGGTCGGGTTGCGAGACGATCGCAAGAACCTGGTGTGCGCGGGCGAGGGTTTGAAGGGTGGGGAGGCCAAACGCCCCTGAGCCAAGGAAGACAACTTTCATATCAGGCGTTCTTGGTAGGGCTGGGAATGCGGAGGTTGGTGGCGGATGTGGGCGGGTGGTGGAGAGGCGTACGAAGCGGTCGATGATTTCTGTGAGTTCTGCGGCGTACGAACCCACCCCTATCCCCTCCTATTGGGAGGGGGACCAGCGGGCTGAATCATTCCTCGGCCGTCCGCTCCAGGTCACGGATGGCGGCGCGGTTCTTCAGGCGAAAAATCTGGGTCATCCGGTCGATGATCAGGACGCCGTCGAGGTGGTCAACTTCGTGCTGCCAGCAGCGGGCGAGGAGACCGGTTGCGGTATGGGTGAACTGACTGCCCGTAAGGTCCGTGGCCGTGATCGTGATGGTGGGAGGGCGATACACGTCGCCACGGATATCCGGCAGGCTGAGGCAGCCTTCTTCGTAGGTTTCCAGGTCCCCGGTGGGGTCACTGAGCAGTGGGTTGATGTAGACCATTGGGCCGGTCGTGGCAGATGGGGGGGTCTGGGTCGCTGACCGCTTCTCGCCAGAGGGAACATCGACCACAAAGAGCCGCCAGGGCAGGCCGACCTGGGGTGCCGCCAGCCCGATACCCTCGTTTTTCCGCATGAGCGCGATCATCGCCGCGGCGGCGGCTCGCACCTGGTCGGAAACCCGGGTTATGGGCTGTGCCTTGCGGCGCAGGGCCGGGTCCGGGTAGGTGCGGAGCCAGAGTTTTTCGGGATCAACCTCCATCCGCACATCGTACCGCATGGTCCTGCTTTGGGTGGTGCGGCATCGGGTAGTGCAACATACCCTTAGCCGTTCTACTAGAATCCGCGGCGGGCCTTCGGCGAACCAACGGACGGGTACGCGGCCCAACGCCACCACGGGGAAGAAGCCTTGGCATTATTTGGGAAGAAGACCACTGAAGAGCCCGGGAAGGGGCCCGAGCCCGCCAAGGGGACCAACGGGAAGACAGCGGATGCCGCGGTGGCGTACGCGCCGGACAAGGCCATCAAGTTCTTTGACCATGCCCGTACCGTGGATGAGGCTACGAACTACGAGTACGCCATCGGCTCCTGGCTGACCGGCTTGCGGTGGGACCCGTTCAGTCTGAGCGCGACTGAGGGGTTCTTCCACTCCGTCTCCAAGTTCCTATCTGATCCGGCGAGCAAGAAGGGGATAGACAAGAAGATTGTGAGCAGCGTCAGCGGCAAGTCGGACATTGACCGCTACCTGCTGGCGATACTGGAGTGGGCCCTTAAGCCGTCCGACTCGGTCCTGGCGGTGCGGGCGCTGGAGACGGCGGCCAAGCTCCAGATTATCGAGCCGGCGTTCTGGATCGGGGAACGGGTGTTCGCGTGCGTGACGAAAGAGAAGAAGGTTCGCAAGGACCTGCTGATGAAGGTCAGCGACAGTTTCTCCAAGATCGGGGCGTTTGATCGCTCGGTCGCCGCCGCGGAGGTCGCGCTCAAGCTCAACCCCGCCGACGGTGAGCTCTCGGCTTACATCCGGAGCCTGGCGGCCCAGGCGACGATGGCCCGGGGCGGTTACGAAAAGAGCGGACAGAAGGGCGCTTTTCGGCAGAACATCCGCGATGCTGACAAGCAGCGGATGCTGGACGAGTCCGAGCGCGTCTCCAAGACCGACCAGACCGTGGACCGGCTGCTGGCCAGCACGGCCGAGGAGTACGTCAAGCGCCCGGGGGACCTGCCCACCATCGAGCGGTACGCGAAGCTGCTGTTGGAGCGTGGCCGGCCGGAGGATGAGGAGCGTGCCCACACCTTGTATATGGAAGCGTTCAGCCAGGCGAACCAGTTCCGTTTCCGGGAACTGGCTGGTGAGCTCAAGGTCCGGCAGTCGCGCCGCAAGGTGGTCGAACTGAAGAAGATGCTGGACGCCTCGCCCGGGAATGAAATGGTGACGAGGATGTTTGACCAGGCGTCTGATGAGCACCTGCGCCTGGAGCTTGAAGAGTACAAGCTGCGGGTGGCGGCCTACCCCACGGACCTGACCCGCAAGTTTGAGCTGGGCAAGCGTTACTTCGCGGTGGGGCAGTACAACGAGGCCATCGACCTCTTCCAGGAGTCTCAGGGCGACCCCAAGAACCGCGGCGCCACGCTGAACTACCTGGGGCAGGCATTCCTCAAGATTCATTGGAACGATGAGGCGGTGGAGACGTTCCGCAAAGCGCTCGAGGTGCGCGAACTCACGCCCGAGGCTCAGCTTGAGGTGCGCTATTGGCTGATGGTGTCCCTGCAGGAGAAGGGGACTGAGGCTCGGGACCTTGGCGCGGCCGAGGAGGCCGACAAGATTGCTTCCTCGATCGCGGTGCAGCAGATCAGTTACCGCGACATCCGTGCACGCCGTGATTCCATCAAGAAGCTCCTGGGCGAGCTGAGGAAGGCCGGGTAGTCCGGTTGGATTGGGCGCCCCGAAGTATGAACAGCGAAGCGGTCGCGATCATCCCCGCACGCATGGCATCCACCCGATTCCCCGGCAAGATGCTCGCGGACAAGACGGGCTTCCCGCTGATCCGGCACGTATGGGAAGCGGCAAAAAAGGCGACCTGCCTTTCGCGCATCTGCGTGGCCACCGATGATGAGCGGATCCGGGCCGCCGTGGGCGCGTTTGGCGGCGAAGTGGTCATGACCAGCCCCGAGCACCCAAACGGCACCAGCAGGCTGGCCGAGGCTGCGCGTTTGCTCGGCCTGCGCGACGAGGCGCTCATTGTCAACGTCCAGGGGGACGAGCCTGAGTTGGAGGCTGGGGTCATCGACGCGGCGGTGGAAACGGCTCGGGGCAGCGGCGCGGAGGTCGCGACCGTCGCATCTCCGCTGAGCGACGGTGAGGATGCCGCGGATCCCAATATCGTCAAGGTGGTGCTGCGGGCCGACGGTTCGGCGTTGTACTTCTCGCGGGCGGCTATTCCCTACCCGCGCGACGGCTCGGCGGTGGCCACACCCCTGCGGCACGTGGGGGTGTACGTCTATCGGGCCGGCTTTCTCCAGGATTACGTGCGGTTGGTCCCGACCCCGCTGGAGAGAACCGAGGTTCTTGAGCAACTGCGGGTGCTTGAGCACGGGCATCGGATCGTGGTGGCGGTCCGGCAGTGCACGAGCCAAGGCATCGACACGCCAGGGCAGTATGAGCAGTTTGTCGAGCGATGGAAGCGGGCGCACCCGGCCCGGTGACTCAGGTCGCTGCACCCCAGGGTCACTTTGTTTCGGCGGACTTCGCGCTGAGTTCCTCGGCCCACTGGGTGAACTGACGGCGGACCTCCTCCGCGCGGGCGGTGGCCGCCATTGTCTCAAACGTTGGAATGCCCCTCGCATCGCCCAGGTCGACGATCGCCTGTCCGGCTCCGCGCCAGGTGCGGATCTCACGGTCTTCGAGCATGGATGTGAGGAACTTAAGCGCACCGGCCTTGTCGCGGTGGGGGAGCTTGGCGATGGTGTTGAGGGCCATGGGGCGGGTGCGGCCGTCGTTCCCGGGGCGGGCGAGCCGCATGGCGTGCTCCAGAGCGCCGGGCGGGTTCAGGTCGATGAGCGCATCCAGGGCTGCTTGCCTGATGGCGTCGTGCTGTGAAGGGGTGTCGAGAGCGCCGAGCACCAGTTTGTCCCAGGAGTGATCGGCGAGTTTTCCCAGCCCACGGATGGCCGCGGCGCGAACCTTGGTGCTCTTATCGCGCGTGGCACGGTCGGCAAGGACCTCGCCCACCGAGTCACGCATCGCTTGGTTGTCCTTATTCTCATCGCGGTTGGCGAGGGGCGCGAGCGACTCGACCACGGCGAGGCGTACTTCCCAAGAGTCTGGCGCGGTGGTGTTGAGGGACCGCACATCGCCTTGGTTCCCGCGTGCGGCCAGGCTCTTCACCGCCTCGACGCGGAGGGCGACGGCTTCGCGCTTGTCGGCGGCGACGCGGCGCAGCACCTCGGCCGCCTTCAGGCTGGTGTCGCCGTTGAGGGCCCGCGCGGCCTGGATTCTGCTGACCAGTGTGGGGCCGGAGCCCAGTTGAGCGAGCCAGCGCTCCACGGGCTGCATGACCGTGATATCGGCGATCACCGAGAGCCCCGCGTTGAACGCGAGCATCGTCGGCTCTTCCTGGAGTTCGATGGTGAACGCTTCGCTCCTGCCCGTGATGGGGAGCACGTTGGGCGACCCTGCGTGACCGGGTGAACCGCCGATCAGCAGGGGCAGGTCAAACTCGAACGCGGGGTTGCTGTCGTCGATGCGCTGGGTCTGCTCAACCGAAATGCTCAGCGTGTGTGAGGCCTCGTCCCAGGTGGGCACGACGGTCAGGTGGGGGATGCCGGGGCGCGTGCACCATTGCCGGAAGAACTGGTCCAGGCTGCGGCCGGAAACCTCTTCCAACGCGGATCGGAGGTCGGAGGTCTCCACGGTGTCGTGGGCGTTGCGGTCGATGTACAACCGCACAGCGCGGAAGAAGGCGTCGTCGCCGAGCATGGTCCGCAGCATGTGCAGGATCGAAGAGCCCTTGCTGTAGGGGTTGGCCGGTCGGCGGAAGACCTCCCACGGGTGGGAGTAGACCTTGCTCGCCATGCCCGTGGCCGCCGCGGCATCCGCCGTATCCGCGTTGATTACGGAGTCGAAGTTCTCGAGGATCTGCCTCTGGTAGCCGTTGACGCCGTCGCGCTTCTCCAGCCAGAGCGCGGTCATGTAGGTCGCGAAGCCCTCGTTCAGCCAGATGTGCTCCCACGAGTTGCAGGTGATGAGGTCGCCGAACCATTGATGGGCCAACTCGTGGGAGATCAGTCCGTCCAGGTCGTGATCCAGCAGTGCTGCGGGCTCAAAGATGGCGGTGTCGTACAGGGAGGTCGCGCCGGTATTTTCCATGCCGCCGGAACCGAAGTTCCAGACGACGAGCTGCGCGTAGCGGTCCCACGGGTACGGCTCGTCCAGCAGTTTCTCAAAGTGAGCCACCATGTCGCGGGTGTGGTCGAAGGTGGCGCGAACGTCGCCACCCCGGCCCGGGGGCACGTACACCGGCATCGCCAGCGACTTCGTGCCCACATCCACCACGTCGAACTTGCCAACGACCAGGCTCACAAGGTAACTCACGTGGGCCTGGTCCTGGAGCCAGTGGAACGTCTCGTGCGCGGCGAGGTTGCGCAGGCCCTCCGGCGAATCGACCGGCGAAATCCCACGCTCGCGCTTGAGGAGCCGACCGTTGGAACTGACGATGTACCCCGCCGGCACGGTCACGATCAACTCTGTGGTGAGCCGTTCATTGGGGAAGTCCAGGCACGGGAACCAGAAACTGTTGGTCTCCGGCTGGCCTTGTGTATGGATCTGGGCGGCGCGCCCGGGCCACGCGGGTGATTCCGGTGTCCAGACCAGGCCCAGCGGCGGGTCGTTGAGTTCGTACTCGGTGATGACATCTACGGCCTGATCGACTTCGAGGGGCGGCGAAAAAGTGATGGTGAGCCTTCTGCCATCGTGCTCGAACGCCACATCGCGCCCGGGCACGGTCATAGAGAGCACCGTCAACGCCTGCGCATCAAGCGTCAAGGTCGTGAGGGGGGCTCCCACCGGCGTCAGCGTGAGGGTCTGGGTCGCCGAGAGTTTCGGCGTGTTCATGTCGGGGATGACGAGGTCCAGTTTCATGTGCTGAAAGTCTGCCGCGCGGTTGGGTGGGTAGTTCTGGAGGTCGCGCCCGCTCAGGGCGTCAAAGGCCGCGCCGGCGCCAGGGGCGAGGGTTTCGAGCCGATGCTCGCGGCAGCCAAAGTCGTCGTCACCGGCGACGGCGGCCCCGCACAGGGCGAGCAGAAGGAGCGTGGGTGAGCAGCGGAGAATGGTCATGGACGGGAGTGCTCCTTTGGGGAGTCGGGGGCCGGGTCGGTGGTTCCGATTGGGCGGGGCTCGGGGGTTGAGCCGTGTTCATCGGGCCCGGAGGGCAGCGGCTTGCGGGTTTCATGGGCGGCCAGCACGGTGAGGTTCGGGTCGATTATTGCTTGCAAAGGCCGGTCTGGGAGCGGGAACTCGGTCTGCGAACTCCGCTGGGCGCTGTGGATGCGGACGGTGCGGGAGGAGCCATCCGGGAACGAGAGGTTGATTGGGAGTGTGAACGCATAGGCGGGGTTGAGGGGATCGATGGTCTGGACCTGATCCACCGTTACCCGCAGCACCCCCCCTTCCGGGACCCACTCGTACCCGATCTTAAGGCGGGGCAGTCCCGGCCGCAGGCACCACTGCGTGAAGAACTGTTCAAGGCCCTGGCCCGAAACCTCTTCCATGACCCGACGGAAGTCGTCGGTATCGACGACGGAGAGCCGGTAACGGTCGATGAAGAGCCGGACACCCCTGAAGAACGCATCGTCCCCCAGTTGCTCACGGAGCATGTGGAGCACCAGCGCGCCCTTGGCGTACACATCGTCGGTTTTGATGAAGACCTTATCGGGGTCGGTGTACCGGTTGGAGACCATCGGTGGCGCACCAGGCGCCGTGGCGTGGTTCTTGGTGCGTTGCTCGTTGGCATACCCCAGGATGACGGCGAGGTACGCCGCCCGGGCATGTTCCGGGCCGGACGGCATGGCGTTGTGCTCGGCCCATAGAGCCTCGGCCAGGCAGGCAAAGCCCTCGTTGAGCCACAGGTGCTCCCAGGTCTCACACGTCACGAGGTCGCCAAACCACTGGTGGGCCAGTTCATGGGCGATCAGCGCATCCTTTTCGCCGGGCTTCCCGGTCAGCGCTCTGACCGAAAGCAGCGTTGCGGAGGTGTTCTCCATCCCGCCTGCGAGGAAGTCTCGCACGATCACCTGCGAATACCGGTCCCAGGGGTAAGGCTCATCAAACGCCTTCTCAAAGCACGCGACCATGGCGGCGGTTTCGGCAAAGAGGGCTGCTGCGTGTTCCTCAGTCCCAAAGGGGGTGTACAGGGGCATGGGGAGGCCCGGGCGCGCCGATTCGGGGCCGCCAAGTTCGATGATGGCAAAGTGACCGATGGCCAACGTGACGAGGTAGGCCGGGTGTGGGTCTTCGAGCAGCCAGTGCCAGCGGACGAGCCCGGACGCCTGGGGCTTGGACGACAGGAGTCGTCCATTCGAAACGACCTCGAAGCCCGGTTCGACGTTGACGATCATCTCGGTGCTCAACCGTTCATTGGGGAAGTCGTGGCACGGGAACCAACGGCTGTTGAGTTCCGCTTCTCCCTGGGCGTGAACTTGTGGGGCCTGCTGGGTCGGCCCTTCGCCCTCCGGATTGGAGGGGGAGTACGTCAGTCCTTCGCCCTTGGCGGCGCTGAAGTCAAGGTCGTACTTGATGTTGAGGGTGAACTCCTGCCCGGGCCGGGCCGGCGAGGGGAGTGTGATCTCCAACCTGCCATCCTGCTGGGAAAACGTGCAGGCTTGTCCCGAGAGGGTGACGCTCCCCACCACGGGTCCGCGGCAATCCAGGCCGACGGAGTGCCTCGCCGGTCCAACGGCCGCCAGCCGCAGGTCCATGGAGGCAGCCAGACGGGCCTCCCGCATGTCCGGGAATGTCAACTCCAGCCGCATGTGTCGGTGGTCAAAGGGGCGATCTTTCGGCCAGGTTGCGACCTCGCGACCGCTGGCGGGGTCAATGCGGGGGACGGGAGTGGGTTCTCCGGCCGCCGCCGGGAGCGAGAGGGCGACCGTCAGTGCCAGCATGGCTGAGGCGAGCCAATGGCGGTGAGGCGAGCCGATGGAGAGGTGTCGGTTCATGCGTAGGTCCGTTGGGTTCGATGGCCTGAGGGGACGAGGGAGGGTGGGGGAAGGAACATGCGTTTTCCACACCCCGGGTCGCTCCGCCGAGTTCCATCGAACCAGAACGTGGATTGGGGTGAAGATTGGCTCACGGGGTTGCACCCGCATGGTACGATGGGATATGCCCCCGTCGCCGAGCCAGCCCGATCAACAGCAGAGCGCGAGCGTTCAACCACCCGGGAATCGCACCACGTCGGGCGGCCGGTCCTCCGCCTCCCGAGAGACCATGGCCTCGCTGGCCGACCTGGCCGAGACTTCGACCGACTCGGAGTTTTACAGCCCGGTCCCCGAGGGCTACCACCGCGGGGCGCACAAGTATGTCGTGGTGCTCGGCACGGTGATGTCGGGGCTGGGCAAGGGCATCTTTTCCAGCAGCATGGCCAAGATGCTGAAGGAGAAGGGCCTGACGGTGGCGCCCATCAAGATGGAGGGCTACCTGAACATCGACTCGGGGACGCTCAACCCCTACCGCCACGGCGAAGTCTTCGTACTTGAAGACGGCACCGAGTGCGACATGGACCTGGGCACCTACGAACGCCTTCTGGACCAGAACCTTTCCAAGCGCAACTTCACCACCTCGGGCCAACTGTTCGGCGAAATCCTGGACCGCGAACGCAGGGGCGGCTACCTGGGGCGCGATGTGCAGATGATCCCGCACGTCACCGGCGAGGTGAAGCGCAAGTTGCGGGAGTTGGCCGTCCGTGGCGATGGCACCCGCCCGGCGGATGTTGTCTTCGTCGAGGTGGGCGGCACGGTGGGCGACTACGAGAACGGGTTCTACATCGAGGCGCTGCGAGAGTTGGCCTTTGAAGAGGGGCCCGGCTCGGTCTGCTTTGTCGCCCTGACGTACATCATCGAACCGCCCGCCCTGGGTGAACAGAAGAGCAAGGCGGCGCAGTTGGGCATCAAGCGGTTGATGGAGGCGGGCATCCAGCCGCACATCATCGCCTGCCGCGCCAGCAACCCCGTCGGTGAGAAGGTGATCCAGAAGATCGCGATGTTCAGCAACGTGCCGCCGCGCCGGGTGTTTTCACTGCACGATCGCGAGAGCATTTACACCATCCCCGAGGAGTTGCGGCTGGAGGGGCTGGACCGCGAGATTCTCTCGATGCTGGGGATGCACGACCGCGTCGACACGGCCCAGGAAGATAAGCACCGCGAGCGGTGGACCGGGTTTGTGCGCAAGTTGACGGCGAAGAAGGCGAGGTCGGTGAAGATCGGAGTCGCCGGCAAGTACGCAAACCTGCGCGACGCCTACGCCTCGATCGACCGCGCGATCGAGCATTGCTCGGCCCACCTGGGGACGCGGGTGGAATCGCAGTGGATCGACACGACGGAGGTTTCGGACCTCAACGTCGATGAGCACCTCGCGGACCTGGACGGGGTGATCGTCCCCGGGGGCTTCGGTGTGCGCGGGGTGGAGGGCAAGATCTCGGCCGTCCGCTACTGCCGCGAGCGGGGCCTGCCGTACCTGGGCATCTGCCTTGGGTTCCAGGTGGCCGTGATCGAGTTCGCCCGCAATGTCCTGGGCCTCAGCGATGCCGCTTCCACCGAGTTTAACCCCAAGACGAAGAACCCGGTCATCAGCGAACTTCCCGAACAGAAGAAGCTCGAGGGGCTGGGCGGCACCATGCGGCTTGGCGGCCAGGATGTGCAACTCCTTCCCGGCACGCTGGCGCAGTTCCTGTTTGGCGGCCGATCCGTCATCCGCGAGCGCTTCCGCCACCGCTATGAAGTCGACCCTGAGTTTGTCGAGCGGCTCACCGGCGCGGGCATGGTCTTCTCGGGCCGCCACCCCACACGCCCGATCATGCAGGTGCTCGAACTGCGTCGGCCAACGGGCAATGAGCCGGTCGGCGGCCCCATCGTCACCCACCCCTTCTTTGTCGGCGGCCAGTTCCACCCGGAGTTGACCAGTCGGCCGCTGCGGCCGCAGCCCATGTTCATGGGCCTGATCGCGGCCGCGATTCAGCGCAAGTACGGCCCGACCATCGACCCCCGCGATGCCGCCGCGCCCGAACTGGCCCGGTGGATGGTAGGTGTCGGTCAGCAGCCCCAGCACGTGTAGGGCTTCGGCGGGTATCGGACCAGGAAACTCGATCAGTCGCGGAGCATCGGG
>Ga0163144_10008915_pt1 | contig 21623 bp, 14 predicted proteins | sample OliLak19BULKMAT1_FD_123175 | JGI IMG/M metagenome (GOLD analysis project Ga0163144, IMG submission 123175) | Freshwater microbial mat bacterial communities from Lake Vanda, McMurdo Dry Valleys, Antarctica - Oligotrophic Lake LV.19.BULKMAT1 | ecosystem: Environmental > Aquatic > Freshwater >... | reverse complement strand
TGCCAAACAGTTGTAGAAAGGTATTGCCACGATTTTTTTATAACGGTAATTGTACTTGCCATTGTAAACAAAAATAGTAATTAATTTTTTATAGGCTCTAACCAATAAAAAAAATCCTTTATATTCACGTATAAATAATTTTTTTGGAAGGTAGCAAAAAGTATATATTTCAAATTTTGGGCCCTTTATTAGCCTTGCTATTTTGGTTTGGTATTGAGTTAGATGCTAACAACCACAACGTAAGTTTAATGGCTGGTGTTGCTGTTTGGATGTGTACTTGGTGGTTTAGCGAAGCCGTTGGTTTAGCGATTACTGCGCTAGTTCCTGTTTTAATGCTTCCAGTATTGGGTATTGCCGATTGTAAAACGGTTTCGCAACAATATACTGATAGTATTATTTTTTTATTTATTGGTGGTTTTATGTTGGCTTTTGCCATCGAAAAATGGGATTTACACAAGCGCATTGCTTTAAAAATATTATCAATTGTTGGCACAAAACCAAGTACTATTTTATTAGGGGTAATGGCTAGTACATATTTAATTAGTAATTGGATTAGCAACACTGCCACAACAATGATGTTGTTTAGCGCCGTTTTTGCGCTTATTCAAGAAACAAAAACCTATATTACAAAGCACGAACAAAAATTTGCAGCTGCATTATTACTAGGTTTGGCATTTTCTGCAACAATTGGAGGAATGGCTACGCCCGTTGGTACACCGCCCAATATGTATTTTTTTAAAGCCTATAAAGAAGCTTTTCCTGCCAATAACGATTTAAATTTTTTACAATGGAGCCGAATTGGTTATCCAGTTTCGCTTTGCTTTTTTGTGTGTACGTATTTTGTATTGAATTTTTATTTTATTAAAAATAAAGTAGTGCTTAAAATTGAGAAATCGTTTTTTGTTAACTCGTATAAAAAATTAGGGAAATTTAGTTGGGAAGAAAAATGGGTATTTGGGATTTTCATTTCTTGTATATTATTGTGGTTTACGCGTGCTGACATTGATTTTGGAAGCTTTAAATTTAAAGGTTGGAATAATGTTTTTTTAAAGCCTAAATTTGTTGATGATGCATTCGTGGCTCTTTTGGCGGCATTATTGTTGTTCTTAATTCCTTCCAAAAAAAACAGAGGCGAAAGTTTATTAATTTGGGATGACGCAAAGAAACTAAGATATGATATTATTTTGATGTTTGGCAGTGGATTTGCATTGGCTTTTGGATTTGAAATTTCAGGTTTAAGTACTTGGTTGGCCAATAGTTTAATAGTATTAAAAGGTGTTTCGCCTATATTAATTATATTAGGTATTTGCATTATTGTAACTATTATTAGCGAGTTTGCATCTAATATAGCGAGCATACAATTGGCAATTCCCGTAATGATTGCCCTTCAAAAAGATTTAGAGTTACAGCCATTATTATTAATGATACCTGCTACATTTGCAGCATCATTAGGGTTTATGTTGCCTGTTGCTACTGCGGCAAATACTATTGTGTTTGGCACAAAACAAATAAATATAAAAGATATGTTTAAGGTTGGCATACTGCTTGATACAATTGGCATTTTATTAATTACCTTTATTTGCTATTTATTTTTAGGATGATTATAGGAAAAAATATACATAAAAAATATTCCGAGTTGGAAATTTTAAAAGGCGTTGATTTAGAAATTAAACAAGGCGAAATTGTTTCAATTGTAGGGTCTTCTGGTGCTGGTAAAACAACATTGTTAACTATTTTAGGAACGCTGGATAAACCAACCCAAGGTGAAGTTTATATAAATAATGAATCGGTTTTTACATTAAGTGATAAAAAGTTAGCCGCTTTTCGTAATCAACATATTGGTTTTGTTTTTCAGTTTCACCAGTTATTACCAGAGTTTACAGCCATTGAAAATATTTGCATTCCAGCTTTAATTGCCAAGAAAAGCAAAAAAGAAAGTGAAACGCGCGGTATTGAATTGTTAGAGTTATTTAATTTAAAAGATAGAATAAACCACAAACCATCAGAACTTAGCGGAGGCGAACAACAACGCATTGCTGTTGCACGTGCTTTAATTAATAACCCTAAAGTAATTTTTGCTGATGAGCCAAGTGGAAATTTAGACAGTAAAAATGCCGAAGAGTTGCACCAACTATTTTTTAAATTACGCGATAGCTTTAACCAAACCTTTATAATAGTTACTCATAATACCGACTTAGCTAAAATGGCTGATAGAACATTGGTAATGAAGGATGGGAAGATTGTTTTATAAATTACTTTAAAATGTTGTTTAATTTGAGCTCTTAAAGCAAATTTAACTTTGTCATCAATTCATCGCGATAAGATCCACCAACTGGTATTGTTTTTTTATCGTTTTCTAAAATAACGTTTTGTGAATCGATGCTGGCAATTTTATCTAAGCGGGCAATAAAGGAGCGATGGACTCTGGCAAACTCAATATTTCCTAATTTTTTTTCAATATCTTTCATTGTACTATGCACTGTGTAACGAGCATATTGCGTGTTTATGGTAACATAATCTTTTAATGCTTCAACAAAATAAATATCTTTTAATAAAACTTTTACTAAGCGACTGTTTGCTTTTACAAATAAAATATCTTTGGTAGTCTCATCTTTAGTTTCAACTAAAGAGTATAAAAAATCGCGTTCTTTTAAAAGTTCAGCATCTTTTTTATGTTTGTAAACGCTCATTTCGATAGTAGAGTGTAAATCGATTTCTTTAAATGGTTTTAATATATAGCCATAAGGTTCGGTAATTTTTGCTTTAGATAACGTACCTTCATCGGCATAAGCAGTTAAAAATACTACAGGTATATTTAGTTTTTCTTTAATACGTTCGCTCACATCAATCCCTGTTAAATCGCCCTTAATCATAATATCCATTAAAATTAAATCGGGTAATAGCTCGGTAATTTTTTCAATAGCGTCTAAGCCGTTGTTAGATATTCCTAAAACATTATATCCTAATTTTAAAAGGCTGTTTTGAATATCTTTTGCAACAATGCTTTCGTCTTCAACAATATAAATATTTAATTTATCCATTAGTATCACATTTTAAAAGTTATAATAATTTTAGTTCCTTTTTCAAATTCAGTTTCAAAATCTAATTCGCCATCTATTTGGTCAATTAAAGTATTTACTAATTGCAAACCAAGCGATGGACTATTTTTAAAATCGACGGTATCGGCAAAGCCTTGTCCGTTATCTTTTATTTCTAAAAATACAATATTATTTTCAGTTGTCAAATTAATTGTAATTATGCCTTTTTTTGTTGGCAAAAAAGCATGTTTTATTGCGTTTGTAACTAATTCATTAACTATTAATCCTGCAGGTATAGAGCTATCGAGGTTTAAAATAGTTTTTTGTAAATTTAATACTAATTCTATTTTTTCGTAGTTAATAGCATACGATTGAATAATATTTTTTGTTAGCGTTTCTAAATATTCACTAAAATTAACCGATGTAAATGATTTGTTTTGATACAAGCTTTCGTGAATATATGCCATTGTTTTAATGCGATTTTGGCTTTCTTTTAAAAGCGTTAATGCATACTCATCGCTTACATAACTTGATTGTAAATTTAAAATACTGCTAATTACCTGCATATTATTTTTAACACGGTGATGCACTTCTTTTAATAAAATTTCTTTTTCTTGGAGTGATTGTTCAACCTTTTGTTGCGCTAATTTTTTATCAGTAATATCGTGCGCTATACCACTTACTTCGGTAACTTCGTTATTATTTAAAATAGGATTTAAAAAAACTTCTAAAAATAATTTGTTATAGTTTTTATCTAATACTTCAATTTCAAAACCTGTGTTATAACCTAAAAAAGCATTTTTATAATGATGCGTTAGTAGCTCGTTATACTTGGTATCGCTACTTAAAATGCCGCGATTTAAGCTTAAGCCAATATAGGGCTGGGTATTATAAAGGTTGGCAATTAAATCAAAATAATTTTTATTAAAGGAAGTTAGTTTTTGTTGCGTATCAATTGTCCAGATATAATGATGACTACTATCAAAAATAGAATTTAGTTTAGCGGCTTGATTAAGTAATTTTTGTTCAGATATTTTTTTATCGGTAATATCGTGAGCGATGCCGCTAACCTCATCAACAGTTTTATTTTGATTAATAATTGGTTGTAAATATACTTGGCGAATTACGTTTGTACCATTTTTATTTGTGCGTTGAGTAATAAACTCGGTTGATTGCCCAGTAAATGCAATGGCGTAATGTTTATCCCAAAGTAAAGCGTAAACATCTAAATTACTTTTTAATCCTACTTCATCGTCGTATAGCGACTTACCAATTATAGGTTTGGCGTTATGAAGATTAAACACTGCCATTTCATAGTTTTTATTGTGTGATGTTATTTGACGGTTTTTATTAATTGTCCACATTGCTTGGCTGCCACTTTCAAAAATAGCATTTAGTTTGGCAGATTGACTGATTAATTGTTTTTCGTAGTTTTTAGTTTCTGTAATATCGTGAGCTATACAACTTATTTCGATAATTTGATTACTAGAATCGTGAATGGGATTAATAAAAATACGTCGATAAATTTTTTCATTTTGTTTATTTTCATCTAAAATTTCCCGAACAAACTCTAATTTATTACCCTCAAAGGCTTGGTCGTATTTTGGATTCCAAAAACTACTATATTCGTTTTTTAATTGTGTATTAGTTATATATTCATTTAAACACATGCCCAATTTTAATTTTATATTGTAGCGCGTTTTAATTTTGTTGTAATAATTTAAGTTGTACGAAGTAAACTCGTATTTTTTATTAACCGTCCAAATTAAATGATTGGTACTATTAAATATGGCAGTAAGTTGCGCAGTTTTTTCGATTAAAGATTGTTGTATTTTTTCGCGCTGCTTAATTTCTTGCTGCAATAATTTATTGTTATTTTCGGTTATTTCAATGGTTAGTTTTTGCCGTTCTTGATCTTTTTGGAGAGATATATTATTTACCAAAGATACAATACAACGTTCGTCATTATAATTTATAAGCGTAGATGTTATTTCAACCTCAACTTCATTTTTAGCAGCATCTATTATAAAATAATTATTGGGTACATTTAAATTTTTTTCTTGGTAAACCTCTTCTATGCGTTGTAAAATGCGTTTTCGTTGCCTCGGGGCAACAAAATCAGCAGCAAACTTTCCTATTATTTGTTTTGTATTTTTTAGTTTTAAAAGGGTTAAAAGAGCTTTATTACAATATACACAAACACCTTTATTTAGTATTAAATAAGCTAAAGGTAAATTATTTAATAGCTGTTGGTAATTTGTTTTTTGAAGTTCTAACTCTTTTTCTTTTTGTTTTTGTTTAGTTATATCTCTATAAATATTTAAGTAAAATGCTATTTTACCGTTTTTATTTAAAATGGGCGTTAAATTATTTTCAATCCAAATTTCTTCATTATTATTTTTTACAGTTCTAAAAACGTATAAATTATTTTTTATTATATTTTTTCGTTGATTGGTTTTTAATTCTAAATCTATTTTATTAAACTCACTTAAATATTCGAATGTACGTTTTGTAAAAAAATTATTATCCTTTAGTAATTGGCTAGCATCGTAGCCTAACATTTTTTTAATATTAGGGCTAACGTATAAATATTTTTCTACAGGATAATAAGTATAAAAAGAAATAACGTCGTTTGCATTTTGGGTTATTAAATCAAATTTTTGTTTAGTTTCTTGTAATAATAATCTTATTTCTTCATCATCGGTAATATCCCTAATGTTGCCTAATAAACCTACTATTTGTTTTTTGTTATTAAAAATTGGATCTGCTGTAGCCTGTAAGCATAACGCTTTTCCGTTTTTATGATTAAAACGTATATTAACTATGTTTGACTTTTGCTGGTTTAAAATTGTAGTGTATTCCTGAGCAGAATTTACATTGTATTTTTTATCGTTTTTGTGTACAAATTTTTTTAAATAATTAGGGTTTTTATAAATTTCGAGTGCTTTAATACCTAATATTTTTTCCACCGACTCGCTAATAAATTTAACATGCATTTTTGGAATAAAACCAATTTCGAAAATTATTTCGTTTAAATTATTACTGATATTAGAAAGTAATTGATTGGATTTATCTGATTCCGCTTTTTGCTTAATGTGTTCGCCAATTTCTAAAAAAGTTGATTGAATAACTTTTTTATTATTAAATGCGATAAGGTTTGAAAAGGATTTAACAAATATAGGTTGATTTTTAAAATCTTTAAATTCCAATTCTTTTGCCGAAAAGGTTTCTCCTTTTAAAATTTTTATAGCATCTTTCTTTATAGTTTTTTGGTAAGGCTCTTTTAAAAAATCGTAAATAGTTAATGCCTCAAAGTTTAAATGGTAGTGCTTTGGAACTTTAAATAATTTAATAGCCAATGAATTTAAAAAATAAACTTTTTTATCATCAAACAAAATAACGGCAATAGGTAACTGATTTAAGGTTGTTAAATCAATACTATTAATTTTTTTATTTTTAGTTGGCATTAAAAAAAGCTATTAAAATAGATACCATAAATATACTATTTTCTAATAGTTTGTGTTTTATTTTCGTCTATTTTAATATTATAGGTGCGAAGCCCATCTTCATAAGTAGGACGAATTTTATCGCCCTGCCATTTAATTTCAATGTCGTTTTTATAGGTAATTGTTAAGTAGTTAAATCCTAATTCGTCAAAATATTTCCAATCACCATCTTTCATTCCACTAATATAATTACCTGTATATAATTTTTTTCCATTAGCATAATATTGTGTATGTGGGCCAACCGGGTCGCCACTTTGAAAGCGACCCTCGAAACGTTTTATTTTACTTGGCATGTAATAACTTTTCCATAAACTATCAGGTTCGTCATTTACATAATTACCAATTTCTTTATAATCTGGGGTTTCATATATCCACTGACCTTCTTTATTATTTTCTACAAAAACCCCTTGTAAAATTATTTTACCAGTTTCGTCATAATCTTTTAATTCTCCTTCTCGTTTTCCATTCACATACAATTCTTCGCGCCATAATTGCCCTGTATCGTAGTACCACTTCCAAACGCCTTGTGTACGTCCTTTTTTATCAAATTTACCTTTTTGTTCTAATTTACCCGAAGTATAAAAAAATTCCCATTCGCCTGTTCTGTTTCCTTCAATGTATTTTCCTTTGCCTTTAAACTCACCAGTATTATGGTATTCTGTCCAAACTCCAATTCGATTTCGTATACTATCAGTAGCACCTTTTGCAATTAAAGTACCATCAATATATTCCATGCAGCTATCAGGAACAGGTATATTGCGACAAATTAACTTTTTTATATAAACGGGGACACGGCTTGTATCGTCGCGTAAAAAAATACTGCTATCGCAATACATTTTTTGTTTGTATTTATAATGGCTACCAATAGGCACCCCTTCGCTATAAACACCTTCGTACTTTAAAGTACCATCTTCGTACACTTCTTTATACAACTCCACATTAGCTATTTCGGGTGCTTTTAAAATACGTTTGCCATTATTATATTTTTTTGTTGAGAGTAAATTTCCTTTTGCATCAAATTCTTTTACGTAACCATCTAAACTATCGTCATTAAATTTTTGTTCCTTTTTTACTTCTAGATTATCATAAAACTCTTTCCAAATACCTTGCTTTTTATTGCTAACATCGCGTTGATTTATTTTTTCAAAGCTTTGCAAAATTCCTCCTTTGTAAGTAATTATGTTTGTAATTAAAGAATCTTCGCTGTATTCGTAAGCGGTACCATCTTGCTTACCATTAATAAATGGAACTATGCTTTTAGTTTTACCCGATTTATAAAAATTTCGTTTTAAGCCTTGAATAATATCATTACTGTAAGTTTCGGTACTTAGTACTTTTTGAGAAGTATCATACTGAGCAGACAAACCATTTTTTTTTCCTTGGTTATAGTTTACTAATTTTTGAATGCGACCTTTTTCATCATAAAATTTCCAAACACTATCTAATTGAAAATTTTTACGATTACCTTCAATTTTTAATTTACCATTTTTGTGATAATTTTTCCAATAACCATCTGGTTTTCCATCGCGCATATTTCCTTCGCTACTAACATTTCCGTTATCGTATGAATATTTATTATAACCGTTGGGGTTGTTTGTTTGAGATAAAAGTGAATAATTAGTAGCTATTAACGTGAAGAAAATAACAACTTTATAATTTAAAAAAATATGTTTAAAATTTATCAAATAAAATTATGTTACTATAGCTACTGCCATATTTGGATTTAAGGGATTAACTGTAATTTTTAATTGTGCTGGATTAATTACTAAGTCCATATCTTCAATAGGTATAGCACCTAATAAAACTTGCTCTTCTAAAACTAAAGCACCTACTAAACACATTCTGTTTTCAAAATTTATGTTAATAGGACCAACATAATTACATTTTTTAATTGTACCATCTGCAATTATCACTTCGCGTGTATCATGTACTTTTAATTGTAACTGTAAGGCTAAATGTTCTGGAATACATAAAAAATTAGAACCATTATCAACCAATGATTTTACTTCCATTGATTTTAAATTTAAATCAATAGGATTTGATAAAGTAATATTTGTATAAATTAGTCCCATAGTGTAAAGATACAAATTATAAGCCAAATTTAGCCGATAAATCGAGCATTTTTTGGATTGGTAATTTTGCTTTTGCTATTAAATCTTCGTCCATCAATAATTCAGGTTGCTCATATTTTAAAGCATTGTAAATTTTTTCTAAGGTATTTAATTTCATGTAGGGGCAATCGTTACAAGCACAATTATTATTTGGCGGTGCAGGTATAAATGTTTTATTAGGACTACTTTTTTGCATTTGATGTAATATACCTGTTTCCGTTACTACAATAAATTCGTTACCATTTTCATCTTTTTTACTGTAATTTAATAAAGCTGTTGTGCTTCCAATAAAATCAGCATATTCAAGTAACGGTGCTTCACACTCGGGGTGTGCAATTATTTTAGCATTAGGGTTTTGTACTTTTAATTTTATGAGTTTTTCTAAACTAAAAATTTCGTGTACCATACAAGCTCCATCCCAAAGTAGCATATTTCGACCTGTTTTTTTATTAATGTAAGCTCCTAAATTTTTATCTGGCGCAAATATTATTGGTTGGTCTTTAGGAAATGACTCTACAATTTGAACAGCATTTGTACTTGTTACAATTACATCTGAAAGGGCTTTAATTTGTGCAGTACAGTTAATATAAGTTAATACAATATGCTTAGGATGTAATGTTTTAAAATCTGTAAATTTTTGTGGAGGACAACTATCTGCCAAACTACAACCAGCTTTTAAGTCGGGAATTAATACTTTTTTGGTTGGATTTAAAATTTTAGCAGTTTCGGCCATAAAATGTACACCTGCAAATAAAATGATATCTGCCTCAGTTTTTTCAGCTTGTTGCGCAAGACCTAAACTATCGCCAATATAATCGGCAATATCTTGAATATCAGCATTTTGATAGTAGTGTGCAAGGATAACAGCATGCTTTTCTTTTTTAAGATAGTTTATTTCTTTTACTAAATCAAGTGCTGGGTCTATCTCAATATCTAAGTAACCTTTTTCTAATAGCATATATATTTTTTAAAAAAATTAAATTAAATAATATCATATAAATACTGTTAACAGTGTTAATTAATAAATTTAAAAAATTTGTATTTTAAACTTACAATTTGCTATTAACAACTAATGCACAAAATTACAAAATTAACTGCTTGATTATTAGTTGTAATAAAGTTAATTAACATCTGTTAATAGTTATTAAAGTTAATAAGTTATGTAAATTTTAGGTGTTAATAAAGGTAATTTAATATTAATAAATTTTAACACTTAATAATAAGTTTACTTGCAATTAACATAAAAATACATAACACACATTATTAGTTAACATTGGCTTAAAATAATATGGTAATTATATTAACATTATAATTTATTGTTAACATTAAAATTGTGTATTACTATAATTTATTTATGTTCATTATCAGTAACTTAGTTTATGAGTGTTAATTAACGTTTATTACTATTTTTACACATTAATATATATTTTTAGTTTTTATTAATAAATATGAGTATAAAAATTGCAATTGGTGCCGACCATGCCGGCTTTGAATTAAAGCAGCATTTACTAAAGTTTTTTAATGATAAAGATATAATTTTTAACGATAAAGGCTGTTTTAGTATAGATAGAGTAGATTACCCTGATTTTGGACACGCTGTAGCTAATGCAGTTTTAAATAATGAAGTTATTTTTGGTATATTATTGTGTGGCAGTGGAAATGGAATAAATATGACGGCTAATAAGCATAAAGGTATCAGAGCTGCATTATGTTGGAATGAAGAAATTACAAAATTAGCTCGTCAGCATAACGATGCAAACATTTTAGTATTACCAGCACGTTATATAAGTGTAGAAGAAGCTCAAAAATGCGTAACCATTTTTTTAAGCGAACAATTTGAGGCAGGAAGACACAAGGATAGAATAGAAAAAATTGATATTTAATTTTTTAAAGGATAAAAACTTTTAATAATTCTATAAATTGTTTTTGATTTATGTATTTTTTTAAAAATTGTTTCTAGTAAATAATTTTGAGCATTTACAGGTAATTTATCAATGTATTTTTTAGCGGTTTTAAAAATGGTTTCTTGTAAAAAATCATAGCGAGCATCTTGCAAAGCCCTTAAAAAATGAATTAGGTAAACATCCAATAATTCAATACTGTAAGTTGGTAAATTTTTTAAAGCGATATTATTTAATAAATCAAACTTATCGTGTTGGTTTTTTAATTCGTTAATAATATCTGTTAAACGATTACAATAATTTAATAGATATATTTTTTTTTCGAACCAATTTTTTTGATTTGAATTATTTAAATCAATTAAAATTTTTTCAATAAATATATTAAAATCAGTTTGCGAAATTAATTCTTTTAGCTGTTCAATATATTCGATTCGCACAAAAAAATCGTAAATAAATAAATTTTGTAAACATTTAATTTGTAAGCTTTTATTATTATAATTTTTTGCAAACAAAAGACTGTAATTTAAAATACTTATTATTTTTCCGTCACCGTTTAATATTAGTTCATTAATACTCTTTTCAATAATTAAAAAAGCGCTTACATTTTTTCCATCATTAATTAGTATTTCTGCGTTAGCAAGAATAAATTCAATAGTAGTGGTTTGTTCGCTTTTTATAAAAGGCAAATTGCTAAGTTTACTATGTTTTATAGTAATGTATTGTTTTAAAATTTCAATTTTATTTATGTCAGACGAATAAAAAACGGTATTTTTTAATTTAAAAAGTGCTGTTTTTAATTTTAATAATTCGACAGGAACATCAATAAAATTTATTGATTTTTTAAGTATATAACTACTAAAATCAACATTAAAAAATTTATTATTTTTTATAATTTGTAAAGCCGAATTTTTTAATGCTTCAATTTCAAATGTATTTAAACTTCTTAATATATAGCTATTTAAATAAATTATCGCTTCATTAAGTCGAGTATATAGAGCGCTGTCATTAGCACTGGTTCTAACTTTAAACAGTTTTGGTAATTCACATACTAAAGCTAAGTTATAAAAAAATAAATTGTTGTAATTAGTAGTTAAATTTTTTACATCGGCATTAAGTGTATTAATTTGTTCAACAATTTCGTTTATATTTTTTTGATAAAGCTTACCGTATTCTAAATAATTCCATAAAATAATTTTTAATTTGTTGCTAAAGTCTTCAAATGCAGTTTGGTTAGTTACTAATGTAAAATGCGAAGTAATCTGTAGTTTCAATAACTCGTTTTTTTTACTTTCGATTGCTATAAAATCAAGCAATTGGGTATATTCAACACCATATAAAAAATCTTTAAACGTTTGCGATTTTTCTTTTTTAATTGTGGTTTTGTTTACCAAAACTTTGTTGGTCGAGCCTGTCGAAATCTTAATCTCAATTCCTAAACTATCTTTTTCTAAATAAAAAAGTACAGCACATAAATGTTTACACTTATCATTTAAATTATTACACGTGCAATTATAATCAGTAATTTTTTGTGCTTTTTTTGTTAAGTTAATTTCAAATTCAGCTTTGTCATTAACCAAAAATTTATAGGTATTGTTTACATTTTTTTCAATTAAAGCAACATTTCCATTTTTACAAAGACTTAAACCTCTTTTTAAAACATCGGCTTTAAAAATATTTTCAAATTGTTTTGTATCTATTAAAGGTGCCATAAAAGTAAAATTAAGGTTAAATATCTCTTATTTTTTTTAAATACGCCATAATAATGAGCGAAACAGTACTTTAAACAAGTTAAAAATTGTATTCCTAAAATCCAAACCATTATATTTAAACACTTTATGAACAAATTTAGCTTCATACTTTTTATATGTTTATTACAACTTAATGTTTTTTCTCAAAAAGGAAAAAACGGTGTAGGTAATATTTCAATAAGTACTGTTGTTAACGCCTACACCGCTTTAACGGTTAATGCCTTTACTGGAAACACCACAATAAATGTAGTAAGTGGCGCAGGCTATGCTATTGGCGATTTAATTTATATAATTCAAATGCAGGGCGCCAGTGTAAATTGTTTTAGTAATATTTTTGGTAACCCTAATAATATTGAGCCAATAAGCACTGCATTTGGTAAAATTACAAACTATAATAATTCCGGAAATAATGAGTACGCGCAGGTTTCATCAATTGCTGGAAATATTATTACTATAGATTGTCCTTTAAAAAATAATTATACAGCAGCAGGAAAAGTGCAGGTTGTAAAAGTGCCACGCTATACATCATTAACCATTACAGCTACTGGCACTATTACTTGCCCACCATGGAATGGAACAACTGGCGGCGTAATAGCAATTGAAGTTGACGGGAACACAATAATTAACGCAGGTGGAGCAATTAATGCCAGCGGATTAGGCTTTAGGGGTGGCGCTATAACTGGAAAAACTGTAGGAAGTGTTTTTGGTGGAGGCTCGTTTGGTAATAGTAGTATTAACGAAGGAGGTTATAAAGGCGAAAGTATTGCTGGTAGCGTTTTAGATTATTCTACAAATTTTAATGGGCCATTTTGTAAAGGTGCAGTTGCAAATGGCGGTGGCGGTGGTAATGGAAACAACGCAGGCGGTGGAGGCGGCGCTAATGCTGGCGATACCTTGTTATACACCGGAACTGGTAATCCTGATATTTCAATTGCAGGCTATGTTACCGCTTGGAATCTAGAGTCAGTTGGTTTTTCAGGAAGTACATCTTCGGGTGGCGGACGAGGCGGTTATTCATATTCAAATAATAGTCAAAATCCTCGCACTACAGCACCAGGCTTAGCTGTTTGGTCGGGTGATAATAGGCGTGTAGCTGGCGGTATAGGCGGAAGACCATTAAATTATAATACAGGAAGACTTTATTGTGGCGGTGGCGGTGGCGCTGCCGACGAGAACGATGCTTTTGGAGGCGGTGGCGGAAACGGTGGTGGTGTAATAAATATTATTAGTTATGGCACAGTTACTGGTGCTGGGCAAATAATAGCAAATGGACAAAATGGTTTTAACACATTAACGCCAGTCTTAGGTAGTGTTAGTGGCAGAGATGGTGCCGGTGGAGCAGGTGGCGGCGGTGCAATTGTTATTAACTCTGCAGGTCTTATTAGCGCATTAACAGTATCTGCTAGAGGCGGCGATGGCGGCAACCAACAAATGCGAAATGGTGGATCATTAACAGCAGGAGCCTATGGACCAGGTGGCGGAGGTGGCGGCGGCTATTTAGGAACAACAGCAGCTGCAATTATAACAAATGTTAGTGGAGGAGTTAATGGCACCGTGCAATATATTGCTGGATTAGAAAATTGCCAAATAGATATAGTTCCTGCTACAAACAGCTTTCCGGCAAATGGCTCTACTATGGGCGGCGCTGGCACATTAACTTCTACTTTATTAACTATTCCAACAATTACAGCTAGCCCAGATGTTACGATTTGCATCAATAATTCAACCATTTTAACAGCAACAACTACTGGGCCACCATCAACAATAGGTTGGTACACTAATTTTGCGGGCACAACTTTGCTTGGTATCGGAAGTGCATTTACCACATCTGTTTTTACAACAGTAGGAACATATACAATATGGGCAGGTTTTTGCCCAAGTGGTATTTATCGTGACCCAGTAATAATAACAGTTACCAATGGGCCAACATTAACAGCTACATCGCCTACAATTTGCAGTGGGCAAACAGCTACCCTTGTCGCATCTGGCGCAACTACTTATACTTGGAACACAGGTTCAAACAGTGCAACCATAAATCTTTCACCTTTAGCTACAACCGTTTATACTGTTTTGGGTGCTAATGGGACGTGCACTACAGCCACTACAGCAACGGTAACCGTAAATTCAGGTGGGGCTATTGCCGTAAATTCAGCTACGATTTGTAGTGGGCAAACCGCCACGCTTACCGCTGGCGCTGCCTCATCTTATACTTGGAGCACAACTCAAAATATTCAAACAATAAATGTAAATCCACTTTCTACAACGGTTTACACTGTTAATGCTACAATAAGTGCAGGTTGTTCGGCTAACAATACGGCAACGGTAACTGTAAAGGCCAATCCAACTGTCACAATCAATAGCCCGAGTATTTGTTTGGGACAAACTGCAACATTAACAGCAGTAGGCGCTACTAGTTATTTTTGGTATGATGGCTCTTCATTATCTACAAACACAGTAAGCCCTGCAACAAACTCAGTTTTTAATTTTACTGGCACTACAAATGGCTGCGCCACAACAGGGTCGGCTAATGTGGTTGTTACGCCTAACCCTACAGTAAGTGCCAATAGCGTATCTATTTGTGTTGGACAAACAGCAATATTAAGTGGTGCTGGAGCTATTAGCTTTACTTGGAATCCATTAGGTATTAATTTTGTGGGTACTACCTTTACAGCCTCGCCGCCAAGTTCAACTACTTATTCTTTGTTGGGCGCAACAAACGGCTGTTTAGGCTCTACAACAGTAAATGTAAATGTTGGCTCAAATCTTTCTATTGCTGTAAATAATGCTACAATTTGTACGGGACAATCAGCAACATTAATGGCCATAAGTAGTGCTACAAATTATAGTTGGAGTAACGGCGCGCTAACAAACTCAATTAGCGTAAATCCAATTTTAAATACAAGCTACACCATTAATGCAAATTTCGCAGGCTGTACTGGCTCTACAACAGCAACTATATTTGTTAATGCAACTCCAACATTAATACCCACTAACCAAAATATTTGTTTGGGGCAAAGTGCCACATTAACAGCAATAGGCGCTACTAGTTATTTTTGGTCAACGGCAAGCACAGCTTCATCAATAATTGTATCTCCTATCACTAACACTATTTATGCATTAATTGGGGCTAATGCTACTTGCACTTCATCTACCAATTACAATGTTATAGTAAATGCTTTACCAACTATTATTACTAATAGTGCTAGTATATGTAATGGCGCAAGCGCTACATTAACTGCCAATGGGGCAACTACTTACACATGGCTGCCACTAGGCACAACTAGCAATACCATTTCTGTTAACCCTTCTTCAAATACGAGTTACACGGTAGTTGGTAGTAATGGGTCTTGCACAAATATAGCTACGGCAAGTGTTGTGGTTACAAATGGCGGAACGGTTGCTGTTAATGGTGCTACAGTGTGTAATGGCCAAAGTGCATTAATTGGCTTGGGTTTTGTTGGCACATCTTATTTGTGGAATACTGGCGCAATTACACAAAGTATTAATGTTGCGCCAAACGTTACCACAATATATTCGGTACAAATTGTTTTGGGAGGTTGTGTTTTATCAGGCAGCACTACTGTTGGTATTACCCCAGCCCCTATTATTAATGCAATAGGCGCTTCAATTTGTGCTGGCGATAATGCGAATATATTCGCCGTTGGTGCAATCAATTATACTTGGATGCCCGGCAATTTAACAGGTAACAGCATAAATGTAAGTCCTAACAATACTACAACTTACGTGGTAAGTACTTTTACAAATGGCTGTACATCTACTGCCACTGCACAAGTACAGGTAAATACAAAACCAAGCGTATCGTTAACGCCGCTTAATGCCCTAGTTTGCCCTAACACCGCCTTAACATTAACTGCAAGTGGTGCTAATAGTTACGATTGGTATGTTGATGGTGTTTACTATTTTGGAAACCCTTTATTAATTAAACTTACAAAAACAGCAGGCATTGTAGTTGTTGGTAGTAATGGCGGTTGCACTAATACAATAGTTACTGCGGTAAATGTAAGTACGCTTAACGCTACATTTAATGCTGAAAGTAATTATGTTGATTACCCTGGAAGCCTTAGTTTTACAAATACTTCTAATGGTTATAATAATATTTTGTGGGATTTTGGTAACGGACAAACATCTACTAACAATAATGTTTCAGCTTTTTACGAATACCCGGGTAAATATTTGGTAACTCTTTTAACCCGCGATACTTTGGGTTGCGCAGATACCACTTTTTATATAGTTGAAGCGGGCTGTGGAGTTGGTGATATTTTTATACCCAATACCTTTACACCAAATGGCGATGGTTTAAACGATGAATTTAAGGTGTTTGGTGGCACTTGCTTAAGTAAATTTAGCGGTACAATTTTTGACCGATGGGGGCATAAACTATTCGAGTTTAAAAACCTTGCCGATGTTTGGGATGGTAAAGTAAAAGGCATAGATGTTGAACTTGGCACCTATAATTATTTAATTAATTATACCCAATATAATGGTAAACAGTTCAGCAAAACTGGGGTAATAATTGTAATAAGATAAGGTTGCTTTGGTTGGCACTTTTATATCTTTTGCAAATTATTGTATAAATGAATTAATTTATTGGAGATATGGTTTCTATTTTTATGTTGCCTACATTAAGATTATTTTGGTTATCCCCTAAAAATAATACAGCATGAAAAATGTCCATTCTGCCCCAAATTAATAAACATTGTATCGCATTTAAAAGGTTGCCAAGCCTTGAACTAGAACTTGTAACTGTGATTAATGATTTTGTATCAATCAAATTTAATTTTACAACCACAAAGGAAAAGATAACCGACACCGCAATTAAAGGCATTACCCTAAAATATCCTTTTAATTCATAATCCAAAAGAATTTTAGGATCGATAAAGAAAATAAATTTATAACTTAAAACATAATCGCTAATACAAAAAATAAACACACCGCAAAGTCGCCGTAATAATAAATGTTTAAAGGACTAATGAAATTATATTTTGCTATTGAGTTGGTTTCTTCGCCATAATTTAATACAGGATAGAAAAGTAAGACCAAGAGGGAATTACAACTATTAAAGCCGTGATGCCCATTAAACCACTAAATATTCCAGTTTTTTTAACTTTGTTATATTCTGATCCCAATTATGGTTATATCATCTAATTGGTCCAATTCACCTTTCCAGTTTTTAAACATCTCTTCTAGTATGGTTTTTTGCAATGGTAATTTTTCGCCCGAAATATTCAAAATCCTTTCTTCTAATCTTTTATACATAAATTTTTTACCTTTTGGACCGCCAAACTGGTCTGCCATGCCATCTGTAATAAGGTAAAAGGTAGTGTCTTCTTTATAATCAATTTCATGAGTAGTAAACACCTGTCGATGATCACTTTTACCCACTGGTTGCTTATCTGCTTTGATCGAAAACAGCTCATTATTTTTTATATATAAAAGGTGGTTGTTAGCACCACTCCAAAATACCTTTTTATTGTTTTTATCAAAACAGATCAGAGAAATATCCATTCCATCTTTTATCTCTTCTCCGCTTTTATCAAAAGTTTCCAATACAATATCAGTAGTTTTATCTAATATTTTTCCCGTATCCCTTATTCCAAATTCTTTAACAGCTTTATCCAATGCATTACTGCAAACAATACTTACTAATGCGCCTGGCACACCGTGGCCCGTTGAATCTGCAGCTGCTATAAACACATTTCCATTATTTTCATACATCCAATAAAAATCACCTGCCACAATATCTTTAGGTTTATAAAAAATAAAATTATTGGGTAAATATTGCTGAATAAGGTCTTGCGACGGTAAAATTGCATTTTGTAAACGTTTTGCATAATTTATGCTGTCAATTATTTCCTTTTGTTTCTCTTCAACTAAATGTTTTTGAGCCTCGGTTTCAGCACTCTTAATTTCTACAAGCTCCTTTTGTTGAACAATTATTTTATTATCTTTCCTTTTTTGAATATACCCTCTAACAGCAAAAAATAATAGTCCTAAAACTAAAATCCCGCCAAGTGCAAAGGCATTTCGCTGAGTATTTTTTCTAATAATTTCTTCCTCTGATATTTTTTGATCTTTTTCGAGTAAATCTATTTGTTGTTTTTGTTTATCGGTTTCGTATTTTGTTTGCATCTCAGAAATAGAAGTCACAAATTTTTTATTGAACATAGAATCGTTTAAACTTGTATAAAGTATATGAAAATTATAAGCCTTTTCGAAATCCCTAGTTTCTTTATAAGAATTAGAAAGTGTGAGATAAGTTTCGCCTAATTCACCTACATCGCCCATAGTTTTTCTTAAGGTTAAGGCTTTTTCATAATATTCAATCGATTTTTTATATTCTTTTTTATCATAATAAATTACGCCAATATTATTAGTAATTCCTGCAATTCCGTGCTTATCTCCCATTTCTTCACCTATTTTTAGAGCTTTTAAATAATAATCAAGTGCCTTATCTGTATTTTTTATTCTTTGGTTTAAATTACCAAGACTTATAAAGCTTCCAAAAAGCTCTCTTTTATTCCCAATTGCCTCCCTCATTTTTAATGCCTCTTGATAACATTTTTCAGCATCATCGTATTTTTTCATAGAAAGGTAAATAGAACCTTTAAAGTTTATCCTGCTTGCCTTACTTATTACATTTCCGATTTTTTCTTCTTGAACAATTGATTTATCAATGTATTCTAAAGCCAAATCATCTTGTTTCATTTGGAAATAAAATGATGAAATTTTAGACAAACCTACACCTATAGCCTTTTCATCTTTTAAATTCTCTCTTATTTTTAAAACTTTAAATGCACATAAAAGTGCAGAATCCATCTTACCTTCTCTGCCAAGTATTTCGGAAATATTTCCTATACAATCTGCTAGTTCCTTCTCGTTATTAACTGCTTTATATAAATTAGATGCTTTGATAAGTTTTGCTTTTGCCTCAACAGATTTACCCATATCATTTTCCGTAATAGCAATGTTAACAATGCTTTTTGCAATATTTAATGTATCCTTAAGTTGTTCAAAAACTTTAAAAGCTTTGTTATAATAATTAAGTGATTTTTGAAATTCTCCTGATTGATAAAACAAAATACCAATATTCATAATAGTGCAGGCCTCTTCCATTCTATCACCTACTTTTTTCTTAATAGCAACGCAAGAAAGGAAGCTTTTTTCGGCCTCTTTAAGGTTACCAAGATAATAAAAGGCAACACCTCTTTGATTATACATATCTGCCATTAAGGTTTGCAGGTTATTTTGAGCTGTAAAAGCAATCGCTTTATCAGCCACCATAATTGCGGCATTTATATCCGATTTAACATCACGGTAGTAATAATATTTTGCCTTATAAATTCTAACAACCGCCTCATTCTCTTTTAAGGCAATCCCTTCCGTAATTAATTCATCACTTAATTTAAGCCCTTTTTTATCTCGGCCATATTTTAAATAAACTTTTGCCTCACAAATTTTTCCTTCAAGTGCTTTCTTTTTATTTCCTACTTTTTCAGCCAAATTTTTTGCTTCGATAGCATATTTAAGTGCTTTTTCTTCATTGGTGGCTCTACACTCATTCGACAGGCCAATTAAAACGGCGATTTTTTTTTCGCCCTGAGCAGTTTTAAGTTCAGTTGTTAAACTGTCAATTTTTTTATTTTGAGCTGTACCTGGTTTAACGCTAATTGCAAATGTTAATAGCGCTATGAAAAGCTTTTGTTTCATATTTTCAGTTAAATTTTTTTACTTTAATTAATACACTTTCAATTTGATCATTAAAAGATGAGTACGGAATAAATCCATAAAAGTTTGTTTTTTTTGTAAGAATAATATTTATACATACAAAAAGTTGAAGAGTATCTTCTTTAAACACTTTATAAAAAACGCCACCAAAAACCCAAGTATCAAAGTAAAAGCGTTAAGTCATTTTTTATTTAATTCCTTAACCAAAGATACTAATTTTTAAATAAATTTTAAAATAGTTAATTTGCAGATGGCACAGATTTTTTTGAAACTAAGGAGTAAAAGACCTATCATTCCAAATTTTTTAAAATTCATAGTTCCGTAGTATTTATTCCTTGCTTAAACATTTGCTTTACGGTGGTTTTTAATCCTTCAGTATTATTATTTTTTTGTTAACGGCTTGCAATTTAATATCTATCTGCACTCATAATATAAATATATAATTTTTAATGTTGCTATGGTTTTAATTGGTGCGTTACACCCGAGCCATAACGAAAGGATGAGTGCCAAAAAAACAATAAATTAAAATACGAATAAACGCACATTTAAATCATTCTCGTTTAAGCGATAGCGGAAACGAGGAGGATTAGATGCGCGTTTTTGATGTAGCATTACTATAAAAGAAGATGAATTTATTACTATTACATTAAGACTGATTTGTTTAACTATTCTTTTTTAAAAAAAGTTTCGCTTGTACTTGTACCAATAAAAAAATCCCAAATTGTTAGCTCTTTATTTTTTTTGTTTATGCTGATTTTATGATTGCTTTCTCCTACAGAAGGATTATTTTTAAGTTTAAGAAAAATAAACTCTTGTTTCTTGTCTAACCGATAAGTAAGAGTGTCTGTTACTCTTTGTTTGAAAAAGCTCATTGTTTCATCTTCAAAAATTAATTTATGTTTATAAGAATTACTTGTTTGTTCAATCCAATTCCCTGTCAATTCATCAATTTTTGGAAACTTTTCTTTTTTACATGAAACAAAGACAAGTAACATAGAAGCTGTTATGAAAATTATTTTTTTCATAGTAAAAGAATTTAAGTGATTATTTTTTTTTGTAGTATGAGACTGGTTGATCCGTTAAATGTATTTTAGTAATTATTAATGAATCATTTTTAAAGTATTTTAGACTTTTACCATTCATATAAGTCATTTTATAATTTTTGAGAATATCATTGCTGATGAATTTTAAAGTATTATCTTCCTTAATAAGTCTACCATACTCCACCTTTTTATTTCCATTACATAAATGATATTTACCTTTTACCTCTAATGTTAAAATAAAAGCTGAGTTAGAGTTATCATCAAAACCATTTATCCATACCCAAGTACCGGACAATTTTGAAAACTCATTATTTAGCCTTGATTTTTTGCAATTACAAAAAATCAAAACTATTATTACAACAATTATTTTTTTTAAGCAAAACATTATTTAATTTTTCCTTCCAAAGCATCAATATCCCTTTGCTGTTTTACCATTAAAATTGTCATTTCTTCTATTTTCTTTAATAGTAATTTATTCATTTCGGCAACATCAATACCGTTTTCAATTACTTCTTTTTCGCTTGGCATTT
>Ga0163144_10008913_pt1 | contig 21627 bp, 14 predicted proteins | sample OliLak19BULKMAT1_FD_123175 | JGI IMG/M metagenome (GOLD analysis project Ga0163144, IMG submission 123175) | Freshwater microbial mat bacterial communities from Lake Vanda, McMurdo Dry Valleys, Antarctica - Oligotrophic Lake LV.19.BULKMAT1 | ecosystem: Environmental > Aquatic > Freshwater >... | reverse complement strand
CGCCACCGGTTTCAGTAGCGACACCGATCGAGTACACCGGAAGATCGACGCGGCTGCCGAACGTGCCACGGACATAATCACCGCCCGAGATGTTCTCGAGGCTGAGCGCCCGGACCGGCGGCAGGTTGGTGGTGTCCGGATCGGCGAAGGCGACGCTGCTCACGGTGGAGCCAGCAACGCAGGCCAAGATGATACCAAACTTCTTCATTGAATACCCCTTTATTGAAACTCGCCAGGATCTTTACAGATTCCTGACCTGAACACACAGACACCGGTTTAGACGACCCCGGCGACACACAGCGAAAAAACACAGATCCGAGACCAAACGCCATGGCCTCCGAGCGGCCAAACTCCAAGCGGAGAGAAAGCCCAAAGGAGAACACCTCCCCCGGGCACTGCCCAATCGCCAAGGCTCTTTCGGACGTTGTGACCGGATAGAACACCCGATCTCAGAAGATTCGTGGACCGGAACGGCGCGGCTCGCGCGAACCCTGATCCTCCGGCTTCAACTCTCTCTCTTACGCCCGACCGCACCCCTCGGCTGCACCACTTCCGAATAAACCTCAACCTCGATCTGCTCCAGACCTTACCAAGATACCCGAACGCGAATGGTAATACAAGCACAATTCGCAGAAAATGACCCGCAATTTCGTGTTCAAGACCTCGTAATTTTGGGAATCCACGGGGTGCAAAGGTCCGAGAACCTGAGTAGCCGCGTTTTCCGACGCAATTACACCCGGCTCAGCGCTCCCCGCCGGGCCGCCATCGCCGCCATCGCCGCCACAAACTCGTCAAACAGATAGCCCGAATCGTGCGGGCCCGGAGATGCTTCGGGGTGATACTGCACCGAAAAAACCGGCGAACCCCTGAGCCTGAAGCCCGCGAGCGTGCCATCATTCAGGTGCGTGTGCGTCGGTTCGCCCCCCACCGCCACCAAAGAGTCCGTGTCCACGGCGAACCCGTGATTCTGGCTCGTGATCTCCACCCGGCCCGTCCGATGATCGAAAATGGGATGGTTGATCCCACGATGCCCGAACGGCAGTTTGTAGGTCTTGGCGCCCGCCGCGAGAGCCAACAACTGATGACCAAGGCAGATTCCGAAGGTGGGAATCGGCGATTCGCTCCGCGAGATCACTTCCCGCAGCGTGCGGATGGTAGCCTCCACCGCTTCAGGGTCGCCCGGACCGTTCGAGATGAACACACCGTCAATCTCACCGCTGTCGAAGCGGGCGATGATCGCTGATGCCGGTGTATCGTGCGGCACGACGAACAACTCGCAGCCCCGCTCCGCCAGATTCCTCAGAATGTTGGCCTTGGCGCCGCAGTCGAGCGTCAGCACACGATACTTCGCGCCCTCAAAGGCGTCCAACGCCGCCGGCTTCCAATCACCCAGCGTCTCGGTCCACGTCTGCGCACTGTTGCAGCCCACCGCCGGAACAAGGTTCCGGCCCGCCATCGATGGAGCGGCGCGGGCCATTTCCACCAACTCCGAATCCTTCAGATCCGTGCGGTCGGTCAAGACGCCGGTCGTGCTTCCACCACTCCGCAGAACCCGCGTCAATCGCCGGGTATCGATCCCCTGAATGCCCAATACACCCGCCTTGGCGAGATAATCACCCAAAGGCATCGAGGCCCGGTAGTTGGAGTGCAGCCGCGTCAGTTCTCTCACGACAAAGCCGGAAACCTGAACCTTGCGGCTCTCGACATCTTCGTCATTGACACCGGTGTTGCCGATCAGCGGGAAGGTCTGCACCAGAATCTGGCCGGTGTACGAAGGGTCCGTCAAAGACTCCTGATATCCCGAGACCGCCGTGTTGAACACGACCTCCGCAATCGACACGATTCCGCGCCCAGTGGCCCCGAAACCCTCACCCACAAACACACTTCCATCTGTGAGGGCCAATCGCGCCAACGGTCGTGGTTTTCCCATCGACAAGGCATTCGGAGCGGGGTTCAACGCGGCAGCAGTCGTACGGTTGGGCATCAAAGGAGGAGTGTAGCGCAACATGCCCGGCGAAGTGCTCTTTCAAGACGCCCCCGACGGTGAAACCGCCCCCGCAGGTGCTGTCTTCGTTCGCATCGCCCTTGAACGGGGCATCGATGCCGGCGGCGGTGGATTCTCCTATTGGTGCCTGCCCGCCGAAACACCCACCATCGGCGAGCGGGTCGAAGTTCCCCTGGGCCGCTCACGGCAATCCGCGGCAGGGATCGTGGTCGCCATCGACGGCGACACGCCTCCTCCGGGCGTCAAGTTCTCGGCCATCAAGCCTCTCACGCGGCGGACGGGCGCATCGCTCCCTCCCGCCTTGGTGGAACTGGGCCGCTGGATCGCTCGCTACTACGCCTGCCCCTTGGGTATGGCCCTCACCGCCATGATGCCCGCCGCGGTCAAAAAGGGTGCGGGCGAGCGCGATGTCGAATGGGTCACCCTCACCCCCGCCGGCATCGCCCTCATCGATGCCGCAACCGCCCCCGATGCCGCCCTAAAACCTGCGGCCCTTCGCCTGTGGGCGGCCATCGCAGATGCCAAAGGCCGCGGCTTCCCCTCCCCCGTCCGCGCCGTCATCGATTCTGGCCTCGCCAAAACTCCTTCTCCCATCCGAAGCCTCGCGAGTGTCGGCCTTCTCGCCTTGGAAACCAGGCGTGAACTCCATACGACGTTCGCCCCACCACGCTGCGCCAGGTCCACAGCCGACGCTCCGATTCCTGCCCCCAGCCCGGCCCAGCAAGCGGTGATCGACGGCATCTCCGCCAGCCTTGGCACCTTTAGCGTCAACCTTGTACGAGGCGTGACCGGATCAGGGAAAACCGAGGTCTACATCAGGCTCATCGAGGCTGCCGCTGCGGCCGGAGGTTCGGCCCTCGTTCTGGTTCCCGAGATCATCCTGACGCCACAAACCTTCGAACGGTTTGTTTTACGCCTCGGACCTGAGCGGGTCATCGTGATGCATTCGGGCCTCAGCGCTGCCCAACGCAACCACTCGTGGCGACGGGCCGCCGAAACGCCCAATGCCGTCGTCCTCGGGCCTCGCTCGGCCGTCTTTGCGCCGGTTCAATCGCTCGGCCTCGTGATCGTCGATGAAGAGCACGATTCATCGTACAAGCAAGATCAGGTCCCCCGGTTCAACGCCCGAGACGTCGCGATCAAACGAGCCCTCGTCGAAGGTGTGCCCGTGGTGCTTGGTTCGGCGACCCCCTCGCTCGAATCGTGGCACAACGCCACAGCGAACCCACCACGCTTCCGATTGTGGGAACTCCCCGAGCGGGTCGGTGGCGCATCCCTCCCCGACGTCACCATCGTCGACTTGCGAGCCGAAGCCGCCGCCCGCCGGGCCACCAGCCCCGATGACGGTCGCGTCCACATGCTCGGGCCCACGCTCGAACGTGCCATCGAAGAAACGCTCGGGTCCGGCGGCCAATGTGTCCTGCTCCTTAACCGCAGAGGCTTCGCCCAACATATCTCCTGCCCCAGCACCCGCTGCGGCTTCGTCTTGGGGTGCGATCAGTGCGACTGCAACCTCGTGATGCACCGCGGCAAACGGCTCCCCGCCGGCTCCCTGGTGCGCTGCCACCACTGCCTGAGCGAGCAACTCGTGCCGCACCTGTGCCCGGTGTGCGGCTACAAACTCAACGCCTTCGGCGGGGGCACGCAACGGGCGGAAGACGAACTCATCCGCAAGTTCGCCTCGATGGGGCTGGTGGAAGGTTCGACCTTGCTGCGGGTGGATGCCGATGAGATGCGCTCCACCGAAGACTACTTCCGAACGCTCGAGAGTTTTGCTGCGGGCCACGCCCGCGTTCTGGTCGGCACCCAGATGCTCTCGAAGGGTCTGGACTTCCCCAACGTCCGCCTGGTGGGCGTCATCGATGCCGATACCGCCCTCAACATCCCCGACTTCCGGGCAACCGAGCGCACGTTTCAGTTGGTCTCACAGGTGGCCGGACGGGCCGGACGGGGCACAATCCCCGGCCGCGTCATCGTGCAGACCCATCGCCCGCTCGACCCCGCCATCATTGCGGCCGCCCGCCACGACTACCGGGGGTTCGCGGAACACGAACTCGCGTGCCGCGCCGCTGCCCAACTGCCGCCCGTCACCCGCATGGCGCGCATCGTGGTCCGAAACACTTCCGAGCACGCCGCGAAGAACCGGGCCGCTGAAATCGCGCAACTGCTCCGATCGGTGGCTGATGTGAACATGGTGATGATCACCGGCCCGGCCCCCTGCTCCATCGCCCGCATCGCAGGGCGGTTCCGCTTCGAGGTGGTTATCGTTGCCACCGATGCATCCAACGTGCAATCACTCCTGCGTGCCCTCCGCCAGTCGCACGGCCTCAAGAGCGACGCCGAGGTGGCGGTGGATGTCGATCCTGTTTCGATGATGTAAGTTCGCACGCCCGCCTTCGGGGCAAGTCAGGGAATCCGCGATGCCAGACACCCCGCGCCCGCCGCACGATCGACCGCCACTCTCCCCGCACGACTTCAGCAACCGAAAGGTCACGGTCATGGGCTTGGGGCGTTTCGGTGGCGGCGTCGGCGTCACCCGCTGGCTCGCTTCGCAAGGGGCCCGACTGGTTGTCACCGACATCGACAAGGCGGAGTTGCTCACGCACTCCATCGCCGCGATCCAGCCGCTCATTGATCGCGGCCAGGTTCGTCTGTCGCTCGGCGGGCACGTCGAGGCAGATTTCACCGACACCGACGCCGTCGTCGCGAACGCGGCCGTCCCCACGCCGTGGTCCAACCGATACCTGTCGGCGGCGCGGCAGGCCGGTGTCGCTATTCACACGGAGATCGGGCTCGCGGTTTCGCTCCTGCCCGATCGCCGAAAGGTCATCGGCGTTACCGGTTCGGTCGGCAAGAGCACCACGACGGCCCTCATCCACCACATCCTCGCATCGGCCGGCATCGATGCGGTCATGGGCGGGAACATCGGCGGGAGCCTGCTGAGCGAGACGGCGAACGGACGCATCCGGCCCGAAACATGGGTCGTGCTCGAACTCTCGAGCGCGATGCTTCACTGGCTCGATGGATGGTCGCCGGGCATCGCCGTCGTTACCACCTTCGAGACCAACCACATCGATTGGCATGGCAGCGTCGAGCACTACCGCGCCAGCAAGATGGGCCTTCTGAAACACCAGCACGCCGGAGACCTCGCGATTCTGGGGCCGGATGCGCACTCCTGGCCCATTGCCGCGGGAGTGCACCCATCGCTCATTCCACCCAGTGCCTCCGTCGCGGGGCTTGCCATCCCCGGAGCACACAATGCGTGGAATGCCGCGGTCGCCGTCGAAGCCGTGCGCTGCGCACTTCCCGATTTGCCCTTGGACGGCTCACGCGCTGCGGCCCGCACGTTCAAGGGCCTTTCCCACCGACTCGAATGGGTCGGTGAGGTCGATGGGGTCCGCTATTTCAACGACTCCAAATCCACCACGCCCGCGGCCACCCGCATCGCGGTTTCTTCCTTCCCGCCCTCACGCGTTCACCTCATCGCCGGTGGCTACGACAAGAAGATCGACCTCTCAGCCATTGCCGGACAAGTCCCCATCCTTGCGGGGCTTTACTCGGTCGGTGCCACCGGGCCTGCAATCGCCGGCGCAGCACGGCAGATTGATCCACTCTCCGTGCACGAGTGCGGCACGGTTGAAAACGCAATGAACGAAGCATCGCGGCGGGCCAAGCCCGGCGACATTGTTCTGCTCAGCCCCGGCTGCGCTTCGTGGGACCAGTTCACTAACTTTGAAGCCCGTGGCGACACCTTCCGAGCATGGGTCGCCGCTCACGCCAAGCACCCGGCCCTTCGATAAAAGCCCGCACATGAAAACAAGCCACTTCCCGCTTTTGATCTTGCTCGCGTGCAGCGTGGGCTGCGCACAACGCCAAAGCCCTCGCGCTGCGCCGGTTGCCCAGTCCGCCAACACCGGGGCCCCATCTAAGGCGCCGCCCACACCAACCGCCACCACACCGCCTGTTGCAGCCCTGCAACCCTCGGTCGGCCAACCAACTAGCCAACCCACAACCACAGCGACAGGCGCGCACGGCCTGCGTGAAGTCTTGCCGCGCGTACGGGTCGATGCCCACGCCGGCATCGTTGAGTTTGATGGCACCGTCCCCATCGATGTGCACAACCCAAGAACTCCTGACACCTACCTCGAACTGATCGCCTGCACCCGCGACTCCAAAGAACACGAAGCCTTGGTGATGACCGACGCCAAACCCTCGCACATCCACGCCGCACTCCTGCTGGCGGGCGCGAACCCCGGCAAGCCGGGGGCGTGGGATTGGTCGGGCCCGGCCTTAATGGCCCATCCGCCCACGGGCAGCATCGTCGATGTTTCGCTTCGCTCCGTCCGCAACGGCGAAGCGATCGAAGAGCCGGCCTCGATGTGGGTGGCCCGCATCACCGATGATGCGCTCCTCCCCACCATCGACACCGAAGGCCACTGGGTCTTCGCGGGCTCGCGCGAGGTGGTCCGCCAAGGAAAAACGTGGTACGAAGCAGATGGTTCCGGCACCGTCATCGGGCTTGCCACCTTCGGCGGCGAAACACTCGGGTGGACGACCATGTACAACCCCGACAGCGGCGTCGCGGAGAACGTGTGGATCGCGGCCAACTCGGCCGTGCCACCCTTCGGCACGCCGGTCACGGTTGTGCTTCGCGTCCGCCGCTAAAGCCAATCTAACATCTACTTCGTGGCACGCAGAATCAACTGGCGACGCTCCGCCGAATCCGTCGCGGCGTCCACCGATCGAATGGTCAAGGGGACACTCCGGCCATTGAAGAGGCCCTTTTCCATCAGGGCCGCCACCACGCCCGCCGCCGAATCCGGCGTCGAACCGTCGATCGAGGCCAGCACGTCGCCCTCTTTCAGACCGATTCGGGATGCGGAACTGTCTTCGTCCACGAGTGCAACCGTCACGCCGTCGTCGGTATCTCGGATCGCCAACCCGAACTGCTCGTACAGCAATCGCCGGTAGCGCGTCACCTCGATTTCCCGCGGCACCGCGCCCAGCGTCACTCGCAGTTCCAACGTTTCGCCATTTCGCCAGATGCGAACCGCCACCGAATCGCCGGGGGACGATGAACCCACAATGGCCCGCAACGATTCGCCATCGCCCGCGGGTTCATCATTGATGTGCGTGATAAAGTCGCCGGGTTTCACCCCGGCGGCCTCGGCCCCGGAGCCGCGGAGCACCTCCGAGATCAGCAGTCCCCGTCCCTCGTACTCGCCGCCCTTGCCGTACTGGGCCTCGCCCTGATAACTGATGCCGAGCCATCCGCTCGCCAAGGGCTGCCCCGAAAGCAGCCTCGCAACACGGTTCTCGATGGTGGTCAGCGGGATCGCGAAACTGATACCGGCCGATTGGCCCTCGGTCGTGCCTTGGGTTCGTTCCGCCGTCGCGCTGGCTACGTTCATCCCCACCACCCGCCCGCGAACATCCACCAGCGGGCCGCCAGAATTGCCGGGGTTCACCGCCGCGTCCGTCTGAATGAAGTTTGAAATGCCCGAGAACCCGGTCGCGGCCTGCGCGCTCCTGCCGAGGCCCGACACAATCCCTTCGGACATCGAGAACTTGAACCCGAACGGTGAACCGAACGCGTACACACGGTCGCCCCGTCGGATGCGCTCGCCGGTCGCCCGGATCGCGGGCACGAGGTGGGCAGCGGCGCTCACCTTGAGCACGGCGACATCGGCGAACAGATCGGTCCCCACCAACTCGGCTTCTTCGACCCTTCCATCAAAGAACTGGACGCGGATGAATTTCGCCCCGCCCACCACGTGCGCGTTGGTGATGATGTGCCCGCCGTCATCAAAGACCCACCCGGCCCCAGAAGAGCCTCGCATCATTCTGCGGCCACTGCCGGCCGTCGAAACGTCAATATGAACCACCGAAGGCTCGACAGATTCGCCGACGTTACGTGTGGCCTCGTTGAGCCTCGCCAAAAAGTCATCGCCGTCCAACGACTGCCGCGCCACATTCACCGTCACCCGTGCGCGTTCCGCGGAGAGCGCCCGGATCGCGCCAGGCGCTGCAAGCAGAACCGTGACCGCGGTGATAAGGACGACAAACGCCGGTCCATACGAAACGAATCGTCGCATGAAAATCTTTCCTTCCGACGGCCGATTGGCCCACCCTTCCCCACGCCACACCATCCATGATCGGTCATTCTGGGTGCCGCGCTCTGCCGCAACACGGGCCAAGAACGCTACCCCTCCCTGTTCGGGTTTATTCGCGCTGCGGATTCGGATCCGGGCTTTCCCTCAACCTTCATCTCGTACCCCCGCCCGCCCAATTGCCGCTCCGACACCCGCCGGACCCATTCACGCCCGGCCGTCTCGATCAAACCGGCGAGCGAGGCCGCTGGCTCGGCAAATCGCGGCGGGGTTTTCGAGAGCCCCAGCAGGTCGTGCACAACCAGCACCTGCCCGTGACATTCAGCCCCAGCACCGATCCCGATCAGAGGGATCGAAGTCGCCTGTAGCACCCTCCGGGTGACCGTCTCCGGGACGGCCTCTATAAGCAGCATCACCGCGCCCGCGGCTTGCATCGCCACCGCGTCCTGCACGATCGCCTCGGCCTCCACCGGCGTCCGCCCCGCACCGCCGTAACCACCCTTCAGCCCCGCCTGCTGCGGTTTGCTCCCGATGTGCGCCACGACCGGAACCCCCGCGCGGGTCAATTTCTCAACGAGCGGTCCAAAGGAACTATCAACCTCCAACTTGACGACATCCGCGCGGCCCTCGGTCATAAACCGACCGGCGTTGCGGATCGCCTCGCCCTCATCGGCCTGATACGACATGAAGGGCATGTCGGCCATCACCAGCCGCGACGGTGCACCCCGCTTCACGGCCGCCGTCAGCACGATCGCAAACTCAAGCGGCATATCGATCGTCCGCTCGAAACCCAGGATCACTTCCGCCGCCGAGTCGCCCACCAGCAGCACGTGTACACCCGCCCGTTCCAGAAGCCCCGCGGTCGTTGCGTCATAGCACGTCAGACACGCGAACGGCTCTCCCTTGGCCGACATCGAGCGGATGGTCTTCATCGTGACGGCGGATAGTGGACCCATAGCGCAAGAATGCTATGGATCTTCGTGCGTCCGCGTACCGCTACGCTTTCGGCCATGCCCCGCGTCCTCGTTGGCGAACTCATGGACAGGCCCGACGCCGACCCCAAGCAACTCGCCCACGCCCTCGCCTACATCCGGTTCGTCAACCGTCGTCTGGGCGGCACCGAGGGGCTCGTCCGCCACCTGCGTGATTGGCTCCCCGCGCTCTCATCGAAGAAAACTATCACGATGCTCGACATCGGCACGGGAAGCGCCGACATCCCGCTCGCCGCGGGCGCGTGGGCCAAGGCCAAGGGGCTCACCCTCCGCACCACCGGCCTCGATTTCCACGAAACTACGCTCAACCTGGCCCGTGCCCACGTCGGCACCAACCCCGACATCACCTTCCTCCGGGCCGATGCACTCCAACTCGGTGCCATCTTCCCCCCCCGGTCCTTCGACATCGTTCACATGGGCATGTTCCTGCACCATCTCACCGATCACGATTGTCTCAAGGTCCTTCGCCAAGCCCACCGCCTCACCCGCTTCGGTCTCGTGTGGAATGACCTGATCCGCTCCCGCGCCTCCAAGGCCTTCCTCCAATTGCTCCTTGTCGGTCAGCCGCTCATGGTCCGCCATGATGCCTCCGTCAGCATCGATGCAGGCTTCACGCTACCCGAATCTTTCCTGCTGGCCCGCGCGGCGGGGTGGCCCGCCCCGCGCTTCCGCCGTGGCCCCCTCCACTACCGCTTCACGGTCTCAAGCCGAATCGAACCATGAACGCGCTCCGCTCCGCACTCGTCATCGGTGGCGGGCCCGCGGGCGCGACCGTCGCAACGCTGCTGGCCCGTGCGGGCACGCAGGTCACACTTATCGAATCCGCAAAGTTCCCCCGCATCAAAGTCTGCGGTGAGTTCATCACCCCCGCCGCGACCGACACACTGCACCGAATCCTCCCTCCCGCCGCCCTGGCAGCACTCGGCGCCGCTCGCATCGATACCTTCACCCTCGAGTGCGGCAACCGCTCACTCTCAAAGCCCCTCGCCTCACCGTCATGGTCTCTCAGCCGCGACACCCTCGACACAGCGCTCATCGCCCAGGCCACCACCGCTGGCGTTTGCATCCGTCAGCCCGAAACTGTCCGATCCGCGACTTTCTCTGATTCTCACGCCATCGCCCACCTCGACACCCAAACGCTCACCGCCGACATCATCATTCACGCCGATGGCTCCGGCCGGCATGATCCTCTCGGACCGCTCCCCCACGCCAAAGCCATGGTCGGCCGCAAATGCCACGCGAACTTTCCCGCCGGGCTTGTCCGTGGCGTACAGATCCGCTCATGCTCAAACGCCTATGTCGGTTCCATCGTCGTCGAATCCGGTGTGGGAACCATCGCACTCGTTTCTCGCCCCTCGCTGGTGGCTCGCTTTGAAGGAAACGGCGATGCGATGCTGCGGCATGTCTGGCCCCTGTGGAATCCCGCATGGCGGACCAGCGACTGGAAGTCCTCCCCCGTCCCTCGCGGCGGCCCCATCACCGGCGGCCACCCCCGAAGTCTCCGCATCGGAAACGCCGCCGCGGCGGTCGATCCCATCGGTGGCGAGGGCATCGGCCTTGCCCTGTGGTCCGCCGCCACCCTCGCAGACATGCTCCTGAGCACCCCGGCCGATCTCGAATCCCTTGCTCGCCTCCACCACACCTTCCGCGCTGCCTACGCCGTCCGCCTGCGAACCCGCCACCCGGCCTGCCGACTGGCCGCCGAAGTGCTGATGCGTCCAAGGATCATCCGAGCGCTCTGGCCCCTGTTCAGCCTCCGAAATGGCCTTCTCGACACGTGGCTCACGCTCAGCGGCAAGCCTTGACCGGGCGAGAGAGGCCCCCACACCTTCCGACCCGGGCACCCTCCAGACCGCGCGAACCCACGCGCAGTCGGATGCGATTTACCTTCATCCTCCTCCTACCCTTCATTTCCCTTCATTCCAGCCCCCGAGACCCCGAACCGTGCCCATCCTCACCGCGACCAATATCTCTCATTCCTACGGCGACCGCCCCATCCTTCGCGAAGTCTCGCTCAGCGTCGAACCCTCCGACCGCATCGGCATCGTCGGCCGCAACGGGGCGGGCAAAACCACGCTCATGAAGATCCTCACGGGCGAACTCAAGCCCGATTCCGGCACCGTCGCCCTCCAGCGCGGCAGCCGGACAGGCTACCTCACCCAAGACCACCGGCTCGACCCCGATGAAACCCTCAAGCAATCCGCCGAGGGTGCTTTCGCCGAACTGCACGCGGTTCACCGTGAACTCGATGCGATCTACGAGAAGATGGCAGAACCCAATGCCGACCTCGACATCCTCATGAAGAAGCAGATCGTTCTCGAAACGCAGATGGAGAAACTCGGCGGTTACGCCGTCGATCACAAGATCGGCGAGGTCCTCCACGGCCTCGGCTTCACCGATTCCCAGTTTGAAATCAAGGTCGGAAGTCTCTCGGGCGGCCAGAAGGGTCGCCTCGCGCTCGCCCGCCTGCTCCTCGAACAACCCGACGTCCTCCTGCTCGACGAACCCACGAATCACTTGGACATCGACGGCCGCATCTGGCTCGAGCAATTCCTCAGCAACGATTACAAGGGCGCGGTCGTGATGATCTCTCACGATCGCTACCTCCTCGACACCGTCGTCAACCGCATCCTCGAAACCGAGCAGTGCCGATTGATCGACTACCCCGGCAACTACATCGCCTTCCGAGAACTCCGGGCCGAACGCCGCATGGTCATGCACCGTGCCTACGAAGCCCAGCAGAGCAAGTTCAAGAAGGAAGCGGACTACATCCGCCGCTACAAGGCTGGCCAGCGGGCCAAGCAGGCCAAGGGCCGCGAAACCCGCCTCGAGCGCGCCAAAGAACAAGACTCGCTCGAACGCCCCATGGAGTTCGCCACCTTCAAACTCTCCCTCCCCAAGGCCGAACGCACCGGCGACATGGTCGCCTCCGCACGCGGCGCATCCAAGGCGTATACAAATAAAGACGGTGAAGTCAAGATCCTCTTCAAGAACCTCGATCTCACCATCAACCGCGGCGAGCGATGGGGCATCATCGGCCCCAACGGAGCCGGCAAAACCACGCTCGTCAACACGCTCCTGGGGCTCGTCCAGGCCGATGCCGGCATCGTCCGCCTGGGTTCCAATGTCAAGGTCGGACACTACCGCCAGACCCACGAGCACGTCAACAACGAAGAATCAGTCTACCGATACATCCAAGGCGTCATCCTGCGAGAAGCCCCAACGCAGGCCATGAGCGAGCAATCCGCCCGCAACCTGGCCGGTGCCTTCCTCTTCAGCGGCGAAGAACAGGAACGCCTCATGGGCAACCTCTCGGGTGGCGAGCGCAGCCGCGCCGTCCTCGCCGGGTTGCTCGCGAGCGCCAAGAACGTTCTCGTTCTCGACGAACCGACCAATCACCTCGATATCCCAAGCGCCGAACGCCTTGAAGAAGCCCTCGCCGTCCCCGATGAAGATTCCGACGACGATTCCTTCGAAGGCACGCTCCTGCTCATCAGCCACGACCGCGCCCTCATCGATGCCACCTGCGACCACCTGCTGGTGCTCGACGGCAACGGCAACGCCGAGGCCTTCATCGGCGGCTTTACCGAGTGGCACGACAAGCACGTCGCCGAGGTCGCCCGCCGCGCCAAGGAAGCCAACACCGAGAAAGAACGCCGCGACGACGCCGACCGCCGCCGCAGAGAAGCAGAAGAAGCCAAAAAGAAGCCGGTGCCGAAGCCCCCGTCCGCGCCCTCTTCAACGGGTGCCCTCGGCCGCCTCACCACCGAGCAACTCGAAGGCCGCATCGAGAAAGTCGAGACCCGCCTGAGGCAGGTCGACGCGGAACTCGCCGATCCCGCCACCTGGCGCGACAAGCCCAAATCCGACCGCCTCGGCACCGAACGCTCTAAACTCGCGGCAGAACTCGAACCCCTCGAGTTCGAATGGGCCCGCCGCGCCGACCGCTGATTACGCCAACGGATGATGGCACGGCGGCTCCCGCCGACGGCCATCCGCTTTACCTGCTCCCGAGCCGCATCAGCACATCCGCCATCGCGTGGTCAAACGCGCCCCGCGTCAGCACTTCATCCGCGCCCCCATCCCGCGCCCGCTGCATCAATTCCTTTTCAACATGCGGCGCCCAGGCCACCACCCTCACTTTTCGATCCGGGGCTTCCTTCTCCCAACCCCGCACCCGGCCGATCAGTGCCATCGCCATCTCGGGCACATCCAAGTCAACCACCAACGCAGCAACGGGTGAATCTCCCAACCTCGCCTCCAGCATATCCAGTGTCCGCACCGGCCGGCATGGAACCCCAATCGCATCCCCGACACCCTTGATCTTGGACGCCCAGATCAAGTCCGCTGCAAAGTACAAGATCATGGCACATATTAACCCGCGAAATCGGGATCCTTTCGTCAACCACCTGAATCCCATCCGGCTTCACCCGCTCCTTGTCATTCTCGGGGCCAGCCCTTCAAACGCATCGCCGCCGTCAGGCCACGTCCGCCCCGCCACGCCGCATCCCGCACTCAAACGCGCGAACCGCACAGTGCACCGCCGCCGAGAGCAACACGCAACACAGAATGAACACGAACGTCGCGATCGCGAACGAGGCCCATCCCGGCAAATCCAGCACGGTCCGTCGAACCCCTCCAGAAACGGCAATGCCCGCCGCAACCGCAAGGCCCGCACCACAACCGACCGCCCTGAAGAGATAGCCGCGGGAACGCTCATCACGCCCCAGCACCGCCAGTGCCCCGACCCCCGCAAGTACAACGCCCGCCGCCAGCCGGAAGCCCAGCCATCCCAGAACCATCGCCGACCCCCGAGGCACCGCGATCGGCACGTTCCGAACTGTCAGCCAACTGAGGAAGGTGCACGCCGCGATCGCGCCCCCTAGGCACGCCAACCCAAGCCCGGGCGCATCCGGCCGCGCTGAACGCAGCCAGAGCAGCCCAACGATCGACGCCGCCGCCACCACCACTTCAAACCCAAACAAAATCCACACGGGCTTCGATGCGATCACCCACGATCCACCACCCGCAATCAGCGCACTTGCCAGCACCGCCAGCAAAACCCCGCTCGCGACTCGGCGGCCCACCCACGTTGTGTCCTTCATACACCCTCTTTCGGTCGAAAAACGCGCCCACGCTAATCTTTATCAGACCCGCAGATCACCCTGTCATTCGGAGACCGTTTGGGTACCCCGATCAAGGTTGGCGGTCAAAACGGTCGATCCTAAGGCTAGTGCGGCTTGCACGTGAGCCCAGCAGAATCGCACGGTCGTCGCCGCAGGCTTCTTACGACCCCCAGTCCCCTTCGTTCGCATTCCGGTCTCCGTCCGTTGGCTTCTGTGAGCACTCCCCATGAGCGGAATTTCCTCCGGTGTCGGCGTCTTCAGCGGCATCGACACGAAATCGCTGATCGATCAACTCCTCGCCCTTGAGGCCCGGCCCCGGGCCCAAGCCCAAGGCCGCGTCGTTCAGTTGCAACTTCAATCGAGCGCCTACCTCGATCTCAACAGCAAGTTCGGAGCCCTCAAGGCAGCCGCCGCCGGCTTCCGCACCAACCGCACCTTCCAAAGCACCCGGGCCGTCAGTTCCAACGCCGATGTGCTCACCGCCACAACTTCATCGGGGGCCTCGGCGGGTTCCTTCAACTTCATTGTCGATCGCCTCGTGACCTCGCAGCAACTTCTTAGCCGAGGCTTCGCCAACCGCGATTCATCGGCCGTCGGCGCAACTTCCGTCGTGGTCGAGACCGCCAAGGCCCGCCTCGATACCGACGTCTCGCTCTCAGACCTCAACAACGGGCAAGGCGTCGAACGCGGCCGCATCATCATCACCGATTCCGCGGCCCGATCGATCACGGTCGACCTCTCCCGTTCAACTACCGTTCAAGAAGCCTTGGACGCCATCAACTCCAACGGCACGGCTCAGGTCACGGCATCCGTCGAGGGCGGCCGCTTCATCGTCCGCGACGCCGCGGGCGGCAGCCTCACCATCGCCAACGCCGCCGGATACACCACCGCGACAAGCCTCGGCATCGCCGGCACGGGCACGGGCACCATCACCGGCTCCTCCGTCTACTCGCTCAATTCGACCACCACGCTCGCCTCGCTCAACAGCGGCAACGGCATCTCCGTCCGCAACACCGCGAGCGAATCCGCCGCCAGTTTCTCCATCGTCGTGCACGAAGCCGGCCCCACCACCAACATCAACGTCAACCTTGGCGACGTCTGGCAACTCCAGAGCAACGTCCTCACCAAAACCCAAGGCGGTGTCAACACCGTGGGCGGCACGGTAGACCGCATCAATGCCGCGCTCACCGCGGGCGGATACAGCGACATCACCGCGTCCATCGACTCCACCAACGGGCGGCTCGTCATCACCGACTCCACCGGTACAAGACAACTCGAAGTCGTCGAATCCGGCGGTGGAACCACCGCCCAGGACCTCGGCCTCAAAACCTCCGGACTCCAAGCGGCCGTCGTCGACGGCAAACGTGTCCTCTCCAACCTCAACACCGTGCTCCTGCGAAACACCAAGGGCGGGGCCGGGTTCACGGGCGACGGCGTCCTCAACTTTACCACCCGCAGCGGCCACGCCTTCTCGGTCACCGTCGGAGAGAACGACTCGCTCGCCGACACCCTCCGCTCCATCCAGTCCGCCTCGGGCGCCCAAGGGGCCGGAACCCGGATCTCGGCCTCCCTCGACTCCCGCGGCACCGGCATCCGCCTCACCGACAACACCGGCGGCGGGTCCAACCTCATCGTCACCGGCACCACCGGCAACGACACCGCCGCCTGGCTCGGAATCTCAACAGGCGCAGCGGGCGTGGCCTCCGCCACCAAGGACAGCGGCAACCTTCAACGACAATACATCAGCCGCGCCACCACGCTCTCATCCCTCAACTCCGGCCGCGGCACCGGCCTAGGCAAGTTCCGCATCCGCGACGGAACCGGCGAAACTCAGGAAGTCGATATCGGCACCGATTCCACCTCGCTGGGCGACGTGATCGACGAGATCAACAGCCGGGGCCTGCGTGCCAAGGCCCGAATCAACGCCAACGGCGACGGCATCGAGGTCTACGAAGACCTCACGCTGGGCCCGGCCGGCGCGGTCAAGATCAAGATCGAAGACGTCACGGGCACCGTCGCCCGCAGCCTCAACATTGCCGCCGAAGCCCCCGCCACCGGAGCCACCAACGCCGTCAACGGCACCTTCGAGCGCACCGTGGCCCTGCTCGCCACCGACACGCTGCAGCAGGTCCAGGACAAGATCAACGCCGCCCGCATCGGTGTCAGCGCTTCCATCGTCATCGATGGTTCGGGCAACACCCCCTTCCGCCTCAACCTCGCCAGCACCACCGGCGGTGCTGCCGGCCGATACATCGTCGATGCCGGGGCCTTCAACTTCGGGTTCTCGACGCTCGACAAAGGCAACGATTCCCGGGCCTTCTTCGGCGCCACCGACGCCGCCCGCGGCATCGTGGTCGGCGGGTCCAGCAACACCGTCGACAACGCCGTCACCGGCGTCCGAATCGATCTCAAGGCCCCCTCCACCACTCCCGTCACCCTCACTATCTCGTCAGATTCCGAGGGCATCGAGACAGCGGTCGGAACTTTCATCTCGACGTTCAACTCGCTCGTCGATCGCATCAACTTCCAGACCAAGTACGACAAAGACACCAAACGCGCCGGACCGCTCCTGGGCGATTCCACCGCCCTCGAACTCAAGTCGGCCCTCTTCCGCACCATCCAAGGCGTGGGCATCGAGACCGGTAGCCGCTACACCCGCCTCGTAGACGTTGGCGTCGGCGTCGGCAAGGGCGGCAAGCTCGAGCTCGATGAAGAACGGTTCCGCGAAGCCCTCGCCACCGATCCCGCAGGTGTCGAGGCCCTTTTCGTCGCCCGAACCGCCGTCGACAACACCCGCCGCGAAATCGCCCCGGGAATCTTCGTCCGCGATTCCTCCGCCGCCCAGTCCTTCACTTCGCTCGGCGTGGTCGGGCAGATCGAGGAACTCGCGAACCGCTACATCGATTCCGTCGGCGGCGTCCTCACCGGCCGCGGCAAGTCGCTCACCGACCTCGTGACCCAGCAGAACACCCGCATCACCTCCATGACCGAACGCCTTCAACGCAAGCGGACCCAACTCGAACGGCAATTCATCACCATGGAGCAGACGATCGCCAAACTCCAGGGCCAGCAGTCGGCCCTCGGATCCATCCAACGCGTCGGATGAAGCTCCAATCCGCACCTTCGCTCAACAGCCCCCCTCCCTAGGTCGATAACGGTGCCAGCATGAACACGCAAACCGCCCCGGTCAACGCTTACCTCAAGAACCGTGTCATGAGCGCATCGTCGGAGGAACTCCGTCTCATGCTGCTCGACGGCGCTCTCAAGTTTGCCCGCCAAGGTCTCGAAGGCCTCAAGGCCCGCGACTTCGGCGCCATGTTCACCGGTATCTCACAATGCCGCAACATCATCTTTGAACTTCTGACCACCATCAAGGATGAGTACAACCCCGACCTCGCCGCCAAGGTCCGAGGGGTCTACACCTTCCTCTACACCCAGACCGTCGAAGCCAGTTTCGAGAAAGACGCGGGCAAACTCCAGAAGGTGATCGATCTCCTCGAGTTCGAGCGCGAGACCTGGGTCTTGCTCATGCAGAAAGTCGCGGCCGAGCGCTCCACAACCCCGGCTCCGGTCGGCGCGGGTTCCGTCACGCTTCAGGGCTGAGCCCGGCGCCTCAAACCAGTGCCGCAGCGCCCGACAGCCGGCCCGCCAACTCCTCCATCACAAACAAGCCGTTCACATTCGCATCCAGTCGGCGTTCGGCCCCGCGGATGGCATCGATCCGCCCCGCCGCCAGCAGCGGCTTCGTAAACAAAGACGGCCGGTTCCACCACGCCAGCAGCCGGAAGATCCAGTCAGCCCCATCCCGGTTTGCCGACTCCTTGCTCGAGTGCGGATGCTTCTCGACCCAAGCCGTCGCCCAACCGTCGGCACACTCCCACATGGCCCCCGCGAGCTCAGGTCGAAACTCCCCAGCATCCATCGCCCGCAGCATCGGTGCCAACCGCTCCCACCAGGTATACAGCCGTCCGGTCTGCGCGGCCTCAAGCACACCCGGCGAGCCCGCCGCAAACGAAACCAGCCAATCGGCCTCGGGGCCGGCCGGCAACTGGGTTCGTGACGCCACCCAGCGCTGCATCTCGCGGTCCGAAAGGAGTGCGAAAGAAACCCGCTGGCTCCGGCTCCGGATCGTGGGAAGAAGCAGATCCTCCGCCGTCGTACACAAAATGAACACCGTTCCCGCCGGCGGCTCCTCCAGCATCTTCAGCAAGACGCCCTGAGTTCGATCGCCGCCCCTTGCAAGCAGCTCCGCCTCGTCAACCAGAAACACCTTCGAGGCAAACGCACCGCCGTGCAGATTGGCGGCCCGCGACGCCGGGTCAAGCAAGAACTCCTCGGCGACGGCCATCGGAATGTTTTTTTGCTTTGAATCCCGGATCGTCTTGTCCGCGCTAAACCGTGCGAGTTCCTTCACGATTACATGCAGGTCAGGATGCGAGCCCGACCGCAACAGCCGCTGCACCACCGAATCCGGGTCCGCCGCGAACGCTCCCGAAAAGTCGCGGGCCGTCGTTGGGTCCAGCAAAAGGGCCGCGAACGCCACCGCCGATGTGAACTTCCCGACACCCTGAGGACCCTGAAATATCCAGCAGTGGTGAACCCGGCCACTCGCCATCGCATCGTTCAGCACCCGCTTCGGCACCGCATGGCCCATGATGTCGGACATCGGGAGTGCCGGCGGCACCGCGATGCGATCCGCCTTCGAATCCAACTTGATCTCCTGCGGTCCGCGCGGTCGCTTCGCCATAGCCCGAGTGTAGTTTGCGATCCCGCCCGATGCCCGCCCGTTCATCCCTCCCGATTCACCCCGCCAAGCCTGCCGCCGAAACGAAAGCGGGGCGCGGCAATACGCCGCGCCCCGCTGAATGTGCTTCCGCCGGTCTCCGTCTTACGAGATCCTGCTCAACTCGTTCTCCAGCCCGAACGGTGTTCCCTGCGTTGACCACGACCCGGCAAAGAAGCCGTCCACGTGGGTCATCGACATCACGAAAGGTGTAGCCGCCGAGGCATCTACCGAGAAGAACACCGCACCCGAACGATCGACCACGATCTCCGGCCGCTCGTGGAGTTTGATCTCCGCGAACCCGCCGGCCGCGACCGACTGCACGAACGACGCCGTCGTGCCGTCGAGGAAGAGCAACTTGACCGTGATAGCCGCAGTCTGCGCGGCGGGGTTGTGGATGTAGAGCGTTTCAAGATACGTCGTGCCGGCCTGGCTCGTCTCGATGAACGCATCCCCGAAGTAGAACCGGGTGCCCGCCCGATCGGCGGCCGCCGTCGAGTGGGAATCGGTCGCATTCGTCTGGCTGGCCGCGACCGTCAACTTGCGGTCCGAGGTGTAGGTAAGGCCCACCGGCTGGTCACTCACAAGCCCCAGTTCACCGCCGGTCAGCGTGATCTGCGACTTGGGAAGAATCTGGAGCGTGCGGCTGAATCCGGGCAGTGAAGCGCGGATGTATGTACCGCGGATGGTCACCGTGGCCGGCAGGTCGCCGGGGTTAAAGAGCGTGACCTGGGCATTGACGCCGGTTCCTTGGGTGATGTTCGTCACCACCCCCTCGGTTGAGCCAAGGTCGGGGTTGCCGAAGAGGGCATACCCCACTCCCGCTCCCGCCTCGTAGTGGCTGACAGAGGCCACCACCCCGGAGAAGGCCAACTGGTTCGCCACGTTCGCCGCCTGCGACGTGAGAATCACACTGAACACACCCGTGGGGAACTCGGCAATGTCGTTGATGGAGAACCCGCCGCGACGGTTCGCGCCGAACTCCCGTGTGAGCGACACGGGCGTCCCGCTCGCCTGGTAGGCCGTGATGGTCACCGAAACGGCGAATGGGTTCGGATTGTGGAAGACAATGAAGTCGGCCGCATCGCCCGGACGCCGCTCGACCCGCGCGAAACTCCACTCCGCGGAGACCCGCTCTGTGAAGGCATCGCCGATGGCCGAGCCGAAGTCATAGTGGGCCAGCGTCGCACCCAGCGGTTGGCTCGATTCAATGACGATCGAGTACGGCGCGTTCTCACGCACACCCGGCGTGATGTAGTTGGCCGCATCCACGATGGTCAAACCGTCCCGGCTGTTGGCCCGGATGATGCTGTTGGCCACCACCGTGTCCGCAAACGCCGGGTTCTCGTACCGCAGATACACCGTGTACGTGACGTCCGTTGCGTTCGGATTGACGATCGACACAAACTCGCGGATGCTGCGGGTCGCGAATCCCTCAGCGAAGTAGAGGCTGTTGACCAACGGCTGAGAGTTCACACGGAGTTGGTACGACCCGATCGAGTCGGCAATGCCGTCGACAAGGACGTAGTACTGCTGACCCGCCACCGTGTCGAACGCCACGTTGGCGATCGCACCGGGGATGCCGTTGGAATCAAACACAACCTGTGATCCCACGCTCTCGTTCGCCTGGTTGAGCACCCGGATCGATGCCCGCAGGAGCGAGCCATCGGGCGCGACCAGTTGAACAAAGACCTTGCCCGCGGCCAGACTCGTAAACGTGTACAGGTCGCGGTCACGCTGCACCTCAATGGTGTCATCAACGAACGCATCTCCGGTCCGCCGATCCAGAGTGATGAGGCCCGGGTTCGAGAAGTCGACCTCCGATGGGTCGCCCCCACCCGGGCCCGTGCTCGTCTGGCCCGTCACCCGCAACTGATACTCGCCCGAAAGGGTCGAGCCCGAGAGGGCGCTCGTCGCGCTCACGAGCACAAAGAACCGCTGCCCGACGGCGGTGGCGGTGATGTTGGTAAGAATCGTCTGAAGGTTCGCCGTCGCGGCCGTGTCAGAGATGAGGTTGAAGGCCGAATCAAAGATCCGGATGCGCGGCCCGAACTGCCCGACCGCCGAAACAAACGGAGTCACCGAAACAGCCACGTTGCCCAAGGCCAGCGACACGAACGTGAAGAGATCGGTATCGCCGAGCGGAGAAATCCGCGCGTTGGAAGGATCATTGCCCGCCGTCCCGCCGATCTGCGCAACGCCCGTCGTCGGGTTCAGTACGAGCGCCGCCGCCAAAGCGAACTCACCCGCGTTCGGGTAGTCGTCGATCGGGGGGGCGTTCACACTCACCGTGTAGTCGCCCAGGTTCGTGACAATCTGCGGGTTCGCATCGTCCACGATCCCCTCGACCACCACGAAGAGGTCCTGTCCGCGGACGACATCAAGCGACGCCTCCGCGAAGAAGAAGAACAACGCATCGCCGCCCGACCCGGTCGCCAGCACCGTGCCGTCGGCCGAAACGATCGAAACCCGCGGCAGAATGGTGCTGCCCTCGGGACGGCTGATGATCACCGAGGCCGGCCCGCTCGCCGGTGCCGCGAAGACGAACAGGTCCGTATCAAGCAGCGTGCCGATGATGCCCGTGTCCTCGCCCGCGCCCGTTGCGCTGTCG
>Ga0163144_10008910_pt1 | contig 21636 bp, 17 predicted proteins | sample OliLak19BULKMAT1_FD_123175 | JGI IMG/M metagenome (GOLD analysis project Ga0163144, IMG submission 123175) | Freshwater microbial mat bacterial communities from Lake Vanda, McMurdo Dry Valleys, Antarctica - Oligotrophic Lake LV.19.BULKMAT1 | ecosystem: Environmental > Aquatic > Freshwater >... | reverse complement strand
GGGTGGCCGCACGTTTGATCTACGTGCATTGCTCCGTCCTGCAACCTTCGTGCCCGAGACCAAGACAATCCGCGAGTTGCTGCCCGAGTTGCTCGCCAAACGAACCCACATCGCCCTGGTCGCCGACGAATATGGCGGCACAGCGGGATTGATCACCATCGAAGACATCGTCGAAGAGGTCTTTGGCGACATCCAGGACGAGTACGAGCAGGCCGATGAGACCACACCACTGGTCAAGATCGATGCCGCCGCTCGCAGCGCAGAGATCGACGCGCGAGCCAGCATCGAGGATGTCAATTACGAATTGGTGCGAAGCCTTGGCTCCCAGTTGCCCGATTCAGCCGACTACGAAACAGTTGGAGGCTTTGTGACCGTGACGATGGGACGGATTCCCGAGGCGGGCGAAACCATGCCCTTCGAGGGCGGCACGATCATCGTGCTGGGCGCCGAGCCAACCCGCGTGACCCGAGTTCAGGCAGTCTTCCACGCTGGCGAACGCGAGACTGACCGAAGCACTGACCGATCAGGCAGTTCAATGCCCGAGCACGTCTCGGCGAACTGACGCACGACACCACCAATCGCAAGCCTTCTGCACCAACATCATTTATCATTCATCATTCAGCAAGCCCAGTCAGACTTGTTCACAATCCCCGGTCTTGCATGATCCTGATGATCCTCCCGATCCTGCTTTTCCTCCCAATCCCGCCGCAACCCAGTGCAGCATGCCCATCGTCATCAGCACCGCAGCGATGAGCATGCACCAACTTGGGCCAGCCACATCGTGCCAACCCTGAACCAGATGGCGTGTTGAAGCCGAACCAGGAGGCAGCGTGAAACCCAGCACCAACACCGCCATGGATGCCATCACCCAACGCCGAGCGATCCTGTAATCGCGCGGAAGTTCCCTCAAGCGTCCTGCTGGTGCCAGCAGCAGCGTTGCTCCCAGCAGCGTCATCAGTAGCATCTGCGAAGTATGCGGCCCATTGGTCTGCGGACCAAACGCAAGCGCAATCACAATCAGGCCCACCCATTCGATAAGCACGAGTGCGCGTCTCTTGGGCTGCGCCTCATGTTTCCCCCAACGTCCCCCAAAGAGGTTCTGGCCATGCAAGCGATAGGCCCACCAGATCAGGCCCACGAACATCACGCCAGCAATCGCCAGCATTCCCAGCACCGATGGACTATACAAGCCACCTCCAGTGAGTATCGAGAAGCACCGCGGCAGGGATAAGCCGACGCTCTGCAACTTCAACACGTTCGCAACGCCAGCGAGATGGCCTACTTGGCCAACTTGCCCGGCTTGGCCAACTAGCTCAGTACTGTGAGTGCCCATCCGCCCCAGGCCCAGCACAGCGCCCTCCAGATATGCGATGTTGCGATCCCAGCCCAGCCACATGGCCGGGAGCATTGCCCAGCCCAGCGTGCCAACCAGCGTCGCGCCCGCAGCCTTGAAGCGTCCGCGAACCAGCATGTAGGGCACGCTCAATAGCGTCACGTACTTGATGTTGGCCCCAAAGCCCAGCGCCAATCCCGCCAGCCACGGGCGACGATCCAGATATCGAATACCAACCAGCCACGAGAGCAGCATGAGCAGATTGCTCTGCTGCATGTTCATCTCCGCGCGGAGTTTGTCAGCCAGCAGCAGCGCCCCCAGCGCTCCGATGCAGGCAATCATCCAACCACCAGGCTTGATCCCAAGTCGATGCACGCACTCGTGCGCACCGAGGTAGAGGATCGCCCCGAGCAGGCCCAACTTCAACCCCAGCCAGACCAGCCCAGCCGATGCAATTGGCAAGCCCGCGAGCGGCATCATCAGGAACGCGAGCAGCGGCGGATAGATGTATCCAATCTTGCCCGCGACATAAATATCTTCACCCCGCAGCATGGCTTGAGAGCCGCAGTAAAACTCATAAAAGTCGCGGAACTGTCGATCAACCGGCACCGCAAGGTTCATGCGATGCACAACGCCGGTCGCCAGCCAACCAAACAGGCCAACCAGCACGACTAAGCCAAGCAAGCCCTTGACCCGTTCGCGTTGATCAACAGCAACGCTGGTTGGTTCAGGCATCTCCGAGGCTAGGAGTTATGGGCGAGGACATCGCGAGTGACTTATACCAGCCTGTCAGCAATTGAGACTCTGTCTCAACTTGCGTAGAATCCACCATGAGCAGTTGTTCATGTCAAGCATCCCAAGATAGTTCGGGCAATCCGATCCCCGGTGCATGTGCCGCCGAGCAGGCCGCAGCAAATGCATTGGGGCGCGACCCAATGAGCGCCGACACCACCGCGTTCGCAGCAATCGGGCCCACAGTGCCCCTCGCATCGCTCAAGGCGGGCCAGACGGCGGTCGTGCGCGGCGCAACCTTAGACGCAGGCGACGCGGCCTACTTACGAGCGATGGGCGTGCGCCCTTCAGCCCTGGTGCGCGTCTGCAGGCTCGGACACCCATGCATCATCGAGGTCGTTTCAGGCGGCACAGCCTGCTGCGGCATGGGCAGTTGCAGGATCGGACTGGCCAAAGAATTGGCCCAGCAGGTCATGGTGCAACTAGGCACTTGAAACCAACAGTCGAGTACCAATCACTGAATACTGGCACGGGTGGTTTTGAGGTGGGGGCCAGACGTGCGGGCTAGTGGTGGTGGGCGCGGGGGGCGCGGGGGGCGGCGGAACGCAGGAGGCGCGATGGACGTTCCCAAGTCTGGCACATTGCGAGTCGCATTGGTGGGCAATCCCAACACCGGCAAGACCACGCTCTTCAACGCGCTCTGTGGCCTGCGCCACAAAACTGGAAACTTTCCAGGCACGACGCAGGAAGCGCGTGTGGGGCGAATTGTCAAAGGCATTGGAGGGGATGGCGCGCTTGAAGGCGCGCTTGAAGGCAAGGTCAAAGCCGAGGTTGATGGCGACACCGATGCTGGCTTGCACCTGATCGACCTGCCCGGCACCTACTCCCTGGAACTGGCCCAGAGCGAGGCGGAAATCTGCCGGGATGTGCTCGCAGGTACCTTGGCAACACCCGGGCATGAAGCGCGGGCACCCGATGCCGTGCTGGTCGTGATTGACTCCGGCAATCTGGAACGCAATCTGTTGATCGTGGGCGAGGTCTTGCGTCGCCGATTGCCCACCGTCGTCGCCCTCAACATGATCGACCTCACTCGCAAGCGTGGCCATCTCCCCGATGCGTCGAGGCTCGCAACGCTGCTGGGCTGCGACGTGATTCCTTCCAGCGGGCGCAAAGGCGAAGGCATCGCACAACTTGTCAGAGCCTTGCACAAAGCAAAGGTCCCGAATGTAACACCTCCGGGCACCCAGGAAGGACTGGAGTCATGGGCCCATCGCACGCTCGTAACCCTCTCGCGTCAGGAGCAGGGAGCAAACACCGGCGTGGGGGCCACGCCCAGCGCCGGCATGGCTGTGGACTCTGCAACCGATCGCGCTGATCGAATCTTGACGCATCCGGTGCTTGGCTTGGCAGTCTTCGCGTTGGTCATGTTCGCCCTGTTCTATGCGATTTTCAGGATCGCCGAGATTCCCATGGGCCTCATCGAGGCCATCTTCGGGCGCGCCACCGACATCGTGAAAGACGCCATGCCCCCCGGCATTCTCGCCGACTTTCTGGGCGATGGTGTGATCGCAGGCATCGGCGGCACGCTCGTCTTCCTGCCCCAGATTTGCCTCTTGTTCTTCCTCATCAGTCTGCTCGAAGACACCGGCTATCTGTCGCGGGCGGCCTTTCTGGCCGACCGGTTCCTAAGGCCCTTTGGGCTTTCGGGCAACGCCTTCGTGCCTCTGCTCTCCTGCCACGCCTGCGCCATTCCTGGCCTGATGGCGACCCGTGCGATTCCCGATCGCAAGGAGCGGCTCGCGGCCATCCTGGTCGCGCCGTTCATGAGTTGCTCCGCGCGAATCCCGGTCTATGTGCTGCTCACCAGCGTGCTCTTTCCAGGCAAGGCCGGCACGCAGGCACTGGCCTTCATGGGCTGTTATGCGCTTGGCGCGGGCGCGGGGTTGTTGTCGGCGCTTGTGGCGCGGCGAACGCTGCTCAAGGGCACCGGGCGGCCCATGGCCATGGAGTTGCCCACCTACAAGTTGCCCAGCCTGCGCTCGGCGGCGCTGACAACATGGGATCGAGCCTTGGCCTTCCTGAAAAAAGCCGGGACCATGATCCTGGCGATCAGCATTGTCTTGTGGTGGCTGTCGTCCTATCCAAAGGTGGATGCGCCAGCAGAAGTGGCGGAGATGCGTGCCCAAGCGCAGCGTGTACTGGCAGACAAAACTCCGATAGTCGCGTCGGGCACATACCCCGCGCTTCTTTCGGATGACTCGATCCGCGCAAACAATTCCAAAAATCTAGAGCGTGCTGCTGATCAACTGGAAGCCTCGCACGCTGCGGCCAACTCCTTCCTGGGACGCATCGGGCAGACCGTGCAGCCGATCTTCGCCCCGCTGGGGTATGACTGGAAACTGAGTGTTGGGGTGATGGCCAGTTTCGCCGCCCGCGAGGTCTTCGCCAGCACCATGGCCATCATCACGACAGGCAGCGACGACGCGGAAGAAGAGGGCGTGATCGCGGGCATCGCATCATCGACGCGCGACGACGGAAAAACCCTGATCTTCACGCCCGCCGTAGCCTGGTCGCTGCTCGTCTACTTCGTGCTGGCAATGCAATGCCTCCCGACCCTGGCAGTCACCGCCAAAGAGTCAGGCAGCGTGAAGTGGGCCTTGGTCCAGTTGGTGTGGATGTGCGGCGTGGCCTATGTGGGCGCGATGCTGGTGTACCAGATCATGCGGTGAAACTGCCAGCGATAGTTGAGTTGAATTATCGCGTGATGCCGCGTGATGCCGCTTGTCATGCACCGATGGGTTTTCACTCGCCCACACCGACCCGCTCGCCCACACGCCTACACACTTCTTCGCTTGTTCTACCATAACGCATGCAGCCCACGCTTGCGATTGTGACTGGTGCGAGTCGCGGGATCGGGCGCGCGATCGCATTGCGATTGGCGCGCGAGGGCCTGCGCGTAGCCCTATTGGCCCGCTCCGCCGATCAACTGGCCGACGTGCGAGATGAGATTCTCGCCGATGCGCTCGCCAACGGACGCACGACTGACCCGCTCGTTCTGCCTTGTGATCTGCTGGATGAGCGCGCCACAGTGGATGCCATCAACCAAATTGTGCAGCACGCAACCCCCAGCGTCCTCGTCAACAACGCCGGGTATGGTGGACCAGTCCAGAATATCGATCAGGTCTCGGGCTCGGACTGGGACCGGGTCTTTGGTCTCAACGTTCGCGCCGCCTATGTGCTCTGCCGCCACATCCTGCCCCAGATGGCGATGCACGGTTCTGGCACAATCATCAACATCGGCTCAACACATTCCCACATCGGCGCTGCGGGATCAGTCGCCTACTGCGCGAGCAAGCACGCCCTGCTGGGCATGACGCGTGCCCTCGCAGCCGAGTGGGGGCGCCGGGGTATCACCTGCAACGCCGTCTGTCCAGGATACACGCGCACCGAGATGGTCGGCACGTTTGCCGATGATCCCAACTTGCTCTCGCGAATACCCACCGGGCGTGTGGGCACACCCCACGAAGTCGCGGAATTGGTGGCTTTCCTCTGCTCGCCCGCCGCCAAAGCCATCAATGGCGCGGCCCTCAACATCGATGGCGGCATGCTCGCCGACCTGGGATTGTGAATCTTCAAGTTCCCAGGTAACTCAGGCCGCAGCCCGGCTGGGTTGCTGCAGCAGCGTGATATACCGCTCGATCTGCTCGATCACAAAATCACGATGCGTCTGGTGGAACGCGAATTCAAACGCCAGGCCCGCGTACAGATTCTGCGTGCTGTCCATGTGAGTGTGAACGATCTTCGCCGTGAGGCCCAGTGGCAGCGGGATCGTCGGTTCAAGATGCACGCGCAGCCAAACCAACTTGGCGCGAGACGCAGAACTGGTTTCAGACTTATCAATCATCAGTCCCATGCCCCCGCCGCCCACGTTCATCAGCCGTGCGTTGAACTTTGGACCAACCACTGGGAGCGTGAGCTCGTCGCTGGCCAGTTGTTGAATGTGGTGCTGCGTCTGCTGCCTCAGATAAGAGGCCTGTCGCGGCACCTGAACCGGCACCTGGTACTGGGATCGCTCCGCCTCCCGAAGCGCAGCGCAGTTGGCTTCCTCAGCAGCAACTACCGAACTGGGCTCCAGCAGTGGCCACACTTCAACATGCGGAAGATGGATATTGCCAACGCTCACGCGCCCCGATTCCCGCCGCGAGCAACGCTCGACGGTCATGGGCATCGCCAGACGCAGCGCCCCACCCAGCATGCTGGGCTGCCCGCCTCGCGCAGCCGTCGCGCGTTCAAGCGTGTGTGTCTCAAACTGCCAGCGGTTCTGGCCAATCACCAGCGCGCCGATCAACGGGACGTTTTCGAGAATCGATAAGGTCTTGCCCGCCGCGGTCGGCCGTTCAACGATCAGTTCGCTCTCGCTCACATGCAGCAAACGCACACGCCAAACCAGGTCGGGCGAGCGCTCAGTTGCCTGATCGCTGCTGGCGAGCGAAAACTCAAGGCAGCCGCCCCGGTCGCAGACCTGATGGAAACTATCGTGAAAACGCTCGGTGCGCGAACGACTGGCGGGCATGGATCTTCTCCCTTGGGCTCTGTGGGTGAATGATCGGACGACTCGGACAAGTTCGGGTGTCAATCATGCCGCTCTTCCGCCAACTGTCCGAGAACGAGCCGCGTAGATGATGCAGATGGCACCGATGATCCTTCCAGCCCCCAGCCCCCAATCCCAGCCCATCGCATCTGCCTCAGCCTACCGGTGCGGGCCTGCCCGACTGTCGCCGGCGGCTCAGCGCCCGCAGCGTGGCATCCGCCGCGGCCAGCGTCGCCGGGCCAGGCACCCGTGCCCCAAACTGCGCAGCATAGAGCGACTCGGCTATTGGCCCAAGCGACTGGGCCGCGCTGCGCACGTTGGGGTCTGCATGCGACGAAGCAAGATCATGAAGATGTCGTGCCAGCGGGACACTCGCCGGCTTGGCAACGCCCAACTTTTGCAACAGCGCCAGCGTGCGTGCGTGCAAGCGGCCCATGCTCGTGCTGCTCTGAAATGCCCACCCCGATGTCGCCTTCGTTCGGATGGTGCGCCCCTGCAGCAGCGACCAGATGATCGCTCCTCCACCCACCAATACCAGGCCGATACCCGCGAAAAGGCCCAGGTTGTTGCCCAAGTTCGAGGCCACCCGGCGCACGCGTGACAATCGATCAACGGGCAGTCGCTGCAGCATTTCAATCGACCAGGGGACCTGCGATCCTTCTCCAGGCACACCCAGCACGCGGCGCTGCGAGGAATCATCAAAAGAGACAACCGCGCTGTTCCACAGCATGTCAAGATTCGACAGCGAATCGCTGAACCAACTCAACAGCGAGGTGCGCCGCTGGGCCTGGAAAACCGGGCTGGCGATGGGCGTTCCATCAAACACTCGCCACGCACCCGGCGCGGTATTGACTTCGACCCAGGCGTGCGCATTGCTGGAGCGGATGATGTAGCGACGATCGATGTCATCAAACTCGGTAGTCATGTAGCCAGCAATGACCCGCGCATCGATGCCCACACTCCGGCACAGGGCCGCAAGCGCGGAGGCGAAGAACTCGCAGTGTGCGTCCGGCTTGGTGCGTAGGAACCAGACGACAGGGTCAGCCCCGCTCGGAGCAGACGGCGTGTCGAGCGTGTACTGGAACTGCGAGCGTAAGTAGGCCTCAAAGATTCGCGCCGCAAGCGCATCCTGATCAGACGGACGGACATCCGGATCCGGGCTGACTTCGGAGATGCGAAGGATGCGTGCGGCTTCCTCACGCACGAACGGATCGGCAAAGGTCACTAGGCCCCGCCGTGATGGAGCCGTGGTTTCTGGTTCGCTGCGCGGGCTCCAGAAGACGTCATACGACCACAAGCCCCTGTCCCGGGCACGCAGCATCGCCCCGGTGCTGGGCTCATAGCGGAGTTGGCTGTCTCCGTCAAAGCGAACCCGCGTCGCGCGGATGGGGTGGAAGACCGGCTCGGCCCGAACCGAAGCAGAGCGAGGCTCGATCGTCACGACGAAGTTGGTCTCAAAGACATCCGCCGCCAGCCGTGCCACCTTGCCGTTCTCTACCGATCGAACCACCATGTTCGCCGGGCTGATCGGTCCGGTGGTCCAGCGCCCACTCTCGTAGGAGTTGAGCACCGCGCCGCGGAGGTACTGAGCTTCCTCAGCAGAACCGACAGTGGTGCGCCCATCGCTGAAGCGAGCCGTCATGATGATGGCCTGCGATTGGCTGATCAGGCCTCCATCCGTCAGGTTGACTTCATCAGTAAATCCCGTCTGGCGTAGCGGTGAGAGCCGACCGATATCGCCTAGTTGCCCTCCGCCCAGGCCGCGAGGAGTAACGATAAACACCAGCGTCGCCAGCGCAAAGCCCAGCACGACCACAATGACGACCCACCAGACAAGGGCACGACGAGTCGCGGACGCAAGCGGAGCGATCATGCGGGCCAACTGGTCGCCCGGCAAGTGCGCAGAGTTGGTTTCTTGTGCCTTGGACTGAGCCATGAACATTTGATACAGAAACGCCGCAAACACAAGGCAAGGCACCAGCAGCGTGATCACAACCCCAACCCCCAGCGCGTTGCTGTTCAGCGTCGCGCCGATGGACAAAAATACCGACATCGTCAGCAACTGCCCATAATCAGTTGGCTCTCGCTTCTCCCACAACTTCAGCACGCAAATCGCCGCGAGGAAGGCGGCAAAGGCCGAGATCACACTCTCGCCCTTGGTGCCGCGCAGCACCGCCATCAGCACGACAAACGCGAGGGCAATATTGGTGACCCACCTCGGAAGTCCCTGCCATGTCGCGGGCGGATTGCCACTGCCATGCAAGCGTTGACTGCGCATCGCTCGCCCCTCAGTCACCCACCAGCCCGTGCCCCCGCAAAGCAGCAGCAACAGCAGCGCAAAGGGCGCTTCCTCAGCAATCCCATACGCAAAGAAGCCCAGCAGCACGCAGGCAAGAATGGCCCATCGCAGGCGCGAAAGCATGTTCACTCGGGCCTCCGCACGTTGAGCCGATTGGTGAAGACAAGGTTAGTCAAGAAGCCTCGCACGCCGTCCAGCGCAGACAGCAACGTCCCGGCAGAACCAAGCAGCGCGGGATCCGGGACTGGGGGCAGAGTTGGAAGCGTGGCGTCGCGATAGTTGCTCGCAGCCAGCGGATTGAGGATCATGGCATCGTCACGAATCCTCCCGCCGGTTTCGCTCACAAGCAGCAGCCCATCGCTCCGAGGAATTGTCTCAATCTGCGATTGCGCATTGCTGGCCACCGCGCTGCGAGCATTGCTGTATCGAGCCAGTAAGTCAAAGGCCGCCCTGCTCCGCGCCCCAGGCGCAAACCCAGAAGGCTGCATGATCGGCCCTCGCGAAAGACTCGCGAACCCAACCTGACAACCTTCTCGCACACCCAGTGCAATCAGGCCAGCCGCGAAGGCGATAGCGCGCTCAAGTGTCTCTTCGTCCTGCCCCTGTGCAGCATCGTCGAGCACGATCCAGACCCGTCGTCCCTTGCGTAGGCCAGGATCCCGCACCACCGGGCGATCCAATCGCGCCGACGCACGCCACGCGATCGACCGGGTCGAGTCGCCCGACGCGTACTCACGCAGCGCAAACATCTCATCCCCGCTGCGCGTGCGCGTCATCGTTCGCGATTCGCTCCGCCGCGCGCCCCCAGCCAGCGTGATGGTCGGTGAGAGATCGACGATCTGCGGACGGATCAGGATCGTGTCGTCCTGTAGAAACGTGATGCTCTTGCGAGTGATGCCAAACGGAAACGTGCTCGCAACCCGCATCGGGCCCAGTGTCGCGTCCCCGCGCCGCAGCGCTGGCGTGCTGGTTCGCACAGTGATCGATCTTCGAGGCGGCACATACGCGATGAACGTCCGAAGTGGTGCCACATGCGCCGGCCATGTCGCGCCGAATCGCTTGCCCAGCCAGTTCCGCCCCTCGGGCAGTTCTTCGAGCAGCAACCCAAATGCCCCGAAGATGTAGTTGCTGTTGCTGATCGTGTACTCGATCTCCAGCGCTTCGCCCGCACTCGTCTCTCCGAGCACGCGCCGGTGAATATGCACCCCCATCAGCGACCAGCCACTGATGACGCCCGAGATCAGCAAGCCCGCAACCGCAAGCCCAAACACCCAGAACAGCAGGTTGTTCTGACCATTCACAGCCCCCACCACCAGCACGCACGTCGTCGCTGCGTACGCAAAACTGGCAATCGTGAAGTGATACCGACGCGAAAGCACCTTGGCCCATGGCAGCACGGACAGCCCCAACATCCCCGGAACGGCTCGCCGATGCGTGGGCCTGGCTGGTGTGGGAAACGTGGAAAACGTGGAGAACGTAGTTGTCTGGGCCGCGATACTCACCCAACTCCTTACGTCGTGAGTCTGAGTTCGGTTGGGCTGGGCAGGTCTTTGATCGAAGCAAGACCGAAGAGTTTGAGGAAATCAGTCGTGGTGCCATACAAAAGCGGACGCCCCAACTCCTCGGCTCTTCCCTTGACAGTCACCAGCCGCCGTTCCAGCAGCGTCTTGAGAACTTCCCCGCACGAGACGCCACGGATGGCTTCCAGTTCCGCCTTCGTCAGCGGCTGCTTATACGCGATGATGGCCAGAGTTTCGACGCCCGCGCGCGAGAGTTTGGAGGAGGCCTGGCGTTTGTGGAATGTCGCCAATATCGCCGCAAACCCCGCCAGCGTCATCACGCGGTAGCCGCCCGCAACCGACTCGATGCGGAAACTGCGATGGCTCTGCTCGTATTGATCGTTGAGGTTCGCGATCACGCGCTCGACCAGTCGAACCGCCGCTTTCGCAACTGGCCCCTCAACCGGCACGACATCGCTCTCCCCCTCGGATTCTGGCAACAGACCCAGACCTTGAGCCAGTCGCAGTGGTTGCACCGGACGGTCCAGCGAAATGATGATCGCTTCGAGTGTGCCCCCAAGCGCAGGATCCAGCGGTGCTTCAGCCTCTGTTGCCGTACCGGAAGCACGCGACTTTCGCTTGCTCTTGTCGTTCCCACCAGAAGCCGTCGTGGTGGCGATCGGGGTCGCGACCGGCGTAACCACCGAGGGCAAGCCAATCGACCGATCCTCCGATGCAGCTATCGCGCCCTCAATAGACGCGGGCAATTCTTCCAGACTGCTTGTCTCGCGCTCCATGCCTTATTGTTGGCGCGATGTTGGCACGGCACAGAGAACCCTCACAGGCGTTGTATGCCAGCCGCGTTGCATGGCCAGTGACCTTGCATGCCTGTGGCTTTCGATAGTTCGCAGTAATGACGGCTTTGCTGCCAAGCCTGACCCCCATATCCCCAAGCAAACTCCCTGAATCAAGATGATTCAAGAAAACCCAAGAAAACTCTACCTTCTTTGCCATGAGGTACTCGCTCTTCTGGCACGCACATATTGAGTGCCCAGCAGGCACGCAAAAAAGGAGACAAGATCATGAAGCGTTCATTCTCTCTATCCGCCGCGCTCGTGTTCAGTGCCGGCTTACCCCTTATCGCACTCGCAACCGGCCCCGCCCAGCAGCGAGTCAACTGGCGCCCCCTGGGTGCTGGCCAGACCCAGTTCAGCACCCTCAACTCGGTCGTTCAGATTTCCACCACCAATAGCCTGGGCACCGGCACCATCATCGGCAAAAACATCGACGCCGGCACGGGCGATGCCTGGGTCTGCGTGCTCACGGCAAATCACGTGGTTCGTGGCGAGAACAACGTACAGATCGGGCTGGGCGATAACTTCGCGCAGGGCACCTTCGGCGGCGCCGATAGCCGCCATATCCAGCGCGGCAACGACGACATGAGCGTCGTGGGCGTGCGACTGGGCAAGGTCCAGGGCGCAGGCGCCAACGCCGCCCTCCTCGCCACTTACAACGCCCTCACCCCCGCAAGCATGATTCCCACCACCAATCTGCCCTCCTACGTCGGACGCCAATTCACCCAGGTCGGATATGGCGGTACTGGTGACTTTGTCGCAGGCGGCATGAACGCCCGCGTCAACGATGCTGGCGCAGGAAACAACCCGCGCTACTCCCTCAACATCGACAACAACAAGCGCTTCCAGAACAACGTCATCAACCAGATCGATCCCGTCGCCGACGGCACCTACTTCTATGACAGCGTGCGCTTCTCCTTTGATCCCGCCGCCGCCAACGGTTTCCTCGCTGGCGAAGGCATCTCCTACGCGGGTGACTCCGGCGCGCCCTACTTCCGTAGCGTGCTCAGCACTCAGGCCGTCACCGCTTTCACTCGCCCAGGACAGCAGGACTGGGCCGGCGGCGACATGGACCTCCTGACCGATGCCATCACCGCCGTCCACACCCGCGGCAACAGCCGCCCCGGCGGCCCAGGCGGAAACTCCTTCTTCACCCCCTACACGGACGCCGCCACAGGTATCGACAGTTTTGGCGCAGGCGTTCCCCTGACCCCCGCCCGAGTAGCCTGGATTCAGGAATGGTGCGTCTTCGTCCCCGCGCCCAATGCTACCGCCGCCTTCGCTATCTTCGGTCTCTTCGCGTCGCGCCGCCGCCGCTGACGCAACCCCTTGCTAATTATCTACAATCGCCCCGCACGGAAACGTCCGGGGCGGGCTTGGTCCCCCGTTTGGTCTTCTGTCCGCTAGCGCTTTGCAGAGGAGAGAGTCATGTTCAGCAGTCCTCGTGCCCTTGTTTCATTGGTTCTATTGGCAGCGTGCGGCCAGGCCCTGGCCACCGGCCCCACCCAGCAGCGCCTGCCCTGGCGGGCGATTGGACAGGGCGAGACCCAGTTCAGCACGCTCAACTCAGTGGTGAAAATCAATCGATTCAACAACGAGGGCACGGGAACCATTGTCAGTAAGTACATCGATAATGGCCAGGCCTGGATCAGCATTCTCAGCGCAGACCATGTGCTCACTGGCAATCCCTTGCTCTTGGGTATCCAGTTTGGCGACGAAGGCGCAGCACCCGCCGGCATCCCCCAGCAGAACTTGACCGTTATCCTCGAAGGCCAAAACAGCAACGCGAAGTACTTGCAGCGTTCGGGTGAGGACTTGGGCGTGCTGGGCCTGCGTCTGGGCAACGTCGTTGGCAACGATGCCGAGACCGTCGCTCGCCGCGCATTCTTTGATCAACTCCGCCCCGCAACCCTCGACGCTGTGACCACCCAAGACCTCCTGACCTCGCGCCGAATTTTTTCCAGCGTCGGCTATGGCGGCACAGGGACCTTCGTCCAAGGCGGCATGCAGGCAGTCACCGACAACAATGCCGCTCCCTTCGTGCTCACCAACGACGGCAAGAAGCGCTTTCAAAACAACCGTTTCGAGCGCACCGTCAATGCTTCCGACATGAACTATTCCTACACCGGCATTCAAGCCGACTTTAACGCCCCGACCGATACCGGCTTCCTGGTCGCCGAAGGCGTGTCCTTCCCGGGCGATTCCGGCTCGCCCCTCTTTCAGGCAACCAACGTGACCCAAACCGTTGAAGCCATCACGCGCCCAGGCGGTTTCAACTGGGCCGCTGGCGAGATGAGTCTCTACAGCAACGCCCTGGTCGCAGTCATGACGCAGGCCAACGCAAGACCAAGCTCGGTCGATGCCACCACCCGCTTCAACCCCTACGACACAACAAGAATGACAGCCATCCCCCTGACCGCCGCCCGCGTCACCTGGATCGAAGAATGGAGCCGATACGTCCCCACCCCAGGCGCAGCATCAACCCTAGCCATGTTCGCACTACTCACCACCCGCCGCCGCCGCTAAGCCCCGAAAAAGCCCCCCTCTCCCCGCCCCGCCGAATCAACCCCCACAGCAAGAATGGACCGTGGCCGGAGATTGTTATCTCGCCAAAGTCCCAGCATGAGATTCTGAAACGCCATCGGCAAGACCGACAGCCGCCGCGTAAGTCACCGCTGCGAGGGAAGGGCCAAAGACATTTCACAACTACCCACAAACCGCAGCGGCACAGCGCATTCAGACAAAGCACCCAAAGCAAAATACCCAGACCAAGGCATATAGACCAAGGCAGAAAGACAAAAGTACAAAATCAAAAGTGCAAAGACTAAAGCACACAGCAAGCCATCGCCTTTCGCCCCAACGGGGCGCAGGCCTGTAGCCACGGGTGAAGCGGCGCAACCGCGCAGCGGTCCGACGCGGAACCCGTGGAATGTGTCGTATTTCAATAGTGGCCGCCCCAGAGGGGCGGTGGAGGCCCACGTCTGCCAACGGAATTGATCGTTCGATACAAACTCGTACATCATCCGCATCGTGATTACATTGACATTATCGCACAAGCCGATATGCTAATGGTTATACGAGCTCACTTACCATTAGTATAATTTTACACTGCTGCCGAATTGGCAGCCGGTGCTTGTTTGTCACTATGTCTGGCAGCCCCCACACCCTGAACACTAGATATTAGATTGCTTTCCAGGCCGTTTGCGGTCTTTACATGACTGCGCGTGTTCTCGGGCGAGTGGCACGGGAGTTGCCTCTGTCCACCGAATCCGCACGAGGTGTGCGGCCTCGTGGAGCAGAACATGGCCGAAGGACAGCAGGACGCAGACAACACACCGACCTCCGATACGCCCGATTCGGCTCCCTTGCCGGACGTTAAACAGCACGCCGACGCAATTGTCGCGGCGAGGCAGCAGTCGGACTCGCTCATTGCCGAGATACAGGGTCAGGCTACGGCGGCGACAACGAAGACAGGTGAGATTGAACTGGTCCGCATCGCCGCAGAGAAAGCCAAGGCGGACATCGACACCCACCTCACTGAGATGTCCGGAGTATTGCCGACGTTCAACCAACAGGCTGAATCGGCCAAGGGCGTCATCACTGAACTGACGAACCTCTCCGCGACATTGCAGGCGACCAGCAAACAGTCTATCGAAACAGCCGCGCAGGCAAGCGCGTCTCTAGAAACGCTCCGCACGCTTGCCAACACAGCGACGGAGAGCGCGAGCCGGATTGAAGCTCTCAAAACTCAGGTCGAGCAGTCGGCTCAGGTCGCCGATGCGCGCTCTCAGCACATCGAAGAAGGTCGCCAGTACGTCGACAAAAAACGGGCTGAGATCGACGTCGTTCTGAATACGGCACAACTGTCAGCAAGTAATGCAGAGTCGCAGCACCAAGCGGCACGCACGAGTTCAGAGAACCTCACGATACTCTATGTGGCGGCGCAGAAGGTTAAGGCGGATACGGAGAGCAACTCGGAAGAGGTTGCGTCGCTCCTCTCCGACTGCAATCAGCACGCGACGACGACGAAAGCGCTGGCAGACAAGGCGGAGATAACTGAAAAGCGGATTGCCGAGTACGAATCTCGCCTCGCTCAGTTGGAAAGCACGGCCAACGAACGACTCAAGACAATCGAGAGTCTTCTTCCCGGGGCGGCGAGCGCCGGCCTTGCATCGGCGTTCAACCAGCGGCGTAAGCACTTCAAGTGGCCGCAACGAGTCTGGCAGACTGTGTTCGTGCTCAGCCTTCTTTTGTTGTTGGTCATCGCGGGTTTGGAGTTCAGTCTGTTCTCGAAGGATGTCGGTGCTCTTACTTGGGACCGGCTTGGGCTCTCATTACTTCACCGCCTCCCGGTTGCACTCCCGCTGATCTGGCTCGCAATCCACTCAGGGCACAAGGCAGCGCTAGCGCAGCGTGTCGAGGAAGATTACGCGTTCAAGGAAACCGTCTCGCGGTCATTTGAGGGTTACCGGCGAGAGATGGCCGAGTTGGAAGGAAAAGCCGCGCCAAACTCGGCGCTCACTCGTCTGTGCGCCGGTGTTCTTGGTGTCATCACCAACCCGCCGGGTCGCATCTACGAGAAACATCCGTTGAACAACACTCCACTCAGTGCTCTGGCGGAGTCTGCCGGGCCTGTTGCTTCGGCGGCGACAAAGGCGGCGAAGGCTCATGCGGGTATCTAACGCTAAGGCAACTCCGCTCATGCCGGGGGCTATCGCCCCCCGGCACCCCCGATTAAGAATGGATCAGACTCAATGGCCCAAGGCGACCATCTCTTCATCCAGTACTCTTGGGGCACCCACCACGGCATCGACCTCGGCGACGGCACCGTCATCGAGTACGGCGGCAAGGGCACTGGCCATATGTCCGTGCGACGGGTGCATCGCAACCACTTCCTCTCGCGCGGGCCGTCGTTCGTCTGCAACTACGCGCCCGGGACCGCGCTGCACCCGGGCAAGACTGTCCGGCTCGCGTGGGCGCGTCTGCGTGAGAAACGCTACGACCTGTTCAACAACAACTGCGAGCACCTCGCGTACTGGTGCAAGACCGGGCAGCACTGGAGCCCGCAGGCCAACGGACTCAAGGGCGTACTGAAAGTCGGCGCGGTGATCGGGCTCATCGCCTTGATTGCGAGCGTGTCGGGTTAATAGTTGCAACCCTCTGCAAAAGTCCCAACCGCCCCCACCACCCCCGCTCAAAGCAGCCGGAGCGCACGACTATCCAAGCGTGCGGTCTTCGTCTTCCCAGATGATGTGCCAGAGACAGCAGCCGCCCTCTCTAACACCAGCGACCCACACTTTAAACTCACACCCAGATCCGCCCATGCCCCGTCCAGTCTGCTTCATGCAGCCTGCCTCATGCACTCCCGCTGCATTCAAATCCGCTTCAATCCACCATCCGCGCGCGCAAGTTTCCCGTCATCGCCCCCTTCCCCCTTGCATTCGTTGTGCCGCTCGTCATACTACCACCGTCGCCGAGCAACAAGGCCCTGGCGTTCGGTCCGTGCGGTTCCAGGCAACGCACTTGGTAACGGAGAGGAACTCAAAGGCGATCGCTTCGCCCCGAGCACTCCCTCCCCAGCCGAGTAAGCGTCAATGGCGGCCCCGCACGGCTCCGAATGCCCGCGCACCAAGGCAACGCGGCACGGTCGAGCATGGTGGCGTGCGGTGCGAAAAAGCCAATCAGACACGACGCAGCGAAAGGTGCGCCGTGGATGTGAAGCTCAACCCGCTCGCCACGGAGCGTCCCAAGTCTCCACGCATCGTGAACCCAATCGCAGATGCGTCAGATTCGCCCGTCAGCCACGCCGAAGTTTGGAAGGGTCTCGCAAGAGTCCCGCGCCGCCCATTCGTGCGTGCCCTGAAAGCCACCATCCCGTGCCCAACGCATGACACCAACTGGCAACCACCGGTGGCTGCCCGCTGCGCACCATTCACATCAACTTTCCACTAACTCCCCATCAGCGTCGCCAGCAGTTCCAGCACGCCCTGGCCCTTGGTCGCCACGGTCTCCACGATCGCTCTGCGCCCCGCGATATCCCGCAGGTCGCGTATCAGTTCATGCTCGCCCGGATGATCCGCCTTGTTGGCCACAAACACATCCGCGATTTCAAGAATGCCCGCCTTGTCCATCTGAACAGCATCGCCCATGCCGGGCGTGAGGACCACGGCGGTCGTATCAACAAATCGGCGAATCCGCGTCTCGTTCTGCCCCGCGCCGACCGTTTCAACGAAAATCGTGTCAACGCTGTTTGCTCCCTCGAACGCGCCGCCAATCAGTTCGATGATCTCGGGCAGGGCGTGGTAGTCTTCGCCCGAGATTGAAAGGCTGCGGTAATAGACCGCCTCATCAAGGTTGTTGAAGTCCACGCGCAGGCGATCACCCAGCAATGCGCCGCTGGTGATGGGGCTCATGGGATCAAAGGCGATCACCGCGCAGCGACCTTGAAACGCAGCGTCGCTCGCCTTGGACTTGCGCGCAAACTCACTAACCATCTGCGCAACCAGCGTGCTCTTGCCCGCGCCCGGACTGCCCGTCACGCCAATCACACGCCGGGGGCGACGGCGCTTCGCGCCCGGGCGCACAGGCTGGTTGTCGTGCATCAATGAAATATCACGGGCCAACTGCGCTGCTGGTGGGGACGTCGGCGTGGAATCAACCAAACTCTGCACGCGCGGCCTGGTGGCTTCCGCGACCGCCTTCACGATGTCCTCAAGGCCCGTACTCGTGGTGAAGCACTTGGCGATGCCCGCCGCGGCCAGTTTGGGCAGGTCTTCCTGGGGAAGAATCCCGCCCATGTAGACGGGCAGGTCGGGTCGGCCCAGTTTCTTGAGTTCGTCGACGAGTTTGGGCCCAAGGACCAGATGACTGTTGGACATCATCGATGCGCAGATCACATCGCAGTCCTCGTCGCGGGCCGAGATCGCGAGCGAGCGCGCCGTCTGCCAAAGCCCGGAGTAGATGACGTGGACGCCGCTATCGCGCAGGGCGCGGGCGATGACCTTCACGCCCCGATCGTGGCCATCCAATCCCATCTTGCCCAGGAGCACTCTGGGGCGGTGGGGGAGAGCGGCGCAGCGATCCTTGCGCTCAAACTCGGTGGTGGCGGTGGTAAGTGTGTGGGAGGGCATAGGAAGCGCGGACCGGTAAACCAGGGAATACAGGCTAGGTCGGAATCGAGAGTATTCTACGGGATACGCCAGCGGTCAGAATCCTCTGGCCACAGGTCCAACGAAAGATACGTCAGGTCGTGTATCCGCCCGGTTTGCTTCTCCCGTTTGTGTACCTGGTTTGTATATTTGGTTTGTCTTCTCCACCCCATGCTCTCCCCATCCGCACCAGCACCATCGCACAATCTCTCCTACGGGCCTGCGACGCTCAACCGCCAGTCGCTGGTCTATACATGGCTCTGTGCCTTCAGCGCGACATGCCTGGTCATCGCCGACATTATCGGGATTCGCCTCTTCAGTTTCAAACTCCCCTTCTCCTTTTCATGGCCCTGGGATCAGGCAACCACGATCAACTCGATCGATCACACCTGCGGGCTTTTGGTCTTTCCCATCACCTTCCTGCTCACCGATCTGCTCAACGAATACTTCGGCAAGCGCGCCGCCCGGCGCGCAGTGATAGTCTCATTCGTCATGGCCCTCTTTGTCTTTGGTGTCATCAACGCTGTGCAGGCCATGCCGCGACTGGACGCGTCGTACAACGTGAGTGAAGAGTCGTTCAGCACCGTCTTCGGCAGTGCCAAGATCATGTACATGGCATCGCTGATGGCCTACCTGATCGGCAACATCTGCGACATCGCGATGTTCGCCTGGATCAAACGCATGACGGGCGGCAGGCTGGTCTGGTTGCGCGCCACCGGCAGCACCGTCTTCAGCCAGATCATCGACAGTTTCGTGGTCTGCGCGCTGGCCTTCAAACTCGGAAGGGAATGGTTTCCCACACCAGGGCTTGAGCCGGTCACATGGATGATGGTCATCAAACTCGGCATGACCAGTTACATGCTCAAGTTTGTCATCGCCATCTCGCTGACCCCGCTGATTTACGCCGGTCGTTCGTTCATCAAGCGGGTCTGGGGCTTGCATCCGCTGCCGCCGGAGTGATCCATACCTGTCGATCTATTGCCTGGATATCCGTTGGATGCTTGATCGATATCCTTCGGCTCACGCTCCAGGTTGGTTGACGCACTCCCAGAGCGATCGGGGCATTGCAAGTGGCTCTCGAGCCGGGCGATTGCCAGGCTTGATATTGATCCAAGGCGTTGGCCCATCCCAACTCGCAATCGTGCAGGCGGGAGCGTCGGCATCCCTCGACCAATCGTGCGAGCAACGGGCCTTGTCGGGCGTGTTGCAGTCGAGGGATAAGTGCAGCAGCACGACATGAGATCGGGGCGCGACCTGGCGCACCAACTTGGCAGACTGATGGTTGGAGAGGTGGCCGCCCCCGCCCATGATGCGGTCTTTGAGAAACTTTGGACGGCTGCTGGCAAGTTGCATCTCTGGGCAGTAGTTGGACTCAACCGCGAGCACGTCCACTCTTGAAAGATGTTGCGCCAGTTCGCGCGTGGTTGAGCCAATATCGGTGGCAAACCCCAGCGATGCACCGTTGTGCGCGAACTCGATGCGAAAGGCCGCGGCACCCAAGTCATCATGCGCGTTCAGGATCGGCCTGATGAGTATGCCAGGCGTGAGTTCGAAGTCGTCATCGAACAGGTTGGTGCGCAGGTACGTCAGGCCCGCGCGGTCGGCCCGCCCGCGATGCGAGCGATGAATATGCACGGTCGCTTTTTCGGGCATCGCCCCGAGCCAGCCGGTGTTCCAGTGGTCGTGGTCCAGGTGCGTGAGCAGTGCGCCAGCGATTGGTAAGTCGCCAAGGCCCACTTGCGCCAGCAACGCATGTGTTCGCCTGGGCGAGAGCCCGGCATCGATCAGCCACAGTTGGCGATGCTGCTCGGTGCCGACCAGCAGCGCCGAGCAGTTGCCGCGGCTGCTGCTGGAGAGGACCGAGATGGAAAGCGGGGCAACGCTCAAGGCCAAGTACTCTGCATGGTGCATCACAATCTGCGTTCTGAATTACTATCTCTGTTGTGGTTCACTGTCTGTGTTGTGGCTCACTAGGCGTTGACTGGCTCATCCTCGCTCTGGGCCATCCGCCCCATGGCGATGCCGCGCTTGGTTGGCGCCGCGAGGAAGTCGTAGAACTCCTTGACGAAAACGCTCTGCGCGGCAAATTGCTGCACGGCGGCCAGCATCGCCTCGCGCGGCTGGCGAACGCCCAGGCCCAATCGAAAGGCCTTGCGCAGCAGGGTGATGTCTTCGCGAGGAACGCCGCTGCGCCGCAGGCCGATAGCGTTCAGGCCGGCGACCGTGTTGCGCCCCCCGGCGATACAGAATGGCGGCACGTCCATAGCAACCGCAACCAGCCCGGAGATCATCGCCAGGCGACCGATGCGCGTGAACTGATGGGCCGCCGCGGCGCCGCCCATCGTGACGCTACTGCCGACATGAACATGCCCCGCGAGCAGCACGCTGTTGACAAGCGTGCAGTTGTCGCCGATCACCACGTCGTGACCCAGGTGCGAGTTGACCATCAGGAAGCAATTGTCGCCCACGGTGGTGGGATGATCCATCTTGCTCGCGGCGTGAATTGTCACATGCTCGCGTATCAGGCAGTGCTTCCCGATGCGCACGCCCGGCGTCTGCATCCCGATCTTGAACTTCACATCCTGGGGCGGAAAGCCGATGCACACGCCCGGATAGAGCATGGTGCCCTCACCGACGACGACGGGGCCCTGGATCGTGACGTGGTTGACGAGCGTGACGTTTGCTCCCAGCGTGACGGGCCCATCAAGGACGCAGCCAGGGCCGATAGTGACATTGTCCGCGAGTTCGACATGCTTGCCGACAACGGCGGAAGGATGGACAGACGTGGGCATGTTCGCAGTGTACGGAGCGAGCCATCAAAGTCCGCTGCTCGGAGAGAACTTCGATGCGGATGATGGATACTGCGGAAGTACTCGCATCCAAGTCGGCTCAGAGCAGCGGACTTGGATGGCATGGGATGGGGCTATCTGCGATCAGGGAAGCTGTCGCCGTAGGTTGGAAATGTACAGGTCGTGCCACGAACGATGACGCGCCCGATGTTGGAGTAGGTTGTCGGGTTGCCCGGCTCGTACCCGATGGGATCGCTGGCCACGATGGTGCCGCTGAGCAGGCCGATGGTGTTGATTTCTTCGATGGACTTGAAAACCAGCGGGGGGTCGTTGGGTTGTGCTCGCCAATCCTGATCTTTCGTAACCGCCGTGATGTTGGCGCTGACCTCGC
>Ga0163144_10008909_pt1 | contig 21637 bp, 22 predicted proteins | sample OliLak19BULKMAT1_FD_123175 | JGI IMG/M metagenome (GOLD analysis project Ga0163144, IMG submission 123175) | Freshwater microbial mat bacterial communities from Lake Vanda, McMurdo Dry Valleys, Antarctica - Oligotrophic Lake LV.19.BULKMAT1 | ecosystem: Environmental > Aquatic > Freshwater >... | reverse complement strand
CTTTGGTAGCGTTGATATCTTCAGCGAAAAACTTGAGTAATTTAGTGATTGTTGATTTCTTAATTCTGGGCTTTCGCTGCAACATATTATCTAGCTTAACATTTGTTAAGCTAGTCTAGAGCCTTAATTTAAACTGACTATTTTATTTGTGATGAGAAAGCAACTGTTAGATTAAAAATTTCCACGTAATTTTATAGCTTGGGCGAGGCGACTGACCCCTAGTTCGTAAGCCGCTTCGCGATAAGATGTAGTTTCAGTTTTCTTTTCTAGTACTTCAGTAAAGGCTTTGCGCATCTTTGTTTCTAGTCGCTCCCCTACTGTTTGCTCATCCCAATACCACTGTTGTCGGTTTTGCACCCATTCATAATAAGAGACCACCACACCTCCAGCATTCACTAAAACATCTGGAATAATATCTATTCCCTTTTCAATCAAAATGGCTTCAGCTTCACTACTAACTGGGTTGTTGGCAAGTTCGAGGATCACCCTAGCTTTTATTTGACTGGCATTAGCTTGGGTAACCGCATTATCTAGGGCGGCTGGGATTAAGACATCACACTCAGTAACCAAGACGGAAGTTGAATCGCTGTAGGTATCATTTTCGCCCGGTGACACAAACTCATTAAGAGACTTACCCGATACCCTGTGTCTCTCTAAGGCAAAGACATCAAGACCAGCTTGATTGGTAATAGTGCCTTGACTATCCGCTACCGAAACAATCAACATTCCTTTAGCCACTAAAAGTTTAGCGACAGTAGCGCCAGCATTACCAAAACCTTGAATCGCTACGCGTAATGGGGTCGCATTTTTGTCTCCCAGTTTTAAGTATTCATCCAAAACATAGACCGCTCCTTGCGCAGTTGCTGTATCCCGTCCCAAGCTCCCCCCTAAAGCAACAGGTTTACCGGTGATAAAGGCTGGTGAGTTAGCGCCAGTAGCTTTTTCAAATTCATCAAGCATCCAAGCCATGATCTGTGGCGTAGTATAAACATCAGGTGCCGGAATATCGACATCAATGCCTAGATAAGGTAAAAATGACTGGACATAAGCCCGTGAAATCTTTTCCAAATCTTTTTCAGTATATTGTTTTGGGTCACACACTACTCCTCCTTTCGCTCCACCAAAAGGGATGTCGACAACTGCACACTTAACAGACATTGTCGCAGCCAAAGCAGTTACTTCTGATTCATCAGCAGCCGGATGGAAACGAATGCCGCCTTTGTATGGTCCGCGAGCATTGTTGTATTGAATTCTGTATGCATCGAGTTCAACCGTTCCCTTTTCAGTCTTTATTTTTAATTTTTCGTTCCGGATATTATCTGCCACTAACAATCTCTTCGTTACTACTCCACTCAAATTAAGTCGGGTAGCTGCTTTTGTCAGGTGATTTTGTACTTCTAGAAAAGGGTCATGGTGGACTGTAGTCATAACTAGTTACTATTCAATAATTGATTAATGGCGTCTTTGATATTACCTTCATTGGCATCGCCACGAAAATGATTGGTAATTTCTCCACGTTGGTTATAAATCACCACCTCAGGCATGGCGTAGCCACCGACCGAAGCATAAAAGTGATCACGCGGGTCTAGTACTAGCAATAAGCCGCCGAGGTCTGGCATCGTGTTAATAAAACGAGTGGCTTGCTCTTGTGTTTCCTTGCGATTAATTGCTAGAAAAGTGACTTTATTCGATTCAAATTCGTGAGCCAGCTTTGTCAAAATTGGTAAGTCCGTTACAGAAAAAGGTGACCAGCTGGCCCATGAATTCACCACGATGATATTGCCTAGATATTGTTCTAGAGAAATTTCATTACCATTAAGGTCAGTATAGTAAGCTTCCCCAGGAGTATTGCCAAAGGTTGCTAAGGTACCTTCATCAATCTGATTATTGGGTTGTTTGGTGACAAAGATAGTCACCACTGCCAAAACACAGACAAATACCACCAGTACAATAATAAATTTAATGTTACTTTTCATTATTCATAAACTAACCTTTAATAAAGAGTTCAAAATCAGCAGGCAACTCACCCTTGGCAGCTGGTATTAGATTTAGCTCAACCACTCTACCCATGAAAATTGCCGCAGCTACTGCTTCACCACTAGCTGTGGCGGTAATCAAAAAGCGTTGTGGTGTAAGCATTTGCGCGCAAGTGTCTGAATTATTAATGACTGAGAATTGCAGTTTTATTTGTTCAGGAAAAGATTCCATCACCAAAGCCTCCGTTGTTAGTAAATCACAAGGTGTCGGCATTAAAATTTCACCAACGTAGGTATGCTGTCCGTCTCTAAAATAATGTTTAGCGTCAATTCTGGTGATTTCGGAATATGGCACTAAATCAGCTGTTTCCTCTACTACTACTGGGTCTTGTTTAAGCTCTTGGTTTTTTAAGTGAGCAAAGGTGAACATGCCAACAACAATTAAGGCAAGGATAGCAATGCTTAAGATAAAAGTTCGTTTGTCCATAAATTATTTTAGATTACTAATATTCTTACCATTATACTCCTAATTACTCACAACAGCACTGCCTACAAAAACGACAATTTCTTCTGTCATAGAATCAGCATTGGCAGCGGAAAGCAAAGCGTTATCAAGCAGGTTACTTAATCGCAGTGTCGGTTCGCCCAACTCCTCGGGATAAATAATTACGGTACGATCATCAGCTGTTGATGAATCAGTAGTTAATTCGACAATTTCATAACCAGCAGCTTGTAATTTAAGTTTAGTCTCAGCGCCAAGTCCCGGTACACCGCTACGATTTACTATCTTTAACTTAGGTAAATTTTTATCGATGACGAAATTTCCGAGTTGGCGCTCTCTCACCTTTTGTTGATAAATAATTTCCTCGGATGAAAGTTTGACAGAAGCGTCAGAGTTTAGATAAATAATGTCATAACTTCTTTGTCCGGTATTGGCATTGGTAATTTAATTTCTGCAATCACATTTGTGAGTCGCGGATCGCCCTCAACTCGACCACAATAACCATTTGGAATACCTCCAGCAAAAGTAATAGTTCGATTTTCTTTATTAATAACCGGAGGTTCTACCCAGACACTGACAATTGATTTACCTAATGAAATGTCTATTGGTTGAGTATTGTCGGTATAGGTGACGACCGCATCTACTACATTAATACATTCTCTCGTCTCCTTGTCTGGCATAATCCGAACAGCTGTTGTAATAGCATCATCTCGCCCAAGGGTTCCAACACCGGAATCAATATAGATAGTGTCCGCGTTAACAGGTAGAGTAAAAAACACTACCGAGAAACCGACACAGACTTATTTAAACATACAAACATTTTATCAACTTAGAATTTACCAATACACGACTGTACACAGAAAGCAAAAAACCCGTCTCGTGGTGGGAGATAGAGTTTTTTGTGTTAACTCCAAGCTTGGAGCCAATATTATTTAGAATACTGGCGTTGCTACGTATGTCAGCGTAGCTGTGTAATCGTCACCGGCTTCCTGAAGAGATGTAATCTCGACAGTGTAGCCGACTCTAGTGATACCAACACCTTGATTAGTTCCGTTGACGGGACCATTGTGCCTAAAGACTTCTACTGGTGTTGTTGAGGCAGAAACATAAGCTCTTCCTACTACACCGACGTCAAAATCGTTAGTCAGGCCTGGCATCACTGAATTATCATCTGAAGTTATACCCCAGTGGCCATAGGTGCTTTCTTGACCTAAGGTATAAGCTGGGACATTCCATAAGATTGGTGTTGTAGCATAACTTCCATCTACAAAACCATCAATATCTGCTCCTGTTGCAGATAATAACTGTTGATCAGTTATTACAGTCACCACAAATCCATTTGCTGCGTTGGTATTGACTTGCAAATCCTGAGCAGCTGTGGCTGGTGTATCTGCTACTAGAACACCAAATGGAATGGTAGTAGGAGTAGATGTGCTAGTTGTAGTGTCGCCATTGACCGACAAATCAGCATTAACGCCAGTAACTGTAAAGTTAAAGACGGTTTCAAGTGTAGCGGTTACAACTACGACTGGTACAATCGCAACTTCTGTCACTCCCGTATCGGCAGTCCCAAAGGTAAGCGTGATTGCATATGGACCAGGTGTCAATGGGTTTTCGATTTGGTTAGTTCCAGCTCCACCAGAAGAGGCATTTGTTCCAATTCTGATAGTAACAGTTGCACTAGCACCGATAGTAGAAGTACCGCTTTCGATGTCGATAGTCTGACCGGCGCCTACAACTCCCCAGTTTGCGCCAGCGGCAACATCATCAACTAAACTTTCTTCAACACCGTTTACATTTAGGTCGATATCCTGAGCTTGTATAGTACCGATATTACTAAATCCCGCAGAAAATGCGATTGAGATAACCTGACCGGCAGCTAAACCAGAGGGTGTCACAAAACTGATGGTGTGGTTGGAATCAGTTTGTGGCTCAGAGGTTGAGAGCGTGTTACTAAAGGAGGTGACATTTGCCGCTTCCGCAAAGCGGAATGAAGGGGCCCCAGCAAACCAAAGAATGGTAGCAAGAGTCACAACAGCTGTGATTGCTTGGAGTAACGTGAACGTTGTATTCGTTCTAATCATGTTACTCTACGTTGTATTAGTTTTTCAGCTTAGATCTACGTCGCGACCGATAAAACTAAATGAGCAGATACTCATGCAATAGCGGGTCTCCACTCCCACTATCTATATGTGCGCTGCGAAACATATTCACCTTGAAACACTTGGCTGAAGCATTCAGATACAGCTACGCTGTTTCTGCAGTAAGACTAATTTCTTACCCCCAAAATAAGTACTCTTTCATTGTAACGTGAATGATTTTTCGTATTTGCACTTATGCACAAAAAGTTGGGATAAATTATATTTTATGAAAAATTTAACTTTAAATGACTGCGTGTTTTGACTGAAGTCATTTGTTGATTCAGAACAAACTTGATATAGAAATTATGGGCTAAAGAAACATCCTAGGACCTAAAACAACAAAACCACCGCTCTATAAAGCGGTGGTTTTGTGATTATCTAACTGTTATGGTCAATAAACGATTTAGATGTCCGCATTGTGCTTCACTGCGGACTAAAAAGAAAGGCAAGCAAGTGACACGACAACGGTATGGATGCCGCGATTGTGGAAAACGGTTTCAGTTGAAACGCACGGGTGCTAGGTTGGCACACACGTTATGGAATGCCTATACGCGAGAGAAACAGACTTTAAAAGAGCTGGCGGTCAAGTATGCCAGTTCCATCAATTGCAGACGGTGACCAAGTACCTCACCAGAAGACCCAAGACTGACGCTGGAAAGGAGTTGCGGGCACTAGCCCTCACACTCACTGAAACAGACGAGAAAACCTTTACCAAAGCGGTGACAGCGTATGAATTAAAATGGCAGACATTCCTTCAGGAAAAAACACTAGTGCTCGGTCTTAATCGTCCGCAGTATACACACAAAAACGTCCGTTCTGCTCTACGCTCTCTTAAAACTAACTTAACCAACCTCTTCACGTACCAGCGTTATCCTCTGCTGATGATTCCTAATACCACAAATTCCATTGATGGATACTTTGCCGGTTTAAAAAAGAAAGTTGCGCAACACCACGGGTTACGACGGGATAGACGATTCAAAGTTATTTCGGAGTTATTAAATAGGTCCTAGAAAGTTTCTTTACTCCGAAAATCTTGATACAAAGAATCTTCTTCCAAATCATTAATCAGTATTTTTTCAACTCCAAACCAAGAATCAGAAGTGACACTGGCTGGCACCACGATCAGGGTATCAGTGACATAGACAGTACGGTCGATTGTGGCGTAGACAAAAGCGCCCAGAAGTAGACTGAGAATTACCAAAAACCAAAGTGCTGTTTTAGTGAAAAAAACTTTTAATTGCATTACATAATAACCTTAGTACCGAAGGCAGGCGCAAATAGCTTTATTTTATAATACCGCGCCTTCCTAAAGGAACGCGCGGTATTATAAAATTTATGTGGATTCCGGGGCAAATTTACTTCAATATTGTCTTTACATCATTGATTTCCTTTTCAATCAAGGTCTCCGAAACTTCAAGTGCTTGATTGAGTCCTTCAACAGCCTCGCGCTCACTTTTTGATAGTCGTTTTCGCTTCGTAATCAGATTAACTTGATCATATATTTCGTCTCGCAGGGCTGAGAAAATTTTCTCCATTTGATCTTGTACCTCTCTTGTCTCGCGACGCAACTTCTTTTCCTTAAGTTTGATTTGGTTACGCTCGTACCAGATGTAGATGAGTTGCAGAATCACTATCACGATTAGGAAGAAGATAAGGAGGTTAACTGCTGTGAAGAAGTCCCGGAATGACTTAACTTCCTCAGTGACTACTGGTTTAACCCAACCGGCCGTAATCAAAACTGGTTTTGTACTCACTCGAATATTACCAGCCTGGTCGTAGGCGACAATCTTAACAGTATAAGTACCGTCTTCTAATTCACTTAAGAGATAGCCTAACTTTGCTTCGTCTGGTGTCACTCTAAAAGTCTCTTTATCAGTAATTGTAAGTTCGTAATAAGCTACACCTGATGTCTCATCACGTGCTTCAAACACTACGAGTGGAAAAGATGAAGGTGTTGTGTTCATTCTAATATCGATATCAAATGCTAGTGGCGGTGTAGCATCGATTTGCAATTTACGATTCAGGGTCACTCCCCAATCAACTTGGTTTTTGAATCGGATACTAAAGTATTGAATACCGTCAATCAACATTTCTTTAGTAATTCGAAATTCATCAATTGGTGGCTCATAGAGCGCATCAGTATTTAGATTTGGGACATTGTCACTTGAAGTGGCTATTTCAATTGCCAGTGCATTAACATCAAGTGGCAGGGTCCAGGTAAACAAACCTTCCGTACTCTTGTACCAGACCTCAGAATCAATAAAGGCTGCAGAACCAACTTCTGGTGCACGGAGTGGATCACCGAAGATCAGCGCTTCACTGGTTGAGTTAGATGGAGGTGTTACTGGTGTCGGTGTCGGAGGTGCAGGTGTGCTAGCTGCAGCTACCGTAAAGTTTGCAGCAGGCGAACTCTGATAGACATTTGTCCCCTGACCATCAGCTGCTAAAACAGAGGCAGTTGAAAAGCTAACAGCTGCTGAACCTTCCTTGAGAGTTCTGAAAGTGACATTCATGAGATTTGATGCAGTTGAAAACGGGGTTGGACTTCCACCACCAAAAGTTATAGTACCAGCACTATTTGAAAAAGATGGCTCGACAGTCCAGAGAGAGAAAGCTGACCCATCTCGGTTAACAGTCACCACAGCGAGTGCGGTCGGATCAAACTTTAACGTGGCTTCAACAGCATTGATTTTTGCGCCAGCTGGTTGCACTCTGACTACTGCAGTAAAAGTTTGTCCGTTACCAAATGACCCAGAACCTGGATTAAGCTGTAGCGTTGCTGCTTCGACACTGGCAGTAAAAAATAAAAAAAGTGTCATTAAAAACAGGACACATAAAAATGTTTGACTGACTCTATGTGTATTTAAAATTTGTTTTATCATATTTATCAAGGTACTAATTTTTATTACTTTGAACCAGGGGTCCGCCGATCTTGCTTTACTCGTAATCTAACTTTTTCTTTCTCAAAGGATTTCAATAACGGCAAGACCGATATCAAAACACCATTGTTTATTTTTGCTTCTGCTTTTTCTATTTCTATACTTTCGGGCAAAATAATTCTTCTATAGAAATCTCCCCAAATACATTCCGAAGCAAAATAAGCGCCTTGTTCTTTGGCTTTAGGAAAAACAAGATACTCAGGTCTAATTCTCCTGCCTTCAATTAATACAATATCAGCATCTCCCTCAATCGAAACATTGACGTCATTCATGTCAGCCCCAGCCGCCTGAGCGTAGACTACTATCATGTTTTCTGTTTGATAAACGTCAACGTCAAGTTGGGCCACCTTATCGACAGCGGTTTCCTCAGCGTCTGATTGCAAAGTTGACTGCCCAGAACGAACGCCACGATTTTGTAATCTTTGGAGAAAGGACATATGCCTATATTATAGTACTTTTACTAAAATATTTTAGACGTTACCCACAAGTCATATAAAAAGCGTAGCGACTATATTTTACGTGACTCACGATTTGTCCTTCCCTGGGGCAAATCTCTGGTACTTGCAGCCCAAAGCTAGGTCAAGTACATCGAAGTTACCCAGTCCAATTAAAGAGTAGAATAGAAAAGTCAGTTAAGTTAACCTTTCTGTTTGCATTAATATCAGCCGATGGATCTGATGTTCCTCCATCACTATTCCACCAGAAAAGTAAAATGGAAAAGTCGACCAAATTTACTTTACCGTCACGATTGAGGTCTGCGTTGGTTATTCAGGAAGCACTTTGTCCGACACCATAGAGTGTATAGTTTGAAAAGTTTGCACTTACTCCACCCGTCTGTTCACTGCGTGCTCGAACTTTATAGGTGCCGACAGTAAAATTTCCAGTACTTAAAGTTGTTGTCCAGAGACCATCTCCATTAGCTGTAGCAGTTAATGTTTGTCTGCTGCCTGCAGATTTATCTTTCTCGTTCTCTAATGTTACCAACGCATTAGGTTGGGTATAACCAGTCAGTGTCAGAGTTGTTCCTGGATTAACTGGGTCTGGAGTTACTTTTATTAAGCCACCAAAAACTCCAGACTGAGTCTGGAGTTTTTGGTGGCTTAATAAACTAGAACTTGAAACGATAAACCCAGAAGGCGGTGTTATTTCGATATAGGCACCAGGATTAATTGTCGTGCCAAGTTTAAAGGAAAGAGTGTGGTTGGAGGCTGCTCCTGGAATTGAATTTGAAATGGTGTCTTTATATTCATTAATATTACGCGCCGAAATATACTCAGGAGAAAAAACTAGTGTCAGCAAAAAAGCTAAACCCAAAGTTGCCAGAAAATACGCCCAGGCTTTTACCACTAGATTCATTACATATTATTATAACCCCTCGGGGTTGGGAAAAACCCCATTCCATACACAACTTTACTCCAGAATAAATCCTCCCGCTTGATGGCCCCATAATGTTGCATAATGTCCGTCCTGCGCCACCAAGGCCTCGTGGCTGCCGTCTTCAATAATTTTTCCGTTTTGGAGTACAATAATCCGGTCCATTTCACGAAGTGTCGATAAGCGGTGTGCAATGGCAATCACCGTCTTTCCTGACATTAATCTATGCAATGCTTTTTGGATCTCATGCTCACTTTCACTATCTAGAGCCGAGGTGGCTTCGTCTAAAATCAAGATTGGGGCATTTTTCAAAATCGCTCTCGCAATGGCTACCCGCTGTTTCTGTCCTCCAGACAGTTTGATACCTCGTTCACCAACAATCGTGTCGTATCCAAGTGGTAGTTTTGAAATAAATTCATGGGCTTGCGCTTTTTTGGCAGCAGCTATCACCGTTTCGAGCGCCGCACCAGGATGAGCGTAAGCAATATTTTCTCGAATAGTCCGATGAAACAGCGAAGGCTCTTGTGGTACCAGCGCAATAGCCGAACGTAAAGAATCTTGTTTCACTTGACTAATATCTTGTCCATCAATCAAAATTTTTCCCAAAGTGAGTTCATGCTGCCTGAGCATGAGCGAAACAAAAGTTGTTTTTCCAGCACCAGAAGAACCAACAATGCCAATTCGCTGTTCAGCTGGAATCGTAAGTGCAAAATCTTTAAAGACCTGATTATCGGCAAAATTAAAATTAACCTTGTCCCAGACAATTTCTCCTGAAGTAGTTTTTAATGCTTTTGCTTTAGGCACATCCACAATATCGTGTGGCAGTAAAATATCTTCTAAGCCTTCACGCATTTCTCCTGCAGTTCTTGATATCGCATTAAAAGCTCTACCAACAAATAGTAGTGATCCGGTAATGTTGTACATCAGTGACACCATCAGAATAAAATCACCGGTAGTAATCATTCCCTGCCCCCACTTAGTCACCAGAAGCCAAAAAATACCAATAGAAAAAACAAATAGAATTGCACTATTGAGCAACAGCAATTTTTCCGTATATAGCCAATTTTTGAGACCGGCACTAAACTTGTTAGTGGTTAATTTTTGAATATTGCAAACTCATTTTTATTTTGGACATACTGACGCGCCGTAGCCGCATTAGAAAAAACGTCAACCATTTTACCTTGTAGCAAAGTACCCGCTTCGGCATTCTCTTTAGCTAACTCTGTCTTCCTTGGAGCAAATCGTTGATTGATGATAATTAAAACCAGTCAGAGACAAGCAAAGACCCCAGCCGCTAAATTATTTACATTAAAAATGAAGACGAAAGTCACTATGAAAGTTACCAGTAGACTTAGTAGCGACCAAAGAAAGTTTGGCACCATCTCACTAAACGCATTATGAACATTCCCGACCTTACTACTGATTAATCCAACAAAGCGATTTATGTAAAACGTATGGCTGTGTTTAAGCAGATATTCAACTAGAGTATCATTAGCTGTCTTAATGCTTTTATTGGTCCAATAGGCACCACAGTAACCACTAAGACGATAAAACATCTGCACAATTAACAGAGCCGCCGGAAAAAGGAGCCCCCACAGCATCGCTCTTTGAATATCCGCAGCCTCAGCTGCGTCAACAATTAGCTTAAAAAGATAATTCGTCGACACACTCAGTGAGGCAGCTACGACTACTGCCAGAGTCGTTGAAAAAACCCAGACTTTATGCTGTAGTGAGACATGTAAAAAAAATCCCCAAGGATTTTTTGGAATCACTTTATCTGGCAACGATTTTTTAGTATTTTTAGTTGTGGTTTGAGACATAAAGCATTAAGACGGATGAAATCAGACAATCTTACTCCTAGCGCAAGCAACGAAAACCAACGGCTTCACCAAAAAAAGTTGGTAACGTTTGTGCATGAACCGTAAATACTCCCGCGTCTGTTTTACTACCATAATAACCACCGCGAATCATTGCAAAGGCGCCAGTGTTTTTGCTCCAAAAATATTCGCCAGTAATTTCAGACTCACGTTCTAAAACAGTGACTGTCGCGACTCCCCCATTATCAACCTGCTTGACGTATCCAGTCTCTGGTAACTGACGCCCAAGATACTGTCCAGAAATCACATCATCATTAACCCACTCCCAGACATTACCAACTGTGTTCTTGATTTGTACTGCAGAAACACAGTCGGGAAACATATCGCCGCCAACGACATCCGACCCAGCAGTATGACACTTCTTTATATCAGTCCCAAGAGCAAACTGATACCACTCAGCGGCAGTCGGCAACCTTTTGCCGCTACGGGCACACATCACTGTTGCTTGTTCACGATTCATAAAGCCAAAGTTGTCTTTGAATATTCTTCATACAGGAGAGGAGTAATTTCTTTGTCGTCTATAATCAAGGGCGTAGTTAAGTACAATCAAGACCAGCAGAATCAAGAGAATTGTACTTAATATAAAAGTGGAGAAATCCAACCCGCCGGCTGCAGGTTTGTCTTTGAGATTCACAGCAATGAGTCTTTCTTTAGCCGCCAGCTCTGTCTCTAGTTCGGTGATTCGGCCAGTCAATTGATTATATTCATTTGGCGGGACCCCTAGAGTAACTCCCACTACGCTAGCGAGATGCGCCTGAGTAAGATCAGAGAGGTCAGCTGTCGCCCGTAACCAGAGTCCGCTGTCAAAGACTAAAGCAAAGGAAAAAACACAGACAGCAATCCGCAGAAAACTATGATACAGCGAGTTTGGAGTACCTGGTTGCATATCTGTTATTATACCATTATGCAAACAGTAGTAGCAGAATAATGAAGAATAATGCCGCTACAGACAAGATTAAAATGAAAAAGAGCAGGAACGGGAATTGATTTTGTTTACGACTGCGCACAAGTCTTCTTGGTAACCCGGCCGAGGCCATCTTAAGTGAGCGGTTAATGTATAATTTCAGTGAAATGACTGTCACCAGAAGAAATATTCCTAAAATAATCAAGGCCGGTACAATAATATTGGTTGGCAATATCCAAAAAGTAACAGTGGTGGAAATAGTATTCATATTTCCTTCACTACCATAAACCAAACTCAGCCTAGCTTCATAGCGCCCAAAGCCTGGAGATTCATCAGTCCAGTTAATACTGTAGTCTCGCAAGCCATCACTACGTGGTGTTTTTGGGAAAATACCTGCTTGTGATGAATTAAAGTTTAGTAGCACCACCCGCTTGCCAAACATGTTTAGAATTTCCAACGGACCAGTTGGTTTAACTAGCGTATTACCTTCATTCTCGACCCCGGCACTAAAATCAACATTAGTTGAACCATAGATGTATTGTGAGGTTGAAAATTGTCGAATTCTGGCTGATTCCAAAACATCACCAGCAATTCTGATAGAAATTATATTTCCGACTTCATAACCAATAGCCGCACCGGAAGTACGGAGTTCGGGCGGTTGAACAGAGACCGTGACACTACCAAAGTGCGCTCCTGGGCTGACATCTTCTGGTACTGATAAACTGAAAGGAACGTCTACTTGACCCCCAGCAGTTATGAAGACCGAAGTCTGACCTAGACTGATCCACTCACTTAGTTCAAAACTAGCCTTTGGCGACGATGCATCAGCAAAAATAGGGACACCGCCATCACGAACGCCAATAATATCTCTTATGCCTAAATAGTAAGTCTGATCAACGTTACTAATGTTTTTAATCTTAACTGAAAACTGTCGACTCTCACCTGGTTGAAATTGTTCTATCGGATCAATAATAGCTGGAATAATGCCTACACCGGCACTATCTTGTGCTGCCACTAAACTAGTTGAAATAATGAAGTAAACAACTACTAAAAGCAGTAGAGTCTTAAATGATGGTGTAGTTAATTTTGATCTAAACATAATAGATAATTGCTTTTCATAATAACACTATCATCTATTATATTTTAATTTTATGAACAATTATTTTTTACTAGTTCTGCCAGAATGTCCGTTGGTCTGAAACGTTTATTAATGCACAAAGAAATAGCCCTGGTGTAACGTTTATTACTTAAAAGCTACATTAAACTAGCCCACAAATATTTTAACCTATCATGAAACCCCATTCCTCTTTTTTGCCAGAAGAGCACTGACAGATGCATTTAAATTTTGTTACAAATCAAAACTTCTGACAAGAAAAAACAAAACCGCCCGAAGGTGGTTTTGTTTTTTTGTTTATGCTTTTCTTACTTAGAAAGTTGGTGTAGCTACACATTAGAGTTGTATTGTAGTCATCGCCTGCTTCCTGAAGTGGACTGATTTGTACACGGTACACAACCTCGGCCTGAGCATAATCTTGAGTTAGACCATCAGCTGGGTCGTTGTGAGAAAAAACTTGCCGTGGAGTGGTACTAGCCGCGACCCATCAATCCCCGCTACTTGTAGTGAACTCAGAACCATTTAGATCTGCATCATTAGAAGTAAGACCCCAGTGTCCCCACGTATTCTCCAAAAGAAGTGAATTTGTAGGAGCTGACCAGGCGACCGGTGTGTTAACATAGGTACCGTTACTAAATCCGTCAATGTCCGCACCTGTTGAAGACTGGAGATTCCCATCTTGTTGAACTGTTACTACGAAACCATTAGCAGCGTTAGTTGTTACACTAAGTTGTTGGCCGATAGTGTATACAGTTCCTGCAGTCAAAACTCCAAACGGAATTGTTGTTGCAGTAGAGGCTCCTGATGTTGTGGTGGCATTTACTACTGTTGAAGTAGCGAGAGCTGAAACAACGAAATCAAACGTCGTATTAACAATAGCTGTTACTTCTACGTAGTCTACTATTGCTACTATTGCTACTATTGTGCGTCCAGTATCACTTGTTGCGTTAGCTACTGTGATAAGGAATTCATAAGATTGGACTACCCCTGGGTTAGTGACTATTCCACTTGCCAAGACTACTGTAACAGTGTCGCCTGATGTAGCCGTTACGTTATCAAACGTAAGAGTTTGGGCTCCAGCTGCAAAGTTTCCAATTGCAATTGGAGCTCCAGTGTTTACTCGTACTACAAGGTCACCAGACACCACTGTGTTTACTCCTGTAAAACCAGCTGGGAAGATGATGACATAATCAGGCGCTACTCCAACTGATGAACCAGTTGGAATCTGGAAACTAAAGTTGTGGCCAGATGTCACACTTGGTCCCGAGTCTGTTAATCTATCACTAATTTGAATTAGGTTAGCTGCTTGTGCTGTTCTGTAGGCTCCGACCGACCAGAGGACACTGCACACGCAACAAGCATCGCGACTACCCGGTGCATAAAGCCAACGTTTGTTGGTATTACGAACATGTTTATGTTGTTTTAAATTTTATTAAATAACTAAAGTTTTTTGAAACCTAATGTTTCGGAAACTATCCGGTTGAAGTTTCTGTGGAGAGACACTAGAGAAATTTTTTGAAAAAGCTCAGCCAATTTCTTTTATGTCCTTCAACTGTCTACTTATATTAGAGCGCCAGATAAGACAACCTGTCCGATAGTGCATGTGGATAACTCAGTTAAACAAAGACATAGTAAATATTTTAAACTATGTATATAGGCTCCTACTAGAGACACGGCAGACATCTTTTATATAACTCATTAAGAACATCTGTCTGTAAATAATTTTCTTTTAGCATTTGACAATCTTCAAATCGGACCACCTGGTCGTATAGGCGGGTGAAATATTGTCTTTCTTTTCGTGCCACACGGAATCAGTATTATCCAAAGATCCTAGCTTAATTAATGTCTTTCCATAACGTTCATTTAAACGGTATATTTCCTCGGTTATTGATTGGCCTTTCTGCTCTTTTTTGGCAGCAGCTTCAGTAAATAAAGACATGGTTTCAGTCCCAAATTCCATTAAACCACCTAGTAAAATACCAGCTTTTTTATAGGGTATATGTGGCTCATAGATTTTTTTTAGCGCCTGCATTGCCTCTTTCTGTAAAGTGAGCAAATTAGCGGTTGGAGTAGTAAGGATTATCTCCATTCTTTTTCCGTGTAAAAAATAGTCACCGTAATGACTTGGTGAAATCATCACTATTAAGCGCTTAGCCAATAAATTCATCCTCTGTAAGTCATCCACCACTTGGTAAATATGATATTTAACGGCTTCATTTAAATCATCTAAGTTGGTAGTCGTATCCCTAAAAGATCGAGTGCTCATAATGCTTTTTTGCTTTGGTTTTATTGCTTCTAGACGATTTACTTGCTGACCATTAAGTTCAGAATATAGTTTTAAACCTTCGTTACCAAACAAAGTAGCTACTTGCCTTGGTTGTAGTTTAAGAAAATCTGCTACTGTTTTTAGATTATATTTGGCAAACTGCAGTGTTCGACTACGACCTACACCCCAAATTTGATTTAGGTTAATTTGATCTATCAACTTCGACCAATTCTTGTCGTTTATGATTGTAACTTCATTTGTCTTTTTAGCTATGGTATTAGCATACTTCGCCCTTGTCTTAGAAGACGCTATTCCGATTGATACTGGTATTCCTACTTGCTGCTCAACCTGTCTCTTAAGTAGAGTAAGCTTGTCAGTGTTGACACTGTCTGGTAGAGCAAAGAAACACTCATCTATAGAATACTGTTCAGTATTTGGAAAGTTCTCACTAACAACTTCAAAGACACGTCGCGAGACGTCACGATACAAAGCGAAATGCGAGGAAAAACAAACTGCTCCTATTTGCTTAAGTGTGTCCTTTATCTGAAAATGAGGGACACCCATTGGTATACCCTTGTCCTTTATCTCTTTTGAACGGGCAACTACGCAACCGTCATTACTAGACAAAACCACAACTGGCCGACCGATTAAGTCAGGTCTAAATAACCGCTCGCACGAAACAAAAAAATTATTGCAATCAAGTAACGCGATAAGACTCATATTTTAGTGTGTTACACTTTTACCATTATGTCACAAAACCAATACTTTCGAGTAGGTGCCGGTAGTGTAATTTATAACGAGGCTAAAGAAATCTTGCTCTTTGCTAGAACCCACATCCCCTCACTCTGGCAACTGCAACAGGGTGGAATGGAGCCTAACGAAACTATCGAAGAAACTTTGTGGCGGGAGTTATTTGAAGAGACTGCCATCAATCAAACCGACATCGAACAAGTTGATTTATATCCTGACTGGCTACTTTACGAATACCCAGTTGCGACCCGCACCAAACTGAAGGACCAAAACTGTCTTGGACAGATTCATAAATGGTACTTCCTCAAACTAAAGCCTGAAATTTTAGTTAGTATTGAGAAAGCATCTGACGATGAATTCCATCAAGTTAAATGGTCAAGCTTTAAGGAATTACTGCAGGATGAGAATAATTTCAAACACCAAGTACATATAAAGTTGGCAGATTATTTTGCCTCACATCTGAATACTTAAAAAACAAAGGGGTACCCTAGGCAACTTGCCGAGGGTACCCCTTTTGCCAAATATTTCTGTAGTACCTCCTTAAAACAACTTCCAAATATCAGGGTCTTCTTCTCCATCAATCTTAAATAAAGCGATACCAGCTAAATCGTGTTTTTTAGCCAAGACCAACTTCTCCTCCACTGCCTTGGCGTCAGAGTACGTAGCGAAACGCACTATCACTTCCTTCCCGGTCATATTAGCAAAGAATAAAGCCCGAGCAGCATTCTCAAAGCCGGTTGGTGTCCCTTTTGGTACGGGCAGTGCTTCTAGTAATGCGAATGGTGAAGTGGTTGGAAAATAACTAAACACGGCTTCACCCCCAGCTGAACGGCCTGCAGATGACTGGTATTCGCTCTGTAATTCCTTTAAACGGGGGAAATTTAAAGTGCCAGCCAACTTATAGTCACGATACCAATCCGGTGACACCATCACGTCCCAGGCCCGACCGTATGTCGGTACCCCTAGATAAACCTGATCATGAGTAAAATCTTCTAAAGCCAACTCAACCACCTTTTCCACCCACTCATTATCGGCCACTGGCATATAGGGAAGGCCAGCTCGTTTAGCGTTTAGCTTCAAATCAGCTCGCTGCTGATCATAAGTCATAATCTCTATCCGATCACAGTACTTGGCAATCTCTTTGTAATCGTTGGCATATTCAATCACTACTGGCACAACTTTGAACCGTGATTCAGCCGGAGTCCGTGCCTCAATGGCGCAGGTCAGTAATTTTCTACCTAATTTGTCATTTAATTCCTTTAGAAATAACGAAAAATCGTCTTTAGTTTTAGATAATTTTTGCTCGTAATCAATATTTATACCATCATACTTCCCTTTTTTGACCAAACTGACAATTTCGGTGATATGATCCTTTCGCTTATGTGAGTTACTCAAAATATCATCTATCTGCTGTCCGTCAAACCAAGCTATGGTGGGAATGACTTTCACTTTTTCTTTCTTAGCCAATTTAATGAATTTTATCCAAGCACTGCTTTTGAGATTAGACTTAGCTATGATTTCCCCGTCATCATCAACTTCAAACACAAAAGGATAAACTGTGTCTAATTTATCGATGTTTTTAGTGGCACTTTTAAGTCCAGCCGTAGTTTGCCACCAAGGGATCCAGCCCGACACTTTGAGTTCAGCCGCCACAGTAAAATTTGGCACTATTAATAAAAACATTAGGCTGAAAAGCACTATCGGAGGAAATTTTTTAAAGACGCTGGGATTTTGTCTGTTTGGCAAGATATTTATATTTAAACTAATAGTTATTTTTATGACGCCTAAGTACCCCAATTCTTACATCATCCAGGAACCCGCCAAAGAAAACAGGGGCAAAACCTTTCGGTTGACCGAAAGGTTTTGTATTCGATTAGACCTCGTCTTGAGTATTAAAATACTCTAACTGAACCGACAATGACTCCCCAAATAAAACATTCATCATTATTGGTCAAGATAATCGGTTCATAGCCTGCGTGTTCTGATACCAGACGGGAATCTTTGCCAGTGATTAATAGGCGCTTCACCACCATCTCTCCATAAACTGCCGCCACAACAATATGTCCAGAAGTTGGAGTAACGGATCGGTCCACTACTAAAATGTCACCGGAAAAAATCTTAGCTCCTTCCATTGAATCGCCTTCAACTTTAACAAAAAAAGTGGCGGTTGGATTTTCGATAAGTAAATCATTTAAATCCAAACTTTTTTCTACCATATCATCTCCCGGCGCTGGAAAACCAGCTGCAGGTCTTGATGCATAAAGAGGAATTTCACTAGCGACAGTTTTCTCTACGGAGACCACTCCAATATTACTAACAGTTGTCTCTTTCATACAAACTAAACAATGACAGCACCGCTAGTTAATAGCTGATTGACATAAAACAAACCACACATCAGCAGCAGCAGAGCTATCCCATAACTAACGTCGACTAACTGTCGTTGTCGCCATGCCAGCAAAATAGAAGACCATAAGGCTAAAACGGTGAGCGAACCAACAAATAAGTATAGATATCTTAGCAACTTATTTGGTTGTGTCGCCAAACTGGCTCCAAAATTGTTAGTCCCTTGACTATTTTCAATTAGCGAGATTACGGGAAGTAGGCCAGAAGATGTTGCTACCGGACTGAGGAAGAGGGATTCTTCTGGCAAAGTAGACGTGGTCACGGTCTTTGGCTCCTCAATTAAAGTATCTTCTTCACTTATTGGTAGATTCCTAGAAACTGAATCAGTGGTTGGTTTGGAGTATAGCTCTGCTTGCCCTTTGTTATCAATTTCAGTTTCCGCTCCAAGGACTAGAGTTGGACTTTCACCTTGCACGATAAGAATTGGGTTGGTGTTAGTTGCGGTGCTGGTAGCGACATTTACATCTCTGCTTAGACTAGTTGCCAGCTCTGGTTCAGGAACTACTTCAGTCGCCACTGGTACTGTTGGCGCTGGTGTTAACGGATTAGCTACGGCTGGGGCGGCTGGTGTACCAAAAAGTTGCACTACAAAGACAGTGTCATGACCTTGGTAACGCCCCTTAGAAGTTCCAATACCAATCTCTTGATAAGTAGCATTTACAATATTGGCTCGATGAGTCGGTGAATTCATCCAAGCCTTAACCACTTCGTCTGAATCACTAAAATAAACCGCCAGGTTTTCCCCGGCATGGGCATAGACATAGCCAACCTCTTGAAACCAATGCCAAGGAGTGACCCCGTCTGGACTATTGTGAGCAAAGTAGCCGTTAGCCGCCATATCCTCGGCCTTCAGTGTGGCAGCCCGGTCAAGTATCTGATTTCGACTAAGTGGTGGTTCAGCTAACGCTTGGCGTTCATTGTTGGTTAAAGTAACCACCACCGCTGGTAAAATCGCTCCCACCAACCAATCAGAAGTCTGCCATAGTAGTGCCTGAAAATTAGCTACCATAAATGATAACAGCACCAAGAAAGTCATACCTAACATGGCGCTCCGCTGGAGCAGCGACGGTAGATACTTATTGTCCGCCTGTGGCCACCAGCCATTACGTATTTTTTTCTTCATTTCATTTATTATACAGCAAAACTGACCTAGTACTGCAATAGTACTAGGTCAGTTGCATTGAGATAGAGAATTTACCAGTTTCATTGTCTGATGTTTTAGACTAAGAGTGTTGTTAGTCTAAATATAAGAGACGGAGTGAGGGTTATTTAAAACCAACCAGTCAACCAATTCCAAACGCGCGCAAAGAAAGATGGCTTCACAGGATTTGGGTCTAAGCCAGAGTCTGCTGGCTTATTGTTTATTTGAGGTGCACTTTCCACAGAAGCTTCGTTTGAAGTACTGACACCAGCCACTTCACCCTTAACAGTATCTGGACTCACGGCACCACCTAGAGAAGCGGAAACTTCTACACCAGCACTTTCAGGAGTCCAAGCATTACCCGCTTGGCGGATTCGAGCAATCTCTGCCAATTGAGCCTCAGTTAAAGGAAACAGACTAGTAAAGCTACAATGTATCTCATTGATCAACTTGCGGGTTGTGTAGTAGACATATCCAGTTGGTTGACTAATTCCCCAAGGAGACAAAATGCCGCTCTTGTAGGTTGACTGAAACGAACGCACCGCAGCAATAGTGGCGTCATCGTAAAATCCGGTGACAGCGATATTTGGGAAGCCACCAAGGTCACGTAAAAATTCTTGTAACTTGGTAACCTCGGCTCCGTTATTGACTGCATCGGGTCGGATATACCCCTGAATATATTCACTACACTGCTTGATACTGTCCGTAGCTCCGAGCACCTCACCTGGAGGTACCGGTGCCAAAGCTAAAGATCTCTGTCCTACTCGTGTACCTGAGCTACGACTTCCTTGGTTGCTATTATTGGTTACGGTTGAAAAAGCAGTGCCACACGAGACATCAGCTCCAGCAAAACCAATACAGAAATCAAAGTTGGTTGACTGTCCCATTAAGCTTTGTGGAGCATCAGCATTGAGAGTAATGGTAAGAGTTAAAGCAATAGTACTGTTCCCACTTACAGAACCCAGTAATACTTGTCCAGCATTATAAAAATTCGTCAACGAATCTGTGTACGTGGTGCCTCCAGTAATAGAGACAGTCATGTTGTCAGACAGATCTCCGGCCAAAGATGAAGTTACTTCTATCTGCGCATCTAGCGTATTACTAGTTTGGTTCTCCAAAGAAATAGCGCCTGAAGTCGATGCGTTAGGAATAAGATTTGTCGCACTTAGTGGGAAGTCAGTCGTGGTCACAAAAGCTTGCGCCAAGAGTGGCATGAACAAAGTGAACATCAGACAAAGAGCTAAAAGTTTCCCGTACCAAGTTATATTATTTTTTTGTGTAAAGTAAGTATTCATAAATAATATTTTTTATTCAACTGGTTCGTTAGTTGACTCCTCTTCTACTGTTGCGGACTCCACCTCCTTTATTACTTCTACGTCCCCAACTTCAGCGTCGTCACCCACTTCTTCACTTAGACTTTCGGTCTCAATTTCAGTTTCAGCCGTAGTGACTTCTCCCTCTTCAGTCAGAGTCTCGCCGGCTACCACTTCTTCTGAAACAGTGATATTAGTTTCATCAACTACGTCGATATCTTCATCAATCAAGACTTCATCGTCCGCAACAACTTCGTCAGTAGTTTCATTTCCGACAGATGAACCCCCTCCACCTCCATGTGTTGTAGTTTCTTCAACAATCTCATCGGCTGTGGATGAAGCAGTTTCAGTGACTAAAACATCTTCTGTAGAAGAAGCATTTTCTTCTAGCAAAGTAGCTAGTGCAGAAGCTGCTGAAGTCGCAAAACCAAACGGTGAGTCTTCAACAGTTGGTTCTTCTCCAATTAAGTATTCGCCACGAGCAGCTAACAGAGCGACTACGTTTTCAATTTGAGCTAGAGACAAACCAGAGTCAATTAAATCTTGTCTAGAGACACGGTTCACAGCGCCAGGAGTCGGATCAGGGTCTACCCAAACACCGCCATCTGGAATTCTCTGATGTGATTTGCCAGCGGCAGTAGACGGATAAGTATGTGAATCAAGTAATGCATTCATACCGGTATATAGACTGACAGTATCTCCTCCATTATTCAATCGATTAGAGCTACCACCAAATTCCAGGACAAGTAGCCCACCTGGAGCAATAATAGTGCTTGTAGTTCCAAACGGTTGCATCTCACTTGCTACCGCTCCTGAAGCAACTATCGTATAGAAATTTTCAGTAGTAGTGGCACCAAAAGATAACTCAGAAACTTTCCATCCGAGAACATCTACTGGATCACTAGAATCATTGTAAAGCTCTACCCATTCTCTTTCT
>Ga0163144_10008907_pt1 | contig 21639 bp, 19 predicted proteins | sample OliLak19BULKMAT1_FD_123175 | JGI IMG/M metagenome (GOLD analysis project Ga0163144, IMG submission 123175) | Freshwater microbial mat bacterial communities from Lake Vanda, McMurdo Dry Valleys, Antarctica - Oligotrophic Lake LV.19.BULKMAT1 | ecosystem: Environmental > Aquatic > Freshwater >... | reverse complement strand
TTTTCTTTTCGGCTCACACCGAAAAGTAGGGTAAATGGTAAAGGGCAAATGGTGAAGGGAAGTCAAACCCTTAATCGTTCACCTTCAACCGTTCACCTTTAACCGCTAATTTTTACTTACCTAATCTATCCACCTGTTTTTTAAAACATACCCAAAGGGCGGTTCTAGACCTTTTTGTAAACCAATCGAATTAAAGATTGGTGATATAAAAAAGGTTTATATCTTTGCCGTCCGTTTCGCTAAAAGTTGAGCGAAAAAACAAATTGAAAACCCAAAATTGATGTGGCCCTTGAAGGCAGCCCGCCTAGTAGCGGGTCCGGAGCGATACCGGGCATATCAGCATTGCACCTCTTCTGTGAAGGATGGCCGACTAGCCGAAAGCTGTCAGTGAAGGAAGAATCAGGTGTGCTAAAGTTCTTTGACAAGGATGGGGAGCGTCGTGAGGAGAGATACTGATTTAATCTTGATCAGTAAATCTTCTTCTATCCGCCATAGCTTTTAGCGAAGGTGGATAATTATTATTTTGAGACGAGTTTATTAAATTATAGTGCTTTTGGCATTAAGAATAGGAAGCGATTAAGAGCGTATGGGGAATGCCTAGGCTCTCAGAGACGACGAAGGACGTGGTAAGCTGCGATAAGCTGCGGGGAGTTGCAAACGAACTTTGATCCGCAGATGTCCGAATGGGACAACCCCTATGGTTGAAGACCATAGACCTCGCAAGAGGAGACAACCCGGAGAACTGAAACATCTAAGTAACCGGAGGAACAGAAATCAACGAGATTCCCTTAGTAGTGGCGAGCGAACAGGGATCAGCCCATTAAGTATAGTACTAAGTAGTAGAAGTAGTCTGGAAAGCTACACCATAGAGAGTGAAAGTCTCGTAAACGAAACGAAGTATTATATGAATTGAGTAGGGCGGGACACGTGAAATCCTGTCTGAATATGGGGGGACCATCCTCCAAGGCTAAATACTCCTGAGAGACCGATAGTGAACCAGTACCGTGAGGGAAAGGTGAAAAGAACCCCGAAAAGGGGAGTGAAAAGACCCTGAAACCATACGCTTACAAGCGGTAGGAGCCTTGCAGCAATGTGGGGTGACTGCGTGCCTTTTGCATAATGATCCTACGAGTTGCTCCTGGCTAGCAAGTTTAAGTCCGAGGAAAGGACGGAGGCGAAGCGAAAGCGAGTCTGAATAGGGCGCATAGCTAGTCGGGGCAGACGCGAAACCACGGTGATCTACCCATGGGCAGGTTGAAGGTTCGATAATCTCGAACTGGAGGACCGAACCGGTGTACGTTGAAAAGTGCTCGGATGACCTGTGGGTAGGGGTGAAAGGCCAATCAAACCTGGAGATAGCTCGTACTCCCCGAAATGCATTGAGGTGCAGCGTTGGCTTTTTTTGTATTGGAGGTAGAGCTACCAATAAGGCTAGGGGGCTTCGCAGCCTACCAACCCTTGATGAACTCCGAATGCCAGTACAAATAACCAGCAGTGAGGCGCGGGGTGCTAAGGTCACGCGCCGAGAGGGAAATAACCCAGAACAACAGCTAAGGTCCCTAAGTATACATTAAGTTGATCTAACGATGTGAGGATGCTTTGACAGCTAGGATGTTGGCTTGGAAGCAGCCATTCATTTAAAGAGTGCGTAACAGCTCACTAGTCGAGCGTTCTTGCGCGGAAAATGATCGGGCATCAAATGTATCACCGAAGCATTGTACTATGCCGTAAGGCATATTGGTAGGGGAGCATTCCAGTAGCATCGAAGGTGTAGCGTGAGCTATGCTGGAGCAGCTGGAAAAGAAAATGTAGGAATGAGTAACGATTAATACGGTCAGAAACCGTATCGCCGTAAGACTAAGGTTTCCTGGATCGATGTTCGACAGACCAGGGTGAGTCGGGACCTAAGAAAAACCCGAAAGGGGTATTCGATGGCAAACGGGTTAATATTCCCGTACCAGTTTACAATAAAAGGGGACGGAGATCTGAACTGATCGCGCACTGACGGAATAGTGCGTTGAACCAACTGCAAGGTTGGGATAGTACTCCAATCCCGCAAGGGTGAGGAGATAGTGTCAGGTAAGTTCTTCCAAGAAAAGCCGAAGTAAACTGCTCGTACCGCAATCCGACACAGGTAGTCGAGGAGAGTATCCTCAGGCGCTCGAACGATTCATGGCTAAGGAACTAGGCAAATTAGACGCGTAACTTCGGGAGAAGCGTCCCTCAGCAATGAGGCGCAGTGAAACGGCCCAGGCGACTGTTTAGCAAAAACACAGGACTATGCTAATTCGAAAGAAGACGTATATGGTCTGACACCTGCCCGGTGCTGGAAGGTTAAGGAAGGGGGTTAGCGCAAGCGAAGCTCTTGACTGAAGCCCCAGTAAACGGCGGCCGTAACTATAACGGTCCTAAGGTAGCGAAATTCCTTGTCGGGTAAGTTCCGACCTGCACGAATGGTGTAACGATCTGGGCTCTGTCTCAGCCATGATTTCGGTGAAATTGAAGTATCGGTGAAGATGCCGGTTACCCGCAACGGGACGAAAAGACCCCGTGCACCTTTACTATAGCTTCACATTGGTCTTGAGTCTAATATGTGTAGGATAGCTGGGAGACTTTGAAGCCGCCACGCCAGTGGTGGTGGAGTCGTCCTTGAAATACCAGCCTTGTTATATTTAGGTTCTAATCCCTAAAGGGAGACAGTGTGTGGTGGGTAGTTTGACTGGGGTGGTCGCCTCCAAAAGAGTAACGGAGGCTCGCAAAGGTGCCCTCAGTACCGTTGGTAATGGTACGAAGAGCGTATGAGTATAAGGGTGCTTGACTGAGAGAACGACGGTTCGACCAGGTGCGAAAGCAGGCTCAAGTGATCCGGTAATTCCACATGGGTGGGTTATCGCTCATAGGATAAAAGGTACGCCGGGGATAACAGGCTGATCTCCCCCAAGAGCTCATATCGACGGGGAGGTTTGGCACCTCGATGTCGGTTCGTCACATCCTGGGGCTGGAGAAGGTCCCAAGGGTTGGGCTGTTCGCCCATTAAAGTGGCACGTGAACTGGGTTCAGAACGTCGCAAGAAAGTTCGGTCTCTATCTGTTGCGGGCGCGGGAATATTGAAAAGATCTGACACTAGTACGAGAGGACCGTGTTGGACGTACCGCTAGTGTACCAGTTGTGGCGCCAGCTGCACCGCTGGGTAGCTATGTACGGAACGGATAAGCGCTGAAAGCATCTAAGCACGAAGCCGTCTTTAAGATGAGTATTCCATTCCCCCTTGCGGGGATGAAGGGTCGTAGGAGACTACTACGTTGATAGGCTATAGGTGGAAGTGCAGTGATGTATGGAGCCGAGTAGTACTAATAACCCGAAAGCTTCCTTTTTTTTTTTAAGATACTTCATATGAGTAAATTCATGTGTCTCGTCGACACATAATGAATCGACAATCCCCATCCTTTTTTAACTAATAAGTGAAATCCTTATATGGTTTCGCCAATGATTAGTGTGGCTCCAGAGTATGTCCTTCCGGACATCTCATCGGGTCACACGTCGATCTACATGATATTCCTCCGCGCAATCGGAGGAATTCATGAAAATCTATTGTGATGTGCATTTTGCACATGACATGTAAGATCAAATGGTGGCTATAGCAAGGGGGATCCACCTCTTACCATTCCGAACAGAGAAGTTAAGCCCCTTCACGCCGATGGTACTGCCGCAAGGTGGGAGAGTAGGTAGCTGCCTGTCTTTACAACTATGCCCTGTAGTGCAAACTGCAGGGCTTTTTTTATTTACTCCATTCCGGGAGTTTGATTGTATGGAATCAGATCAGTAATCGGTATTCGGTATAACCATAAGCGGTATAACCATAAGCGGTATGACAGTGATCGGTAACTATCACCTATCACAGATCACCAAGAATACCCTTTTCCAAAATTCTCCCTATTTTACCCATCCTCGCCTCATTGCAGGCCCAACCTTCTAAACATGCAACCTTTACAAAAACAGAAATCAGTCGCAGAAATTATTTGGTGGGTTTTTACACTCCTCATCATTGCTATTGTTCTCTTCCCCATTTGGGATAATGATATTCAATTCCCATTCTATTTTCAGAATGCCCTCCTTATTGCCCTCTTTATCACATTTACCCGCTATATCTTTTTCCTGCCACTGACGTTCATCGCCCGCATGAAATGGATCAAGGTCGCTATCATACTCAGTGCAGTTATTTTTTTTTTCGTCATGAGCACGGCGCTAAGTGATTTCCGCAATTTTGTTGACGAAAGAGGCCTTCAAACACTGGTCAACCATCTCCATGTCACCAAACAAACACGCATCATTGAGTATATCAAAAATGAAATGGTCTTCTTTGGCGTGGGGGGGATTATCACCGGTCTGATCCTTCCGGTGCGGATGATTATTTCATTGTGGAGGATGCGCAATAAGGGCACTGTATAGGACGCCAATTCCTATTCTTTTTTCCGGTTGACGAGGCCCCGGAGAAATTCAATCTCACTTTTCATTTCAGCTATAAGCTCACCATAGACTTGAATTACTTCGGGTTGTACCGCTACTTTTATTTTATCCATGTATTCCGGATGCTGATCTGGTGGAGAGGAAAAGGTCCCGGATCGATCCAGCAAAGCATGTACATCTAAATGAAGAATGTCGCAGATGCGAAGTAGCCGGTCAATACTCATGGAGGATTTACCTGACTCCAGGTTAGCATACGAAGATTGAACCATGTCCAACATCTCTGCCATGTATTCCTGGGAGTATCCTTTGGCTTCGCGGACACACCGGATATCTTTTCCGATCTTATCTGAATAGCGCATAAGATTATCTGTTTAACTGATGAAGTATTCTGTTTTCCGATAGGAAATATAAGGTTTACGGACCAATTTTGAAACAGGAATTTTTTCCCGCTCTGGGTTATTCGTTGCCTCACCAGCACGTTCCCCAGCAGACTAAACAACCAGTTGAAACATGAAAACAAGCATATATATGCTATGCATCGCCTTTTGCATCAGCGGTAACTCTGCCGGACAGGCCACCGGGACAGCCGACCACGTCATCGAAGGGAGTAAGGTCATTGTAGAATTGGTCAGAGCATTGAGCGGAAAAAAAGATCCCGAAAAGGATCCCGGATGCAAAGGCAATTATGCTGACCTCTGCATCGAGAATGAATCTCCCAATTCCATCACCGTTTATTTTGAACACCGGGCATCCGCCGAAAAGCGCGAGGTAGTGGTCCTTCCAAAAGGAAGGGAATGCTGCCTCCAGGCAAAGGTTGGGGTTTGGACCTATGATCTGAAATTATCAGGTACTATTGTCTCCATCCGTAAAGGGGATTTGCTGATAGAAGGATGTAATAATATGGTCATGCAGATCCGGTAATAACTACACAAGGAAACTATCAAGTCAATACACCAGGCGCCGGAGGTCAGGACTGTCATATAGGTTTAGCGGGCAACCGAAAACCGCTTGAAAAAGAAGTAGGATATCGCCAGTTAATTTCTTTATTATGAAAAAAGTTCTTTATATTTTCATCGCACTTTTTAGTGTTTTTGCAGTTGTTGTTAGCGGGAATATTGATTTTCATCGCTCATGTCAATGCTCTGGTACCTTTTGTAGCTGCTCATCTACTTGCCTTGATCTGGATGAATTGCCTTCATGTGTTTGCGGAACTTTTAGTTGCATTTGCAAATGCGATCCGAAAGACGCAATGAATCCGAATGACATTCCCGTTCCTACTATGACAGCAGGACAGGAAGCAAACTCGGTGAAAGGTGAAAATTATTTCAAAGGATTAGGCAATGCCACAGGGCAGTCAATTGCCAATGGAATAAAAGCACTAAGAGAAGCTATTAAAGCTGGGGACGGTATAAAATATTATAATAATGCCAAAACCGTTGAATCTTCTTATACAAATCTTCCAGATGCGCAAAAGGCTGCCTGGGAGAAATGGAGTACTACCAATTTGATCAAATAATGATGGGGGCAGGTTTAGTATCCCTGCCCCTTTTTAAATTCATAAATTATGAAAATGAATTTTCGAACTTTAATTTTTGCCGGAATTTTGATCATGAAAATATCAATAGGTATTTCCCAGCAGTGCATACTTTATGGAAGCATTCAAGATTTTGAAAAGGGAGATGTGATATTATTTGAAGCACTTACCCGCGACACCCTGGCTAAAGGGAAAATTGTCAATCATCGATTCTCCCTCAACCCTCAAAAGGGAGAAATAGCAGGTCAGGCAATGCCAGCTATGCTACTATGTTTAAAGAATGACCGGACATATTCGGTAGCGGCTCCATTGGCCATAGAGAACACCATAATGACTATAGATTTGTCAGGTGAAGGAATAAATACCTATGGCGGATCATCTCTCCAATTAAATTATTCAGGATTTCTGCTTTCACTAAAACAATCAGGTGAAAGTATGGTAGTCGCAAGGACGGATGGTCAGAGAGATAGCATTTTGTCTGAAATGACCAGGGAAGTTGAATCATTTTATATGGAGACGAGGAATACCAATTTCAGAACATTTATGTCCTTGATTCTATTGGATTTTATTGAACGAAAGTTTGTTGACCCTGGATCGTTGTCATTTGTAAAAGCCATGTGTTTAGACACCTTTAATCGAGACTCCTTTGAGCAGATGATTTGCCAGGCAATAGATGGGTATAGCTTTACATTTGAAGGAAAGCCAGCACCTGATTTTGTAGCGAAAAGTGTTACTGGTGAAGAAATTAGGCTCTCTTCGCTGATTGGATCTAAACCCGTAATTCTTGATTTTTGGGCTTCCTGGTGTGGGCCGTGCATAAAGGAATTTCCTGAGCTCAAGGCACTGTATGCTGAGTACAATATTACTATTCTCGGAGTTTCAATTGATGAGCAGGCGACCGCATGGGAAAAGAGTCTTCTTAAAATTAATCTCCCTTGGCTAAATGTGCGGGATGATGGAAAATTAATTGCAAAACTTTTTGCTGTTAGCGCCGTCCCAACTAAATTTGTAATCGATCAAAATGGAATTATTGTAGCCCGAAATCCGGAGGACCTGGCAACTGTCCTGGAATCGCTGAAGGACTAAAAGTTTAATGTGGCCCGTTAGTTCGCACTTAAAAAAACCGGACGGTGAAAGGCGAAGGTTATTGTAATATGACGAAATCAATAGGATTATAATTGATTTTGATATTTTAGCGGGCAGAATGATGAACAGCATACTGCCCGTTATTTTTATATTTTAACCTACCTAAACCTTAATAAAATGAGACATTCCGTGAGACCATATGCTGCTGTTATTATCGGCATGATATTTCTGGTTTTTGAGGCTACTAGTCAAACAGATCCCCAGGCAATTTTAAATAAGTTTCTTGATAGACGTGATAAATCAAACTGGTTTCAGGCTGATGTGCACATAGAGTTGAAGTTGTTTAATATGGAGGATACAATTACACACAAAGCTGATGTCGAAATGGTGAGAGCACCGACTGATTCGTTATTTGGGGGGGCTATACATTGAGTTAGATAGTCTCATCTTCGCGTATGATGGAGACACGTTGTATAGAGTGGATAAACTGCTTTCTAAGTTAGAAAAAGAGGATCCTGTGGCCCACCCAGGCCTATGGATTCGCTCTACGTGGGTAAATAATTTTGTAGAGTATGGCTTTTTATCTCGTAATCAGGGTTTTCGATCTATACTTACGAATCCTGATATCAGCCATAAGATTGTTGATACACTCATTGATCAGTGGCCTTGTAAGGGCTTTCACTTTTACTTGCCAAATGAAGGGGAATTTACCAATCAGTATTTTTTTGCTGCTATTGATACCATTGAGTACATGGTTCGAAAGCGATCTAGTTCAATCTGGTTCCAGGAGAATGAACAATTCTAGTCATGGACATACCTCAATCCAAGGTATGGTCTCCAATCATCCATCGCCCGACTTAGTGACCATTTTTCAGCATCGTATACGCTAATAGAGAAATACACTCCACTTAAAAAGGACACAGCATTAGAATTGACTTTAGATTACGCCACCCTCGAAGGAAAGATTCTTGGTCAGGATAAAACATTTTCGCTTAAGGACGTAAATGCTGATGTCATCATCCTTGATTTTTGGTATTCCTCATGCTATCCATGTATCAAGAGCATACCGGAGGTTAATAAACTTCATGAAATGTTTAGTGATAGAAATGTCAAAGTATATGGTGTCAATGTCATAGATGATGAGGTTGCTCACAAGAGTCGCATCGAAAAGTATTTGCGCAATAACCCCATGCAATATGTAACCATTATGGCAAATGGAGCTAAATTTGCTAAATGGGTGCCTAATGGATATCCTACATTGTTGATCCTCAATAAGGACTTTCATTTGATCGAATCCCATACTGGATTTAGTGAGCATTTGGCGGAGGAGATTGCGCTCGTTGTAGAGCCTTATTTAAAGGATTGAGCCGTCATTAGAGCAAATACAAACTGTAAGTGCTTACTGGGAAATTCGCTGACATCAAAACGACTTCTATATCGATCGAATCGATACTGTTACTCATATTATCGAGGGGAGGTTTGAAAACCTTTTTAAATTAAAAGAAGAGTATTCGCACAAGAGTTTAGCGAAGTTAATTCGCTTTGAGAAAAGTGAGTTTATGGTGAATTATTGACGTAAAGATAAAATGCAGCACACAGGAACTTCTCTAAATAAAGGGCAAGTGGATGCCATTCAGGAGCTGTTGTTACTTCAATCTCAATGATGATGTCCATCATGTTTTCCATCACCGGCAAATTTTACTGCATTGTATTTAAGTTCTTTAGGTGATAATTTATCCTGGGTCAGCAGATAGGCCTTATTTATTTCGAATCCTGTAAAGATCTGTTCCTTGCAATCTTTGCATGGCCAATGTATCGTCACAGTATTGATGGAAGAAGATTTGCGCAGGCCAACTTCAAGTACAAGGCTGTTGGCACCAAAGGATGCACCAGAAGTTACAGTCCTGTATATTTTTCTTTCCTTTCCACCTTCCAGAACCGATATAGCCACCCTGGCTCCTATAGCAGGTTTGTTGGCTGTAGTCCCTTCCAGTTTCAATACAACCCAGTTGTTGTTATGTTCATTGGGGTTGTCAAAAAAGCAATTGTAAAAAAAGTCTCCATCATAAGCACCCCCAATCACTGCATAAAGGTCCTCATCACCATCATGGTCCCAATCTCCAAAACTTACGCCGTGACCTTTCTGGATATTTGCAAAACCTCCACTGAAGCTCACATCTTCAAATCTTTTTCCTTCCATGTTGAGGTACATTTTATTGGGGACAAGGCTTTGGTAAAGCGGATTTCCTGTAGCGAGATAATAATCGAGATATCCGTCTGTATTGATATCGCCAAAATTGCAACCCATCGTATAAGCTACTTCATTGAGCCCCATCTGGTCACTCACATCTTCAAATACCATGTTCCCTTTGTTGCGGTACAATTTAGGCAGAAAGGCTTTGTCTGTTTGTCCTGCATGATCTTTCATCCACATGATGGCGGGTGATTTGTCATTGGAGAAAGCAGAAACAAAAAGGTCTTCATTGCCGTCATTGTCGTAGTCGAAATTCCAGCATGGAAAACTCGCCTGTGGGGCGCTGACATTGGCTGTTGGACCAGCCGGCAGGAACGCCTTCTGTCCTTTAAATCCCTGGTTGATCATGAGCGTGTTTCCATTGGTAAGGCTGGAAAAGTAAATATCCGGATAGCGGTCGTTATTGGCATCCACGGCTACGCAGCCTTTGAAAAACTCATTCTGGGTAAGCCCGTAGGTAGCAGACTCATGTGTAAAGGTTCCGTTTTGTTGATTGATGTAGAGATCTATACCTCGTACATAATCGCCAATAGATTCGTTGGCCACGACAAGGTCAAGCCAACCGTCGAGATTAAAATCAGCCCATGCGGAAGCCTGTGTGCCGGCATGGTGCGTGAGACCAGCCTTGATGGTGACATCCACAAAAGTGCCCTTTCCGGTATTCATCAACAAAGTATTCGGGATATCTCCTTGCTTCATATACCACGCACCCCGCATGATGTACAGGTCCATCCAACCATCATTGTTGAAGTCGGTCTGGTTGAGATGCAAGCTCCCCAGATGTCCGATGAGTCCTGATTCAGCTGATTTGTCAGAAAACGTGCCATCGCCGTTATTGACATAAAATAAAGTGGGGTCATTGTGATTCCATGAAGTCAACACCAGGTCAAGCCATCCGTCATTATTAAAATCATCCATGACAACCCCTCCTGCGAGACCGTTGCGGTTGACACCCAACTGGGGAGCAATATCCTCAAAGCGCTTGATCTGCACTTTATTGGTATACCAGGATGGATCAATACGCCATCCTGCAGGTACTTTGTCAGGGTATTCGCCGATAGTCTGATACGCCAGGTTCAGCAGATATTTGGCCTCAAGATCATCCGGAAACTCTTTCAAGATTCCTTCAAACTGGGCAATGGCTTTTTTTGAACCAAATGGAAGCTTGTGAACACCATCTCCTTTAATCGGAATAAAGCAGGATTCGTGATTATGGTTTTGTACACAATTCTCAATTTCTCCATGACGGAGATAAGCCATGCCAATGATGAAATGAAGATTTCTCCGGGTCTTTGGATCCAGGTTTATCTTATTGGAGAGGATGGTATTGTAGGTAGCTTCATATTGCTTGAGCGATTCCAGCGATTTTCCAACCTTCAAAAGTTCAAAAGCGTATTCGATCTCCAAATTGATTTTTTTTCCGGGATCCTTTTCGCTTTCCAGCATCTGTTTCATGATGGCCACTCGTTCGGCATTAAAGGTAGCCGGTATGTTCATCGGATTGACCCGGGCATATGCTTCTTTTACCAACTCACGGGTATCTGGTTCGAGAGGGGTTGAGGTATCAGTTGAGGCTGATTTTTTACAGCTGATGCAGGTGAGCGTCAACATGCACAATAGTAAAAATCTAGCGGAAGATTGCTTTGTCATATGAGCTCAAAGATAGCTTATGTCGGGTAATTACCTTTTACAAACCTGCTGTTTTAACCCGAAGGATGCAAGGAACTGGTCGAGCTTCTTTAAGGTGTATAAAGAGACACCAGACTGAATGAAATTAATGATGTTGGTGTTGCTCCTGCGTCTGCTTTTGGCCTACATGGACAGCAGAATATTCTCTTGGTGTCGGAGTAGTATTATCCTGTGTTAATGTATACGCCTTGTTGACGACCATTCCGGTAAACACCTGCTCCGGGCAAGCTTTGCAAGGCCATTGCACCTTAACACTGCGTATCGTGGTAGCTTTTCGAAGTCCTACTTCAAGTGCAAGACTATTAGCCCCAAAGGACGCACCAGAATTTACGGTCCGGTAGATCATACGTTCCTTGCCATTCTCCAGCAAGGTAATAGCCACACGAGCACCAATCGCAGATTTGTTTGCAGTCGTTCCCTTGATATTGAACACGATCCAGTTATTGAGATCCTGATTTGGGTTTTCAAAAAAACTATTATAAAAGGCATCGCCGTCATACGCACCACCGATGACGGCAAATATGTCTTCGTCTCCATCGTGATCCCAGTCTCCGAAACTTACGCCATGCCCTTTTTGAATATTGGCCACACCACCACTAAAACTGACGTCTTCAAATTTTCGGCCATCCACATTGATATACATTTTATTGGGCACAATACTCTGATAGAGCGGATTGCCTGTGCCGAGATAAAAGTCAAGGAAGCCATCTGAATTGATATCACCAAAATTGCATCCCATCGAAAAGCATACTTCGTTTAAGCCCATCGATTGGCCAACTTCCTCAAACTGTCCGTTCCCTTTGTTGTGATTTAATGTAGGTAAAAAAGTATGGTCAAAATTATCGCCATGACTTTTTATCCACATGGTCGAGGGCGAACCTTCATTGGAGAAAGGGGATACAAACAAGTCTTCGAAGCCATCATTATCATAGTCAAAACTCCAGCATGGAAAGCTTTGGGAAGGGCCTTTAGGGTTGGATGTAGAATCTGCAACAATAAAGCCTGCGACCCCCTTGAATCCTTGATTGATAAGTAACATCGGACTATGGGAGAGGCTTGACAGATAAATATCCGGGTAGTGATCGTTGTTGATGTCTGTGGCCACACAGCCTTTGAAAAATTCATTTTGTGTAAGTCCGTAGTTCGCTGATTGGTTTGAGAATGTTCCATCTTTCTGGTTGATGTACAGATCTATTCCTCTTAGATACCCAGGGACAGACTCATTCGCCACCACCAGATCAAGCCATCCGTCGAGATTAAAATCCGCCCATGACGAAGTTTGTGTTGCCGCATTTTTGGTTAATCCTACCTGGATAGTGACATCGACAAAAGTACCTTTCCCTGTATTCATCATTAAGGTGTTGGGGATATCACCCGATGCGCCATGCCAGGCGCCTCGCATGATATAGAGGTCAAGCCATCCATCATTGTTAAAATCTGTCTGATTGAGATTCAGACTACCCACTTGTCCTTCCAGGCCGACTTCTTTGGTTTTATCAGTGAACGTTCCATCACCATTGTTGTGATAGAAAATCGCCGGTGTATTACGTTGCCACGAAGTCACGACGATGTCAAGCCAGCCATCGTTATTGAAATCATCAATCACGACACCTCCTGCATGGGAATTGCGATTGAGTCCAAGGGCAGGTGCAATGTCCTTAAAGGGTTCTATCTTCCTTTTATTGGTATACCATGATGGATCTATACGCCATTTGGCAGGGACTTTATCAGGATATTCTCCGAGCGTCTGATAGGCCAGGTTAAGCAGGTATTTTGACTCCAGATCATCCGGAAACTCTGCAAGGATAAGCTCCAGATATTTAATGGCATTTCTTGAGCCGAAAGGCAACTGATGTACACCCTCTCCGGCTATGGGTAGAAAACAGGATTGGTGATTATGGTTTTGGACACAGTTTTCGATTTCTCCATGACGCAGGTAGGTAATAGCGATGGTGGAATAGAGTTCTCTTTTCTCTTTAGGACCAATGCCCAATCCGTTCTGGATCACAAAATTGACAGCCTCAGCGTATTGGTTCATCGATTCCTGAGTATTGCCTGCCCTCAACAACTCCATAGCGTATTCCAATCTGAGGTTTATTTTTTTGGCCGGGTCAGCCTCCGCATCCATCCGTTTTTTAAGTATAGCTGCTTTGTCAGTGTTAAAGGCGTATGTAACTGTAAACGGATCAATACGTGCATAGGCATCTTGGACTAACTTTCTGGTATCGGTATTAGTATCCTGAGAAGGCGTAGTGGATTTTTCCGCGTTGCATGCCCATAGACAAGGGGCTACTAAAAGGTATAATACTGCTGGGAAAGGTAGTATGATTTTCATTCCGCTAAGATACTATAAGTGTTATCGTTAACTTCGCCGTAAGGAAAGCATATGCTATCGCCAATACATTTTTAACAAACAAAATGTGATGTTATGTCAATGACAAAGGACTTTAATGAATATCGCCAACGGATGAACGATGTCATCCTGGGGCAGGATAACAAAGTGATCAAACGTTTTTTTAGCCTTGATAATCAGACGTATGAGGATGGGGCCCTTCCGGAAGTTACAAAAGAACTCTTAGGCCTCATAGCCTCTATGGTGCTGCGTTGTGATGATTGTATCAGATATCATTTAGGAAGATGCCATGAATTGGGCGTCACTAAAGAACAAATATATGAGACAAGTTCGGTAGCTCTGGTGATCGGTGGATCGATTTTTATCCCACACATGCGGAGAGCTGCGGAGTATTGGGAGGAGCTGGAAAAGGGTTTATAAGTTTATAGGTTTATAAGTTTATAGGTTGATGTGTTTAAAGGTTTATAGGATTAGTGGATTTGTATGGATGGCGACAATGGTTGAAATAGTGATTATACATACCTGATTCCGTGAAAGCAATTTGTAATTTTAGAAAATCAAATTCAACGGGTTATGATTAACATCCTCAGAAACTTCATCAGCAGATCATGTATTGCGGGAATGATGATGGTGCCCGTCATTTCCAGTTTATCCGGGCAATCTCATGATTACTTGTTTCATCCGTCTTTTTATGATGAGTACCTGATGATGCAAACACTGCCTGGAAATAAAGTAAGGGTGTTTGCTTTATCAGATCAAAATAATGACTGGACAAATCGACAGATTATCTATGCTGATTTTTCAGCGGATAGCCTTCATAAAAATCCTTTACTTGTTCCCATTTCTGCCCCCGGGGAATTATATAATAGCCTCGTCTATCTTCCATTTATGCTACGATGTGGTGATGGTTCAACAGTGATCGCTACTAATTTCTTTGACTGCGATTATGGTGGGGCCGAAGCTGTGTACAAATTAAATGCAGCGGGGGAAGTAGCCTGGGTTTATAATTTCCGTGATCATGATATTTATACTGAAGTGTTGCATATAGCTTTCGTGGATGCAAACACATTCATGGTCCGTACCTATGAAGATCCTCTGTTTTTTGATCTGGAGGGCAACCAACTTACCATTCAGGCATCCGATCCCATTTTTAATATATCAGCACAAACTTCCTATGGATATTTGGCCAGTCTGGGTGATTCTCTGATCATTCTGGATCAAAACTTTGAACCGATTCATATCTATCTGCTGGACGGTGATATCCAATCTATTGACGATGTACTGCTGAATGAATTTCAAGTCAGGACTGCAACCGGTTATTATGAGTTGAAAGAAGATCTGCAGGTATTTTCTCTGCCCTTTTCACCTGAGGTATATTATCCCGTATGGTCGTCCGCCAATTATTATTGGGGATATCAACAGCAGGAAAACAAGGTGATACAGTGGGATACATTTTTTGCACCCATAGCTTCTTTCCTCCTGTCTCCGGGAGTTTTGCCTGTGGCTGGAATACACTTAGACAGCCAAATCCTTGTCCTAAATGCGTATGATAATGAGCTAAGCAAAGGCTTGCTTTCCTTTCGTGATAGTGAAGAACAGATAGACTTTAATCTTCCACAAGACATAGGAATCACGGATATCTCATTGCAGGATACAGTTCTCGTGGAATTTTTTAATTGGTCCGGACCAAATCCAGGTTGGGTTTATTCTATTCCGGAACTAACCGTTACCATCGAAAATTTTGGGCCGGATACGGTGACTGAATTTTTCCTCCAGGGACATGGTTATCTGGATTGCTTTTGGTGTGATTCCTCTTATCCTTTTTGGTCAATTGATAGTTTGTCTATTGCCTCGGGAGCCAGTGGAGTGGTGCATTTAAACGCTTTTGTAATACACTGCGGCGATGAACTCAATCCTGAAATTTGTTTGTCTACTATCGCTCCCGATAGAAAGGCGGATGGAAATTATTTAAATGACAAGTCCTGCCGGAGTTTTGATTTTGTCCTCGAAACGAATGAGGAAATTCAACAAACTGCAGTGACGCTCTATCCAAATCCAGTCTTGGATTATTTGTATCTTAACTTCGAGTCTTCATTTCAGGATTATATGCACGGCAATGTCTATAATTTAACTGGTCTGTTGATGGATCAATTTCCGATCACTAATGAAGTAACCGTTATCGATGTCAATGCATATCCTACAGGATTCTATATATTAAAAGTGGAAGGGTTGTCAGGAAAGTCTATGGTCTTCAAATTTGTAGTAGCCAAATAAAAGGCAAGCTTTTATTTTTGGATCATAGAAGAAATTTTATGATGAATTTATCCAACTATATGAAATAGCTAACTAAATGAGACAGAAAATTGTTATTTATGCATTCTTTCCAATGTTGCTTTTATGCAGTGCAGTTACTATTGTTTCTGGCCAGACCAAGCTAATTAATCCACAATTGTCTAACAATTTTATAGATAGCTATCTGCTCCCTGATAGCACTATCCGCTTTATCGGATCCGAACACGGAAGAAACAGGGAATTGTTCTATGTGGACAAATTCATGGATGGAACTATAGCAGAACCTATTTTCTTCCCGGAGTCTTTAGGGGATCTTGATTTTAACTTTGCCGGCGTGGATTGTAAATTGGTTCCTCTAAAATCTGGAGATGTGTTAATGAGTATTAATCAAAGTGATTGTGACTACCCCCTTATTCCAGCCTGGCAAGATTCAAAGTTGACGGAGAAGTAGAATGGGCTATAAGTATGGAAAATTTCAATTTCAATTTTTTTATACATAAGCTCACACTGGTAGACAGTGCTATAGTTTGCCTCATCAGTGATGGATTGGATACTCTATACTTTGATATGAATGGCAATGAAGTTGAAAACAATGATGAGTATATAGTCTATGATACAGTTGTAGCGATGCAGAGTGGATATTTTGCTGCCCTTGGAGAAGTTTTATTTCGTATGAATGAGCTATTTGATGTTGTTGATTCAACGATCCTTGATGATGATATACAGACTATTTCATTATCTGGAGATTCACTGATTATAGTTTCCACATCAAGCTCACTTGTCATCCTGGACGCTAACCTTGAGGCAGTCGTTTATTCAGATGTTTATGCAAATTTTAATTTATTCAGCTATTCTACAGATTGGATATGGTCGGTCAGAAAAACGTGGATATTATTCAATTGGATTACCTTTTGCAACCGCACGACACATTTCTTATCCACAATGATTTTCAACTTATGAGTATGGTCGTCGTGAATGAAGTTATGACATTGAGTGGTAATTATATAAGTGCAACAGGGTCTTCCGTTTTTTTTCACACTACAGATGCCGGTCAGTTCAGATTTGATATAAGGAAAGATATTGCCATTGAAGCTATTCGTTTAGAGGAACCAATCATTTACAGTTTCGAGCCTTTTGCGCATCCCTGGGGTTTTAATATTCCATATAAAAATGTCGTTGTCACCCTATCTAATACTGGTCAGGATACAATACAGACGTTGACGATTCTCTACAGTGCAGGTTCAGGTTGTTTCTTATGCCAGGGAGAGTCTCGCCGATGGGCTTTCGACTCCCTAAATTTATATCCCGGATTTCAAGTGGATTTGGAAATCGAAGATTTTTCAGTATGGTGTGTTAGCCAGACACCCACAAAGTTTTGTCTATCTGTTTTTCCGGCAGACAGTCTTCCCGAAACAGACCAGATTAACAATAGAATATGTGTAGACGTAGATGCATTTCTGACAGGAGTGAGTGAAGTAGGGTCTTCAACGTGAAGTGTCTCCCCCAATCCAGCTGATAAATTTGTGACTATTCATATTGACGATGTTGCTCTGTCAGCATATCAAGGCATAATAATAAATGGAAGAGGTGAGTCGGTTGAAAGAATTGAACTGACAGAGAATACGACTCAAATTCAATTGGTGGATTACGTACCCGGTATTTATTTTCTGCATCTCATGAATGCTGAAGGGGCGTATACGTCAAAAAAATTTAGTGTAATTCATTGAGACAAACGGATTCAGGAAATGAACCTGGAAACCAATGAATTCCATTCATATTCAATAGTATCATTAGTTCGTTTCCTCCCTGCCCGCTGATACCAGTAGTCCGCATTCCAGTCATCTCTTTCCTTGCGATGCAGATAGGCATGGATCATTGAGGCATCCTTTGAATCGATATCCTGTACTATAGCATGACTCTTCACCCAATCCCCTTTGGCATCATACCATAGTGCCAAGAGCAATGGATCAATTTCTATAGGCGCATGATCCTCCTTGGTTGATAATTGAAATTCTTCAAAAGTCATTTTTCTTAATCTTATTGATGGCTCATTCAAGTCTATATGCCTCCTGACAAGCGGAAGTGAGTAATATCTGCCCCTTGCCCCCCAGCCCCTAGCCCCTAGCCCCTAGCCCCTAGCCCCCAGCCCCTAGCCCCTTTGCTCCTAGCTCCTAGCTCCTAGATCCTAGCTCCTAGCCCCTAGCCCCTAGATCCTAGCTCCTAGCTCCTAGATCCTAGATCCTAGCCCCTAGCTACTAGCCCCCAGCCCCCAGCCCCTAGCCCCTTTGCTCCTAGCTCCTAGCTCCTAGCCCCTAGCCCCTAGCTCCTAGCCCCTAGCCCCTTTGCTCCTAGCTCCTAGCTCCTAGATCCTAGCCCCTAGCTCCTAGCCCCTAGCTCCTAGCCCCTAGCTCCTAGCCCCCAGCCCCCAGCCCCTTTGCTCCTAGCTCCTAGCCCCTAGCTCCTAGCTCCTAGCCCCTAGCCCCTAGCCCCTAGCTCCTAGCCCCTAGCCCCTAGCTCCTAGCTCCTAGCTCCTAGCTCCTAGCTCCTAGCCCCTAGCTCCTAGCCCCTAGCTCCTAGCTCCTAGCCCCTAGCCCTTTCACCCCTTCATCCATATCTTCAAAAAATTCCTCGCCTCTTGAAACAGGATCTTACGATTCATTTTTGAAAAAGTAATGCCCGGACGGAGTGCAATCGGATAACCAATGACGTTGATTTCTTGCTTGGCCGAAATCAGGTAAATAAATTCAAGATCAAACAGATAACGATCTATAGTTGTGGACAAAAAGATCTCCTTGATATGTTTACGGAATCCCTTCAGCCCAGCCTGGGTATCATCCACTCTGAGTCGAAGGAGTTTTGCATTGAAATTGCGCAACAATCTGGAGATTCTTCTGCGTGCCGGGGGCAGATACGTATAGTAATCTTCATTTCGCTTCCCGATCACCGCATCAGCAGATGCAATGAGTGATCGGATCACACCAATCATACTCTCCTCTGTATAGGGCCAGTCAATATCCGTGTATACGATAAAGTCTGCGGTTGATTTTGCAACTCCTTGTCTCAGCGCATAGCCTTTGCCACGATTTACTTTGTAACTAACCCATTGAAGATCAGGGATGACCTCTTTAAATAGCCCTTCGGATTGACTTTCATCCAGACGAAGAGACCCATCATTGACGATAAAAAGCCTTATCTTAACGTCAGGCAAAGCTTTCACCAGCGATTGAAAACGGCCGATGACAATTTCCTCCCAGCCAGGAAGCGGATTGTACGCAGGCAGTATGATATCCAGGCTGGTCATGAAGCCGCCAAAAATACATAATTCCGTTCCGACACTTATTCTTTAACCAAAGGTTGAGCATATCTTCTATTTTTGCCCTGTTTCTATGAGCTACCTCCAATCCCTTAACGACGTTCAACGACTGGCTGTGACCCACACCAATGGTCCTGTCATGGTGATAGCTGGACCTGGTTCCGGCAAGACCCGCGTACTGACCTATCGCATTGCCTACCTGATCGAACAAGGCGTAACCCCTCAGCATATCCTGGCACTGACGTTTACGAATAAAGCTGCCAGAGAGATGAAAGAGCGAATAGCTCACGTAGTGGGCTCCAAAGGGGACAGAGTCTGGGCAGGAACCTTTCACTCCATTTTCGCAAGGATTCTCAGAGTGGAAGCCACTAAGATTGACTTTCCACCCGCCTTCACTATCTATGACCGCGATGATTCCAAAAGTCTGGTCACAGATATCATCAAAGAGATGCGGCTGGACACAAAGCAATACAACCCCAGCGGCGTATTAGCCCGAATCTCCTCCGCCAAGTCCAACCTGATCACCCCCGAACTCTATGCTAAAAACGATGACCTCGTCCTCTATGACCGGATGAATAAACGTCCTCAGATCTATGAGATCTATGAGCGGTATTACAAACGGTGTAAGCAAGCTGGCGCCATGGATTTTGATGATCTGCTGTTGCAGATGTATCGTTTATTGCAGGAGAACAGGGAAGATGTAAGGCATAAGTACCAGCGCATTTTTCAATACGTCTTGGTGGATGAGTTTCAGGATACCAACTACCTGCAATATGCGATCATCAAATTGCTGACCTTATACAATGGCAGCCCGCACAATATCTGTATTGTCGGTGATGATGCGCAAAGTATCTATTCATTCCGCGGTGCCACGATTGAAAACATTCTCAAGTTTGAAAATGATTTCCCTGAGGTAGTCACCTACAAGCTTGAACAAAACTATCGCTCCACAGAACACATCGTGCAGGCGGCCAACATGGTCATCCAGAACAACAGTAAACAGATACCAAAAGAAATCTGGACAGAACTGGGTTCAGGTCATAAAATCAAGATGATCAAAGCGGTGAGTGATGTGGAAGAGGGCAGGCTGGTGGCGAGTACAATTATAGAATACAAAAACAGGCTACATCTGGAAAACAAGGATATCGCCATACTCTATCGTACCAATGCACAATCCAGGATATTTGAGGAACATCTTCGGAAACAAAACCTGGCCTACAGGATTTTTGGCGGGCTTTCTTTTTATCAGCGCAAAGAAGTTAAAGATATTCTTGGTTACCTGCGTCTGACCATCAACGAACGTGATGACGAAGCATTTAAACGTATCATCAACACACCCAAACGAGGCATTGGCAAAACGACTACTGATCATATAGCAGAACTGGCCGTAGCTCAAGGCGTCTCCATGTGGGCCATCCTCACTTCCGGTGCTTATCCGGTGAAGGGGAAACTCCAGGGCTTTGTGATGATGATTGAATCTTTCAGACGTATCGCCCTTGAGGGTAATGCCTATGATGTTGCGCTCAAAGTTGCACAGGGGAGTGGATTGTATGAAGAATTGAGACAAGATCCGAGTCTCGAAGGTATCAGTCGGCTTGAAAATGCAAATGCATTGCTGGATGGTATCAAGGAGTTTGTAGAAAATGACAATGCGGATGAAGGGACTATCGATAGAAGCCTCGCTGCCTACCTTTCAAACATCGCCTTGCTGACCGATGCTGATGAAAAAACGGATGAGGAACCGAATTACATCAGCCTGATGACAACCCATACAGCGAAAGGACTTGAATGGAAAGCGGTCTTTGTAGTAGGGTTGGAAGAAAACTTATTTCCTTCCTACATGTCTATGGGATCACCGGATCAGCTGGATGAAGAGCGCCGGCTGTTTTATGTGTCCATCACCAGAGCGAAAATGTTTCTTGCGTTATCGTATGCAACAAGTCGATATCAATTTGGTCAATTCAGATACAATGATCCAAGTCGTTTTCTCGAAGAGATCGACGAACAGCATTTTGAAACTACCGTCGAGCGAAGAGGGAAGTTTACGATGCCCGAACCTAAATTGCTCGCAGATCGTCCTAACCGTAAAAGGAATTATGAACCACGTGTCAGCCCTGCGGATTTCAAGCCAAGCCCATCAGAGCAGATTGCAGAAGGCATGGAAGTCCTCCACCTTCAGTTTGGTCGCGGCAAGATCATCGCTATTGATGGTGCACGTGAAAATCGGGTAGCCACTATTCACTTTGAAGATAGTGATGACCAGGAGCGTAGGATTATGCTTCGATTTGCGAAATTGCAGATAGTGGAATAAAAAGGCTGAAGAAGCTGAAGAGGCATAAGAGTTTGTTTAATTTTCTCCGTGCACTCCGCGTACTCTCCCGCTGCTCATAAGGGGCGGGATCTGCGACGTGCGAAATAATTGCATGAGGATGGAAATGTGGATAAGGAACTAGCAAGAATTGTTGAAAATTAGTGGCTGAATAAGTTGTGCCCAGCATCACGGATCTACGGGTAACTCACCCCCGCCCCCTCTCTTGTTAAAGTATGCTGAGTGGAAACAGTTTTTTACTGGAGAGAGGTGAGGCTTGAAGGTCGAGCCGATGAACTTAATACAGGGCGAAAAGGGTGCGATCACTAAAACATGCTTCGAC
>Ga0163144_10008905_pt1 | contig 21641 bp, 13 predicted proteins | sample OliLak19BULKMAT1_FD_123175 | JGI IMG/M metagenome (GOLD analysis project Ga0163144, IMG submission 123175) | Freshwater microbial mat bacterial communities from Lake Vanda, McMurdo Dry Valleys, Antarctica - Oligotrophic Lake LV.19.BULKMAT1 | ecosystem: Environmental > Aquatic > Freshwater >... | reverse complement strand
CCTCTCACTATTTCTTCGGGCTATACCGCATGCCGTGAACCTTTTGCCCGTCCGCGCGGAGGAATCGGCCCAGAGGCTGGCATCGCGGGCAAAAATCCGGCGTTCGATACGTTACAGGTCGGTGTTGAACATCAGTAAAATCTGTCCGCCTCCCAGAATGTTTCCTAGCGTCGTCGGAATAGAAGTGCTGTTTTGCGCATCGATCAGAAATGCGCCCGGACGTTTGATCACGCTGCCCACGTCAAGAATTCCGCTCACACTGCCGATGTCGGCTTCACGAAGCGCGGAAAAGCCGTCAGAAATCTTGAGGCTCCAAAGAGACTCGCCGCGTTTTTTCGCATCAAGTATGGGTTGCGTCATGAATGAACGGGACTCTGCGATCACGACGTAATCTTGCGATGCCTCTATCTGCACCGGGTCGAGCGCGGTGTCTTTACCTGCGGCCAGCACATCACGGGCGCTATAAACTTTTCGCAGGGTGCATTTCTCCCGCGGATCGGCGCTCAACTGCAACTCATACAGTCCACCCAGAGAGGTATTGGGCGGCGCATAATCCGGGTAATCTCGCGCCGCATCACGAGTGGTGAAATAGACACTGTTGACGTTCTTACGATTTGGAGCGCCGCTGGTAATCTGGTTGAAGCGAAAGACAAAAGTCTTTTCCGCAAAATATTGGAATGGCCTCTGATCGGATTGCTCCCAAATAGGCGCACCAGACAGGAACGAATCTGGAAAGGGAACCCATCGGCACGGAACCGGTCCGGCGGGCAGATTTCCTTCGCCGACATGAATATTCTCAGGACGGAGCACGAAGAGGCGACCGTTGTCCAAGCCATTACGCCGCAGCACCGATTGTGAAGGCCGCGGGTCTTTCACCCCCACGAACATGAAGAGGTAGGATGGAGCCTCAAATTCATCAATCGTCCGCACGGGGAAAGAAATGAAGGCGACGAAATACTTATCCTGGCGCGGGTGGACAACCACCAAGGACTCAAGCCACGGCAAGGTGTGCAACTGCCGGTCAAATAGCGCTAAGCGACTCGCAATATAGATCGGGCGATCGAAACCGGATTCCGCGCCATAGAGCCGGCCGCCGCCGATGCCGATGGCCGGCGTCGAATTGTTGGTCCGGGCGGCTGGGCCGAGCAGCGTGTTCACGTTCCACACGGTATCGTAAGCTGGCCCGCCCGAGACGACAGTGCCATCCGGCCAGAGGAGATATTCGGAAACGAACGATCCACGAAAGCCCGGTGCGCCGATGATGGGCTCGGAGATACTGTCATTTCCACCGCCGTGCGCGACCAGCATGCGGAGAGCTGGATTTCCGCCGACCGTGGTCGGGAGCGCACCAAGTCCCGAGCTCGCACCGACGAAACGATACTTCCCGGTCGAGCTGCCAGTTAGTGGCACGATGTCTCCAGCAGTAAGCAATTGCCGGAACGAAAACGACCCCTCGCCCGTGGGCGAAATATAAGGCCGTGCGCTGGTGCGGAACCCATCCTGCGACCAACTAATTCCTGTCGAGAAAACCAATACCAGGCTCGAAGCCATCAGCAGCGGCAGCGGTGCGATTTTTTTCATGGCTTCATGGGTACCACTTTCCTGCGGCGCGAGCTACACCCCGGTTGCCATTCACTCACCGCAGATTGAACTGCATGGAATCAGCCTTTCACCGCGCGGGTCCGGAATCGGACCGGCTAAAGCCGTAACTCCCAACCAACCGCCTGAAGGCGGAACTCCAACGGATCTCCAATGTCGTTTCCGGCCACGGACGCGAAGTCCTCCTCGCCGCATCTTTCCCTCTCTTCGGCTATCCCATCCTCATCGCCGTCCGCGCGGCCGGCGGAAGACGGGGAGCGTGACGAATGTTCGGGGAGGTGTGACGAAGCGGAGCTTGAGTTGCGACCGCTGCTCTGGCACACACCCGCGCTCCATGACGCCCTCCGCTACTCCCGCCGCCGACCAGACGCGACGGCGCGCCGGATGGCTGGGCGGGGCGGTGCTGGTGCTGGTCGCGCTCGTCTGGCGGCTGCCCTACGCGGTGACGCGCGGGTTTCACGAGGCGGACGAACTCTGGTATGCGCTGCCCACGGTGGCGCGTCTGCTAAAGGGCGAGTGGCTTTTCTACATCTCCGGCACGAACTACGGCGCGCCCGTGCAGGAGTTTCTCGCGAGCCTGCTCTTCCGCGCGTTCGGCGAATCGGCGCTCACGCTGCGGCTGCCGGTGGTGGTCCTCGGCGTGCTCGGCGTGCTCGTGGCCTATCTCGCCTTGCGCACCGTGGTGCGTGCGCGCGCGGCTTTCGGGATGAGCCTGCTGCTGGCGTGCGCGGGTTCGTCCGTCGCGCATTACACCACGTTTGCGCACCCGTGTTACGCGGCCACTTTTCTGCTCGTCGGCGCGCTCCAGCTTCTCACGTTTCGCCTCGACCGCGCGCGGACGGCGGGCCGCTGGTGGGCGCTGGCGCTGACGATGGGCGCGGCGTTTTACCTTTTCAAACTCTCGCTGCTCCAGTCCCTGGCCTCGCTGGCCTGGCTGTGGTGGCGGTCGGAAAATGCCGCGCGTCTGCGGGCGCGCGCGGGCACGGCGGACGGGGCGCGGGCGCTGGGACGCGCGGGCGCGGCGCTGGCCGCGGGCGCGCTGCTGCTGGCACCGGTGGCCTACCGCTTTCTCACGCGCCGCGAGACCTTCGCCATTGTGCCGTGGGAAAAGGGGCTGCTCGCGGCCGCGCTCGTGGCGCTGCTGCTCGGCACGGTGCTGGCCGCGCGGGCGATGGCGCGCCCGTCGTGGCGTGAGCTGTGGCCGGGCCTGGCCTGCGCGCTGGCGCTCGCATTCATCCCGCTGCCGGCCGCGCTGTGGCACGCCCGCGTGGAAGCGCCGCGCGTGGCCGCGCGAGGCGGGACGATTTACGCCGAGAAGAGTTACGCGCTGAAAAACTATCAGGCGTTTCCACACCAGATGCGGCTCGTCCTCCAGGGCCTCATTCCGGCGCTGGTGGTCGGGCAATACGACAACCTCATCGGCGACATCGCCGCGCCCGAGGAGATGAACTGGCGGGCGGGGGTGAGCGTGGCGCTGCTCGGCGTGCTGGGGTGGTTTGGCGGAAAGCGGTGGCGCGCGACCGCGTGGCGCGTGCCGCTCGCGGCGGGCGACACCGTACTCATCGCGCCGTTTCTCCTCACGGCGGCGGTGCTGCTGCCCTCGTGGTCGCTGCACAACGAATACTGCTACCGCTATTTTGTGCCGTTCCTTTCCGGAGGTCTGCTGCTCGCGTATCGCGCACTGGAGGAGCCCATCCGGCGCTACCCGCGCGTCGTCGTCGCGGTCGTGGCGCTGGCCATTTTGCAAAACGGCGTGGATTGCTACCGCTTCATGGGGGCTGCGAGGCCGGCGCCGCAGATGATGACGAATGGCGAATGAAGCGCCGGTGCTTCCGGCTGCGCCATTCGCCTGGCCTCCGGCCTTCCACCGCCCCCGCAGTGGATCGGGGAAAACCCCTTGCCACGGTGGGCTCCACGGCTAGCGTGCGCGCCGATGCGCCGGACGCTGCTCCATATTTTCGTGGTCTTTTCCCTGCTCGCCACAGCGGGCGCGGCGGAGTGGACGCTCCATAAAGTGGGCGGGCGCGATTTCGTGACGCTGGAGAATCTGGCGGAGTTTTACAATCTGGGCGCGGTGCGGCGGGCGAGTAACGATTTCACGCTGGCGATCGGCAATCGCAGTCTGCGCGGCGCGGTGGGAAGCGCGGAGTTTTACATCAATGGCCTGAAATTTATCCTCAGCTATCCCATCGCGGAAGTGGACGGCAAGCCGGTGGTTTCGCGGATGGATTTAACGAAGGTGATCGAGCCGGTGCTGCGGCCGAGCAAGATCAAGGGCGCGGAAAAAGTGGACACCATCGTACTCGACGCCGGGCACGGCGGGCACGATCGCGGGGCGCTAAGCCCGTATGGGTGCGAGGCGGAATTCGCGCTGGATACGGTGCGGCGCACGCAGGCGCTGCTGGTGCAGGCGGGGTTCAGGGTGGTGCTCACGCGCTCGAAAGACACGTTCATCGGGCTGGGTGAGCGCACGCGCATCGCCAACCAATATGCGAACGCGCTTTTCGTGTCGGTGCATTTCAACAGCGGCGGCGCGGGCACGGGGCTGGAAACCTACACGCTGGCTCCGCGCGGGGTGCCGTCCATGATGGCCGACGGTCCGCGCGTGTCGGACCTCGAGCAGTGCTCGGGCAATGGGAACGACGCGCAAAACATGGCCTTGGCCACGGCCACACACGCCTCACTGGTGGTGCGCTCGCGGATGTTCGACCGCGGGATCAAGCGCGCGCGCTTTGTGGTGATTCGCGACATCACCATCCCCGGCGTGCTCATCGAGGGCGGCTTTCTCAGCAATCTCTACGATGCCAAGCTGGTGGCGATGCCCGCCTACCGGCAGCAGATGGCTTCGTGCATTCTGCAGGCGGTGCAAAACTATCGGCGCGCCGTGGGCACGCAGATCGCCGACGTGGCGGCGCGCACGGGTGAAAGCAATCGCGTGGAGGTTCCGCGCCTTCGGCCGAGTGCGACGCAGAATGCGGGTGAGCCGGTGGTGGTCATCCCGACGGTTCCGCCGCCGAACTAAGGGGCGGGCAGGGGCGCAGAAGCCGGCGCGGCTCACTGGTTACTCCGGCGGAGTGTGCGCGGAAAGCGCCTCCCATTCGGCGGTCAACCGATCGAGCGAGGCGCTCACGGAAATGGATTCGCGGTTCAGGTTCATGGCCGCTCCGCCCGCCTCGTAGGTCTCGGGCTTTTCGAGTTCGGCGGTGATTTGCTGCTGGCGGGTTTCGAGCGCGGCGATCTGCATTTCCAGCGAAGCGACGCGGGCGTCGTGCTCCTTTTTTACGCGACTCCGCGCCTGACGTTCGTCGGCTTCCGCGCGCTTCTGTTCCTTGGATTTGCGCGGCGTCGGCGCGTTTCCGCCCGCTCCGCCACGCGCCGCTTCCGGGGAGGACGCGGGCTGCGCGTTGGTCAGCTTTTCCCCGGCCGTGAGCGCCGCGCGCTCGGAAGTGGCCTTGGATTTATCGAGGTAATACTGGTAGTCGCCAGCGTAGGGCGTGAGCTGGCCGGCGCTGATGTGCAGGACCGTGCCGGCCATGGCGCGGATGAAATGCACGTCGTGGCTGATGAAGATGAGCGTGCCTTCGTATTGCTGGAGCGCGCCGATGAGCGCGTCGATGGAGCCGATGTCCAAATGGGTCGTCGGCTCATCCATGAGCAGCAGATTCGGCGGATCGAGCAGCAGTTTGACCAGCGCGAGGCGCGTCTTTTCTCCGCCGCTGAGGACGCCGACGGGTTTGAAGACATCGTCGCCGCGGAAAAGAAACGAGCCGAGGACGGTGCGCGCCTGCTGTTCGCCCACGGGATTCGGCATGTCCTGCACGCTTTCGAGCACGGTGTGCTTGGCGTTCAGGCTGTCCATGCGGTGCTGGGAAAAATACCCGACCTTCACGTTGTGGCCGAGTTCACGGGTGCCGCCCTCGGGCGTGAGGTTGCCGGCGAGCAGTTTGAGCAGCGTGGATTTGCCCGCGCCATTCGGGCCGACGAGCACGGTGCGCTGGCCGCGCTCCGCCTCAAACTCCAGCCCGCGATAGATCGGGAGATCGCCGTAGGAAAAATCCACGTCCTTCAACGTGATCGACCGCGAGCCCGAGCGCGGCGGCTGCGGGAAGCGCATGTGGACGGTCTTTTCCTGGCTGAGCGGCGCTTCGATTTTTTCCATCCGGTCGATCTGCTTCAGCTTGCTCTGCGCCTGCGAGGCTTTGCTGGCCTTGGCGCGGAAGCGATCGGCGAATTCCTGAAGCGCGGCGATTTCCTTCTGCTGGTTTTTGTAAGCGGCGAGCTGCTGCTCCTCGCGCTGCACTTTCTCGACCACGTATTTGTCCCAGTTGCCGCGGTAGCGGTTGAGCTTCTGGTGGGAGATTTCGAGGATGGAATCGACGAGCGCGTTCAGGAATTCGCGGTCATGCGAGATCATCAAAATCGCCCCCGGATACGACTGGAGATATTCCTGGAACCAGTAGAGCGATTCGAGATCGAGGTGGTTGGTCGGCTCGTCGAGCAGGAGCAGATCGGGCTCCATCACGAGCAGCCGCGCCAAGTGCGCGCGCATGATCCAGCCGCCGCTCATGGTCCGCGCCATGCGGTCGAAATCCGCCTCGCGGAAGGCGAGCCCCTTGAGGATTTGCTTGGCCTTCGGTTCGAGCTGCCAGCCGCCGAGTTCGCTGAAAGTGCCGAGCGCGTCGTGGTATTCCTCTTCGTCGAATGTGCCGGCGAGTTCGTGCCGCTTGATGGCGCTTTGGGCCTTCGCCATTTCCGGCGAAATCGCGCACGCCAGCTCCAGCACCGTCTCGTCGCCGGCGGGTGCGGTTTCCTGCGGGAGGAAGCCGAGCGTGGCGTTCTTTTCCAGGATCACCCGGCCGTCATCCGGGGTCGCCTCGCGCAGGATCAGCGAGAAAAGCGTGGACTTGCCCGCGCCGTTCGGCCCCACGAGTCCGATGCGGTTGGCGCGGTTGACCTGCAGCGAGACGTCGCTGAAAAGCGTGCGACCGGCGAAGGCTTTGCTGACTGAGGAAAGGGTGAGCATGGCGGAAAAAAGGGCGCGAACATCGCGGGCCGGGTCGCTCCGCGCAAGCGGCTTCGCGAAAGTGCTCGGCGGATTCCGCCTCGTCCGCTATTTGCCCTGCATGGATACACCTCCGCCGACCGCCGCGCAGCAGAAGCTCGTCATGTGGGTGCTCTGGGCCGCTTTCCTGATCGGAGTGTGTGTGGAGTATTACTTTCTGCATTCCAAGAGCCCGCCCGCCGCGGACGAATCCGCGCTGTGGCTGACCGGAGCGTTGCCGGTGCTGGGGGCCGTCGTCATTCGGTGGAATGTGCTGCCGAGGCTGAAGTCAGTGACCCCGGCGCTGCCGCTGATGGTCGTCGGGATCGCGCTGGCGGAAAGTGCGGCGTTCATCGGGATGTTCGTCTTCCCGGCGCATCAGTGGGAATTGTTCATCGCCGCGTTCGTGGGCGTGGCCCAGCACGCGCCCGTCTATGCGGCCGCGCTCTTTTCGCCGCCGCAGTAGCCGGCGGGCTTTCTCACACTCACACGCTCAGCTCCAGCATTCGCCGAATCGGCCGCTCCGCCCGCGCGCGGATCGGCTCAGGGATCAGGATCTCCGGCGCGAGATTCGCCAGGCAGTCGCGCAGCTTTTCCAGCGTGTTCATCTTCATGTAGCGGCAGTCCGCGCAGGCGCAGTGATCGGTCGGGCCGGGGATGAAGTGCTTCCCCGGCAGCTCGCGCCGCAGCCGGTGCAGCATCCCGCTTTCGGTCACGATGACGAACGCCAGCGACGGCGAGTTGCGGCAATAGCTGATCATTTGCTCCGTCGAGCAAACCTCGTCCGCGAGCAACCGCACGGCGTGCGTGCATTCCGGGTGCGCGACGATGGGCGCGTCCGGCCACTCCGCGCGGGCGCGCTCGATGGAGGCGCGCGTGAACTCGACGTGGACGTAACAGTTGCCCTTCCACAGCTCCATTGGCCGCCCCGTTTGTTCGATGACCCACGCGCCGAGATTCTGGTCCGGGACGAAAAGGATGTTTCGGTCCGTGGGCGCGGCCTGCACGATTTTCACCGCGTTGCCGCTCGTGCAGATCACGTCGCACTGCGCTTTCACGCCGGCGCTGCAATTGATGTAGGCGATCACGTAGTAGTTCTTCGCCGCGTGCTCCTGGAGGAAAGCGGCGAGCTTCTCCGGCGGGCACGAGTCGCTGAGCGAGCAGCCCGCGTCCATGTCGGGGATGACCACGGTCTTGCCGGGATTCAAAATCTTCGCCGTCTCGCCCATGAAATGAACCCCGCAAAACGCGATCACCTCCGCATCCGTCGCCGCCGCCTGCCGCGAGAGCCCGAGCGAATCGCCGACATAATCCGCCAGCTCCTGGATTTCCCGGATCTGGTAATTGTGCGCGAGGATGACGGCATGGCGCTCGCGTTTCAGGGCGAGGATTTCTTCGTGGAGATCGAGTCCGGTGATAGGCATGGCCCAATGTTTCACTCCCGTCGTCCCGCCGCAATACTGCGCTCTGTCGTGGTCGCGCGCTGCGCAAATCACAGCGACTGGAGAAACGCGACCAAGTCCCTGATTTGCTTTTTGTTTAAGAGGGTCTTGACCTCGGGCATGGGTCCGATGGGTTTGGTTTTGGATTGGATCGCGGAGGGAGCATAAGTCTCCACGGTGCCGTCGGTCAGCTTCACGCTCAGACCTTTGTCGGTTTCTTCCATCAAAGTGCCGGTCACTTTTCGTCCGTCCTTTAGCTCCACCGTCAACAGTCCGTAGCCGGGGACGATCCAAGCCTGCGGATCAATGATGGATTCCAAAAGGTAGGCGGCGGTCTGGCGCTGGCCGATGCCTTCCAGCGACGGCCCGACCTGCTTATCCGTGTTCTTCAGGGCGTGGCATTTCGAGCAGGCCAGCGCGGCGTTGTTGGTGAAGAGGTTCTTCCCGCCCCGCTCGTTGCCGCCTTCCAGCGCGACATTGTATTCCGCCAGCGGTCCCTGCTTGCCGATGGCCGTCTTGTATTCATCGAGTAAGACCCGCAGTTCGTCGTCGCGCTTTGCCATGCCGGTGGCGGCTTCGAGGATGTCGAGCTGCACCGGGCGCGCGACGCTCCCGGCGATCATCTCTTTCATCAGCCCGCGCATTACCGGCTCAGGGGAGGGAATGCCGGCGAGCAGCTTCATCGCGTTCTGAAATTCGCCCGGACTGGGAAACTCCTTGAGCGTCCGAAGCAGGTAGTCCTTCACCTCCTGCGCTCCCCGCTTGAGTTCCAGTAAATCCGCCGCCGCGGACGCGCGGAGCAGGGCGGATTTTGCCGACAGGCATTGCACGGCCACGGTGGCAAACTTCTCGGCGTTCTGTTTCCGCAAGTAACCGAGCCATTCTTCGCGCACGGTTTCGTCGAGCTTTTCGTCGAGCACGAGACTCACCGCCTGCGTCCAGTTTTTGTCCGAGGCCGGCATCTTGGAAAAGATCACGATGGCTCTTTTCGCAACCGTGAGGTCGGCGTCGCGCGTCAACGTGCTGACGATTTCTTCGCTGAGTGCGCTGGCCAAAGTGCGCACTTCGAACGCGGGCACCGGAAAGTGGCGACCGTCCACTGGGTCGATGGTGAGCGGCTCGGACCACGAGGATAACATATCGAGGCCCGCGACTCGCAGGGCGGAATCCTGTTTCGGGTTCGCGACAAACGCGACCATGCGTTTCGCCGCCAGCGGTGTGCCGAGTCGGCGATTGGCCGCGAGGGCGCGGATGAGGATGGCGGTGGGTTGGGGGGCGGCGAGTTTCGCAGCGACGGCTTCGAGCGCGCCGGGGTTTTGGGCAAAGCGGGAGGCGTCCGCATCATCATAAATCCCGCGCACGGCATCGCTCTGGACTTGCTCGGAGGCGTCGTTGAGAAACGGCAGCATGCCCCCGGTGGCCCCGAGTCTGCGCAGGGCTACGAGGGCGGCGATGCGCATGGCCTCGGATGGGTGGGTGGCAAACGCCCGTAGTTCGCCTTCCGTGGCCACACCGACCAGACCCGACACGCCAGCATGACGCAGCACCGGCACCTTGTTATTCGCGGAAATGAGTAACGCGGTGAGCGCGCCGAGTGCGCCGGGGCTCTTGAGTTTCCCGCAACTCATGGCCGCGAAGAGCTGGACCCTTGGCGAGGTGTCTCCGAGCAGTCGGGGGATGATGTTATCGGGATCAAAGCCGAAGTCGCCCGCCCATCGCGCCGCCTGCGCGCGCATCTCCGCGTCACTGCTCGCGCAAAGTTTCGCCAGCAGCCCGGCGTCCTTGTGCTTCAACTGACCGAGCGCCCACAGGCTGTGCAGACGCCGCAGCAGATGCGCCTTTTCATCGAGCGCTAGAGCTTGCAGCACCTTTGTTTCCTTGCGTGCGACCAACTCGAACTGTGCCGCCATTCTCACCCGCCGATCCTCGTGATCCAACAGCGCGAGACATTCCACGACGCTCTGCGTCTTAAGTCCCTTCGCCAATACCGTCTTGGTCTGCACCGCGCCCGGGCTGGCCGGCGCGGGGTCTTTCAGCCTCCACAGGCTGCTCAATCCGCCCCGCGGATCCCACAGCGTGAAATACACCGCGCCGTCGGGAGCCACGGTGGAGGAGAGCACCTGCTGGTTGAGTCCCTGCACCACAGAGTTCTCACCCACACGTTTGAATGTCGCCCCATCGGGAATCATCTTGAACGCCCGGATCGAACCCAGCTCACCGAGGAGAAAATGGTCGCGATATTTTCCCCCGAGCGCCGTCCCCGGTTGAAAGGAAAACGCGGCGGGCGCATTCCAACTGTTCTCGATGGGCGGCAGGATGTGAGAAGGCTGGCCCTTGTAAAATGGCACCCACATCTTTTCATCGAGCCACGGACTGTAAAGTCCCTGCGGCGCAGACCGGTAATAGCCGGTAAGTCGGCGGTATTGGTAATAACAACGCCAGCCCGAGTCCGAGCCTTCGAGGATATAAACCAGCCTCTCTTTCTCCCCTTGGAAATCCGCATCGTGATCTATGGCGATCAGGTTGCCGTAGTTATCGAACTCGAACGCCTGACAGTTGCGCAACCCGCTTGCGAAAACCTCGAACTCGCTGCCATCCGGGTGGCACCGGACAATCGTCCCGGTATGCGGATAGGCAAAGTGCCGGCCTTCCTTCGAGATCACATCCGTACCGCGGTCGCCCATGCTCCAGTAGATCTTGCCATCGAGTCCCTGCACGAGGCAGTGGAGGTCGTGGTTGCCATACCCGATGTGGTTGGCGAACCCATGCACGAGAATCTCCTTCTTATCCGCGCGCCCGTCGCCGTCGGTGTCCGTCAGCTTCCAGACATCGGGGATGATCGTCGTGTAAACCGACCCACCGATCGGCGTCACGCTATGCGCCAGCCCGGTCACGGTGTCATTGAAGCCTTCGGCAAAAGTTGTCGAGGTATCGAAGCGTCCATCGCCATCCGTGTCCTCGAGCGTGAGAATTTTCTCCGTCCGCACCTTCAAGTCCGCGGCATCGATTTTCCCGTCGCCATTGAAGTCCGCCATCTTCTGGGATTTGGCGATCTGCGCCGAGTAGTTCTCCTCGATCCACTTCTTCTTCTGCGCCACCGAGGTCAAGCCCATGTCCACCTCATGCAGAAATGGCGATTGGAGGATGCTGATTTCCTCATGCCCATAACGTCCGGTCTGGGTGACGAAAACCGTGCCGTCCGGCCCGACACCCACACCCATGATGCGATTGGTGAGAAAGTTAGGAGCCATCAAAGGTTCCGCCACCAATCCTTCCTGGCCTTTCAAAGTGTCGTCTTTGACCGCAGGCGGAGCGGCGTGGCTGGCGGCGACCATCACCATGATGGCAAGCGAGGGAACGATGAGTTTGGAATACTGGAGGTGCATGATGCTGATGAAAGAGTTCTGTGCGATTCGCGACAAGTCACTTCGGGAGTGCCCTATTCGCGCCGCGCCGTGCTCCCACCTTTGCCCATCCTGCCGCCCGAGCTGGTCAATCCCGTCCGCCTTTTCCCACCGCCCCTCGACAAACCCGCTGACCCGGCCTAGCACAGGCGGATGCTCACACGCCGCTCCTTCCTCACGCGCTCCGGCCTCGCCGCTGGCGCGACCGCCGCCTTCGCCGGGCCGCACATCGCCAAGTCCGCCGACGCACTCCTCGCCACGCCGGGGCAGAAGCCGAAGCGCATCATTCACATCGTCAGCGACGGCATGAGCATCGGCACGCTGACCTGCGCGGACCTCTTCTCGCAGCTCACCCGCAAGCGCCCGCTGGCCTGGACGCAGCTTTGGAAAAACCCCGCCGCGCGCACCGCGCTAATGAACACCCGCTCGCTCAACTCGCTCGTGACGGACAGCGCCGCCGCCTCCAGCGCGTGGGGCAGCGGCTCGCGGGTCGTGAATGGCGCGGTCAATGTGCTGCCCGATGGCCGGCTCCTCACGCCGCTCTACGCGCTCTTGGCCGGCGCCGGGTGGAAAACCGGCCTCGTCACGACGGCGGAAATCACCCACGCCACGCCGGCCGGTTTCGCTGTCGTGGTGAAATCGCGCGGAGACTCGGACGCCATCGCCGCGCAGTATTTCGACCGCAAAGTGGACGTGCTCCTCGGCGGCGGGAGCCCGTTTTTCGACCCGCAGCGCCGCCGCGACCAGCGGGACCTGCGCGGCGATTTCACCACGGCGGGCTACACCTTCGTCGCCACCAAAGCGCAGCTTGCGAGCGCGCCGCTCGACACGCCGCTGCTCGGCACCTTCGCCGACGGCCACCTCCCCTACACCATCGACCACCGCGCCGAGGCCCGGCTGCGCGACATCGTCCCCACCCTCGCCGAGCTGACCCGCGCCGCCCTCGCGCGGCTTGAGCGCAGCGAGCGCTTCATCCTGCAAATCGAAGGCGCGCGCATCGACCACGCCGCGCACAACTCCGACGCGCCCGCCGCCATCCACGAACAAATCGCGCTCGATGAAGCGCTCGACGCCGCGCTCGATTTCCAAAAGCGCCACCCGGACACGCTCATCGTCGTCACCACCGACCACGCCAACTCGAACCTTGGCCTCAACGGCATGGGCGGCGGCTACAACGCCAGCTCGCAGCGCTTCGCCACCCTCACCGAGGTGAAAATGTCCTTTCCCGAAATCATCAAGCGCCTCGAAAAAGCGGGCGAGAGAATCAAAGTCGCGCCGTATCCAAACGACCCGGAGGACCAGCTCGTCGTCGCTGACCCGCTGGAAAAAACCGCCCCGCCCGCGGACGATCAGGCGAAGGCCGACGCCGCCAAGACGAAATTCACCGCCGCCGTGCAGACCGCCGGCGCGATCCACATCGCGCCGGAGCGCGTCGTGGAAATCATCGCCGAGACCACCGGCTACCAGGTGTCGCCCCGCCGCGCCGCCTTGTTCGCGCGCGTCCTCGCGGGCGATGCCCCGCAGCTTTACGACCAGATGAACCCCGTCGTGACCCAGCTCGGCCAGCTCCTCGCCAACCGCCTCGGCATCGGCTGGACGGGCAACACCCACACCGCCGACTACGTGCAGCTCACCGCCCTCGGCCCCGGCAGCGAGCACTTCGCGGGCTTCGTGGAAAACACCGACATCTTCACCCACTACACCGCGCTCGCCGGCCTTGATTTCAAAAACCCCGCCGCCCCGCTCATCGCCCACACCGGCCCCGAGGCCGACGCCGCCGAGCACCCCGCCCGCTACGCCAAGAATCAGGACGAACTCCGAACGTCCAAACCTGAAACCTGAACGGCGCAGTGGCGACGTCTTCCGTGGGAGTTCGGAGTTGAGGTTTGCCCATCTCGTTCCCAAAGTTAGCGCAGCGCTTTGGGAACGCTCAACTCGCCGAGACTCCGTTTCCCCTCAGCGGCCTGCGACCGGCAACGCTGTCCCCGTGCTCACCCACCCCCGCGACCGAAACAGAGTTGCGCCACAACCCGTCCGTTCCCAAAGCGCTGCGCTAACTTTGGGAACGAGAGGCAAACTCTGTTTCGCGCGGGAGGGGTGTCCGCGAGTGCGGAGCCGGTGCGCGCGCCCGCCCGCCGAGGAGGCGGAGGGACCAGCGGGGGTCGGAGGGAGGGCGAGCAGAACACCCCCGTCTGCGAAACAGAGTTTCGCTCCCAAGGGCGCTACCAAACGGAGTTTGGGAGCGAGGGCCGAGGAATTTGGGAGCGAGGGACGAACACCTACTCGGCGAAGGGCCCCCTCGCTCCCCAATCCCGCACCGAAGCTTGGCGGAGCGCCGGCTTCCAGCCTCATAGAGTCTTGCAACCAGTTGCAATTTGGACGACGAATATGTGCTCGACGCCATCTCCGCTTTCGCGGAGAACGCGAATTGCTAACACCACAATGCCATGAGTGAAAATATCCGGACTGATTTCCTGACTCCTACTTCCACCTTCGTAATTGGAATGGGAACCGTCCTAAACTTGGCCGGCAACTATTTCGTTTACAACACGTCGGGCACTTCTGAAGAGGCTGATTTGAACGCGATCGCTTCTGACTGGCAAATGGTGGGGAGGGACATAAAGCAGGCCCTTCAGAAGTCGGGATCGAGCGAGGAATAGTCGAGAGGCGATGGCTCAAAAACCGAAAAAAGGCGACGAGCCGTCCGCCAATCCAAAGGGCACAATCACCGTCCAGCCAGCGGCGGGTGAGTCGCTTGGTGAATTGCTTAAAGAAGCCGCTCCCGAACTTCTGCAGCGCGCCAGTCCAGACCAAAAACGCCATCTCGACGCCGTTCGGATCACGACGGTGACAGCCCACAGTGGGCCACTTCCGCCGCCTGAAATGCTGGAAAGATACAGCCAGATCATTCCGAATGGTGCCGAGCGCATCATGGCAATGGCCGAAGCTCAGTCGGCGCATCGTATCAGTGTTGAAAGCACGGTGATAACCAGCCAGCAGAGTCAGAGCGGCAGGGGCCAAGTCTTTGCACTGACTATCGGAGTTTTTGGCATCACTGCGGGAGCCATCGTGGCCTGCTTGGGCCACGATGCTGTTGGCGGAACTATCGCGGGAACAACCGTTGTCAGTTTAGCGGTGGCCTTCATCACAGGAAAATACTCTCAAAAAGCCGATTTGGAAGCCAAGCGACCGAAATCGAAAGGCCGGTAGGGCGAAGCCGACAATTGCTCCAAGAATCGTGAGGTCGTTACCACCTCACAAAAGCTGATACGCATCCACATCCACCGTCACGATGACATCCTCGGGGAAGGTGAGCTTTTCCAACACTCCGGCCAGGTGCCGCGACAGGCGGAGGATGGCGTGGGTGCGAAGCATCAGATGGAAGCGGTAGTTGCCGTGGGATTTTTCCAACGGCGCGGGGGCGGGTTCGCTCAGGGTGGTGTTCGGCGGGAGCGCGTCCTTGAGGCGGCGGTGGAGGGTTTGAGCGGAAAATTCGGCACGCTGCTGGTGCTGGGAGCGGATGACTATTAAGACGAGGTGGCTGAAGGGTGGGTAGTCCCATTGGCGGCGGAACTCGATCTCCTGCTCCCAGAAGCCGTCGAAGTCGTGGTGCCGGGCGAACTGGATGCTGGGGCTGAAGGGGGTGAAGCTTTGCACGAAGACTTCGCCCTCGACATCGCCGCGGCCGCAGCGGCCGGCGACTTGGGTGAGTAACTGGAAGGTGCGTTCGCCGGCGCGGAAGTCGGGTAAGTGGAGGGATAAGTCGGCGTTGATGATTCCGACCAAAGTAACATTGGGAAAGTGCAGGCCTTTGGCGATCATCTGGGTGCCGACTAAAATGTCGATCTTACCCACTTTGAAAGCGCCGAGGGTTTCGCGAAAGGCGTCTTTGCGGGTCATGGCGTCGGCGTCCATGCGTTTGACCACGGCGGTGGGGAAGCATTTGCCGACGATGTCTTCGACTTTCTCGGTGCCGGTGCCGCTGTATTTGATGCCGGGGTCGCGGCACTCGGGGCACTTACCCGGGGCGACGGCCTGGTGGCCGCAGATGTGGCAGACGACGCGGCCGGCGGCGCGATGAAAGGTGAGGGCGACGGAGCAGTTGGGGCACTCGCAGACGTGGCCGCACTTTTCGCAGATGAGGGAGGTGGAGAAGCCGCGGCGGTTGAGGAAAAGGATGGTCTGCTCCTTTTTCGCGAGCCGGTCGTTGATGGCGGTGATGAGGCGCTCGCTGAGGATGGCGCCTTTGTTTTTCGACTCCATGCGCATGTCCATGATGCGGATGAAGGGCATCTTTTTGTCATCCACGCGCTGGGTCAGGCGGAGCAGTTCGTATTTGCCGAGCTGGGCGTTGTGGAAGCTCTCGAGTGAAGGCGTGGCGCTGCCGAGGACGATGGCGCAGCCTTCCATGCGGGCGCGGAGGACGGCGATGTCGCGTCCGTGGTAGCGGGGGGTTTCCTCCTGCTTGTAGGTGTTCTCGTGCTCTTCATCGACGACGATGAGGCCGATGTTGGCGCACGGGGCGAAGATGGCCGAGCGCGCGCCGATGACGATGCGGGCGCGGCCGGTGCGGATGCGGTGCCACTCGTCGTGGCGCTCGCCTTCGCTGAGGTGGGAGTGGAGGACGGCGACTTCGTGCTGGGTGGCGGCGAAGCGGGACTTGAAGCGCTCGACGGTCTGCGGGGTGAGGGAGATTTCCGGGACGAGCATGATGGCGGTCTGCCCGCGATTGAGGACGAGTTCGATGGCTTGGAGGTAGATTTCGGTTTTGCCGGAGCCGGTGACGCCGTGGAGGAGGATGGGCTTAGCCGGCGGTCCGCTCTCCTGCTCCTGCTCTTGCTCCTGATCTTGATCCCTCTGCTTCCCCCGCCGCTGAGGATCAGGATCAGGAGCAGGAGCAAGAGCAGGAGAACTGGCTCCGAGCGCCGCGCTAACGCGGGCGAAGACGGCGAGTTGCTCGGCGTTCATCTCCAGCTTTCCGGCGTGGAGGAAGGTTTCGCTTTGGTGCGGGTCGCGTTCGACGGTGGTGGTCTCGGTGAGGACGAGGCCCTTTTTCACGAGCGCCTGGATGACGGCGTGGGTGGCGTCGCATTTCTCGGTCAGCTCGGCGACGGCGACGGGCTTGGCCGCTTCCGTGAGAAAGGCGAGGGCCGCAGCTTGCAGCGGGGCTTTCTTTTTCAGCGTCTCGATTTCCTCCGCGGCGACCTCGCGCGCGAGCCGGGCGAAGAGCTGCGTGCGGTGCCCGACTTCGGCTTTGCGGATGACGTTGGGCAGCACCGCTTTCATGGCTTGCTCAATGGAGCAGCAGTAGTAATCCGCCATCCACGCGCCGAGTTTCAGCAGCAGCGGGCTGAGGATCGGCTCGGCGCTGACGACCGCGGTGATGAGCTTCACGCCCGGCACATCCGTCTCGTCGAGCAGCTCGATCACGGTCGCCAGCGCGGTGCGGGTGCGCACCGGGACGCGCACGCGCGAGCCGGGCTGGAGCGTGCCGGCGACCGCCTCGGGAAGCTCGTAATCAAAGGCTTTCCCGGCGGAGTCATCGACCAGCACGCGGGCGAATTTCGGCATGCGCGGAGGATGCGGCGGGCGCGAATTTTGTCGAAGTCTTTCAGCCCGGCGGGTTGACTCCGCACACCCCATGATCCGGTTTTGCCAAAAGCTTTTCTTCCTCGTTTTTTTTGCCGCGCTGACGGCGGCCGGGCTGGTGCTGTGGACGGCCCCGGACCCGATCTACAAGCTGCACGCTTGGTCCGCGCTCGGCCGTTTCTCGTCGTACGACGCACTGATCGCCGACGCCGCGCGGAAGCACCGACTCGATCCGCTGCTGGTGAAGGCGATGGTCTGGCGGGAGAGTGCGTTTGATCCGTCGAAGATTGGCACGAGCGGGGAGCGCGGGCTGATGCAGGTGGGCGAGGCCGCGGCGCAGGACTGGGCCAAGGCGGAGAAGATCGAGACGTTTGTGCCGACCGATCTTTTCGACGCGAAGACGAACCTTGAGGTGGGCACGTGGTATTTCAAAAAGGCTCTGGAGCGCTGGAAGGAGCGGGATCATCCGCTGCCCTTCGCGCTCGCGGAATACAACGCCGGCCACGCCCGCGTGGTGCGCTGGCTGGCGACGACGGCGCGCGACGACGAGGCGACGGCGGCGCACTTGCTGCGGGCGATAGATTTTCCGACGACCCGGCGCTACATCGAAGACATCACGGCCCGGCAGCGCTTTTACGAGGCGGGCGGGCGCTGAGCGTCAGGGAATCTGGGTGACGCTGAGGCGGAGAAATTTTTGCGTGGCGGAGTTGAGGGCGACCTTGGCTTTGACCACGCGGGTCACGCCGCTGGTGGACACGGTTTCCTCAATGACCGTGGCGTCTGTCCAACTGCCGGTCGCAAGGGTGGGGGATTCCTGCACTTTGTAGCTGAGATCGGTGGCCGTGAGGAGCTGGGTGTAAGTCAGCGTGACGTAACCGCTTTCCATGCCGATCTGCGGGAGTGCCGCGGTGGAGGCGATGCTGGGGTCGGTGTGAAAGGCGTATTCGAGGAGTTGCGGGAGGCCGTCCTTGTCGGTGTCGGCGGTCATCGCAGCGGAGGCGTTGCCGAGCTTGGTGCTGGCCCAGTTTTCGTAGCGGAGGAGGTGGGCGTATTTGGAGATGCGGACGAAAATGGAGGCGTCGGCCGGCAGGTAGAGCGCGGAGCCTGAGGTGGTGACGCTGGTGGCCACGCCGGTCAGCTTCCACGTCGCGCCGAACTTCTTGAAGAGGCCGCTGCCGGAATCGCCGAGGGTGATCTGGGATTCATCGCCGATGGAGGCGTTGAAATACGTGTAGAGAATCTCGTAGGGGATGCCGGCGTAAGCGGCTTGATAGCCGGCCACGCTGTTCGTGCCCCAGCGTTTGGTATAAGTCGTGCCGTCGCCCCAAGTCCATCCGCCCGTGACGACGCTGCCTTTGCCCACTCCGCAGCCGATCAGCACGCTGGTGCCGCCGATGTCCGTGGTGGCGTAGTTGATCGGCAACGCCGCCATGACCGGCGGATTCAGGACTTTGACCAGCTTCATATCCACGACGTCGGCGAAGTCGGGGTTCGTCGGGAAGTTTGTCGGCAAGACATCTTCGGTGACTTGGACTGGGCCGAAGGCGGTGTCGCGGTTGTAGGAGAGGCCGTTGATGACGAAGCTGGCCGGGATCGGATTAACGTGGTTCGCGGTCAGGATGTAGCCGTTGCCGAGGTAGATGCCGGAGGCGTTGTCCACGCCAAACGGGACGATGTAGGGCCACGGCGCGCCGCTCGCCACACCGCTCGCGGGGGCGGTGGTATTGCGGGTGTTGTCCAGATCGGTCGGCCCGGTGCCGTAGATGATCAGCGCGTGGGCACCGGCGGTGAAAAGGAGGGCGGCGCTCAGGAAAAGAGCGCGACGGAGAAGGCGGTTATACATGTGAACGCGCGGAGACTCGCGCAGCTCCCGCGTTTCCTCAACAGGATTCCGATAAAAAGAAATCCGGCGACCTTTGAGGGCTGTTCTGCACCGAAGGCTGGTGCCTACAGCCCGTCGCCGGCCTTGAGCGTCTGGCGACCTTCGTAGATCACGTCCTTGTAGGTCGCGCCAGCGGGGATCATCGGGAGCACGTGCTCGGTGTAGGGCACCATCACGTCGAGGACGTAGGGCTCATCCGCGTCGAGCATGCGCTGCATGGCGGCGGCGAGGTCTTTCTTGTGCAGCACGCGCTCGCATTTGACGGCGAAGCCTTCGCACATTTTCACGTAGTCGGGGTAAATGCCGGTCGGGTCTTCGAGGCTGCCGCTATAAACGCTCTTCGGGTTGCCGAGGAAGGTGTGGCCGCGGTTGCCTTTGTAGAAGCGGTCCTCCCATTGCATCACCATGCCGAGCCACTGGTTGTTCAGGATCATCACCTTCGCGTTGATGCCCTCGACGTGCGCCATCGCCATCTCCTGCACGTTCATGAGGAAAGAGCCGTCGCCATCAATGTCGATGACCTGCTTGTGCGGGAACGCCACCTTGGCGCCGAGCGCGGCGGGATAGCCGTAACCCATCGAGCCGAGGCCCGCGCTGGTCAGCAGCGTGCGCGGTTTGTCGAAGTCGTAATACTGCGCGGCCCACATCTGATGCTGGCCCACGCCCGTCGTGATGATGGCGTCGCCTTTCGTCAGCTCGTAAAGCAGCCGGATGGCATACTGCGGCTGGATCACGTCCTCGGTGTCATTGAAAGTGAACGGGAACGCCTCGCGCCACGCGGCGATCTTCACATACCAGTCCGGGAACGCGGTGAAGCCCTTGGCCACGCGCGGCTGGCCGGCTTTTTCGAGCAGCACGTTCAACTTCGCCAGCGCGTATTTCACGTCGCTCAGAATCGGCAGTTTCACGACCTTGTTCTTGTTGATCTCCGAGTTGTCGATGTCGATGTGGACGATCGTCCCGTGCTTCGCAAACTCGCTGATCTTGCCCGTCACCCGGTCATCGAAACGCACGCCGATGGCCAGCAGCAGGTCGGCCTCGTTCACCGCATTGTTGGCGTACACGGTGCCGTGCATGCCCAGCCATTTCAGCGAAAGCTCATGCGTCTCGGGAAAGCAGCCGATGCCCATCAGCGTGGTCGCCACCGGGATGCCGGTGCGCTCGACAAACTCCAGCAACTCCGCGCTCGCCTCGCCCGAAATGATGCCGCCGCCGCAGTAGATCATTGGGCACTTCGCGTTCTTGATGTGGCCCATGACTTCGTTCAGCGCCGCGTCGTCCGCCTTTTGCACGGGGTTGTAGCCGCGCAGATTTACTTCCGTCGGGAAAATGGGCTGCGTCGTCGCGATCTGCACGTCCTTCGGGATGTCAATGAGCACCGGCCCTGGCCGCCCCGTCTGCGCGATGTAGAACGCCTCCTTCACGATCCGCGCGATGTCGTTCACATCCATCACGAGGAAATTGTGCTTCACGATCTGCGCCGTCACCGAGAACACGTCCGTCTCCTGAAACGCGCCCTTGCCGATCATGTGCCGCGGCACCTGCCCGGTAATCGCCACCAGCGGCGTCGAGTCGAGATACGCATCGGCGATGCCCGTCACCAGATTCGTCGCGCCCGGCCCGCTCGTCGCCATCACCACGCCCGCCTTGCCCGTCGCCCGCGCGTAACCTTCCGCCGCAAAAACCCCGCCCTGTTCATGCCGAGGCAGGTACGTCCGCAACACATCCTCGCGCTTCGTCAGCGCCTGGTGCATGTGCATCGAAGCCCCGCCCGGATACGCGAAAATCGTGTCCACGCCCTCGCGGATCAGACACTCGACGAGAATCTCCGCCCCGCTCATGGTGACCCCACGATCTGGCGTGGCGGATTTCGTCGTTGGCTCGGTGGTTTTGGTCGGAGTGCTCATGAGTTTGCTTCTGGAAAAAGGCCGCGAAGCTAGCAGCCGAGCCCGGCGTCGGCAAGCGGCGATTGCCTTGCTTTCGTGTTGCGAGCAAAGGCGAACACTCTCCGTGGCGACGCAGGTTCCCCTCCTCGACTTCGGGCGCGCAATGTCGAGGCGCTGAAAACACGCTTTGCAACTCGGCTTGGGCCGCACTCGCGTCCGCGAACTCTACGCCGTTGCGCGTGCCTCCACGCGGCCTCCCGCCGGCCCCACCCGCACGCCAACCCAAGGCGGCCATGCGCCGCGGGCAGTGCTCCAGGATCGGCGCGTTGCCAGCGCCCTCCGGCGCTGCCCTGCAGGCAAAGGCTCCGCCCGTTTGGCTATCTCGCTCCGCTCGATTCTGGCAGCTCGACGCCACGCCCCACCACTGGTGGCCCGATGGTCCCCTGCCCTCGTTGCTCAAGATGCTCGATGATTCCCGGCCGCCGCGCTGGCGCCCAGACATCCCCCTCCCAATGGCGCTCCGCCGCAGCCTGGGACGCCGCGCGCCGTGGTCCGAGCGTCGGGCTCCGCCGCGGAAGCGCTCACCGGGGTTCGCGGCGGGTCGCCGCGCACGGCACTCGGGTCGAGTGCTCCACCCGGATCATCCCGCGCCACCGCCTACCGCTCCTTATTCGAAGTCTTGCACGGTGGGTGTGGCTGGAGAACGCCAACGGTGTTCCGTAACCCAGCCCAGGGTTGGCGGCCCTGCGCCTACCCTGGGAAAACGCCCCCGGCACACCAACCCCAACGGGGGTTGTG
>Ga0163144_10008904_pt1 | contig 21643 bp, 18 predicted proteins | sample OliLak19BULKMAT1_FD_123175 | JGI IMG/M metagenome (GOLD analysis project Ga0163144, IMG submission 123175) | Freshwater microbial mat bacterial communities from Lake Vanda, McMurdo Dry Valleys, Antarctica - Oligotrophic Lake LV.19.BULKMAT1 | ecosystem: Environmental > Aquatic > Freshwater >... | reverse complement strand
TTTTTATCGAAAGGCGGTTTCATGAGCAGGATTGTGTATCGTAGGTGGGGTCGTAACCATGTGAAGAAGATCAGGGTGAAACAGCAAAACGTGTGCGATTTTCGTCGGCATAAGAGTCCACCCACCACAGTGCTGATTCAGTACCACTTTAAGAATGATGGGCGGACACCTGAGGTCGATGCACTACTGTCGGCAAAGCTCGGAAAGAATGTTCGTGGTACGTCTGCTGGCACCGAAAAATTTGGGGGCGACAATATCGGAATCTACGGCAAGTTGCTGCAGGGATTGAAGACATTTGGTTTCAACAAGGTGCTCGTCAGTTTTGGCACACATCCTGATTTCTCAGGCACACGGGTGCTTGAGTTTGAAGTTTCTCGCAGCACCACCGACGATTCCGCGATGGACATTCTTGACCCCAAACTCCTGAGGACGATAGGCCAGTGTGCGGCTCTGCAGGGAATTGTTACCGTTTCTCTGTTAGATGTTTCACAGTTGCAAATTGTTATGAAAGGAATCGTTCCCACATCACACATGCGCGCACAAGTGCGTGTTTCCAGCGATCGACTCGTCGTCCAAAACGTGATCGATTAAATTTTCTCGCAATATTGCCGGCGCTTACAATAGGCGCCGGTTTTTTTATTGGTACACCATCAAAATGTCTCCCCATAGCGCTTTGGCCACGATTTAGTACTATATACAAGATAGCTTTAATAAGTAATCAAAAAACATGCCTGTAAAAAAAGCGAATTCAGCATTTATGAAGCCAATGACTATTAGTCCGGAATTGGCTGCAATTGTCGGAAAAGGACCAATGCCTCGTTCAGAAGTAGTGAGCAAGATGTGGGTATATATTAAAAAGAACAATCTACAAGACCCAAAGAACAAGCGAAACATCAATGCCGATGAGGCGCTTCTTAAGGTGTTTAGCGGAAAGAAGATGGTGACTATGTTTGAAATGGCAAAACATATCTCAAATCACGTTTCATAATAAATACCTCAATAAAAAATCCCCGATACATATCGGGGATTTTTTATTACTTAATTTGTTTCTTTTTTCGTTTCTAGATCGGCGCGTATTTTATTTTCCTTTTGTTTTGCGATTCTGTAGATATAGAAGATTTCTATAATACCAAAGATGTTAACAATAAGTAGAAGAATAAACCAATTTTTGTCATAAAGACGTGCTGCTTTCCATAATGCAATACCTTTCCAGTACAAAGACCATACGATAAGTGCAAGCCATAATATTGAAAATAACCCCCCTGCAAAAAGTTCTGAAGGAACCGCCTGATTGACCGTCGCCATTAATGTGTGATTCATATATCAATATGATAGCATACATAGCACTACGCTACATATGTCATATATTGCAATCGATTATGGAAAAAAACGCATTGGGGTGGCCTATTCAGATGAATCCAATTCAATTGCTGTTCCGCACAGTATTGTAAAAAACGATAAAGAGGTGCTAAAAAGTATTGGATGTATCATTGCAGAGCGCAATCCTCAAAAAATTATCGTCGGAAAATCTGTAAATTTTAAAGGAGAGAACAATATAATCCAGAGAGACATTGAGATGTTTAAAATTAATTTAAAAACGATAGTCGCACCCACTGTTGATATTGTTGATCAAGAAGAGTTTCTTACATCTGCACACGTGCAGAACAAGAATGATATGCTCGATGCGTCTGCGGCAGCACTTATCTTGCAACGGTTTTTGGATAGGGAAGGGTATAAAAATAAAAACACATGATTACAATCGACGACTTCGCTAAAATAGAAATGAGGGTAGGAAAAATATTGTCAGTAGAAAAGGTTCCTGACACCGACAAACTTCTCAAGCTCTCGGTTGATTTCGGAGAATCTGGACTTAGACAGGTGATTTCTGGTATTGCGTTGTATCTTCCTGATCCCCAGGTGCTTGTGTCAAAACATGTTGGTTTTGTTTTTAATCTTGAACCTCGAACGATACGTGGACTTGAAAGTCAGGCAATGATTTTGGCTGCGGGCGGTACGGAACATTTTTCCCCTGCAATTTTTGATGGAGTAATCCCTGGCATGCTCATTAAATAATGCTGTATACTTAAGAACATGAATGTTCTTAAGTATCTTTTTAAATTTTTTCCACCCCCTGCATTGCTAAGAATGCGCCATGGCGGTATTACACTTTCCGACGACGCGGTCCGTTTCATTCGATTTACTGAACACGCCGGTCACCGTAAGCTTGATAAGTATCATGCAGAATTGTTGCCTGAAGGCATTATCAAGGCAGGTACTATAGAAAACCCCGATCAACTTATTGCGGTACTTAAAAAAATTAAAAAAGAATATTCTATTGATTTTGTTGCCGCGTCCATTCCCGATGAGAAGGCATATATTTTCAAATCAACTATTATACGTCATGAGGGGATGAATCTTGCTGATATCGTTGCTTTTAAAATTCAAGAAACCGTACCTATTTCAGGCATCAACACATTGTCTGATTTCACAATCGTTGACCTAACCCCAAAAACTATTGATGTGGTAGTACGCGTTGCGCACCAGAAAGCTGTCTCTGCATATGCGAGTGTATTTGAAGCGGCTGGTATGAGGCCAATACTTTTTAAGGTTGAGTCTCAAGCAGTTGCTGATGCTATTTTTGCTCAGAATGACAATGACCCGCATATTGTCCTGCATATGGAGGCTGCCAAGACGATTTGCATGATCGTTGAACGAAGAGCGGTTATTTTTTCCATTATTCTTGATATGGGTACTAATGTCTGTATCGAGGCATTAAAAAAAGCATTTAGTATTGATGTTGATACTGCCCGAAAGCTTATAAAGGGTGAGGTAGGAAAGGACAAAGCGCACGAGGATATTTTCTTTGCCATGACTAATATTGCTTCGGTGATGCGTGATCAGATTATTAAGCTTCAGGAGTTCTGGCACGCAAAGAATAGTGGTTCCCATGATATAAGCTCGCTCGTTATTTGTGGTTTTCCTGCGGCACTTGAGGGCTTTGTTCAGTATCTTGAGATGAGTACTGGCATTCCTTCCAGGGTGGCAAACGTGTGGGAAAATGCACTATCCCTCGACCATCAGGTACCCTCGATACCATTTTCCGACGCGCTTGACTATGCACCATCAATCGGCCTTGCATTGCCACATAAGATACACTTTTAATATGTTTAATCTTCTTCCAGAACAAAACAAAGTCGCACTACGCAAGGAATATAATTTCCGAAGAGCACTCATGTACGTATTTGGAATCATCGCAATCGTAATCGTTTCTATTGGTTTTTTGATACCAGCATTTGTAGTTGCGTATTATAGATATCACTCTGCACAAATTCAGTATGATTCAGTGGCGCATTCGAGAGACGGCTCCGAGCAGGTATATATAAAAGACATAAAAAAAACAAACAGCTTTCTTACTGCTTTTAAGGATACTCAAGATCCGCGGTCGGTTGAAATTTTTAAGCTTATTGCAGATAACAAGCCTGTAGGAGTACGCATTAACCAGCTTGGGTATGTTCGTGGTGTCACCATCCGTATTCATATAGAGGGAGTTGCGGACAGTAGGGACTCTCTACGCCTGCTAACTAAAAAACTTTCTCAAGTAAAAGGGTTTCAGGTTGGCGAGCTTCCGATTTCAGAGTTTGTAAGTGATTCAAGTATACCGTTTTCGCTGGATATAACATTTACCCCACATGCATAAGAGATTTACACGTAGCACCCTTTTGGCAATAAGTTTTATTTTGCTACTGCTTATCTCTGTGTATGTGGGACTTTTTCTCTATATCAAGCACATGCAGACCCTTACTGCGGATCTTAATGAAAAAGTGGAATTTGAAGAGCAAAGTAGGAGTCAAGAAACAGCGCTTAAGCTTTTGGCAAAAAATATAAAACCAGACCTCGCCACACTCTCCACATTCGTTGTCTCAAGCGAAAACGAAGGAGATATCACATTTATTAAAAGTCTCGAAACACTTGGTGCTCAGCAGTCTGTTGCGCTTCGAATCGTCTCTGCAGCTGAGATAGATCAAGATATTTTCAAAACGGTGACGTTCCAGGTTACTATTGAAGGTGGCTGGTTGCAGGTACTGCGCACTATCGATCTTATTGAATCATTGCCATATAAAATTTCACAGAAGCAGCTTACGATGAATTTGATTGATAATCCCGGAAAAAAGATGGGGCGGCAGTGGCGAGCGGCACTTGTTTTTACGGTAGTAAAGGAGGGTAAAACGGAAGCAAAATAATATGAAACTAACACTTAAAAAACACCGCACACAGAGTTTGTATATGCATGCTTTTCATGTGTATAGAGATTGGCTAATTCTTCTTTTGGTTGCAGTGTCGATACTTACTGCGAGCATGCTTTTTCATGTATATCTTTTTTATCAGGTTCAAAACGATAGCGCGATTGAGTCTGGTTCGGTGGGTAGAAGGCTAACGGTCAATCGCACTGAGCTCCGAGATGTGATTGATTCGTATACGAAGAAAAAGATTAATTTCGAAGGCAAGAACTATAATCTTATCGACGTTGTTGACCCGTCGCTCTAGCCCTGTTAAAGTCATTTCATCTGCCTCCGTAGCTCAATGGATAGAGCAGCGCTCTTCTAAGGCGTTGATGTAGGTTCGATTCCTACCGGGGGCACAAATTTTAGAACATAAATCAAGGTTCAGTATGGCATTAAAAAATGCTAATATATCGAACATATGACTTGGTTTTTTATAGCCCTTATAGGTTCTTTTTTTTACGCATCAACGAACCATATAGATAAGTATTTGATCTCTAAATATCTTAAAAAAGGTGGAGTGGGGTCGCTTGTGATTTTTTCGTCTATCTTCAGTATTTTTGCTTTGCCTATTATTTTTTTTATAAGTCCCGACGTATTCTCGGTAACCTTGGTTCAGGGTATCATCCTTGCTTCAGCAGGCATGCTGACGGTTGTCGCCATTCTTTTGTACTTCTATGCTCTCCGAGAAGATGAGGCTTCAAATGTTGTTCCATTTTATCAGACTATTCCAATCTTTGCGTTTGGGCTTGGGTACCTTATTTTGCGAGAAACAGTCACTGATACACAGGTTATCGCATCGATTCTTATTATTATGGGTGCTGCACTTTTATCTCTTGAGTTTGGTGGAGGAAAAATACGTTTCAAGAAAAAAGTGGTAGTATTTATGCTTGGTGCATCGTTTTTTTATGCTTTAAGCATTGTTGTTTTTAAGCTCGTTGCACTTGAAGAGGGTTTCTGGCTCTCAACGTTCTGGTCACTTGTTGGAAAGGTAATTCTTGGGGGATTTTTTCTTGCCGCTATACCGGCCTACCGGAATCAGTTCCTAACCGTACTTAGAGAGAACAAGGCTCGCGTTCTTGCTCTCAACTCCACAAATGAAACTCTATCCATTCTAGCTGATGGGTTTGTGAGTTTTGCCACGCTCCTTGCACCAGTTGCCCTCGTTCTTCTCGCTGGAGCGTTCCAGCCGGTGTTTGTGCTTATAATTGGTATTATTCTTACAATATTTTTCCCACGTATATCCCAAGAATCACTTTCCCGAAAGCACATGTTGCAGAAAATATTGGCGATATGTGTGATAATGGCGGGAACATATTTTTTAAGTATATAGATCATGAAATACAAAATACTTGGAAAAACTGGTTTAAAAGTTTCGGAAGTTGGATACGGTACTTGGCAGATTGCAAACGATCCTGGTTTGTGGGTGGGTGCTGATTTAGCTGAAAGCGAAAAGTGTCTGAACGAGTACGTTTCCCGAGGGGGAAATTTTATTGATACTGCTTGGGTGTATGGTTGGGATGTAAATTACCCCAACAAGCACCCAGCTGAAGAGCTTATTGGTTCGTTTCTAAAGAAGAATAATCTTTATGACAGGGTTATTGTTGCAACTAAGATTCCACCCAAAAATATGAAGTGGCCCGCATGGAAAGATATCGATGTTCAAAATGTTTTCCCCTCTGACCATATTAAAAAATGTGTTGATGATTCATTGCAGAGTTTGGGGGTCTCTTCTATTGCTCTGATGCAATTCCATGTCTGGCAGGATGATTTTATTCTAAACGATGAATTAGTGGAAACTATCAAGGGTATTACAAAAACTGGAAAAGTGCAGCATTGGGGTATTTCTGTAAATGATTATCAACCCACAAATTGTCTAAGAGCCCTTAATACAGGTCTCTTTTCTTCAGTACAAACAATTTTTAATGTATTTTACCAAAAACCAACAAAAGAACTTTTTGCTTTTGCTGAAAAAAATAATATTGGGATTATTGCTCGCGTCCCCCTTGATGAAGGAGGATTATCTGGAAAGTTGAACAACGATAGTGTGTTCGAACTTGGAGATTTTAGAAGTCAGTATTTCACTAAAGATCGCCTCAAGGAGTTGTCTTCTCGCATAGATAGGCTTAGAAATATTTGCGTTAAGTACAAAATTGATTCTGTGCCTGAGCTTGCGTTAAGATTTATCCTCTCCCATCCCCAAGTTTCAGTAATGATACCAGGCATGAGAAAAATAGCCCACGTAAAGGAGAACACAGGGATTTCAGAAAAAGGACCACTTGATAGAAAAATTCTTGACGAGCTTTATAAAGAGGTTTGGGAGAGAAATTTCTATTCCGATGTTGATCCTAGTCTTAAAAACTCAGGATACCTTGCGTAAAATTTAAATCTATGTTATATATTTACTATTACAATGAATAAAGAAGCATACCAAAATTTTCTTGTTTCAAATAAAAAGAGGTGGGAACTTTTTACTCCGTGTTTTGTTGTGAACAAGAAACAGTTGCATGACACTATTGAGACAATCCAGAATCTTCTTCCTGGAGAAATAGTGTATTCTCACAAGACTAACCCACACCCATTTATAACAAAAACGGTAAACAGTCATAAATGTGGATTTCTTCTCTCCTCAATCGAGGAATCAGAAAAAATTATAAATGATGATGGTGTTAATGCTGAAAAAGTAATTTTTCAATCACCAAGCCTCACCGAAATACAGTATAAGAAAGTAAAATCTTTGGGAATTTCAAGATTTATAATCGATTCTCGGGATCAATTGGATCTTATCCTATCTTCATTTGAAAATATGGCACGCAAGCCCGAAATTTTAATAAGGATTAATACGGGCGTTACAATTTCTAATGCAGAATTAAGTTATAGCACCGATTCTTATCTTGGTTTCCCTCTAGCAGATGCCATCGATGTTTTTAAGAAACTTAATGAATTAAGAAAAAAGGATCAAATTACTCTCGGTTTACACAACCATCTTTTGTCACAGAACACTTTTTTACATCTATGGAGGGAAAATCTTAGTGCAATTGCTTCATATGTCGAGATTCTTCATAAAAAGGGGATAGTTCTTGATATTGTTGATTTTGGTGGTGGCTTTCCTGTGTACTATGGGAAGAGCACCCCTTCATTTGAAAGTATTGCAAATCTAATCACTCTTTCTACAAAAAAAATGAAACGAGTATATCCCGACCTTCATTTTATTTTTGAACCTGGAAGAAAACTTGTTGGTGAATCAATAACTCTAGTGGCAAAAGTGGTGCATATTAAGGAGTTTCTCAAAACTAATGTGGTGATATTAAATTGTTCCGTGTATAACGCCTCCATGGATACACTAATCGTAGATTTATTTTTACCGGCTGACAAAGTTGATAGAAATAAAAAAGCTGTTAAGGAGTACGTATTGCGAGGTAGTACACCAGATTCACTTGACATTTTTGCTAATAAAATTAAATTATCTGAATTAAAACCAGGTGATCACATTGCATTTTTCCATGCGGGCGCGTATTCTTTCTGGTCTGATTTTATATCACTCAAAAAACCACAATATTTTCTTATCTAGATTTGATAACGTTTTTTACTTTAAATATCCCCATTTTTTGAGCAGATCTCTATCTCGTTCGATAAATTTCAGTCCAATATCGTTACGATAGAACATTTTTGGAATAAAAATCTTTTTAACTATAGAATAGACACCTTCGCGAGCCTCTTTTGCCGTTTTTGCGACATACGACACATATAATACATAACCTCTATCATCAGAAATATAGTAACGTTCCTTGCCATTTTTAACGTCTTTTGAAACATCTTCGAAGTGTACGTGTTTTCGTTCTTCTTGTGTAAGACTATCAAGATAAATCGTTATGTTCTTTGGAGAAACATAACGCTCTGATCGTGTAAAAGGAAAAGGAAGGCTTGTTGGCACCGTAACAACAACGACAATCCCATAACCCTTTTTCCACTTTAAATCAAAATTTTTACCATCAGCTATTGCTTTAAGAAAGTTAGCCCACGAAGATTCATGTATGTCGCTCTGTAAATGAACAATAGGTGAACCGAACCGAGGAGTTGCCTCAAGAGGAAATGCGCCCTTTTCATTAACAATGCAATTTACTTCAAAATCACCTCGGAAATCAATCTTCTGTAGATATGGTGTAAGTTTATCGAGTGTTTGTTTAAAAAGTTTATTTTCATCGGAATCATCATACCAAGCAAGTGTGCCCATTTCACTTGTGGTCGGTCCAAGATCTCCAGGAAAAAACTTTTTATGTTCCATATTGATCTCCATCGGCCCAACCCAATCTTTTCCATTAAAATACCTACCAACACCAATCTCAACCCCATCGATTTTTTCTTGGAGTGTTATCACTCCGTCACCATACTTAGTTTCAGTCCTGTAGTTTTCTAAAACATCTAGCGTATCCTCAGCATCATCCAACATGCCAACGTAATTAAAACCCTTTAAGCTTGTCCCCACACTATTTTGTTTAATAACCCATTTTTTACGATTTTTTTTAACATATGTAATTGCCGCCTCAATTGAAGGAAAGTTTATAAGTGCTACTGTGGAAAGGCCATACTCCTTAAAAATTTTATCGCCATACGCTCTATCGTTTTCAAGTTTATTTCCTTCTTCGTTACTACCAACTACGGAGTATCCTTTAGTCCGAAGTTCATCCTGAATACTTCCGTGACCACAACCGTCAAAAATGATAAGACCTTCTTTACCTACCCAATCTAGTTCTTTTTTCCAGGAATCAATTTTTTTGACCATTCCGGTAAAGTTGTTGCGTCGATTTTTGTCACCGATAAATAACTTAACATCATGACCGTCTTGAGTTAAGAGATAGGCTATGTTTCCGGCAACAAGATCTTCTGAAACGAAGAGTATTTTCATAGGTAAATTTTATTGCAAATTGTGATTAATATAGTACAATAAAAAAGTTATGAAAGAAAGTAAAGTGCCATTTATAGCTGTAGTCCTCTTCATTATTTCAGCTGTTACTTTTTTGTTTATTAAAACTGTTTTATGGCAAGATTTTACTATTGCAGAGACAGAAACAGACAACGAAACTGGACAATTAGAATTCACTCAATAATTATATAAATATGGATAAATCAAAAAACGAAGATAGAGGATTCAGTTCAATTGATTTGGTGTGCCAATGTCTTATTGATTCCGAAAAAGCTGAGGCATTCGAAAATGCACTCAAAAAGGTCATGAAACCAAATTATAATGTTTTAGATATTGGTACAGGCACAGGTATTTTAGCTTTGCTAGCTGCTAGAGCTGGAGCAAAAAAAGTAACCGCACTTGAGTTTGATGAATATGTTGCAGATGTCGCTAGAAACAATATTAAAATAAATGGTTTTGAGGAAAAAATAAATGTTGTATGTATGGATGCTCGTACCATAAGGTTTCCTAAGGACACTCATTTTGACATAGTTGTAATGGAAATGTTGACGACGGGTATGGTCGATGAATTTCAAATTCAGGCAATAAACAATCTACATGAACAGAAAGTGATTGATGAAAAAACAATTTTAATTCCTGAGCAACAAGAAACCTACGCTACACTTGCTTTAACAAACTTCACAAATTATGGTTTTAATATGAAAATGGTACGTCATTTGTGGAGTCATGATAAAAATGATAGCCTGGTAGAATTTTTGAGTGAAAAAGTTCTTATGAATAGTCCAGATTTTTCAAAAACTGTAAATGAAATATCTTCAGTAACTTTATTAATCCCTGTAAAAAAAGATGGCACAATAAATAGTGTTTTCTTAACAAGTAAAACTATTGTCGACGATTCTAATTTTTTAGAAAGTACACACTCTCTAAATGCCTCGGTAGCTGTACCTATTGATGAATTTGCAGTAAAGAAGGGGGAGGTAGTTAAACTTGAAATAAAATATAGATTTGGGTATGGTTACGGACAGTTTATCGTGCAAAGAAAGCAATAAGGCCATGATGTTTATACCTTGTACAGATTCTACGCCACATTTTTTAAAATATTTTGACCTGAATGTAGCGCCTCACATATTGTACTATTCGTATATACCTATTATTTTAATAGCTCTTTTTCTTGGGATATATATATTAATAAAAGACAAATTTTCTAGAAGCAGCAAATTTATCTTTGCCGTTGCTCTTGCATTTGCAATTTGGGTATTAAATATTATTTTTCAGTGGGTTATTGTCTACGCAAATATTTCAATGTTTTCATGGCAAATCACACCTATAATTGAAATATTTATTCCAATTTCTGTTTTATATTTCTTTTATATTTTTAGTTATAAAAAGATACCAAATTTCATAAAATATTCTTCGTATCTTGTTGTCTCTTTGGTTGCCTTGATATTAGGTACAAAATTTAATATGCCCGCCTTCAATCCTAGTATATGTGAAGCCACAGTTGGACCGTTGTTATATGGTGTTAATTACTTTGAGATATTTGTTGCTATTTACATTGTAATGGTTTCTTTAAAGGAATTTTTTTCAACAAAAAACACGGAGAGCATTAAAAAACAGTCATTGTTATTGGCTGTAGGATCTGCTATTTTTTTGGTAATCTTCTCATTATCAAATATTTTAGGGCAGTCAACGCGTATATACAGTATTAATCTTTTTGGTCCAATTGGAATGCTTGTGTTTCTTATATTTCTTTCATATTTGATTGTTAAATACGGAGCTTTCAATATAAAATTGATCGCAACACAGGCGCTTGTTGTTGGAATCTCAGTACTGATAGGTGCGCAATTATTTTTTCCATCAAACCTAACTGATGAAATAATAACAGCTGTAACATTAGCAGCGTTTCTTGTTGCGGGATATTTCTTGATTCGAAGTGTTAAGCGTGAAATTGAAGCAAAGGTGAAGGAACAAGTCCAGCGTGAGCAGATTGAACACCTCACGAGTGTTTTGAGTCACGATGTGAAGGGATTCATTGGAAAGGATTCACAGTTGTTTTTGGAAATAAGCGAAGGTAGCTTCGATGATGATTTAAATATGCTTAAAACAATGTCCAAACAGCTTTATACCGATGGTAATAAAATGCTTGAAACTGTTATAGAAATTCTCTCAAAGAGAGATGGAAAACCAGTTCCAAAACCATTTAGCCTTAAGGATGCGGTTCTTTCGGCGGTGGAGGGGACAGACCGTAATATGGTAAAGCAGAAAAACATCAACATTGAAACCCATTTTGATGACACGATCGACTACGTAATTAATGCAGATCGTCGTCAGATATTAACCAACGTTTTGCAAAACTTGGTTGATAACTCAGTTAAATACCATATTCAAAATGGCCATACGATAATCACTTTAAACAAGAAAGACCCATCAACATTTCACTTTGAAATCAAAGACAATGGTTCTGGTATTGCGGAAAGCGATAAAAAACGTATTTTTTCAAAAGGTGGCCACGGAGAGGAATCCTACAAAATGAACAAAGATAGTACTGGTGTAGGGCTCTTTCTTGCGAAAAATGATATCGTTGCTCATCATGGAAAAATTTGGTTTGAGTCAACCAAGGGCGTAGGAACCACCTTTTTATTTGATCTTCCTGTAGATGTTACAAATCTAAAGGCCACATTGGTGAAAATGCCAGAGACAATTCCGATGTCGATTCAAAGCTTGTCGGAAAATAAGTCTTAAGTAGAAAGGAAATTGATTAGCGATATCTTATGTGGTAATCTCATCCTACCGCGGGATTAGCTCAATGGATAGAGCAGCGCTCTTCTAAGGCGTTGATGTAGGTTCGATTCCTACCGGGGGCACCACGAATAAGAGTATAATAGGTTGATGAAAAAAAAGAAGATTCTTTATTTTGGAGCAACTTTTCTGGTCCTTCTTTTTATATTGGTTGTTGTCTATGTAAATATTTCTCTTACAAAGAAGTATGCGTCGCTACAGTCGGTGGTAGTACTTGATCGAAACAATGCTACGATTTTAGTAAAAGATAACGTCAGAGGCAATGCTGATATGTTTATAGCCGAAGTGCCCGAGAATCTCGAGAACGCACTCTTACAAAAGGAAGATCGCTATTTCTATTATCACAACGCCATTAATCCTTTTAGTATCATACGCGGAATGTTTAACTACATGCGACGAGGCAAAACAGGTGGGTCGAGTACACTGACGCAGCAATTGGTTAAAATCTTGCTTGGCAATGAACAAAACCGCACATTCCCACACAAGATTGAAGAAACGTTGTATGCAGTCATGTTTGAATGGGGGCATTCAAAAAAAGACATACTTCGAATGTATGTAAACAGTGCGTATTTAGGCAATCAATTGCAAGGATTTGAAGCGGCCAGCCAAAGATATTTTGGCACATCGACAAAAAATGCTACCGATTCGCAGATCAAAGCATTAGTACAAACACTCTCAAGTCCAAGTTCGCAGAACCCATGGTCACTGAAAAACAGCGAAGCAACTAAAAAAGGACAGTCTGGAAATAATCCTGCTGCGTTCGAACTTAGTTCATTTATTTTTGACTGCCCTTTAGTCTGCAGAACGACGATTGATACTATTCTCAATGAAAAAATCAGAAATATAGTCTCAAGAGTGGTTGAAGAGGGTAGTGCTTCTGGAGCAAAGACTTCTGCAGTTGTCGTTATCAAGGTTCCTGAAAATGAAGTAGTAGCAATGGTCGGTACTCCAGACGTACACGGCACGATTGATGGTCATGCTATAAATATGGCGCTGCAGCCGCGCCCCATTGGCTCAACCATTAAGCCATTTATCTATCTTAAAGCCTTTGAAAAAGGTGCTCGGCCGTACACCGAGGTAGACGACAGAGAATACAAACTTTCAATTGGGTCTGGCTTTCCTCTGTATCCAAAAAATTATGATGGTATGTATCGTGGTACTGTATCAATGCACGAAGCATTATCAAATAGCCTCAATATTCCTGCAGTCAAAACCCTTGAATATGTTGGCCTCAATGATTTTTACTATTTTCTTATGCGTGGATTGCAGTTTAAGCCACTCACCGATCTCGACGAGTACCAGTATGGTATCGCTCTTGGGGGACTTGATATGGATCCACTGTCACTAGCATATTTTTTTACTATTTTTCCTAATCAAGGATCACATCGATCTCTTCACATACGCAAAGACAAAGCATATGACACTACACCAATGTCAGAAAATGTAACAAAGGTACAGATTGCTGATCCAAAATATATTCAACTTGTCACCGCCATCATTAACGATCGAAAAACAGGAGTAGAACAATTTGGACTCGAAAGTAATCTCAATCTATCGCAAGATAATTATGCTGTAAAAACAGGGACCTCGAGAGACTATCACGACAGTTGGACTGTAGGATATACTCCTGATTTTGTGGTTGCAGTATGGCTTGGAAATGCTGAAAATAAGGCACTTAAACACGTAACAGGGCAATCGGGAGCGGGTAAGATCTGGCATGACACTATGGAGCTGCTGTTCAATAGCTCATATAACAAGAAAACCAAATTTAATACAGATGAAATACGCACCTTTCCTATCAATGGAAGTCTCGATTTTGGATTGCCTGGCGACGATGTAGAAAAGTATCGTACTGTGCTTAAGCGTCCAACACTTATTATCTCCCCACATGACGGAGATTTGGTACTTTTCGATACTCGAACCATTGTCCCGCTTCGTTCTAGGGAAAGTCTTGGGTGGTATGTTAATGATGCTTTTCTTGGAAAAGGGACATCGATCGACTACACACCCTCATCAGTTGGTACATATGTGATCAAAGCTGTAGATGTATCAGGAAACACTGAGCATATGTCTATCACACTTACTCACAAGTAATTTATTTCTCAATAGTGAATATTTCTCCAGCTGTTCTTCCAAAGTTCTCTGGGAAGTAAAGCTCTTTTATCACTGCTGGAGGGTGGGCAAAGGTACCAGGGACGATAGCGCGGATGTAATAGTCAAAGATATACTGACCTTTTGGAAGATATTCCTTGAATGCGAACTGACGGTCATCCCTTACTTCAGAGAAGTCAGGATAGAATCGATCAAATACTGGCAGAGTACTTTCTTCGTCTTCAATGATGTCTTTATCACCAAATGAGAATATGTTTGCAAGGAGACTCTTAAACGCAAAGAGTTTTGGTGCTCGGGTTGATTCAATACTTATTGATTTTGGCTGAACCAAACCTTGGTCCTCCGTCTGGAGATTGAAGTTCATTAATTCAAATCCCGCTGGAATGAAATTTTCGAGTGCTATTTGGTGTCGGTCTTCTCCAGTGATAACTGTCACTCTGCCACGAAGCATGTCACCAACCCGAGCGCTCTGAAGGGGGCGCTCTAGTTTAGTGTCATTCAACGCATAGAATCTTCGATCAAGTGTGAAGCCTTCATCACGGGGAGCGATTTTGTCGGCGGGAAGGAAATAGGTGAAACCAATATCAAAGTAGAGATTTGATCCATTACCGTTGGCCCTCGAGAAGGTGAGTGCTTGTGTTTTATTTTTAGCAAACTTTGAGATTGGAGCGAAGAGTGTTTCGATAGCAAGAATGTTTTTCTTATTGAATGTCCACGTCCCGAGCTTTTCAGTACCAAGTGAAAGATCAACCGTATATTCAGAATTTGTTTCTTTGTGCTTGGTCATGTAGGTAACAAGGGTATCGATAACAGCCGACGCGTTGTTTGTTGATTGCCATGAACCATCTACACCTTTGCCTGCCAAGAGCCAACGGAGTAGCTTGTCTTCATTTTCAGAGCTTTTATTGGCAATAGTCAGTGCTTTGAGATACAACGCAGTATTCTTGGTGACTGTTTCGTAGTATTGCCATGATATAGCACGCTCATTGAGTGGCATATACGCACCACGTGCATCAATACGAAGCCTGTTATCAAGGATTTTAAATACCTTGTTGGTGACACCATACCCCTCTCTGTTTCCAAGAAGCGCAAGGTAGTTCAGGGTAATATTGCTTGCTTGTTCGTTGAGGTATGCGTCGGTCAATGATGCAAGTAGTTTTGAAGTCAGCGCCTTGCTTGTTACTCCTGCACGTGAGAGAGCGTAGAGGCCAGTAACGAGGGTATCAGTGTTATACGTATACCACGTTTGTTCCGGTTCGGTCATCCAAGACTGTATATATGAAGCGGCGTTGGCTATAACATCAGTTCTTACTTCATAACCCGCGTCTTTAAGATCCTCGAGTGCTTCGAGTACATGTAGGGTGAGGGAGAAGTCAGGATTTGTATTTGGGTAATATGAGAATCCACCATTTCCATTTTGTGATCCATAGAGTTTTTTTAGAGCAACTGGCACAACTTCATCGATGGTATATGTTTTTCCTTCCCATTCGATCCGATCAATAGCAAGTGAATCTGAAAGATTTTTAACATTGAGTGCACGGCGTACTTGGGCGATTCCACCGAGCGTACTTGCAAGTTGTTCTCCGGAATCATACGGATAGGTGACAAGGTACTGAACCGCTTCTTTGAGATACGAGGCGAGTGTTGCGCTGACGTGTGTAGTGAGTCCGCCACGATCAGAGAGAACATTGTTTGGGATAAGCACGTATTCACTTACGCTGTTTTCTTTGGTAACTCCTCCCGTTGCAAATGTTTCTGGGGTGATGTTTTCATTGATAGGAATTTCCTGTTCAACAGTATCGTTATACGTTTCGTTACGAGCGGAGAGTGTAAAGCGATGTACACCTTTTTGTGAACCAAGTGGTGCTTTTACCTTGAAGTATACCGTTGTTGTTTCTCCCGATTTAAGTTTAATACTTGTATTGGCATCTGCTAGCGTAGGGAGACTCGAGCTTAAATATGAGACATTGAACTTTTGTGTTTCATTTGTTTGATTGAAGATGCTTGCTCCAACAAAGAATTCATCTCCAGGAGCGGTGAAACGGGGTTTGAGTGGAACAATCATGACGTCCTTTCGGGCCACCACTTCTTTATAGGAAACACCCAGGCGTGTGTCCTTGGTAATTCCAAGTGATTCTATCTGCCAACGTGTAAGGTTATCTGGAAGAGTAAATGAAACATACCCAACACCATTTGCGTCAGTAGTAACATCGGCTTGCCAGAAAGCGGTATCTTTAAAGACACCACGTTTCTTTGTTGCGAGATCTGCTGCATTACCTCCGTCGCCACCCTTTGTTCCTTTTGGTATCTCAACTTCAGTGAGAATATTTTTAGTATTTGCGGCAGTTGTTACTGTAAGTGGCATATCGCCATAAAAGAACAGAAGGGGGTTCTTGCGAGGATTTCCTGCGAGAGCAAGTACACTCACGTCTGCAACTGCAATCGATACTTCGGCAGGGATCCCTTTGCCGGAAGCATCTTTTGTGGTGACGGTGAGTTTTACTTTCTCACCCGGTAAATAATTTGCCTTATCAGTGACTGTGTCGATAATAAGTTTCTTTTCACTACTATTTACTGAAAATGCTACTTGGCCAAACTTTACTTGTGGGTCAGGAGAGAGAAGAAGAACAGAGACAAACATGTTTGGTGCATAGCCAGCTTTAATTGGTACTCTGTACTCAAGAACGTTATTTGTAACATCAACGATTTCATATGCCATAACAGTACCTCTGTCAACGGTAATAAGCGCTTTTGCATTTTTATATGGTGACTGGATAATCACTTTTGCAGTATCTCCTACATTAACGTCTTTTTTATCGGTGGTTATATCAAGTGTTGCATTGTTTGTTTCTCTGACTGAGACACTACCTTCACCGTACACATAGAGATATCCTGTACCCTTTATCATATTGCCATGATCATCTGTTCCGTTGATAGAAAGCTGATATTCACCAGGTTCAGCGAGTTTTAGTGATTGTGTGTAATCACCATTGCCGCTGGTCGAAATAGTTTTTTTGAATACTTCAGTAAGGGTACGTTCTGAGCGGTTGTAGTAGCCTCCGTCGACTTCTTGTCGTTTATATGAATTCCATCCAACTTTGCTGACCATTAAGTCCAATCGAGCCGCTTTTGAACCTATTCCGCTTTGATCCACTGTTTTAATCTTGACCGAAACAGATTCGTTTTTGCCGACAAAATAAGGATCAGCCTTGATACCTGCATAATAATCACCACGATGGACTATAAATGATTTCTGGAAACTGACTGACTTACCTTCACCATTGGTGACGGTGCCGTGGAAGACAATAATCTTGCTTGAGTCTCGATCTTTATCCTTAAACAATGTCTTAAAATCGAGAGGAAGCTGTACGCGCGCATTGCCTTCGGTGTTGATTGTGGTAGCACCACGTTTGATGAATGTGTCACCATATCCGCAGTCATAACAGTTATACCAATCTGCACCGAAATTGAAGTAGTCGTCAGTGTAACGGTCAAAATAGTAATTCTGAGCAGTGACACTGTACTCAAGTTTTCCTCCACTTACAGGGACTCCAAAATAGTATTTTGCGAGCACTGATATGTCAGCTGTATCTCCAGCAGTAAACTCATCTTTTGTGGTGTTTGCAGTTGCTTCAAATGCAGAACCTACATATTCTTCAACTTCAAAATATGAATATCCACCAAGTGTTTCTATGTAGTAATTGCCAAGTGGAGCATCTGAGGGGAGGGTAAAGCTTGTGTTGAAAGTGCCGTATGTCGATATGGGTATCGATTTTGTAAATGCCACTTCTCCTTTACTGTTGCGCACATCGATCTTAACCGGCTTATCTTTTATCATACTATATGATCCGTCAACACCAACACGGTAAATTCCCTTAATGAATACTTCTTGACCAGGGCGATAGATTGGTCGGTCGGTATAAACGTATGATTTTTCGTCAACAGTAAGTTGCCCTGCGTAATTCAAAGTATCTGCCCATGAAGTAATGATTGCTGAATCATTGGCTGACTTAATAACCGCACTTACAGCATCTTGTACAAGAGGGAAGCGTGCAATACCTGTTTGATCGGTGAGACTTTTAGCTGCAAAGACAGTACTCGGTGAGTCATAGGTACCTGGATTGCTGTACACACTTACCTCCGCACCTATAACCGGCTGAAGGGTTTTTGCTGTACTTACCCAGTAGAGGTTGCCTTTTGGTTGTGCCCCCATAAATACTGCTTTAGTGGTGTCCTCGAGAGTATCGTATTTGGTCCAATTAACTTTCTTTTCGCCAACAGCGAGGTTGGTAACCGAGAGATAGTTACGCTCATATATTCGAGTACCATTGCTATTTAGATATTGCGGATGACTAAATGATATAACATATTGACCTAGTGCATCGGGGAAATACTTCTTGAGATCGAGTTGGAAATAATTGTTAACCCAAAGATTTTTAGATAGTGCAATGGTGTCCACAGCTGAAGCAATGCAGCTGAGACTACTACCTGCGGTTGTAGAGTCTGGTTGGTTTTGAACATACTTGATCATTGATTCTGGTGAAACTTGGCACACGTGTACGTTAATAGAGTCGAAGTTCTCAGTTGCGAAGGTGAGTTTGGTTTTATCAGGAGTGGTGACATTGTATATTTTTTGAAGACTTTGGAATCGGCGATAGAGTTCTGGTGATGCTTCAGTACGAAATGAAAGTGTTTGAGATGTTTGCTGTCCAAACACGTCAGAGAGGGAGAGAGTAATGCGGTAATTAGTTTCGGGTAGAAGACCGTAGCGTAGGCGTGAAACATACTCACCAACATTACAACTACCCTCGTATGACTGTGTTTCTTTATACGCACCTTCCCATCTACTGAAAACTACATACCCATCGGTAATGAAAGATGTGTAGAAATCTTTCGAATTTTTCTCGAGGATGGGTGAATTGGTACACAACGTAAGATGAGTAAGTTTCCCTTGGTCTTTTACCGAATACACTTTAAGTTCAGGATATATTTTAAAAGGAATAGTAAGTAATTCTTTGTTGAGGGTAAGACCTTCTGTGTTGACGAGCTTTTTAAAATTGATATTGAATGCTTCTCCTTTTGAAAATACTGCAGGGTTAAATGACAAGATAACCTTCTTTTTATTAGGTATTTCTTCGCAGACGACAGAATAGTCAGAATCATTTTCTCTTTTACACTGGACACCATACTCCGCTTTGGTAAATCCTTTTGCGTCTATTTTTGTACTGTCGAGGTCGATGTCTTCGTAAAAGCTGATAACTGCTTTTCCTTTTGGATCAAAGAGATACTGGTCGACAAGAGGGGTCGATGATGCAGTTGCAGTTACTTCTTGTATGAGGTCATCAACATACGCAGTCGCTGTGGTTTGTTGATCAAAATGTATGTCGCCACCACCAAGAGGATATGCTTTTGAAATGGATATTTGATAACTGGTATTAAAATCCCACAGGTGACTTCTTCCAAACCTATCTTTTTTAGGATATACATGAAGTACTTTCCGGTCGACCTTTTCTATCTTTTTTTCGTCAGCGCCATATTGTTGTATTACGCCGTACTCAACATCAACCGCGACTGCTGTACCGTTAGTATTTGATATTGCTGATATTGCTGCAGCGCTTTTTTCTAAGTCAACCGCTTGATTGAATCGTAGCTCAAACGGCTGATTGAAATACAAGCTTTCTTGAGTTGTTCCTTCAAGACGCAAGGGTCGCGTTATAAATGTGTGAGTAAAGCTTGGGATAGCGACGCCGTCCATAGAGATTAATCCGCTTTCTACGGTCAGTTTGTAATGGGTTGAGCGAACGAGACGTGTTGTTGGTATGAATTGTAATGTTCGAGTACCGATCCATTTCCATTTTCCTTGTGTAGCGGGGGAAATATCGACAGGTATCTCCATGTGCTCAAGTGTACTGAGTGATGTAATCGGCACCATTGGACGATTAAAACTGATAGTGATGCGACTGTTTTCATCTGCTTCAGTATCTGCGTGAGGAAGTACGTCGAGAATACGAGGATCATCGGCAACAGTAAAATCTTTGCCGACGAGTCCATTTGCAGTAGTGAGTGCTACGCTGTATCGTGAACCGATTTCAAGTATGTTGTTTGGTTTAAAAGCAATTGTGTTTTTTCCAGCAACAGTAATCCACTGACCTTTTATCTCCGGAATAAATGTAACTCGAGATTCTGCACCTGATCGTTCAGCGCCATCGGGAAGGGTGATATTGATAGCTGCACTTTTTGAAATTCTGTCACTAACGAGCGAGTAAACCTGAGTATAGTCATGCTTGTATTCATACGCCTTTTCCCACATGAACAAGGTAATACCGAAAACACATAGTGACAACAACACAACACTTCCACCTATGTACACAACTTGTTTCTTTTTTGGTAATAGACGAAACTGATCGAGCCATGTTTTAGTTTTTGAACCAAACGACCTCACCGCATTGATAATGTGCATGTTGTATTATTGATGTAAATATAGTGCAATAGTAACACTAACTATAAAAATTGATTAGCGTTATTTTATGTGCTAATCTCATGCTATTGCGGGATTAGCTCAGTTGGTAGAGCAGCTCATTTACACTGAGAAGGTCGGGGGTTCAAGTCCCTCATCCCGCACAGTGAAGGAAATCGAAATTATTTTTGAAGACAAAAATCTACTGGTGATCAACAAGCCTGCGGGTCTTGTCGTACACGCTGACGGCCGTACCGAAGAAAAAACCCTGGTTGATTGGATACTTTCAAAATATCCCGATATCAAAGAAGTAGGGGAACCCACCACTCTTTCGACGGGTGCCGTGCTCTATCGTCCTGGTATTGTTCACCGACTCGACCGAGATACTTCAGGGGTGATGGTGATTGCAAAAACACAGGATCAGTTTATGGATCTCAAACGTCAGTTTCAAGAAAGAGAAACATCTAAAATTTACCGCGCATTTGTCTATGGCGTTGTCAAAGAAGAGGATGGAATTATTGACAGACCTATTAGTAGAAGCAGAAAAGACTTTCGTTTGTGGTCAGCGCAGCGTGGTGGAAGAGGGGAAGCGCGCAATGCTGTTACACATTACAAAGTTTTGGCACGAGGCGATGATGTAAGTTATATAGAAGCAGTGCCAAAAACTGGCAGAACACATCAGATCAGAGTGCATTTCAAGGCGATTAACCATCCTATTGTCGCCGATGTGCTCTACGCGCCCAAAAGGGACCCCATACTCGGTTTTAAACGTCTTGCCTTGCATTCGTGCTCACTTTCTATTATCCTTCAAAATAACGAAGAAATGACCTTTATTGCCCCATTGCCGGCCGATTTTAAGCATGCTGAAAAGTTGCTGAAGATATAATACTATGGTAGATTAGTGCTCACGTTATGAAAACTGCAATTAAAATTTCAACCGTCAATATCGAGGCCCGAAAAACATTGGATCTTCGTGCTGGCGACACCGTAAAAGTGTTTCAAAAAATCAGGGAAGGTGACAAGACGCGTACTCAGCTTTTTGAAGGATTGGTACTTGCTCGTAAGCATGGT